>Ga0316201_10000116_pt1 | contig 34363 bp, 30 predicted proteins | sample CS6wburrow_MG_FD_204516 | JGI IMG/M metagenome (GOLD analysis project Ga0316201, IMG submission 204516) | Coastal sediment microbial communities from Delaware Bay, Delaware, United States - CS-6 worm burrow | ecosystem: Environmental > Aquatic > Marine > Coastal > Sediment | place: USA...
CATTAGCTTCCTTGCCAACGTGGCGCCGTTCTTGTCAGCGGCCGATCTTGCCTTCGGCAATCTGGAAGGCGTTCTGCTCGACGGCGGCGAGCCCGTGAAAAAGTGCAGCAACCCCGCTGCCTGTTACCTGTTCCGCTCACCGACACGTTACGCGCAACACTACCGTGCGGCCGGCTTCGATGTATTGAGCCTCGCAAACAATCACGCGCGGGATTTTGGCGAGGAAGGTCGCGATAGCAGCATGCAGGCTATCGCTGCAGCGGGCATGCATCACAGTGGCCGCGTCGACGACTTCGCAAGTATTGAAGTCAATGGGCTTCAGATCGCGGTGCTTGCTTATGCCGTTACCAAAAACTCCAATATGCTGCTCGACTACGATCTCGCATTCTCGACGGTCGCCGACTTCGCGGCGTCGCACGACATCGTCATCGTCTCATTTCATGGCGGCGCCGAAGGCGCTGACGTCACTCACGTTCCATTTGCCGACGAAGAATATTACGGCGAACCTCGTGGCGACGTGGTCTGGTTTGCCCGCGGCGTCGTCGACGCGGGAGCCGACCTCGTAATCGGTCACGGACCCCATGTGGTACGCGGTATGGAGCGCTACAAAGGTCGCCTTATCGCATACAGCCTCGGCAACTTTGCGACGTACTATGGCATCAGCGTGGCAGGCATTAAGGGTATCGCACCGATATTGACGACCACGCTGGATGGCTATGGGGCTTTCGTTGACGGCAACATTGTCTCAACAATTCAGCTGCGCCCCGCCGGACCCAGCGTCGATCCGAAGAATCGTGCACTCGACCTGATTCGCGGCCTTAGCCAGGACGATTTCGGTGAGTCAGGACTGACTTTTCTTCCAGACGGCAAGGTCTTACCCGCTAATCGACCGCCGGTCGAACCGCACGTTCTGCAAACAAGCGACGACTGACCGACGCCGTCAAGAGCCCCGCTCGCTGGACCTCTGGGCGCATTTCGGGTCGCGGCCGACGGCCGCTCCTACAGGAGCCTCACGCGGCAAGATCACATGGGTGTAGGAGCGGCCATCGGCCGCGACCAAACCCTAGTCGTCATTAGCGACCTATTTAAAATCAACGCCGAGCGATCGCAACTTTCGGTACAAGTGCGTCCGCTCCATACCCACGCGCTTGGCAAGTTGCCCGACCTTGCCATCGCAGAGCACCAGCTGTTGCTGCAGGTAGGCACGCTCAAACTGTTCGCGCGCTTCGCGCAACGGCAGTGCCAGCAGGTCCTGTTTGACGAGGGGTTCGTCGACGGCTCCTGAGGGGCTGATCTCTGCCTCTACTTCCCGAAGGCCGATATCCTCATCGCGGCCGGACAGCAACAGGCGGCGCACAAGATTCTTAAGTTCGCGAACATTGTCGGGCCACGGATAATTTCTCAGCCGGTTTTGTGCCGCAACGCTGAAGCGACGGAATGTCAGGCCCTCGGAGTCGACCAGCTTGTCGACGTAATAGGTTAAGAGCTCGGGGACGTCCTCGGCGTACTCACGCAAGGGAGGGACTCGGATACTCAGCTCGCTGAGGTGCGCAACGAGGTCCCGTCGCAGCCTGCCCGATTCAATCTTCGACTCATAGTCAGCGCCGACGGTCGCAACAATTCGTGCATCGACCTTGATGGGTCGGGAGCCGCCGACACGCGTGTAGTGGCCGTCCTCGAGAATGCCGAACAGTACCCGTTGTGCAGCGTCATTGAGGTCGGCCAGCTCATCGATCACCAGGGTTCCTCCCGAGGCTCGCTCAAAGGCGCCGGCGATCACTTCTCCGCCGTGTTCGCTACCGAGCAGTTGCTCTTCGCAATTCGCCTCTGTGATTGATGCGCTGGTCAGGGTTGTGAGCGGTTCATCCGCGCGCCGGCTTAAGGCGTGCATGTAGCGCGCAAACGCTCCGCGGCCCGTGCCGGGCTCGCCGCTCATCAATACGGAGCCATCGTGCCGCGCGTACTGCTGCACACGTTCGCGCAGTCCCTGCATCAGCGCACTACGGCCGGCCGGCGCCAACAGAGACGGCAGCAGGCTGCGTGCAGCTCGTGCCTGTTTACCTGCTGATTCCAGGGCGGCTTCAACGGTGCGCAATAATTTCGCGAGTGACAACGGTTTTTCGACAAAGTCGAATGCACCCAAACGCGTTGCTTCGACGGCGGTGTCTACAGTGCCGTGACCCGACATGATGACGACCGGACAATTCATGTCACCGTTATCCGACCATTCGCGCAACAGCGTAATGCCATCGGTATCGGGCATCCAGATGTCGAGCAGGATGAGATCGAACTTGTGCTTCTCTCGCGCCGCACGAGCGTCACTGGCGTTCGCCGCAACGGTAACGCCGTAGTTTTCGTCCGACAAAATGTCCTTGATTAGCGCTCTGATATCAGACTCATCATCGACGACCAGTACATGAGGATTACTCATGCTTGTTCCCTCCTTTTGTCCGCGCGTCCCGGCGCGTTAGCAATCATCTTTTCTCGTGCCGCGTCGTTAACAGGAAGCCTGATACTGATCATTGCTCCTCCGTCCTTTCGGTTCCTCGCACGAATCGAGCCCACGTGCTCTTCAACCAGTTTCTTTACTATCGCCAGGCCGAGGCCGGTCCCTTTCGGCTTGGTAGTTACATACGGATCGAAGATCTGATTGATCGAGCCCATAGTGAATCCCGGCCCGTTGTCTTCGACTACTATCTGGATGACCTCGACACCCTCCACCTCGGCAGCGCTGACGTGAACGTCAATTCGTCCTTCGCTGGTGCCCTCAAGCGCTTCAACCGCGTTGCGAATCAGGTTGTGCAGCATTTGCCGAACGCGACCCATGTCAGCCTCGATCAGCGGCATGGTTGGGTCTGTCGTTAGTATGATCTCCACGCCGCTCTCCTGGGCGCGATACAGATCAACGATCTCATGTGCGAGCTTGTCAATATCAAGGAGGCTGAAATCCATGTCCGGCGCGCGCGCGTAGTCGCTAAACGCGTTCACCATTTCCTTCATAGCTTCCACTTGCTGCACGATGGTGTGCGTAGCACGATCCAGGATCTGGGCCTCCTCTTCCGACATCGTGTGCAGGTATTTTCGACGCATACGCTCGGCCGACAACTGAATTGGTGTCAACGGATTCTTGATCTCGTGCGCCAGTCGACGCGCAACCTCACCCCACGCGGCATCACGCTGGGCCTGCAGCAAGGCCGTAATATCGTCAAAGACGATGACATAACCAGCCGCGTGACTCTCGTCGCCCGGTAACGTCGTGCAGGCGCAGGTCAGCACGCGTCGCCCGACCTCACCGCGCAGCACGATCTGTTCTCGCCACTCGGTTTCACCGGCGTCGAGGTGCACGCAGGCAACGTCCACAAATTGCCCCATCAGCGGCTGTTCTTCGGCGACCTTGAGCAATGATTCGCCTTGGCGCCGTTCAAGATCGACACCGAGGATTGCACTCGATGCCTGATTCGCGGTGCGAATAGTGAGGTCGGTCTCGAGTGCCAGCACTCCGGTCGACAAACGCGCAAGTATCACCTCGAGGTTGGTGCGCTCCGCCTCCACCAGCGCCTGGCTCAGGCTTGCTTCGCGCCGCGCCGTCGCGAGGCGCTGCGTCATGTCATTGAACGAGCTGATCAGGAAACCGATTTCGTCTCGCGTCGGAGTGGGCAGGCGCGTGTCGAAGTCACCCATTGCTACCGCGCGCGTTCCTGCAACAAGGTCCTGAATGGGCGCAACGAGTCGTCGAGAAAGAACGAAAGCGCCATAAACTGCCGCAAGCAGGCTAAGCAACAGGACGAAGGCCAACGTCAGGGACAACAAATCCTTCAGGTCTTCTCTGAAGAATACGAGCTGCTGATACTCCTGATAGGACTTTTCGACGCTGTTGATCATGCGCCCGAGCCGCTCGGTAACCGGATAGTGTGCCTGTATCACGCGGACCTGTTGTTGACGACTGCCCTGATATCGAAAGACAACCGCCGTACGGACCTCGACACTGCCGCTACCGTATGACTCCAGGCTAACGAACGGTCTTTCCTGTTGCATTTGCAGCACAACCTCTTCGGACAGAGGTTTGGGCAGGCTAGCCGTGGAGCTATCTGAGCTCGTTGCGAGCACCGTATTGTTTTCACCATACAGCGTCATGTCGCTGGCACCGGCCTCGCGGCGCAACATGCTCAGCTCGAAAACGATCTGTCGGTCGTTAACCTGCGACAGGCGACTCGCTACCTGCTGCGTCGCAAACAGGTTCTGGCGTTTTTGCATCTCCAGCGCGGCGCGGCTGAGCGTCAGGGCGTTATCGAGACCTTCTTCGATCTGCACGTTAAACCAGCTGTCGATGCCACGGTTGATGAATTGCATCGAAAAGTAGAACACAACCAGCAGTGGCAATACCGCCAGGCCAACGAACATACCGACCATGCGCGCCTTGAGTTTTGCGCCAGGTACATTCTGCCGATAGTCGCGTAACAGTCGGGTCAGATTGCCGACCAGCAGGGCAATCAGCAGTATGCCGCCGGCAATGTTGATTGCCAGAATCACATCTTGCAGACGGTCGAAATCGTCGGACTTCTGCACGGTTTGAGTGAGCAGGAACAACGCGACAAGTGCGAGGCCAACGCCAGACGTCGCCACAAGGAAATACAGAGCTCGTTTTAGCGCTCGAGCGACCATTCAAACCATTCGCTTTGTAGCTGCCATTGACCGCGCCAGAAAAACAACAGCCGCAGTGTCGCCGGGTATTGCTGCGTGTTCAGCATTGCCCGTAAGCGGAAGCGATAGACGCGATCCGCTTCCAGCAATGCATCGTCGATGACCGGCAGTCCCTGGACTCGGCCGAGACTGTTCAACGCCGAGTAGAGCGTTGCGAAGGAATCCTGTTCGCCGCTATTGATGTTCTTGACGATGTAGCGTTGGCTCAAAGGGCGATATTCGAGTTCGTAGCGCACCGCCAATTCGGCTTCAGTGGCATCGGTCAGCCAGCGACGCACACGGATAACCTCCATCTGAAGCTCGATCGTGAGCGTGACGCCACTCTCAAGCGCAGCAAGCGCCTCGCTGCTGAGAACCAGCTGCAAACGGGCGTCGAGCGTATGCACGCCGCTTTCGACACCGGTTGTTGCCGAGCGCACCTCGAAATAGCCCTCACGCTCGACGTCGTCCTGCGCCAGTCCCGTACCCACGGCGAGTACGATGAGACACGCAATTACGGCAGACATCGCGGGCATTCGGCGGCTGGATAACAGGGAATTCAACATCGTGTTTTCAGGAAACCTTCTTTTCAAGGCACGCGTAATAGAAACCGTCGAGGCCCGCCGTTCCCGGCAGGATCTGGTAGCCGCAAGCCTTCCTGCGCATTAGATCGCGGATGTTGTTATTTGGCAACACATCATCTTCCACTGCGTCGTCCTGATTTGCTAGAAACTGGCTTACAACGTCATCGTTCTCCGCTGCCAATGTCGAACAGGTTGCGTAAAGCAGGCGGCCACCGGGGACGAGCAGCGCCCAGAGAGATTCGAGCAAATCGCTTTGTAAGCGACTCAAGGCATTGATATCACTGGCGCGCCGCAGCAGCTTGATGTCGGGATGCCGACGAATGACGCCGGTCGCCGAACAGGGAGCATCGAGCAAAATGCCATCGAAGGGTGCTCCGTTCCACCACTCACTGGGTTTCGATGCGTCGGCAGCGATAATAGTTGCATCGAAACCGAGGCGATCAAGGTTCTGCTGCATACTGTCGATCCGGGAAGGCTCGCTTTCTACCGCCGTCAGTAACACGTCTTTGCCGCCCACCTCTAACAGGTGGCCGCTCTTGCCGCCAGGCGCCGCGCAGGCGTCCAGTATTTTCCCGCGCCTGTTGGCTAGCAACCAGCGTGCGGCAATCTGTGCCGCCGCATCCTGTACAGATACGGCACCGTCCGTGAAACCCGGCAACACCTCTACGGCACACGGTTCTTCCAGCCGCAATGCATCCGGCACACCTTCGAACATATCGGCCGCGATTCCCTGTGCCGCCAGCTTTTGCCGATACTCGGCAGCACTGTTCATCGACGAGTTCGCGCGGAGCCACATCGGCGCCCGCTCGTTATTAGCCTCCAGTATCGATTCCCAGTCTGCCGGCCAGTCTCGCTTGAATGTGTCGATTAGCCATTTTGGGTGGTTCCAGCGACCTTCTTCTTGATCACAGGGAGTCGCAGCAACGTTTTCCCGCTGAAAACGGCGCAGGCAGGCGTTAACAAGGCCGGCGAGTTTCGGCCGGCGCAGCAAGCGCGCAGCCTCGACGGTTTGTGACACCGCTGCGTGATCCGGAATCCGCGTGTCGTGGAGCTGGTAGATGCCGACCGCCAGCAGCGCATTGATAACACTGTCTTTCTTCTTTAACGGTCGCGCCAGAAGTTTGCTGATCCAGTGTTGCAGCTGCCAGTGATGTCGCAAGGTGCCGTAACAGAGCATGCGCAACAACGAACGGTCGTCTGTCGCAACGCGCTGCTCGTTGGCAACGATCGCGGCATCGAGCGATTGCCCTTTTGTTGCGACTGCATCAATGATCTCGGCGGCAACACTCCGCACAGCGGCCCCGACGTTTGACACCGCCGTCACCCGACTATGGAAGCACCCGACCGACGAGGTCGAGTTGCTCCGAGAATTGGCGGGCCGCTATGCGCCGCTTTCCAGGCAGCTGCAGTTCGAGGAGGCATAGCGCATCGCTGCCGCAGGCTACGACAACGCCGTCAGGCCCGCTCGCCAACACGGTACCCGGCTTCGCATCGCCGCGCGTGACCTGTTTTGACCGCCAGCACTTTATGCGTAGCGTCGCTTCTCGGTCATCGTCGGCAGAAACGAAGAAAAACGCGCCGGGAACCGGATTGTAGGCTTGCACCTGGCGCTGCAACTCAAGAGCGCTTCGCGACCAATCGAGCTCGGCATCCTGTTTTTTTATCTTGCCTGCATAACACGCTGCCGCTTCGTCTTGGGGCACCGGCGCGATTCGATCTTCGAGAACGTCCTGCAGGTTTGCTACCAGCAAATCGCCGCCGAGTTTTGCAAGGCGGTCATGCAATGAGCCCGCTGGTTCGTCGTCATTAATGGTCAGCGCTTCGGCCCGGTATACCGGGCCGCAGTCGAGGCCGGCAGTCATTGACATCAGGCTGATCCCGGTTGTTTTATCGCCGGCGAGAATCGCGGCCTGAATCGGCGCCGCGCCGCGCCAGCGCGGCAGTAACGACGCGTGGATGTTGAGACAACCGCGGGCAGGAATATCCAGTACGGTCTGCGGCAGGATAAGTCCATAGGCCGCAACGATCATGATGTCCGGGTTATACGCTTTGAGTTCGGTCGCTACCTTTTCATCGCGCAGGGTCGTCGGCTGCATGACGGGGATCTGGTGGTCTTCGGCATATCGCTTTACGGGGCTTGCCGTTATTCGTTTGCCGCGGCCGGATGGGCGGTCGGGCTGAGTCAGCACAAGAACAGGGGTGACGCCTGCATCGACCAGCGCCGACAACGACGCACGCGCGAACTCCGGCGTGCCGGCGAATATCACCCTGGCCTCTTTCATTGGATTGGCGTTAGCTGTGTCTGCCGCGGAATCGCTTACGCAACAACCGCGGCGGATTGATGGCGACGGTCTTTGAGCAGTTTCTTGCGAATGCGCTGGCGCTTCGCTTCAGAAAGGTAGTCGACGAAGAGTTTGCCTTCGAGATGATCCATCTCATGTTGTATGCAGACGGCCAGCAGGCCCTCAGCCTCCATTTCCTGCGTCGTTCCCTCGCGATCCAGGAATCGAACGCGGATATGCTCCGCACGTTCGACTTCCTCGTAATAGCCGGGCACGGAAAGGCAGCCTTCGTCGCTGACTGTCACGCCATCCTTTTCCAGTATCTCGGGATTTATCAACACATGCGGATCTGAACCGTCGCTGCTCACGTCAGTGACCAGGAAGCGTCGGTGCACGTCTACCTGCGTAGCCGCCAGACCGATACCCGGAGCGGCGTACATCGTCTCGAACATGTCGTCAATTAACGCACGCAAGTGGTCGTCAACCGCTTCGACGGCAGCTGCTTTCGTCCTGAGTCGGGGGTCAGGGAATTCCAGAATTTTAAGTTTTGCCATAATTTCTTGAAAGGTATTCTTGTGACCGCGCACACAAAATCAAGCCTTTAAAACATAATGAATCGGCCGATATTTCGCGTGAACTCCTACAAAAAGCACCTAAATGTTTGACTTTATTGAATAAGATGTCAGACAATGCCGCCTGAAAAACAGCCTTTCTGACCGCGTTTGGGCCCGGAAATGTGACGTAATTAGCAGCCTGAGCTTGGCCAGACCGACATAGTATAGCAATGCCCAGATAGTCCGGGCTTAAACCTATCAGATTGGAGCACCCGCGAATTATGTCTCTCAGCAAGATTTGCCTGAAAAACAGTTACCGGCTTACCGTTATCACGCTGGCCGTAACCTTGGCCGGATGCTCTCTGAATCCGTTTTCTCGTGACGATGAGCCGCGCCGGTCTACACCGATCGCTACGTCGTCGCAATCGTCCTCCAGTGCAGCGACCTCGATTGAGCCGATGCAGAGAAGTGCACCCGCTCAACCCGCGCAAAACCAGCAGGCTCTGCAGCGCATCAGTGAGCCAGTGCCGCTGGCGTCGGGTCATCCCAACGAGTATGTCGTCAAGGTGGGTGACACGCTGTGGGACATCGCCGGTACTTTCCTGAAAGACCCCTGGTTCTGGCCGGAGATCTGGTACGTCAATCCGGACATTGCGAATCCGCACCTGATTTATCCGGGTGACGTTCTCGGCCTGGTCTATATCGACGGTCAGCGGCGGATCACAAATGTTCGCGCTTCGAGCTACCGTCTGTCACCGCAGGCTCGGGTTACGCCACTGTCAGAGTCGATCAACAGTATTCCTTATGAATCTGTTTCCGCGTTCCTGAGTTCCGGCGTTATCCTCCAGAAAGATGAGGCAAACGCATTGCCGTACCTGCTCGAGACCCGCGGCGACCATCTCATCGCGGCGGCTGGCAACGAAATCTATGTGCGCGGCCTGAGTGCCGACATGCTCGGCACGCGTTACAACGTCGTACATATCGGCGACCCGATGACTGATCCTGATGACAACAGGCTTATCGGCTACCAGGGAATTCTGGTTGGCGAAGGCCGGCTGACACGCGGTGGCGATCCGGCGACCGTCGCGCTGACCGATACGGCGCAGGAAGCCGTCATGGGCGATCGGCTTATACCGGATACGGTTGATATCCCGCTTAACTTCTTCCCGCGTAGCCCCAGCACACAAATCGAGGGCCGCATTATTTCCGTCGTCGGGGGCGTTACGCAGATCGGTCAATACCAGGTGGTTGTCATCAACCGCGGCACCAACGATGGCCTGTCTGTAGGCGACGTTCTCTCGGTCTTCCAGACCGGTGAGGTTGTCAAGGACCGTATTAAGGGCGGTAAGGTAAAACTTCCGGATGAGCAAGCAGGCACTGTCATGGTTTTCAAGACGTATGAGCGGATCAGCTACGGTCTCGTCATGGTAGCGTCACAGTCTCTTCACGTACTGGACACGGTACGAAACCCCTAACGCCAGGCCATAACTGCATCAATAAACGAAACGGCGCCTTAATGGCGCCGTTTTTTTTCGTGCCGATTGCTGCTGTTCTGTCCAGTTATCGGCAACAGCCGAATCGGGTTTGACGGTATCATCAATGCAACTCCACTCCCGGATCCTGTAATGAACCTGAAGAGCCGCGCATGGCTGATCCTCGCACACGCGCGCCTCAGGGTTGCCGAACTTGAAGGACTCCGCGCACAATTTGGAGACATAACGACGATCGTCGAACTGCAGCGCTCGGCACTGAAAGATGCAGGTCTTACCGAGGCAAAAATATCGGCGATCGTGTCGCCAGACGAGGATCGATTGAGTGCGGCATTGGAGTGGCTGAGTCACGATTCGCAGCATCTCATCCCCTACGGCGAAGAGTGTTACCCGGAGTTACTCGCGCAGATCCCGGGGCCGCCATTGCTGCTGTTCCTCAACGGTGACCCCGAAGCTCTGCACTTGCCGTCTCTGTCCATAGTCGGCAGCCGCAATCCAACACAGGGCGGAGTGCGCAACGCCGTCGAGTTCTCCCGATACCTGGCTCGACATGGCTTCGTCATCGTTAGCGGGCTGGCGGAAGGAATCGATACTGCGGCACACCGTGGCGCCCTCGATGCCGGCGGTAAAACCATCGCATTTCTCGGCCACGGCATCGATCGCATTTATCCGGCCTCAAACCGGGACCTGGCACACCTAATCTCGAACGGAGGGGCACTGCTCAGCGAGTATCCGCTCGGTACCCGACCATTGCGCCGGCACTTCCCGGAACGCAACAGGCTCATCAGCGGCCTGTCTCTCGGCACCCTGGTTATCGAGGCAGCCCGACGCAGCGGCTCACTGATCACGGCACGACTGGCCTCTGAACAAGGCCGCGAGGTTTTCGCGTTGCCTGGTTCGATCCATAACCCGCTGGCTCGCGGTTGTCATGCGTTGATACGGCAGGGTGCGAAGCTCGTGGAGACGGCGGCAGACATCGTCACCGAACTCGCCCCGCTCGGCCACCACCTGCTTCAGTCCTCGATGGAGTCTGCGCCCGAGGAATTGGACGACCGCAACGACGACGATGACTATGTTGAATTGCGTCGCTTGCTCAGCCACGACCCCGCAAGCATCGATGAGCTGGCCAGCCAATCAAGTTTGACGATAGAGCAGCTTTCCTCCATGCTTCTGATCCTGGAGCTCCATGGAGAAGTGGAGTCATTGTCCGGTGGACGATACACCTTATCAGGTTGAGCATTTAGTCAAAGACAGCGCAAGGAGCCGCTCCAGGCATGAAAGAAAACGTACTTGATGTGCTCATGTACTTGTTCGAAACGTACGTCGACACCGAAGAAGAACCAGAAGCCGACCAGAATGAATTGCGTGCCGAATTGTCGCGCGCGGGATTCGGCGACAGTGAAATCGAGCGAGCTCTATCCTGGCTCGACGCTTTGACCGATCAGCAGCAGAGTCTCGACTACGGACACAAGGCGGGTCGTGGAACGCGCATTTTCAATGATTTTGAGCACGATCGACTGGATTCGTCCTGTCGCGGCTACATTACTTATCTGGAGCAAATCGGCATTCTCTCGCCGCCACAGCGCGAGATTCTGATTGACCGCCTTCTGGCGCTCGAGACCCCGGATATCGATGTCGAACAAATCAAGTGGGTCGTGTTAATGGTCCTGTTCAGCCAACCCGGACAAGAGCTCGCCTATGCACGCATGGAGGATCTTGTCTTCGAGGAAGCGTCGGGGTTAATCCACTAGAACCCGACTTTTATTTACCTGAAACGCGCATTTCTGTTCAGGCGAAAAATGCGAATTCCTTGACACGCAGCGAATAAGGCTGCTATTCAACCGCGGCACAGACTGCGGTTTTTTTGTTTTTGGGACCCCCTTTATACAATGTCAAAGAATCTGGTCATTGTTGAATCGCCCGCGAAGGCGACGACAATCAGCAAATACCTCGGCAAGGACTTTGACGTCCTGGCCTCCTACGGGCACGTGCGCGATCTGGTACCGAAAGAGGGCGCTGTCGATACCGAAAACGGCTTCTCGATGAAGTACCAGGTCATCGAACGCAACGAGAAGCACGTCAAAGCCATTATTCGCGCCCTGAAGAAGGCCGACGCGCTATATCTCGCAACTGACCCGGATCGTGAGGGAGAGGCAATCTCGTGGCACCTGATTGAGTTGCTGAAAGAAAAGAAAGCCCTGGGCTCCAAAGCAGTGCATCGCGTTGTCTTTCACGAAATCACCAAGCAGGCCGTGCAGGACGCTGTAGCTCATCCGCGCGTACTTTCTGGAGACCTGGTCGGTGCACAGCAGGCTCGGCGCGCTCTGGATTACCTGGTGGGCTTCAATCTCTCGCCGCTGTTGTGGAAAAAGGTACAGCGAGGACTTTCCGCCGGTCGCGTACAGAGCCCCGCCCTGCGCATGATTGTCGAGCGCGAACTCGAGATAGAAGCATTCAAGGCACGAGAATACTGGTCCATCGAGGCGGACGTCAGCAAAGCGGAACAACCCTTCGGATCCAGGCTGGTCAGTTACAAAGGCGAAAAAGTCGAACAGTTCAGCTTTGAAAACGAAAACTCCGCGCGCGACGTCGAGAAAACCCTGCTCGATGCTGCGAAAGGTGAGCTCAAGGTTTTAAGTGTCTCCAAGAAGCAGCGCCGCCGAAACCCGACCGCGCCGTTCACGACGTCAACATTGCAGCAGGAAGCGTCGCGAAAACTCGGCTTCAACACGCAGCGCACGATGCGTGTCGCACAGAAACTCTACGAGGGCATCGAACTGCCGGGCGAGGGTAACGTAGGGCTCATTTCTTACATGCGTACTGACTCGGTGACGCTGGCGGGATCGGCGGTTGAGGAAATTCGCGAGCTCATAGCGGCGCGCTATGGCAGCAAGAATGTCCCCGACGCACCGCGCGAGTTCAAGAACAAATCCAAGAACGCACAGGAAGCGCATGAGGCGATTCGGCCGACCTCTGTCGGATACGTTCCTGATGATATTAAGGGCTCTCTGGATAGCGACCAGCACAAACTCTATTCATTAATCTGGAAACGCACCATGGCCTGCCAGATGGTGCCGGCCGTCTTTGATACGGTGGCTATCGACATGGCTGCCGGTGCCGAGGACCAGGGTCATCGCTTCCGGGCGAACGGCTCCGTGCTGGTCGAGCCGGGGTTCATGGCCGTCTACCAGGAAGGCAAGGACGATTCCAAGGAAGACGACAGTGATCGGCTGCTCCCCGAGATCAATGAGGGCGACACGATCAAGCTCGAAGAACTGCGTACCGAACAGCACTTTACCGATCCACCGCCGCGCTTCACTGAGGCGAGCCTCGTTAAGACGCTGGAGGAATATGGCATCGGTCGACCGTCAACCTATGCCAGCATTATCGCAACGCTGAAGAATCGCGAATATGTCGAGATGGATGCCAAGCGCTTCATGCCTACCGATATCGGCCGTATCGTCATCGGCTTCCTGACCGAGCACTTTACGCAATATGTCGACTACGACTTCACCGCAAGGCTGGAAGACGACCTCGATCGGGTATCGCTCGGCGAAAAGGACTGGGTCCCTCTTCTCGAGAAATTCTGGGGGCCGTTCCACGAGCTTTGTGAAGAAAAAGAGGCCTCGGTTACCCGCGAACAGGTCGCGCAGGCGCGCGAGCTGGGCATTGACCCCAAGAGTGGCAAACCGGTAACTGTGCGTATGGGTCGCTACGGACCCTTTGTACAAATTGGCACCAAGGACGACGAAGAAAAACCGAAGTTCGCTGGCTTGCGGCCCGGCCAGAAGATGACTGAGATCGATCTGCCGACAGCGCTCGACCTGTTCCAGTTACCGCGCAAGCTGGGTGAAACATCGGACGGGCTAGCCGTTTCGGCAAGCGTTGGTCGCTTCGGACCCTACGTCCGATACGGCGATAAGTACGTCTCCATACGCGGCGAAGAAGACGACCCGTATACCATCGAGCTGCCGCGCGCCCTCGAACTCATCGAAGCGAAAAAAATCGAAGATGCCAATCGCCTCATTCTGGATTTTGAAGAAGACGGCATCCAGGTGCTCAATGGGCGCTACGGTCCGTACATTACCAACAAGGCCAAGAACGCCCGGGTTCCGAAGGACCGTGAACCCAAGTCGCTAACCCTCGAAGAGTGCAAAGAATTGCTCGCAGCCGCACCGGAGCGCGGGAAACGAGGCAAGAAGAAGGTTGCTAAGAAGAAAGCGGCGACCAAGAAGGCACCGGCCAAGAAGAAAACCAAGAAGAAGGTGAAGAAGAAGGCCAAAAAGAAAGTGGCCAGGAAAAAGCCCGCTAAGAAAGCGAAAAAGAAAAGCGGCTGAGAATCCAGGGTGATGTTCGTATCGCACGCCGCTGAGATTCTGCTGAGGGGCGGTATCATCGCGTACCCGACTGAAGGTGTGTTTGGCCTGGGCTGCCTTCCCGACGACACTACTGCGGTACGTCGCTTGCTGGCCATCAAACAGCGCGACGCCGGCAAGGGGCTGATACTCATTGCATCCAGGATCAGCCAGTTCGACGGCTGGATATCGCTGCCCGACGGATTATCCATACCGACACCTGATCCCGCGCATCCGGTAACCTGGATCGTGCCGCCAGGCGAACGAGTTAACCCGTCACTCCAGGGCGAGCATACCGGGCTCGCAGTTCGTATTACCAGCAACCCTATCGCCGCGGCGATCTGTGACGCTGTCAACTCGCCGATCACCTCTACCAGCGCAAACCTGAGTGGCAAGCCAACGGCTCGCAATCACTTCGTCCTTCGTCGGCAATTTGCACAGCGTGTAGACTACGTCGTTCCCGGAGACTGCGGCCCTGCCAGCGGCGCCTCCGAGATACGTGATCTCAGGACCAATAAAGTGCTTCGACGACGACAATGAGCAATATCGCTGACGTAAAAGAATACCTGCTGTCGCTGCAAAATCGCATCTGCGCGGAGCTCGAACAGATCGATGGCGGCGCGCGCTTTGCAAGAGACGCCTGGGATCGTCCCGGCGGTGGCGGTGGAGAAAGCCGGGTGCTGGCTGAGGGTGAAGTCTTCGAGCAGGCCGGCGTCAGTTTCTCCCACGTGTTTGGCGAGCAGATGCCGCCATCGGCAACCAAGACACGGCCTGAGCTCGCCGGCAAAAACTTTCAGGCCGTCGGGGTGTCGCTGGTACTGCACCCACGCAATCCCTATGTGCCGACAACGCACGCAAATTTCCGCTTCTTTACTGCAGGAGAACGCAAGCCAGTCTGGTGGTTTGGCGGGGGTTTTGACCTGACGCCGTATTACCCTTTCCTTGAGGATGTAGTGCACTGGCATGAAGCCGCCAAAGCCGCCTGCGACCCTTTCGGCGAGGATCTTTATCCGCGGTACAAAGAATGGTGTGACAACTACTTCTACCTTAAACATCGCAATGAAACCCGTGGCGTCGGCGGTCTGTTCTTCGACGACGTCAATGAGCAGGGCTTCGAGCAAAGCTTCGCATTTGTGCGCGCCGTTGGTGACAGCTTCCTTGGCGGCTACAAACCGATCGTGAAAAAGCGTAAAGCGCATCCCTACGGCGAACGGCAGCGCGACTTCCAACTCTACCGCCGTGGCCGCTATGTCGAATTCAATCTGCTCTACGATCGCGGCACGCTGTTCGGCCTGCAATCTGGTGGACGAACAGAGTCGATCCTGATGTCGCTGCCACCGCGCGTGCGCTGGGCCTACAACTGGCAACCGGAACCCGATTCGGCCGAAGAAGCTTTGTACCGCGATTACCTGAAACCCAGAGACTGGCTCGGAGAACCAAATGCCTGAACTGCAGCCCTTTCATCTGGCCATCCCGGTCACCGACCTTGCCGCCGCAGAGACCTTCTACTGCAGCTTGCTGGGTTGTGCAAAAGGCCGTACCGCCTCTCGCTGGACGGATCTCGATTTCTTCGGTCATCAGGTCACACTGCACCTCGTCGATGAGGATGGCTCCGGCCCTGATACCAACCCGGTAGACGGTGATGCCGTTCCAACACGGCATTTTGGTGTGGTACTCGATATGGCGGCGTGGCGCATACTGGCAGACAGGCTCGAACAAGCCGGCAGCAAATTTCTAATTTCTCCCCGCATTCGCTTCCAGGGTGAAGTTGGTGAGCAGGCTACACTTTTTCTTCTGGATCCTTCGCAGAATGCGCTCGAATTCAAAAGCTTTGCGGACCCGACGCAACTTTTTGCGACCTGAGAGCATCTAAAGGTCAGCCACGTGTAAAACAACAAGATATCAGGGGATTCCGCATGACCTTCCGTACTCGAGCGCGCAATGCAGCGACGCTGTCGTTTTTCGTCGTCGCCGGCCTGGCCGGCACCGCAAACGCACAAACCTATCTGATCAGCGTCAACAACATCGGTGACGCAGTCGTTATCGAGCAGGCGCAGCCGGACTACCCGGGCGACACCGTTCCCCGTGGCCAGGAAGGCTGGGTCAGGATGCATTTCGTCATCACGGCTGATGGCAACGCGATTGATCCCATTATCATCGATTCCAGCGGCGGCGCTGCTTTCGAGGCGGAAGCAATGAAAGCTGCCAGTACATGGCGCTTTGAAGCACCGGAATCAAACCTGGAAATGCCGGACAATCTCGTCAATATCCGCACACGCATTCGCCGCGGCAAAGATGGGCCCAGTTCAGATTTTATCCGAGATTACCGGGCCATCATGCAGCAGGTTGTGGGTGAGAATGTTGAGGCGGCTCGCGAGATGGTCGACAAGACCGAGTCAAGAGGTGGCTGGAATCTTTACGAATCGACCATGCTGTGGCTATTGATCGGTCGCGTCGAGAGCGCTGAAGGCAACATGGTTGAAAAGCTCGAGGCTTACCGCCGAGCGATTTCCATGAGCACGCGCCGTTCTCTTGGCGACAAGGATCGTCTCGGACTATTGGGCCGAATCTTCGCGTTGCAGGACGAATTCGGCCACTACGCCGATGCCGCGCGTACTTTCGCGCGACTCCAGAAAACGGACAAGGACGATGATCTCCTCGCGGAACTTGCGCCGCGCGGCGCTGAAATCGAGGCATTGTTGCAGTCAGATGAAGACTTGACCGCCCGCGCAACCATCTACAATCCCTGCGATTGCGATGCCGGACAGCCACTTTGGTACTACAAGCCCGCCCGGCGGACATTCTCTTTTGCGAATACCGATGGTAACGTCGAACGCTTTGAAGCGCGGTGCGAGACCGACCGTATCCAGGGCGATGTCGAAGAAGGCAGGTCGTGGACTCTCGCACCCGAGTGGGGCAGCTGCCGCATATTTGTTTTCGGGGACGACGGCGCAAGTTTCGACTTTGTCGAGCATGTTGCGGAAGTCCAGGAACAGAACAGCGACGACGGTGCCGTTGCGAGGAATCATGTCCTGGATCGAAGAAATTGAGGTCAGCGAAGCTGACGAAAAACTGGCCGGGATCTACGCCACACTAATCAAACAGCGTGGCAAGGTCTCAAACATCCTCAAGGTTCACAGCCTCAACCCCGAGGCGCTGAGCGCACACCTCGACCTGTACATGACGCTGATGTTCGGCAAGTCCGGCCTGAGTCGAGCGGAGCGCGAAGCTATCGCCGTCGTCGTATCAGCGAACAACGACTGTCAGTACTGTGTGCACCATCATGCCGAAGCGCTCCGTCGCTATGTCGATGACGATCAAACACTCGAAATGCTTCAGAATGCGGATGGCCTTGAGACCCTGGAGCCGCGTTTAAGCAATATTGTTCGCCACGCCGAAAAGCTCACGACAGCGCCCGGCGCAATGACCGAGAGCGATCTGGCCGAGCTGGGTGCCGTAGGTCTAACAGACAAAGACGTACTCGACCTGACGTTGATCGTGGCTTATTTCAATTTCGTCAATCGAATCGCGATGGGACTGGGCGTGACGTTTTCTGCCGACGAACTCAGCGGCTATCGAGACGATTGACAGCGGACCGCTTATGACTGTGTATCGCCTGCTACCTGTATTTGGTCTGCTGCTCGTCTCGGCCACCGTACTCTCGAGCGAGCGAGGCGTACCTGAGCCTTACGCGCCGCCGATAATGCTCGCCGATTCAGAGGATCCGGCAGCAAGCAGAGTCTATATCGTACAACTGCAATCGCCATCCGTAGCAGAGCACTACGCGATAGTGTCAAAAACCGCTGCCGCGCCCGCTGCGATCGACAAACAGCGCAACCGGCTCGACAAGACAAACCTGCAGCTAGAGGCTTATCGAAACAAGCTGACTTCGGAACAAGACAGGGTTCTGGCCAAGGCCGGGCGCAACGCACAGAAAATCTACGCTTACCAATACGGCTTGAACGGCTTTGCTGCGCGCATGAGCGTCGCCCAGGCGGAGAAACTCCGAAACCTGCCTGAAGTCCTCAACGTCTGGGAGGACGAGATCCGTCCGATGGCCCTGCGCAGCAGTCCGTCGTTCCTTGGGCTCTTCGATACGGAGGACGGCCTGCGCAGTAGCGAAGCGCTGGATGGGGATGGCGTGATTATCGGCATCATCGATAGTGGCGTTGCGCCCGAACACCCAGCGCTCCAGGATACGCGTGAGGCTGATCGCCCGCGGGCCTGTCGCAGCAGCTGGGGCGAAACTTCGCTGCTGGGTCGCTGGCTTTGCCGCCGATTTCGGAAGCTCCCGGACGTCGTGGTCTTCGACGAGCCTGAAACGTGGAATGGTAGCTGCCAGCCAGGCGAGCAGTTCGAAACGACTGACTGCAACAATAAACTCATTGGCGCACGCTGGTTTATCAACGGCGCGACGGAGTCCGGCCCTATAGATGACGGTGAGCTCCGCTCGGCCAGGGATGTCGACGGGCATGGCACACACACCGCTACAACGGCTGCCGGGGTCCGCAGCAGCGCCTCTATTTTTGGCACGCTCATCGGCGATATTGAGGGTATTGCCCCGAAAGCACGTGTGGCCGCGTACAAAGCCTGCTGGCTGCGCCCGGGCAGCACCCGTGCAAGCTGCAATACTTCAGATCTCGTCAATGCCATCGACGCGGCGGTTGCCGATGGCGTGGACATCATCAGCTATTCGATTGGTAGCTCTCTGCGGCGCATCTCCGCGCCTGATGATATTGCGCTAATGGCAGCGACAAAGGCCGGCGTTTTGTCGATTGTCGCCGCAGGAAATGAAGGACCCAACCTCGGCACAATCGGCTCACCGGCCGGCGGGCCGTGGGTCGTTACCGCTGCAGCATCGAGCCGCACCGGCGAATACTCAGTCGAGGCGCTGGAGGTAACGGCACCATCGGGAATCGCCGGAAAGTACGCGACGAAGGAGGCGAACTTCACCCCGCCGTTGCAAGACAGCGACCCGATCGAAGGCGCCCTCATTCTCGTTGACGATAATGATAGTTCCGCGAGCGACGGTGTCACAGGCACGACGTCAGATGCCTGCCAGGCGCTGGTCAACGGCGACGACATCAGCGGCAATATCGCCTTCATACAGCGCACAGGCTGTGCCTTCGAAGAAAAAATCAAGAATGCCGACGACGCCGGTGCGATCGCAGCACTCGTTTATAACATCGCGGGTGATCCCATCGTGATGTTCGGGACGCCAGGCCTGTCCGATATTCCCGCGCTGATGATCGGACAAGCTGACGCAAACCTGATCATTGCGGAACTGGACGAAGGTAACGAGGTTACGGTAGTGCTCGATAAGGGCTTTCTGCTTACGACCGCAGAGACCGGCAACGTCATGGCGTCATTTTCGGCCCGCGGTCCGGCACCGATTGCGGATATCCTGAAACCCGATGTCACGGCGCCTGGCATTAACATTCTCGCGGGATTCACCCCGGATGCGGCTAACGCGGCATCCGGCGAGAATTTCGCGTTCCTCAGCGGCACTTCCATGTCCACGCCACACGTTGCCGGTACGGCGGCGTTGCTGTTGCAGGCGCATCCGACATGGACGCCGTCGGCAATCAAGTCGGCATTGATGACAAGTGCACGGCAGGACATCAACGCAACCGGCAATCTCGGTGTCGCAAATCCTTTTGACTTCGGCTCCGGTCACATCGTACCAAACAAGGCATTTGACCCGGGCCTTGTGTTCGATGTCAGCAATGACGAGTACGACGCGTTTGCGTGCGGCGTCGAGTCGCCCGCTGTCTCCTCTGCCCGCTGTGATGAGCTTACGGCTGCCGGATTCTCGCTCGCACCTGCAGATTTGAATCAAGCATCGATCGCGCTGTCCAGACTAACGAGTCAACGGACCATTAAGCGGCGCGTGACAAACGTTGCTGACGAGCCGGACTCCTACACGGCCTCTGTTGCCGCCCCGCCAGGAATGAGCGTCGAGGTCAGTCCCTCGAGTCTCACGCTGGGGCCCGGGGAAGCCGCTAACTTCGACACTACAGTGACGTATCTGTCAGGACCGCTGGACCTTTGGCGCTTCGGCTCCCTGACGTGGTCCAGCGCGACGCGCGATGTTTACAGCTCGCTCGCAGTGAAGCCGACGTCAATTGACGCGCCGGCTGAAATCTCATCTTCCGGTGGTACCGGTACCCGGAGCTTCCCGGTTACTTTCGGTTACAACGGTAGTTACTCGCCACGCGTCCACGGTCTGAACCTGGCTGAAATAAGAGTCGGTTTAGTCGACAACGATCCGACAAAGACCTTTTCGATACGCGTTGGAAGTGGCGTTACGCAGCACATTTTCGACGTTGCGCCCGATCAGCTTTACGTTCGTTTCGCCTTGTTCGACGCCTTCACGGACGGTGACGACGATCTCGATATGTATGTCTATTATTGCGGCAGCGACACAACACGCTGCCAGAAGATCGGTGAAAGCGGTGAGTTGACGTCGGATGAGGAATTCAACGTTTTCAGGCCAGCCGCAGGCAAATATGCCGTGTTAATTCACGGTTTCGAAACGGACGAGGTTACCGGCGGACCCGGCGCCAACTACGATTTATTCCAGTGGCAGGTGGGCATCAACAACGATGCGGGCAACCTGACCGCGAATGGGCCCGCGATCGTCGCTCCGGGCACAACCGCCGACATTTCGCTCAGCTGGTCCAATCTAACCGCAGAGAAATATCTCGGCGCCGTTTCGCACAACACACCGCAGGGACTCTCGGGATTAACGATCATCACGATCGACAACTGATCCAAATCGACCGAGCCTGCAGAAGCACACCTCAGACCGCTGCCCATAACAGCATGCCGGCTGCGCTTCGCACCCCAAGGGCACGCGGCACACGACGGCATGCGCCTACGGTTTACGTAAGCCAGCCCTTTGCTTTTACTGAACGTGAATACCAGATTTCCACGATGCCTATCACGACGACGAGTGTGGGCATGTAAAGAGCGTTGCTGCCCCACACCGCAAGACTGTCAGTCAGAACGAAAGAATGCACGTCCTGTAGAAGAACACTGACCAACGACACGATGTAGATAGGCAGCGCCAGGGCATTTCGGACCAGCAGGAGCAGGGACGCGATCACACCGGTAGTGACTGCAATCGCAAAGGCCGATGTCGCCCAAGCCGGTATGTTCTGGAGAAACGCCTGCTGCTCCGCAGTGAAGTTGTCTGACATCACTTCCGGCGTCATGGTTACCTGATCGTAGTAGATCATCAGGCCGAAGAAGTTCCACAACAGGAACACTCCACCAATGATCCAGAACGACTTCGGCAGCTCGCTGTTGGCTGTTTCGGTCATCGCCCATTCCCCTTGTTTGATTCTTTTTCAGGAAGACTACGGTATACAGCCAGAGACACCCTCCCGGCAAGTGAGGTATGGGCTAAGCCTTTGATTTTCCCAGCGCTGCGCAAGGTTTATAGCGAAAACACGAGACTACATGGTCGTTAACCATGCCTGTAGCCTGCATATGAGCGTACATGATCGTGCTACCAACGAATTTGAAACCGCGCTTCTTGAGATCCTTGCTCAGCGCATCGGACTCCGCTGAAGTAGCGGGAGTCTCGCTGTCCCTGCGTATTTTATTCTGTATCGGCTTGCCGCCGACGAAGTCCCAGATGTAGTTACAAAAACTGCCGAACTCCTCCTGCACCGCCAGGAATGCTTTTGCATTCACGACGGCAGACTCGACTTTGAGCCGATTCCGTACGACCGCCGGGTCGAGCAGAATCTTTTCTATACGCTTCTTTGTGAAGCGCGCAACTTTCTCCGCATCGAATTCGGCAAAGTGCTTTCGATAGCCGCTGCGTTTGTTCAGAATGGTCGACCAGCTCAGCCCTGCCTGGGCCCCTTCAAGTATCAGAAACTCGAACTGGGTACGATCGTCCCATACCGGCACGCCCCACTCTTCGTCGTGGTAGGTGATGTAATCAAGATTGACGCCCTCGGCCCATCGGCATCGTGTGACCGTTTTTTTCATGTTCGCTGCTCTCGCTCTTCTTTTCGTTAATTTAGCAGTGAATGTCCGCCCGGTCAGCTTTCATATCTCTGTTACAGACACAAAAAAGCCCGCGCCAAGGCGCGGGCTTTATCACAACATTCTGTCGTGTCGGTCTTAAGCGGAACCGCCGCAGGAGCCTTCACCTTTCTTCTCGTCAGTGTCGGCGCCACAAGAGCCTTCGCCGCAAGAACCTTCACCTTCTTTCTCACCGCAAGAACCTTCGCCTTCTTTCTCACCGCAGGAACCTTCGCCTTCTTTCTCACCGCAGGAACCTTCGCCCTCTTTCTCGCCGCAGGAACCTTCACCGCAGCTGCCTTCACCCTTCTTCTTATCGGTGTCGCCGCCACAAGAACCCTCGCCAGCGCCGAGCATATAGCCGGAGCTCAGGGCAGACATTTCGAACGGGTTATCTACCGCTTCGGCATTAACTGCGCCGCTGATCGCGAAAGTTCCGGCCAAGGCTGCACCAATAGCCAGTGCAACCGGCTTAACTATTTTCTTCTCTGACATCTTTGATCTCCTACCAGGATTGTTTGCCCGAGACCGGGCTTTCATTTTTCAGCGAAGGAAACACTAGGTGCTCCACCTCACTGACTCCAAAACACTCTTTTCAACGCGCTCGAGCTGTTCCTCGCGATCGCCAATGATCGCGATACTTCCATCGCCCACCGACAATATGACGCCGTGGACACCTTCGCCGTCAAGTAAGACGGTCTCCGAAACCGCCTCTTCCGGCATCAGCAAAATCGTGATCGGACCATGCACGCCCTGCACGACCAAGTGCGGCACGGTTTTACCATTGATCTCGCAGCTCCTTGCATAGGTAATCAGGCCTGCACTGTGATCGAGGCTCGCGACACTCGCCGGTACCGCGCTGGAAAGTTGCTCGTCGGAAACCGCTGTCGTCGACGGCCGTAACGCTACCGGCTCGTGATCGAGGTGTGCAAGCACCTCGTCTCCCAAAGAGTCGTAGGTCACGCCAACGCCGAACATGCGCACACCTATAAGTGCAGCAAGCATCACCGTAGCGGCAATCGCGAACCAGGCGGTCCTGGTTCGCGGCTTCCGCGTATCCAGAGCAACAACGTTTCTGTCGTCGATCTCTGGCAGCTCGGGTAACGTCAGCTCAGGCACGTCGAAGCGCATCGCGCGGCCAATTTTCTCGTTCAGCGACTGCATCTCGGCACGAAAGGCCTGGCAGTCGCGACACTCAGACAGGTGGCCAGCGCCTCCGTCGAATGACGGCTCCGCTGCTATCTCATGCCTGTATTCTTCGCAATTCATTGTCTTTGGTTGCGGCTCGGGAATATTACCCCTGCGCCACGATATCCTTCAGTTTCAGGCGGGCCCGGTGCAGCCGCGTCAGCACGGCTCCTTGCTTCAGACCCATCAGTTCTCCGATCTCGCTGGTGCTATAGCCCATCAGGACCTGCAGGACCAGCGGCTCTCTATAATCATCTTCCAGCTCGTAAATCGACTCTCTGAGCTCGTTGAGCTGCTCATCCGGCTCCTCAGCCAGCAATGCCGCCTGAGAAGCTGTTAAATTGTCTATGTCGACCGTTTCCAGCCTGCGTCGCTCGAAGTAACGGGCATTTTCCCGTCGAACGATCGTCAACAGCCATTGTTTGGCGGCGTCCTCCTCTCGCAGCGCGTCGAGCGACTTCCAGGCACGTATCATCGACTCCTGGACAACGTCCTCTGCGATCGCCTTGTCCCGGCAGAGCCACGCGGCGTATCGGTACATATCCGCGTGAAAAACCGTGACCAGTCGATCGAATCGTTGCCTTCGCGCGACCTCAGCTGTGCTTTTGTTCATTCCAGATGACCCGCCTGTTCTGGCATTTATTACGGGAATCGCTTAATACTGTGATTAAGACGTGGAAACCCTACCTAAATACAGGGAAAATAAGAACTTCTCTTCGTTATTCTTGATGGTGTCCTGTCCGAGCAATTTGCATGATCTCAGTGCCTGAGAAATACGCCACGATGGCGTTGCCTTCCTTGCCAGGGCCCCGGCACTGGCGGCGGAAAGCGCCTTATCCTGGTGTATTTCTCAGGCTCCCGAAGGGCTTGCTGCACAAAACGTGTGGCTACGCGTCCTTTGGCGAGGACCAGGCCATTGCCAGCAGAACCCGCCTTGACACACGTTTTGTGCAGCAAGCTGAGACTATGCGAATTCCCAGGACAGGACACTAGCTATGAGTGCATCGACCCCCGGACAGTTCCCAGCGCTTCGCCTGCGCCGCGGCCGCAGAACCCCCGCGTTGCGCCGCCTTGTCCAAGAAACCACATTATCGAGTGCCGACTTTATCTACCCGGTCTTCGTTCTTGACGGCAACGGGCAAAGTGAAGCGGTACCCTCCATGCCCGGCGTAACACGCAAGAGCATCGATCTTCTGTTGCCCGAGCTTACCGAAGCCAGCGCACTTGGCATACCCGCCGTCGCATTGTTTCCGGTGATTGGCGCCAGTCACAAGTCACTGGATGGTGCTGAATGCGCAAATCCTGATGGCCTCGTGCAACGGACAGTGCGCGCGATCAAAGAGGAGCTGCCTGGCCTTGCGGTCATGACCGACGTTGCGCTCGATCCCTACACCACCCACGGCCAGGACGGCATAATCGATGATGAAGGCTACGTGCTTAACGACGTCACAGTCGACATGCTGGTGCGGCAAACCCTGTCGCATGCCGCCGCAGGCGCCGACATCGTTGCTCCTTCAGACATGATGGATGGCCGCGTTGGCGCCATGCGCAAAGCGCTCGAGGAAGGGGGATTCATTAACACGGTAATCCTCGCGTACGCGGCCAAGTTTACGTCTTCCTACTATGGCCCCTTCCGCGATGCCGTCGGTTCGGCTGCAAACCTTGGCGGCGGCGACAAGTCCACCTACCAGGTTGCACCGTCGAATAGCGACGAGGCGGTACGGGAAGTGGCGCTGGACCTCGAGGAAGGTGCGGATTTCGTGATGGTCAAGCCAGCGCTGCCCTATCTTGATATCGTGCGTCGCGTGAAAGACACGTACGGTGTACCGACGTTTGCCTACCAGGTAAGCGGCGAGTACGCGATGCTCAAGGCGGCCGCTGAAAACGGCTGGTTGAATGAGCGCGCAACCGTGCTGGAAGCACTGCTCAGTATCAAGCGGGCGGGCGCTAACGGTATTTTGACCTACTACGCGATTGATGCGGCGCGTTGGCTCAAGGAAAACGGCTGATGGCAACTGATCGCTATGGCGTCATGGGCTACCCCGTCTCGCACAGCCGGTCGCCGGTCATCCATCGCCTGTTTGCACTGCAGACCGGCCAGGACCTGCAATATGAGCTGCTGCAAGTATCGCCAGAGAAGCTCGAACCTGCGGTACGGCAGTTTCAACGCACGGGCGGCAAGGGCCTTAACGTCACAGTACCGCACAAGAGCGCCGTCACGCGGCTGGTCGATCAACTCAGTGAACGCGCCAGTATAGCAGGTGCCGTAAATACGCTGTCCTTTGAGGGCGGTGAAATCCTTGGCGACAACACGGACGGATTCGGGCTGCTTCGCGACCTCGTCGTGAACCACGGCCTCAACCTCGAGGGCTCGAATATCCTCATTCTTGGCGCAGGTGGTGCAACCCGCGGTATCGTCGCGCCTTTGCTGGAGATGCAGCCAACTTCGTTGCGAATCGCGAACCGATCTCTGGGGAAAGCGCAGACGCTGGCCGAGCACTTTTCGAAGTCCGGGCCCGTCAGCGCCTGTCGCTTCAATGTCGTACCGGTCTCGGAGCCCTACGACCTTGTTATCAATGCAACGTCCGCCGGACTGCACGGGGAAGCACCGCCCTATCCGGCTGCGGCGGTGTCGGACAAGAGCTTTTGTTACGACCTTTCTTATGGACTCAAGCCCACACCGTTTAGCGTCTGGGCCCGCGAGCAGGGTGCTGCGGAGTCTGTCATGGGCTGGGGCATGCTGGTCGAACAGGCCGCCGAATCGTTCCGTATCTGGAGAAACGTGCGGCCCAATACGGCCGAGGTACTCAAACACATGAAGATTACCGCATAGTCACAAGCTCTTCGGCACTGGTTGGGTGGATCGCCACCGTGTCATCAAAATCGGCCTTGGTCGCCCCCATCCGAATCGCAACGGCGAAACCCTGCATCATTTCGTCAGCGCCTTCACCAATAACGTGACACCCAATGACACGCTCTTCCGGTCCGGTGGTTATCAATTTCATTGAAGACCGCTGCTTGTCCTCGCCCAGCGCGTAATACATGGCAACGAAACCGGTTGTATAGACTTTGACATTATCGCCGTATTCGGCACGTGCTTCGTCCTCAGTCATGCCGACAGTGCCTATCGTCGGGTGGCTGAATACCACCGTCGGAATCAAACGATACTCGAGGTGTCGCCCCTGCATGCCTCCGTACAAACGATCCGCCAGTCGGCGGCCGGCGGCTATGGCGACCGGCGTCAGAGCCTCGCGTCCTGTCACGTCGCCCAGGGCGAAGATATTGTCGACGTTGGTCTGTTGGTATTCGTCGGTCGGTATAAAGCCCCACTTGTCCATCGCCACACCCGCTTTCAGCGCATCCAGCGAATCGGTATTGGGCGCTCGCCCGACCGCCCAGACCAGGGAATCAACCGGACCAAACGTGCGTCCGTCTGTCGCGTGCAGCACCAGGCCATCTTCGGATTCCTCGACCGAAGCAGGAATTACACCTGTGTCCAGCGCTATGCCGCCTTTCTGCATAGCCTCCATCAGCTCGCTGCTGAGCATCTTGTCGAAGCTCCGAAGCACACCTTCCTTGCGCACGATGACATGTGTCTCGCTGCCAAGCGCATTGAAGACGCCGGCGAGCTCTACAGCCACGTAGCCGCTGCCCGCAAGCAGCACCCGTTTCGGCTGCTCGTCAAGCTCGAAAAAACCATCTGACGTTATGCCCAATTGTGCACCAGGAATATCCGGCACCATGGGCCGGCCACCGGTTGCGATAACGATACGCTCAGCCTCGTAGTTACGACCTGCGACATCGACAGTATTGCGATCGACGAAACGTGCGGCGCCCTCAATAAAGGTCACGCCTCGTTTGTCGAGATTACCGGCATAGATGCCATTGAGTCTTAGGATATACGCATCCCGGCGCGACTTAAGCTTTCCCCAGTCATGTCCCTTTACAGAAACGTCGAAGCCATAATCGGGCGCATGGTCAAACTGGTGTGCGTGATGTGCCGCATACCACATGATCTTCTTCGGTACACAACCGACATTGACGCACGTGCCGCCGAGAGGGCCATATTCAACAACCGCTGCATTCGCACCGTATTCGGCCGCCCGTTGTGCGTGCGCGAGTCCGCCACTGCCACCTCCTATGACGAGGAGGTCGTACTTGTCTGTCACAGTTTTCTCCGTTATTCCACTGATTCGCGCTCATGGCGCCAGTAGCGGCGCATGCTAATATTGGCCGCCGCAATAATGATAGCAATCCCGATGACGCATAACCCTCTGCTCGACACTTCCTCGCTGCCCCGATTCGACGACATCATGCCGGAGCACGTTGTACCCGCAATACAGAAGGTCATTGCCGAGCATAGAACCCAACTCGACGCGTTGCTCGATACGACCGCAGAACCGGATATCGATTCGCTGGTCAGCCCTGTCGAACAGATGGAACATACACTGGGCCGCATCTGGTCACCTGTCCGACATTTGCAGAGTGTGCTCGGTTCCGCTGACTGGCGGGACGCCTACAATCAGGCACTGCCGCTGCTGACGAAACATGGTACAGAGGTTTCGCAGAATGAACGACTGCAGCGCGCGTATGCCAAGGTCGACAAAAGCTTGTCGCAGGACACCAGTCCGGCGAGCAGCAGCGCTGTCAAACATGCACTGCGTGAGTTCCACCTGGCGGGTGTCGACCTGGAGAAACACGCCAAGGATCGCTTCAAGGCCATCATGCAGGAGCTCGCCGCAACCCAGGCGAGCTTCGAGCACAACGTTCAGGATGCTTCCGATGCGTGGTCATTGCACATAAACGACGCCGCTCGGCTCGACGGTATGCCTGCCCAGGCAGTGGCGCGGGCTGCAGAGGATGCCACACAAGAAAAACTCGACGGATGGCTGCTGTCGCTCGATTACCCGACCTATCACGCGGTCTTGACGCATGCGGAAGACCGGAATCTCCGGGAAACGATGTACAAGGCCTGGGTCACTCGAGGTTCGGATCAGGGTTACAGCAAAGAGTGGGATAACACCCAGAATATTGAGAAAATTCTCGCGCTGCGCCATGAAGCGGCGAACCTGATCGGCTTCCCTAGCTACGCCGGTTATTCACTTGCCACCAAAATGGCTGATACGCCCGAGCAGGTCATCGGGTTCCTTCGTGAGCTCGCAACACACTCGCGCAGTGCGGCAAAACACGAGTATTCAGAGCTTTCTGACTTTGCAGGATTCGTTCTCGAGCCTTGGGACACCATGTTCTGGCTGGAGAAGTACAAGCAGGCGCGTTTTTCGGTTTCCAACGAAGAGCTGAAACAATATTTTCCCGCCACCGCGGTTGTTGATGGCCTGTTTGCACTGGCTTCGAGGCTTTACGATGTCGAGCTGTCCAGGGATGACGCGGTTACAACCTGGCATGACGATGTGCGTTACTACACCATACGCAATGCAGGTGGAGACATGCTTGGCGGGTTCTATACCGATCTGTTTGCTCGCAGCGGCAAACGCGCGGGCGCCTGGATCGATGACTGCATTAGCCGTCAGCAATTAAGTGGCAGCGTCATCTTGCCGGCCGGCTACCTCGTCTGCAATTTCCCGCCGCCTGACGAAAACGGCGTATCGCTGCTTACCCACGACGATGTCGTGACGCTGTTTCACGAATTCGGCCATATGCTGCATCACCTGCTGACGAAGATCGGTTTCCCGAGCATTTCCGGTATTAATGGCGTGCCCTGGGATGCGGTGGAGCTACCGAGTCAGTTCATGGAGAATTTCGCCTGGAGTTATGAGGTGCTGACGCATTGCTCGGCACACGCGCAAAGCGGTGAGCCGCTGCCCCGTGAACTGTTCGACAAGCTCGACAATAGTCGTCACGCCGGCGCCGCACTCGCCATGATGCGGCAACTCGAGCTCGGCCTGTACGATTTCCGGCTGCATGCTGAATACAATCCCGAAGAGCGACCCCGCGTTCTCGAGACCCTCGACGAGGTCCGGGAGGAAGTCGCACTGGTAACGCATCCCGATTACAACCGCCTGCCGCATGCCTTTTCACACATCTTCGCCGGCGGTTACGCCGCGGGCTACTACAGCTACAAGTGGGCAGAGGTTCTGGCGGCCGACGCTTTCGCCGCCTTCGAAGAAGCGGGTATTTTTGATCAGTCAACGGCACAACGCTTCCGTCGCGAGATTCTGGAGGTCGGTGGTAGCCGCGATTTCATGCAGGCCTATATCGCGTTTCGAGGTCGTGAGCCTACGATTGACGCACTGCTGCGACAAAACGGAATAGACGCCGCGTGAAAATAGCGACCTGGAACATTAACTCGATGAACGTCAGACAGGGTCATGTCATTGAGTGGCTGCAAGCACAGCAGCCCGACATCCTCGTGCTGCAGGAAATCAAGCAGCCGACGGAGAAGTTCCCGACAGATGCTCTGCGCGCCATCGGCTATCACTCGCTGGCGAGCGGCCAGAAGACCTACAACGGCGTTGCCATTGTCAGCAAAATCAGGCCCGAAAACCCGGTTACCGATTTACCTGGCCTCGATGACCCACAGCGACGTGTGCTTGCCAGTACGGCGGGCGATGTGAGGGTCATCAACCTGTATGTACCCAACGGCTCCGAAGTCGGCTCTGAAAAATACGCATACAAACTTGGCTGGCTCGCGTCGCTGCGCGACTTTCTTGAAGCTGAGCTTGCGGAGCACCCGAACGTTGTCGTGCTAGGTGACTTTAACATTGCACCTGCCGATGCAGACGTCCACGACCCCGAGAAATGGGGAGAGGCAATCCTTTGTAGCCCGCCGGAACGCCAGGCGTTAGCCGCCTTGCTTGAACTCGGCCTCGCTGATGTCTTTCGACAGTTCGATCAGCCAGAAAAAACCTTTAGTTGGTGGGACTATCGTGCTGCAGGTTTTCGCCGCAATGCGGGTTTGCGTATCGACCTGGTCCTTGCCAGTAAAGCCATGGCAGAGCGTTGCACGGCGAGCTATGTCGACAAAGAACCGCGCGCCTGGGAGCGTCCGTCTGATCATGCACCAGTGGTTGCAGAGTTTGATTTCTAACAAGCGTAAAGAAAACCGACATAACATATTCCCGGTTTTGTTCCTGTGCGTGCTTTGACCGCCGTGTATCATTATCTAAAAAAAAAGGCGGGACAATAATTTCTCAGGATCGACGCAACGACTACGACGTCACTAACACTGTGCAGGTTAGCAGCGCTACCGCCGTTCGTGACGCCGTTCACGATCTTTTTTCCCAGGCGTTTCCTGGAACCTCGTTCGACAAGCTCTGGCTTGCGTTCTACGATTTCGAGCGCCTTTTTACGGGCCGCTATCCTGGCTACCGCGGTTGTGACACAACCTACCACGACATGCAGCACACGCTTGACATGACGCTCGCACTCGCGCGACTGGTCGCCGGCTATGAGCGCAGTGCAGAATTAGCCGACCGACTCGGCGCGGCACGCGCGCAGATGGCGATCATCACATCGCTGTTTCATGATTCCGGATACATTCGGCACGAAGAGCGCGACAAGGATTTCTCGAACGGTGCGGAATTCACGCTCTACCATGTTTCACGCAGCGCGGACTTCCTGCGACGCTATCTGCCAGAGCTCGGCCTGACGAGAGACGTCGGCGTGAGCAGCATGATCGTTCACTTCACCGGCTACGAGTTGGACCTCGATGACATCGAGCTGGACGATCCGAGGGACATTATCTGCGGGCATCTAATCGGCACCGCGGATCTCATCGCACAAATGGCGGACCGCTGTTACCTTGAAAAATGTCGTGACCGGCTCTACAACGAGTTCGTGGTCGGCGGCGTTGCCGTTGAGAATGCGGGCCCCGGAGAATTCATGGTCCGTTACAAGTCGGGTAAGGACCTGCTCGAAAAGACCCCTGTGTTCTATCAGCAGGTCATGCGCGAGCGACTAAACACGAAATTTAACCGCGTCTATCGCTACATCGAGGTGCTCTACAACGGCCACAACCCGTACATTGAAGCGATTAGCAGCAACATTAAGCACCTGGTTCGAATACTGGAAACCGACGACTGGTCGCTGCTGCGTCGCGAGCCGGGGTTCTACCTGGGAATAGCCAATGCTGTGCAGGAAATCGAACAGCTCGTGGCAAGGCAACTCGCATCGTTTCGCGGTGCCAGCGTACCAAGCAACAATCCTCTAGTGATGCCCATCTGATTTTTCACGCCACAAGCGCAGTGCATAGTACTGCGCGCGCGTGAGGTGCCTGTTTGCCAGGAACGCGGCAAGGCCGGCTGAGAAGGCCGCATAGAACCCGTCTGCCGCGTTTAGCACCTCATCAAAAAACACCGGCCAGGTCATGCTCGTGACCGATCGCAAAACTTGCACTGTGCTGGTATCGAAGATGTCGGCCGTCGTGGACGCAGCGACAACAACGTTTGCCAGTAGTGCTCCAAACAAGGTCAGCACGGCAGCGAGAACTGGAAACCGCCAGTCAACGCCACGACCTGCCTGCCGTACCGCAAAGCCAAGCATTGCGCCAAGCAGCACGGTCATCCAGGGAAACACACGATTGAACAGCGCCGATAGAGCAATCCACAACATACTGAAAATGACGATAGCAGCCAGGCCGCTTAGGAACGCATTTCGTAGCGACTGAGCACGCACAAGACGCGCACCGTCTTCTACACTCACCTCCTTCTGCTTTCCGGCGCCATGCTTTTTGCGGAGTCTGAGTGGTTGCTGGGAATTCGTTTTCTTCATGCGGTCTGATCTGTCAGGCACAGGGTGAGCAGTGCTAGACTGCCTGCAAATGAATGCGCCCGCAAATAACAAGAGAGTTGTGCTCATATCAGGCGGCGCATCCGGCATCGGCAGAACTGTTGCCGAGCGCTTTCTCGCACAGCACGATCAGGTGCACATCTGTGATGCGTCGGCCGAAAATATTGAAGAATTTCTGGCTGCCAACCCAGGCGCCACGGCGACGCTTGCTGACATCGGAGACCGTAGTGACGTCGCGAGAGTTTTTGATGACCTCGGCGCAAATTATGGCGGCCTGACTGTCCTTATTAACAACGCAGGTGTTGCCGGTCCGTCAGCGCCGGCCGAAGAGACAGACGAGGACGGATGGGATCGCTGCATTCGCATCAACCTTTCCGGTACGTTCTATATGACTCGTCGGGCAATTCCATTGCTGAAGGCCCAGGACGGCGCCTCTATCATTAACATTGCTTCGACCGCAGCACTGTTCGGCTACCCGCTGCGCTCGCCGTACACCGCCAGCAAATGGGCGCAGATCGGCCTGACGAAGACCTGGGCCATGGAGCTTGGTCCGTCCGGTATTCGCGTCAACGCGGTTTGCCCTACCAGCGTCAGCGGACCGCGAATCGAGGCGGTTATCCGGCGCGACGCGGAGCAAAGAGGCCTGACCGCCGACGAGGTTCGCCATGTCTACCTGCGGCACACGTCAATGCGTACTTTTGTGACGGCCGACGAGGTGGCCGACACCGTGCTGTTCCTCGCGTCGGCTCAGGCATCAAAAATTTCCGGCCAGTCAATCGCGATAGATGGTCACACAGAAGGCCTGTCGAACTGGCTTGACTAGGTCGGACGCTCCAGGGAGTACTTGTTAATGCGCGCAGCGTGGTTTGAAGAATTTGGTGCGGCGAGGAATGTGCTGCAGGTTGGTGAACGGGAGACGCCGTCGGTCCGCGCGGGCGAAGTGCTTGTAAGACTCGCTAGCAGCGCAGTGAATCCGTCCGACGTAAAGAAGCGGGCAGGCTCATTTCCGAACCTCCTGGATGCGGGCTTCGTTATCCCCAATAGTGATGGCGCAGGCGTTATCGAGGCAGTCGGCGGTGGCGTCAGCAAGAGTCGTGTCGGCGAGCGCGTATGGGTGTACCAGGCTCAGTACGCGCGACGCTTTGGTACAGCGGCGGAGTATGTGGCGATCGACTCCGCTCGAGCGCCGTCGTTACCAGAGGATGCCAGCTTCGAGGTTGGTGCATGCCTCGGTATTCCTGTGATGACGGCGCATCGCTGTGTATTCGCCGATGGCGATGTTGGTGGGCAGACTATCCTCATCACCGGTGGTGCCGGTCGTGTCGGTTTTTACGCCGTACAGTGGGCCAGCCAGGCGGGCGCCAACGTCATTGCCACAGCAAGCAACGATGCCGACAGGGCCGCATGCGAAACCGCCGGCGCTCACCATGTCGTCAATCATCGCGGCGAAGATGTAATTGGCCAGATCATGGCTGCGACCGGAGGCAAGCTGGTCGACCGCATCGTCGACGTTGAATTTGGCGCGAATCTCCCCGTTTCGATCGAGGTACTGCGCATTGGTGGAACGATAGCGACATACTCATCCACGCAGGTGAGCGAACCAAAACTGCCTTTCTTCCAGATGATGTACAAGGACGTTACCGTCCGATTAATCATCGTCTACGCCATGCCCGAGACCGCGAAACAACAGGCCATCGCGGATATCAACGCGAAACTGGAAAAAGACCGGTTACACCATCGAGTTGCACAGACGCTAGCTCTCGCGGATATCGCACGAGCCAACGAGATTGTCGAGCAAGGTAGTGTTCGCGGGGCCGTGGTCCTGACAGTAGACTGACGGTATCGCGACACCAGGCGGGGAGAACATGGAGCAAAGCCGAATCGACTGGCCCAGTTTTGCGCTTAGCGCCATCATTCTTGTGGCCGCCAGTGTTCCGCTCATTGCATTTCCACAGAGTTCCGCTGCCGCGCTTGAGTCCCTGTATGGATTCATAACCACGCAGTTTGGCTTTCTCTATCTATTTGCGAGCGTAGCCGCGATCGGGTTTCTCGCCTGGTTGGCGACCAGCCGCTACGGCGCAATCAAACTCGGCGAAGCTGACGAGTCACCGGAATTTGGTCAACTTAGCTGGGTAGGCATGCTGTTCTGTGCGGGTGTCGGAGCAGGCCTGCTGTACTGGTGCGCGACCGAATGGGCGTTCTATTACGATGCGCCACCGTTCGGCGCGACACCGCGCAGCATTGAAGCAACTGAGTGGGCATCTACTTACGGACTGTTTCACTGGGGCTTCACCGCATGGGCGTTCTACTGCTTGCCAACCATAGCGATCGCGTACCCATACTACCGCAAGAAACTCGATGTTCTGCGCTTCAGCGTTAGCTGCCACTGGTTTCTGAAAGGCAGGGAGCATGGCGCGGCGGCAAGGGCCATCGACTTTCTGT
>Ga0316201_10000117_pt1 | contig 34259 bp, 34 predicted proteins | sample CS6wburrow_MG_FD_204516 | JGI IMG/M metagenome (GOLD analysis project Ga0316201, IMG submission 204516) | Coastal sediment microbial communities from Delaware Bay, Delaware, United States - CS-6 worm burrow | ecosystem: Environmental > Aquatic > Marine > Coastal > Sediment | place: USA...
ACCAATCGACACCTCCCGGGCGATCAGATTGATGTTCAGACCCAGCACCATCGGCATCAGGCCGATAATTGTTGTCACTGTCGTCAGCAGCACTGGCCGCAGGCGCATCGCGCAGGTACGAAGAATCGCATCAAACGCGTCTGTACCGCGGGCCCTTAAAACGTTGTAGGTGTCGATGAAGACAATATTATTATTGACCACAATGCCGGCGAGGATAATGACGCCCATGCTGCTCATGATGATGCCGAATGGCATTCCCGCGATCAGGTGACCGAGCAGAACGCCACCGGTAGAGAAGACAACGGCGGTAAGAATCAAGAGCGCCTGGTAAATGCTGTTGAACTGGGTCACGAGAATGATTGCCATGATTGCGATGGCCATCATCATGGCCTGCGCCAGAAACGATTCGTCTTCTTCCTGATCTTCGATCGTGCCGCGGAACACTGCGCTCACGCGCGGATCGATGTCGAGCGTGGGCAACATCTGCCGCAGCTCGGCAATGACCTCGTTTTCGAGGTAGCCTTGCTCGACGTCAGCCTCGATGGTCATCGTGCGTCGCATGTCAGTACGTGTAATTGTGCTGACCTTCTGCGCGGGGACCCTTTCTACGAATGTGCTGATTGGCACAAGCCCGCTCGGTGTCGGAATGCGCAGTTCATCCAGCTGCGAAAGGCTGCGATCCTGCGCTGGGTAGCGAACCCGGATTTCGATCTCGTCATCGCTGTCGTCAGGGCGGTACTCGCCGATCATGATGCCATTGGTAACGAGCTGAACCATGGCGCCAACGAGGGTGATGTCGGCGCCGAATCGCGCCGCTTCGGCCCGATCGACCTTTATTTGCCATTCGATACCCGGCAGCGGCCGCCCATCTTCGATATTGGTGATTCCGGGGTGTTGTTCGAGGGCCGCCCGCACAGACGCGATTGTATCAATGACAAGGTCTGCGTCGCGTGATGAGAACTCGATAAATATCGGTTTGCCCTGCGGCGGGCCAGGATCCGGTTTGCGTGTTTCGATTGTGATACCGGCAAGATCGGCGGTTCGTTCGCGCACCTCCGCGAGGATCTCGTCTCCGGTGCGGCGCTTGTCCCACTCGACAAGATTGAGCGTCAACGAGCCAATCTGGTCAGGTGTCTCCCTTACATCACCCGTTTTGACATAGAGATATTCAACTTCCGGCATGCCGAGCAGGCGTTCTTCCACCTGGCGAACCAGGAAGTCCTGCTCATCAATCGACATGTCGCCACGTGCACGTATATCGACCATGGCGAACGGTTGCTCGACATCAGGAAAATACTCTGTGCCGCGACCAAACATTGCGAATGCCAGATATATTGCCACCAGTAGCGCCGAAACGTAGCCAACGTTTTGCCATGGCGTGTGCAGCGATCTCTTCAGGAATTGTACGTATCTGCCTGTGAATCCTTCGATGCTGTCCAGGTCACCGGTCTCGGCTGCAGCAAGGTTGCGGCGGGCTGCCTCGCTGACGGCACCGGTCTTGCCAAATATCGAACCAAGCGTCGGCACGATTAACAGTGCCATAAGCAAGGAAGAGGACAGTACCGCGATCAGTGTGAGCGGCAGGTACTTCATAAATTCGCCGGACGTGCCGGGCCACAGGGCCAGTGGCACAAACGCTGCAAGTGTCGTGCAGGTGGACGCGATGATTGGCCACGACATACGGACAGCGGCACGTGAGTACGCATCGCGGCGAGATTCACCTTCAGCGAGTCGACGATCGGCCATCTCGGTGACGACGATCGCGCCATCGACAAGCAGCCCTACGGCCATGATCAGCGCAAACAGCACCATCATGTTGATCGTGATCCCAAATGATCCGATTAGCAGGATGCCGAGCAGGAAGCTGCCGGGGATCGAAATTCCAACGAGCAGGGCTGAGCGAATGCCTAGAATTCCAACGATGACGATGAAAACAAGCAGCACCGCTGCAATGACGTTGTTCTGCAACTCTGTCAGCATGTCGTTGACTCGGATGGACTTGTCTTGCGACACGCTGATATCGATTTCACCGGGCCAGAACTGGCTTTCGGCTTCTACAACTGCCATGACATCATCTATGGCCTGCAGCAAATTGGCCCCACCGCGCTGCACAACTTCGATGGCAATCGCGGGTTTGCCATTCAGGCGCGCATAGCTTTCTGCATCCTTGTAAGTACGCCGGACCTCGGCAATGTCCTTGAAATGTACGATGCGCTCTCCATCAGCCTTGATCGGCAGGTCAAGGACATCAGCTGCACTTTCGAAGACGCCGGGCACCTTGACCGGGAATCGGCCTTCACTGGACTGCAATGAGCCGGCCGCAACCAGCTTGTTGTTGCGATTAACAAAACTCACGATCTGGGCCTGGTCGAGGCCATAGCTTTCCATCGCGAGCGGGTCAACGACGACTTCCATTAGCTCTTCGCGGACGCCGACGAGATTGACCTCGAGAACGCCGCCGACGGCTTCGATATCCTCCTTCAAGTCTCTGGCCAGCGTGGTAAGCGTTCGCTCCGGAACGTTACCTGAAAGATTTAGCACGAGCATCGGATCGAAACGGGTCATCTTGACCTCGTTGACCGTCGGCTCCTCGGACTCGCCCGGAAGCTTGGACTCAGCCATGCCGACTTTTTCGCGCACGTCCTGCAGGGCCTTGTCAGTGTCGATGCCCGCCTCAAATTCGATCTGCACACTGGCGCCGCCTTCGAAAGCCTCAGCGACCATCTCCTTGATGCCTTCAATCGAGCGAATCTCCTGCTCCATCGGTCGCACGAGCAGTCGCTCGGCATCTTCGGGGGAAATGCCAGCGTGCTCGATGTACACGTAGATGATCGGAATCTCGATATCCGGCTCGGCTTCCTTGGGAATGGTCACATAGGTGATAACGCCGGCGATCAATACCGAAACCAGGCCAAGAATGACCGTACGCGAACGCGACATTGCAGCGTCGATAATCTGCATCACTCAGTCGTCCCTGGAAATTGCCTTGATCGCGACCGAAGTTTCGATGTCTCCTTCGGGCACTGCTTCCACGACAGCCCCTGAAGTGACGAAACCCTGACCCACGGTAATGATCGTTGCAGTTTCGGGCAGGCCGGCAAGCCAGACACCACTATTCGTCGACAAGGCAATGTCGGCGACGACGAATTCGACTGCGCCGTCAGAATTTATGATCTTGATGCCGACATTGCCCGCGTCGTCGAGTGTCAGCAACGATGGCGACACCCGATGGGCGAAAACAGTCTCTGCCGGGATGAACAACTCGGCCGTACCGCCGGCACGCAGCTGACCAGCAGGGTTGTCGATTTCGAGTTCGACGGCAAAGGTACGGGTAGCTTCATCCGCGACTGGCGCGACGTAACGAATGGTTCCGCGAACCTTTTCGCCGGTCGCCAGGCGTGCCTCAGCCGATTCACCCACGGCGACGTGCCGCGCGTCAAACTCGGACACATTGGCTGCGACGATAATCGTTCGATTGTCGACGAACGTAGCGATGGGGTCGCCTCTCTTGAGGAAGTCGCCAATCTCGACGACCCGTGACAGCAGGGCGCCATCGAATGGTGCGCGTACGACCATATATTCGAGGTCCAGCTCGGCACGACGCAGCTCCGTTTTCGCAGCTTCGAGCTGTGCAATCGCTTCCTGTAACTGTGCCTCCGAAACGTAACTTTCAGACTGCAGCTTCAGGCGGCCTTCATACTCGACTTGTCGCTGCTTTACGGTCGCCCTGGCCTGCGTCAGTCGTGCGTTGCGATCGCGTTCGTCAAGCTTGACGATCGTGCCGCCACGCGCAACGTTTGCGCCTCGTTTGGCACCAATAAATTCAACTCGACCATCAGTTTCGGCCGACAACTCGACTACACGTGCGGGCGCGGTCTTGCCGTTGACGGCAATCGTACGAACAATCTCTTCTGCCGTTTGAGTACGGACACGAACTTTGCTTTGCGGCGCAGTGATACCAGCCGCATTCGCCTTGGCATCATCTACCGGTATCTCGTCGTCGCCAAACGACCCCGAAACGAGCCAGACCACGATGAGCACGGCGATTCCGCCTGAATAGAACCAGGACCGGTGTTCTGCCAGGAATTTGCTGTTCATCGCGCCACCTTTTTCTGTGCCTCGTCGCTCTCGAACATGTGGCGGTTCTCTTCGACGTAGTCTTTCATTGCGTGCAACATTGCGCGGCCAAAGCCGAGCGTGAAGCGAACGCCCGCAGGCGCATCGTGATCGAAATTTTTCTCAAATTCATCGATAAACTGCAGGTTCTCATCGGCATCCCTGATGCGGCTATCCAGGACGGTCTGTACCTGTGCAGGGGCCATCAAGTGCGCGAAGGCCATTGTTGCCAGGAACTCGGAACGCACTTTGTGACTCGGTGCCGGGTTGTCGAGTTCCGCCATCAACTGTTCCCAGCCCTTGTCCGTGATTCGGTAGACCTTGCGGTCCGGCTTGCCGTCCTGGGGGATTTCCTCGCAGCTGACACATCCGCACTCAGCGAGCGACGCGAGTGCCGGGTAAATTGAGCCGTAGCCGGCTGCGAAGCAGTGGCCGAAAGAGGATTCAAATGTCTTCTTGAGGTCGTAGCCTGAGGCTTCGCCATCGGTCAACATTCCGAGGCAAACTGTTTTCACATCCATCGCGCGTCACTCGAACATCAGTTTGGGCAGCCGTCGCAACCCATATATCGGGGCGATGCATACTATCAGTTCGATATATAAAGTCCAGCGCTTTGGTGTAAGCAGATGTAACTGGCCAATTGCTCAATATCTGAGCACGATAATTACTGCATAAATTGAGCCAGGAACGGATTGAGGAGGCGGTTGTCCGGGTCCAGCTTACGGCGCATGCGGCGAAAGAAGTCGAGCCTCCTGCTGTAGGTCTGGATGACATGCTCCGCACGCAGCGCCCGCGACTGGCTGATCAGGGGCGTGCCGCCCCACTTTTCTGCGAACTCTGCCAGGTCAATGACAAAGTCATCCCATCCCTTTGGCTGGGTGGAAGCGGCGGTGAGCGCAATCATGGACTCGTCGAACGACGGCGACAGCAGTGCTGTGGCGTCATGACCGAGGCGATAGCCAACAGCAGGCATGTCGCAGCGATAGTGCGATGTTGCATACGTTGTCGCGCAGAAGTCACGGTAGGCCTTCACCACCATCGAGAAGTTGGCCGCCGGAAAGCACCATGTTGAATAGTAGCAGCGACGTGAACGTCGCTTGCTGCCAGGATTCGACTGTGACGCGGCGTTGGAACCGGTGCTGACAAGCCGCGAATTTACGAGGCCCTGGGTTGCCGCGGAAATACTGTCAATCAGCTTGTAGCGAACGGACTGCATGGGCACGACACGATTCAGCGACTTGAAAATGTGTGGCAGCACGGTGCTCTCGCCCCAGTCCTTGAGTTTCCACGGGGCGTTATAAGTATTCCCCGGGTCCGACTCATAACGACGAAGATCGAGATACACGCGGTCGCGATACGGCATCAGGTAGAACTTGAGTCCGACGTCCGCGCTGGCCAGCGCGTCGACAACAGTGGCGAACTTGTCGATCGTCACGCGACGATGACTTGCGGTAAAGGTGCGAATTGGCCTGACACGCATCGTTACTTCGTAAATAACTCCGAGGACGCCAAAACTCGAGCGAAATGCACCGAGCAGGTTTTTCTGGCTGGCGTCGAGTTTGAGAAGTTCACCGTCGCTGCGAATGATCTTCATACCAATGACGTTGCTCGCGAAATAGGCTCCATGGACCCCGATACTCGGCCCGAAGCACGGCGCACAAATCGCGCCTCCGACCGTGCGGCCTGCGAGATCGTAGCCACCCACAAGTTCGAGGCCATATTCGGCAAGTTCTTTAACGAGATCACCAACGAGAACCCCGGCCTGTGCTGTTACGGTGTGGTTGTAGGAGTCGACATTAATAATGCGGTTGATGCGCGTCATCTTGATTGTCGTGCCGATATCGCTAGTGTTGCAATCGGTGCAGGCGCTTCCTGCGCCCTGGATGCGAATAGGCAATGGTGAGCGTGAGTCAGGTGCGAGTAGTTTGCGCAGCTGGTTGAGGTCAGTCGGTTCCCGAGTAACAGGCCCGGTCAATTCACGCTCAATAACCCTTTTGACTCGGTATTGTCCGGTGTGGGCGAGTTTCGTTGCGTACATTCAAGTCTCCGGCAAATGCTGCGAAAAATGCCAAAGACACATCAACGAAAGGTTCGTCTTCAGATTGGAGACGAAAGAATCGTGCCGGCGACCCCGCTGTCCTAGGAAGACCCCTTAGACCGGTGGCTTTGCGACCCTGCCTTTCGACAGGTGTGCCTTTGTCATACGAAATGGCATCGTTGCACGCTGCGCCGGGCGCGTCAACGCGCCGTACCGGCGGATATACTTATTGTTAAATCGAAGTACAAGTATGGGAAAACTACGTCACATTTCAGTAACCTCTTGGCGAAACAGGGTTGGGGACTGGTATGCGTGAGAGCACACAGGAATTTTCCAGAGCGTCTGCCGTTGCGGCTGATCGCGTCGCGGATATTGTGCGCGAGACACGACTGATCCGGTCGACCGCGTTCAGTGAAGCTGCCGAAGCGGATGTCTATCTGAAGCTTGAAAACCGGCAGCATACCGGGTCCTTCAAATTGCGTGGCGCGACGAACTGCCTGATGAGCCTGTCGGACGCGCAGCGTGCAAAAGGATGCGTCGCCGCATCCAGCGGTAACCACGGTGCTGCAGTGGCTTACGCAATGCGTGAACTCGACATGTCCGGAGTGATCTTTGTGCCCGAGCAGACGTCGACCGCGAAGGTTGATGCGATCAGGAGCTACGGTGGCGAAGTACGCTTTTTTGGCACTGATGGTCTCGATACGGAGCTGGAAGCCCGTTCCCACGCAGCGAAGCACGGCATGTACTATGTATCCCCCTATAATGATGCAACCGTGATTGCCGGGCAGGGCACTTGCGGCATCGAAATTGCCCGCCAGTTGCCTGATGTTGACGCTGCATTCGTCGCGGTCGGTGGTGGTGGGCTAATCAGTGGTGTCGGCAGTGTGCTAAAGCAGCACAACCCGGAGCTGATGCTGTTCGGTTGCCAGCCACAGGCGTCTGCGGTTATGGCGAAATCGGCGGCCGCTGGTGAGTTGCTGAACCTGCCAAGCGAATCAACCTTGTCGGATGGAACGGCCGGAGGCATCGAACCGGGCGCAATAACATTTGAACTGTGCCGTGAACTCGTTGATGAGTTTGTACTTGTCAGTGAGGCTGAGATAGCCGACGCTATGCGGCACTACATGGCCGTTGAAGACGATCGGATTGAGGGTGCTGCAGGCGTCGCGATTGCAGCGCTACTGGCCAGTACAAGCGCGATAAAGGGTCATCAAGTCGTAGTTATTATCTGTGGTGGCAACATTTCCGAGGCGACGCTCACCAAAGTCATCGAAGGGTCATGAATAAAGTCATCTTGCTGGCAGCATTGTTCCTGGTTATCGATTTGGCATCCGCCGAATCGACCGCATTTTTCAACGTCAATGTTATAGCTATGACACAAGACCGTGTCGTCGAGGCACAGACGGTTATCGTCGAAGACGGCGTTATCACGGTCATTGGCGATGTTGACGGGGTGCCGATACCGAAAGACGCGGTTGTCGTTGATGGTACAGACCGATACCTGATGCCTGGTCTCGCCGAAATGCATGCACATGTGGCGGAGGTTGGTTCGCAAGACCTCGATCGCGATTTCACGTTGTTTGTTGCGAACGGCGTTACAACCGTGCGCGGCATGCTGGGGCGCCCTTCACACCTTCATTTACGGCAGCAATTACTCGATGGCGCGCAATTTGGTCCGAGGCTGATCACATCCGGCCCGTCACTGAATGGCAATACCGTGAGCAGCCCTGCTGATGGTGTGCGCAAAGTTCGTGCACAGCATGCCGCGGGCTATGATTTCATCAAGATTCACCCTGGATTGAGTGCCAGCGAATTTAGCGCTATCGCCTCGGCCGCCAACGAGCTCGGTATGCCGTTTGCGGGCCACGTGCCCGTGTCCGTGGGACTATTCGGTGCGCTCGATGCCGGCATGGCGACGATCGATCATCTCGATGGATATGTCGCGGCGCTGATGCCGGCAGACTCAGATCTGTCCGGTGGATACGGCGGATTCTTCGATGTTTTGCTCTCGGACCAGGTTGTGGAAGAGCGGCTTGAAGAGCTTGTCTCCAGAACCGTCGCGGCGGGGACCTGGAATGTACCAACCCAGTCGCTTGTCGAGCAACTTGTAAACGATACGAGTGTTTCTGATCTCGCTAATCGCAGCGAGATGCGCTACATGCCACGCGCAACCGTGGATCGGTGGATAGAGGCGAAGCAGAGCCAGCTCAATGAACGTGGATTCAGCCCGGAACTCGGTGCACGCGCCATCGATATCCGCAGGCAGATCATCCTTGCATTGCATGAGGCGGGGGCAGGCCTGCTGCTTGGCTCCGACGCGCCACAGATATTCAATGTGCCGGGATTTTCGCTGCATCATGAGCTCGAATTCCTTGTTGCGGCGGGACTGACGCCATTTGATGCATTGCGGACCGGGACCACAGCCGTAGCGGAATTCCTGGGTACAAATACCGGTATCGTCGCTGTGGGCAAGGACGCGGACCTTGTACTTCTCAACGCGAATCCGCTGGCTGATATCGGGAATTCGCGTCGTGTACATGGAGTGATGTTGCGCGGCAATTGGATTTCCTACGCCGAAATCGAAGATCGGCTGAAGTCGTTGACTGCGCGGCATGAATGAGCGGCTTTGCAACCAATTGGCGTTGTCAGGCGTCTAACAGGTAGTCACACGCACACCGAGGTATCAACAATGCGCAGCTTTATCGTAATCGCGATGTTCGCGGCCAGCCTGTCGCACGCGGCATGGAATGGCTACACCGAAGACAGAGAACTCGAACTCGACGCCGATGGGCTGGTGAGCTTCGACATTGATGCGGGGGCGGGCAGTCTCGTGGTGACGGGTGTCGAAGGCCTGCACAAGATCCTGGTAACTGCCACGATCAACGTGCCTGACGAGGATGCCGACGACGCACGAGAGCTCATCGAAAAAAAGCTGAAGCTGTCGCTCGATCAAAGTCGCGACGAGGCCAGGCTCGAGGCGTTCTTTGAGAGCCACTCCTGGGGCTGGAACGATTCACCGAGCGTGGATTTGGATATTCGTGTGCCGCACGGACTGGCGTTGCGAGTGGACGATGGCAGTGGTTCGATGAAGATTATTGATGTGAACTCCGACGTCCGGATCGATGATGGATCCGGTTCGATGGATATTACGGGTGTTACGAGCGTCTACATTGATGATGGCAGCGGTTCGATCAAGGTCAGCGGCGTGGATGGCGACGTCGAGATAGAGGACGGCTCGGGAAGCATTACGGTCGAGCGAGTTGGCGGCAGCGTCACAATTGACGACGGTTCCGGCAGCATCGATATTGACGACGTCGAGCATGATGTGACGATTATTGATGACGGGAGCGGTGGCCTCAATGCCTCCAATGTTCGCGGCACAATCAACAACGATAGCTAGGGTCTGCCAAGCTTAAGTTTCTGATTTTTATTGTAATAATACGTACGGGCCGCTGCGGCGCGCCCGAGATTCCTCCCTGCTGCTAGAATCAGTGAAAAAGTCGCGACAGACGGCAAAGGGAGGATGTATGAAACTGGTGAAACACCTGCTTGATTCGAAAGGGCGCAACGTTATTTCGATTGCGCCTGATGTATCCGTATTCGATGCCATCAAGCTCATGGCAGACCAATCGGTGGGTTCGCTCATCGTAATGGACAACGAGAAGTTGTGCGGCATCGTCACGGAACGGGATTACGCCCGCAAGGTCATTATCAAGGGGCGCTCGTCGGAAAGCACCAGTGTCTCGGAAATCATGACGACGGACGTACTGACTACCTCTGGTCTGGAAACCGTAAACCAATGTATGGAGCTGATGACGGAGCGCCGCATCCGGCATTTGCCCGTTGTCGAGGATGACCGTGTCGTGGGCATGATCTCGATCGGTGACCTCGTGCAGGCGATCATTGCCGATCAACAGGAAGCAATCGAACAACTGGAGAGTTACATCAGTGGCTAAAGCAAGCGAATTCGATCCCCGCATACTCAAGCTATTTGACGGCTATGTGCATGGCACCGTCAGTCGCCGGCAGTTCATCGACCAGGCGGCAGCATTTACTGTGTCCGGCGCCGCCATTCTCGCGAGTCTGAGTCCGGATTACGCGCGGGCACAACAAGTTGATCCCGCGGATCCGTCGATCTCAGCCAGCTACAAGAAGTACGCATCGCCCAAAGGTGGCGGCGAGATGCGAGGTTATTTCGCACGACCAGCCGCGATCGATCACAAGCTGCCAGGTGTGGTTGTCGTGCATGAGAATCGTGGCTTGAATCCGTACATTGAAGACGTTGTTCGCCGGCTCGCCGTTGCCGGGTTTATCGCGTTTGGGCCAGATGCGCTGTGGCCGCTGGGTGGCTATCCTGGCAACGATGACGACGGTCGGACGATGCAGCGCGAACGCGATAATGCCGAGATGGTCGAGGACTTCGTGGCCGCGGTCGAGTTTCTGCAAAATCACCCGGACAGCAATGGCAGCGTAGGTTCGGTTGGATTTTGTTTTGGCGGCGGCATGTCGATGCGACTTGCTGTACAAGTCTCCGATCTCGATGCCGCGGTCGCGTTTTATGGACGCCACCCGTCTGCAGAAGATGCAGCCAGTATCAAAGCACCGTTAATGCTGCACCATGCGGGGCTGGACGAGCGCATAAATGCCGGCTGGCCCGATTTCGAGAAGGCACTGAAGGCCAATCACCTGGACTACGCCAATTTCGTATACCCGGACGTGAATCACGGCTTCCACAATGACACGACACCGCGGTTCGATGAGGAATCCGCAGCACTCGCGTGGCAGCGCACGGTAGACCACTTCAAAACCCACCTGAAGAGCGGCGCGTCCTAGGGCAACACGACAGGAAAGAGATGCGATGAACAAAGTGACGACCCAGTGGCTCAAGTGCCCGGTCGTCGTTTGTCTGTGCCTGACAGCGGCAGTCGCCCAGGGCCAGGAAAGTAAGACGATCCTCGGGCCCACCAATCCCGACCTTTATTATGGCGCGGAAGCCTTGCTTGCCGGTGATGGTGAAGAGGGTGTGCGCTTGACCCTGCTCGGCGTTAAGCATGCGGCGAATTCACGCGACCGTATAACCGGGTTGTCGAACCTGTGTGCCGGTTTCATCATGCTCGAACAGTACGAGATCGGATTGTCGTACTGTGACCAGGTGCTGGCAGAAAACGATCAGCACTGGCGCTCATACAGCAACCGTGCGCTGGCCTACCTGAAGCTGGGCCGACTCGAGGAAACTGAAGCGGATCTGCAGAAGGCCGAGGCCATTGCGCCTAACGCGCGGACGGTAAAAGTTGTTCGTTCAATGCTGTTGGATGCTACGAACCCGGTAGCACCGCTCATTGTCATTGATGATCGCCGCCAGGCGGCAGATGACGATGAGAAGTAGGCGCCTTTTCATTGCGACCGGAATAGTTGTCTGTTCTTTCGCTCTCGCCCAGGAGGAACCAATCGTCGAGTACGTTCCCGGCGATGAGGGCGAGCGACAACCTCTGTACACTGTCGTTCCGGCCTACCCGGAGAAAGCACGGCGTGCGCGCGTCGAGGGCGAAGTGGAGGTCTGCTTCAAGGTTACGCGTGAAGGAAAAACGAGCAGGGTGGCAGTTCGGCGCAGCACGAACAGGGCCTTTGAAAAACCGGCGCGCGACGCGGTGCGTGACTCGACTTACCGGCCGTTGCCCAAAGACGAGGAGCTGTCCGGCATTAAGACCTGCCGTACCTTCCGGTTCCGCCTGTCCCCGGTCACTGTCGACTAGATCGAAGCACTTTCACCGGAGTGTGCAAGCGCCAACATCCGGGTTGCCGCTTCTTCAAGATCGCCGCCGATGCTCACGATCCCTTCATCATGTCCCGCCATAATGGCGACGCCGCCGGCCCGGAAACTGGTATCTCTGTAAAGCCGGGCGAACTCGCGGGCCATTTCAGGTGTACCGTAGCTGACGTCGGCGGCGGTCGTTGGTAAATGGTCCTTTAGTGCGTCCCACAGCTCGCGACTATGCACATGCACGACGGCGTTAATCGCCTCATTCAGTTCATAAATTGCCGCGTGGGTCAGTGATTCGGATGAAGCCTGAACGGGCCCCGTCGAACTTACGCGGTTCCGGTCGATGTCATAGCGGGTGACGTGGGCGTAATGCTGACCATCGGTAGCGGCGATATGTCCCGTCTGGGTGCCGCTGATGATGAACTGTTCACTCGAGCCGACACGGACGCTCAGGTTGCCGTAGCCAACACCGAGATCTTCATAGTGACCAATAAGGCCTGCGTCGAAGAGCGGTCGTCGCCACCTGTCCAGCAGAGATGTGAATTCCTGATCAGGCGCTGGTCCCGGCGTCCAGTCACTGTCGTACTTGATATAGCCTTCGTCGATGGTCATCGCGCAGCTTCCTCGGGAAACAGGCCCGCCAGTCCATCTGCGCTGGCATCGCAGATACCACGTTCGGTGATCAACCCCGTAACCAGCCGCGCCGGTGTCACGTCAAATGCAGGGTTGGCGATTCGCGTCTCCGGCCGGGCGGTCTTGCTGACTTCGTCCGGGCTGCGTTGTTCTATCGGGATATCCGCTCCGCTTTCCGTAGTCCAGTCAATCGTTGTCGACGGCAGTGCGACATAGAATGGAATTTCATTGTCGAACGCTGCGAGCGCTTTCAGGTACGTGCCGATCTTGTTGCAAACGTCGCCGTTGCGCGCGGTTCTGTCGGTGCCCGTGATGACGATATCAACCTGACCAATTTGCATCAGGTGCCCGCCTGCATTGTCGACGATGAGCGTATGTGAAACGCCGTTCTGCGCAAGCTCCCAAGCGGTGAGTTGCGATCCCTGGTTGCGCGGTCGTGTCTCGTCGACCCATACATGCACGTCAATACCAGCTTCCCGGGCGAGATAGATGGGGGCCGTCGCTGTGCCCCAGTTAATCGTTGCCAGCGCGCCGGCATTGCAGTGGGTCAGCACATTGATCGTGTCGCCGTGCTTACGTCGTGAGATTTTCTCCAGGAGCGCGAGTCCATGCCGCCCAATGCCAAGGCAAATATCAATATCTTCGTCGCAAATCGCCTCGGCATCGGCCCGGATAATGCCGGCGAGATCGCCGTCGGCAGCATCGGCAACGCGTGCCATTATGCGCTCTACGGCCCACCGCAAGTTGACGGCCGTTGGTCGCGACTGCAGCAAAGCCTCCGCGGCACGCGCCACTTCATCTTTAGGGAATTTGCCGCGCAGTGCCGCAAGATACAGGCTCCATGCCGCCGTCGCTCCGATGAGCGGCGCGCCACGGACGTACATATCGTTAATGGCTTCCACGCCATCGCTCCACGTGCGAAGGTCGTGGATACTGTATTCGTGCGGCAGAAGACGCTGGTCGATGATCTGGACGACCTCCGGGTCGTCCGGGTGAAGCCATATAGTGCGAAAGTCCGCGCTAGCCATCCAGGCCTGCCGACAGTCGTGCCGCTCTGAGTGTGTTGGCCATCAGCATCACAATTGTCATCGGGCCCACTCCTCCCGGGACCGGTGTTACGGCTTTCGCTACTTCGCAGACGGACTCGTAATCGACGTCGCCCGTTAGCTTCGATTTTGTTTCGCCGTCGACGGTCGTCTCGATACGGTTGATGCCGACATCGATGACAACAGCACCGGGTTTAATCCAGTCCCCGGTCACCATATTGGCACGGCCGACGGCGGCAACGACGATATCGGCTCGTTTGACGACGCCGGGCAGGTCCTTGGTTCGGCTGTGGCAGATCGTTACCGTCGCATGCGCCTGCAACAACAGGCTGGCCATCGGTTTACCGACAATATTTGAACGCCCAACAACGACCGCATTGAGCCCAGACAGATTTGTGCCGAGATGGTCCTGGATCATCAGCATGCAGCCGGCGGGCGTGCACGGGACGAACGCGTCGGCCGTATTGCCCGACGTCAACTTGCCGATGTTGATGAAATGAAAACCGTCGACATCCTTACCGGGCGAGATTGACTGCGTGATGGTCTGTTCGTCAAGGTGGTCTGGCAACGGCAATTGCACAAGAATGCCGTGAATCTTGTCGTCATTGTTGAGCTCGTCAATGAGCGCGAGCACGTCGGCTTCTGACGTCTCTGCATCCAGCGTGTGCTGCACCGAGTGAAAGCCGCAACCTTCGGCCCGCTTTTTCTTGTTGCGCACGTACACCTGGCTTGCTGGATCTTCGCCGATAATAACGACGGCGAGGCCCGGTTGCAGGCCATGCGTCTCGAGCAGCTCGGCCGTCTGAGCGGTAATCTGTTCGGACATTTCAGCGGCTTTTTCCTTGCCGTCGATTCGTAGTGCGTTCGCCATTCCGACTAATTCCTCTGGATTTGATGGGCGCGCGCATAGTAACGCTGCCAATGCAGCGGGTAAACTTCGGGTGTTACCTAGCGGGAGAAAACTGTGGCAGAACCCTGGCTGGAGCGCTGGCAGGAAGGACGTATTGGCTGGCACGAGGCAAACGGCAACGCGGGCCTGAAGAAACACTGGCGCGCTACTGGCCGGACAGTCCTGGTGCCAATGTGTGGCAAGTCCGTCGACCTGCGATGGATCGCTGCTCAGGGCAACCGCGTCGTCGGCGTAGAGTTGTCGGGCATAGCAGTCGAGTCGTTCTTTGCAGAGCAGGGCCTCAGATTTAATGTATCGGAGGATGGGCTTTTGCGCTACGACGCAATTGACGCCGACATCACGATTTACTGCGGCGACCTTTATGACCTGACAACGATACGCTGTGACGCGCACTACGATCGCGGTGCGCTAAGTGCGTTGCCAGCAGAGCAACGATCAGCCTATGCACTTCATGTTCGAACGTTGCTGACTGATGACGCTGAACAGCTCGTCATTACACTGGGTTACGACGAGAAGATTGCAAAAGGACCGCCATTCTCTGTCGGTGACGAAGAGCTGCTCAGACACTGGCCGGGTCTGAACTGCGTCGAGCAGCGTGATGATATTGCGAATGCTCCGCCAAAATTTCTCGACGCCGGCCTGACCGAATTCAAGGAGAAAGTCTGGCGCTCGCGCTGATTGCTAACGCACTCTATCGCCATCAAACACGCATCGTCTCTTTATCAATGCAAGCAAGACCGCCGCTGAAGCCATGGCTGCGAAGATATGTTTCAGCGAATGTCCACTGATGATGCCACCGGCCGCATAGAGATCGCCGTCAATGAACTCGAACAGCTTGGCGAGCGCATAAAAGAGCAGCATGTACCAGAAGTATTTGGCAGAGCCGATGGCGGGTGTGTACATCAGCAGGATTGCCGGAACGAGCATCATCGGCAAAAACTGCACAACGACATAGGGGCGCAAGTCTCCTTGCCCGTTTGTTTCGGTGTATGCCCAGTACTCGACCGAAGCGACACCAATCAGCAACAGCGGTATGAGCACAGTGCGACCGATGCGCGGCGAAACGAATTCGCCAAGGATCAGGGAGAAAAGACCTGCAAAACCGATCGTCATCGGCAGCCTGTCCCACACGAGTGGGTCGTTGGCGGGACTGAGGTGGTAATAAGCGGAGCCGAACGCGGTGAGAATAATTCCAGTAAAGAAAACGATGTAGGGAAGCTCGAGTCCCGGCAGACATATGGTGTCGTGATGACGAAATACGACCAGCGTGCCCCACAAGCCGATGAGCATGAGAGGCAGGTTAGACATGACATTCCAGAAATTGCTGACGCCGAGGAGCGTGCGTGCATCGGCAAACTGATGATAGGCCGGATCTTGTGGAATCGGTGAGCTCAGCAGGAAGAAAGCGACCAGCGCTACCGCCGCGACAACCGGAATAACGAGATTGCGGCTCGGGGTCAAATGCCCATTTTCGCCAGCAGGTCCGCAAATTCCCGCGCAATACGTTCGGCCACAGGATGGTTTGCGGCGAAGCGGGATTCGAGATGCTTGGCACGGTCGACCGCCGTGGAATGAGTCTCTCCAGTCAGCCGATCAATGTCGTCGTGCAGGCGTTCCAGCAGGTCTATTGTGTCGTCGTCGACATCGCTGGCGTCTTTTAGCTCCGCATTCAGTTCGGTCAGTAACTCGCTCAGTCTTTCTTTGCTCAAGGTAATATCCGCCTTCAGGCTACGTCGGTTTCGCGAAAGTCAGTTCTTTTCAGGTCATGTTGCTGTATTGGCAATTCGCGGATTCGAATACCGGTTGCATCAAATATTGCGTTCGTCAATGCTGGCGCGATCGGCGGTGTGCCTGGCTCCCCGGCACCACCCAGTGGTTCGCCGCTGTTGATGATGTGTGTCTCAACGACTGGCGCCTTGTCCACGCGCAACATCGGGTAGTCATGGAAATTCGATTGCGCGACAGCGCCATGACGAATCGAGATCTCTCCATAGAGTGCCGCTGTCATGCCGTAAGCGATACCGCTCTCCATTTGCGCGGCCATACCGTCGGGGTGGATTGTGTAACCCGCGTCCACAGCGCAGACGACGCGAGGAACCCTGAGTTCACCGTCCACGACATCGACGTCGACAACTTCGGCGACGATCGTACCAAACGAGCGGTGTATCGAGATACCACGGCCCTGATGTTCCGCAAGCGGCTCACCCCAGCCCGCTTTTTCGGCGGCAAGATCGAGGACGGCCAGGTAACGCGGCTTGTCCCGCAGCAGCTCACGACGAAATTCGTAAGGGTCCCGTCCCGCAGCAATGGCGAGTTCATCAACAAAAGACTCGGTAAAGAACGCATGCAGCGAATGGTCCACGCTGCGCCAGGATCCCCAGGGTACGTGTGTCTTGCTCTCGGTATAGACGATGCGCTGATTGTCGATTGCATACGGAATATGCGGTGCTTCCTCGGGGTCGTGCTTGTTCACGTAGTGGTTGTGCCAGGCGACCGGCTTGCCATTCGCATCGAGACCACCCCGGAATCGACTGATACTGGCCTGCCGGTAATGATCGTGTCGCGTGTCTTCCTCCCTGGACCAGATAAGTTTGACCGGGTACGGGACTGATTTCGCAATCCTGGCGGCCTGCACGGTGTAGTCGGAAAATGCGCGCCGGCCAAAACCGCCACCGAGATACTGGTTGTGAACCGTCACGTTGCCGAGATCCATGTCGAGCGCTTTGCTGACATCTTTCGCGAAACCGAGCGGATTCTGGGTGCCCGTCCAGAGCTCGCAGGTTCCCTCATGCACCCAGGCCAAGCAGTTCATTGGTTCCATTGGAGAATGGGCCAGGTATGGCACGCGGTACTCTGCGTCCATGACCTGCGCCGCGCCCCGCAGAGCGGCTCGTGCGTCACCAGATGCCACGTCAGTCTTTTCATCGCCCGCCTCTGCCGACTGGTCGAGATCGGCGGCAAACTGATTGAAGATTTCGCCCTGTTCCCAATGACTATTGCCACCGTCGCTGTAGTCGACCTGGAGCCGGTCCAGCGCCACCTTGGCCTGCCAGTATCCGTCCGCGATCACAGCTACCGCATCGTCGAGATCTATGACCTTGCGCACGCCGGGCATGTCCTGAATCGAAGCTGGATCGAATTTGCTCACTGCACCGCCAAATACAGGAGCGGCCTGGATGGCTGCGTATTTCATGCCCGGTAAGGTCGCGTCGATGCCGAACTTCGCGGTGCCATCGACTTTTGCAGGGATGTCGTTGCGCTGGGGCGACGTGCCCATGATGTTGAATTCGTCGCTGCTTTTCAGGACCGGCTTGCTCGGCAACGGTATTCTGGCGGCTGCCGCTGCAAGGCTGGCATAGGTCGCAGATCGCTCACTTGCGTCATGCAGAACTGTGCTGTTTTGAGTTTTGAGTTCACTTACGGACACCTGCCATTCATCGGCGGCGGCCTGCAGCAATGCGGTACGTGCCGCAGCACCCGTTACGCGCATTGCGAACTGGCCTGTGGTCTTCACCGAGGTACTGCCGCCTGTGATTTGCAGACCCATCGCCTGCGTGGCGCGGAAGAAGATTCCGTCAACGGTGTCAATAAGCCACGCTGGAAAATCCGCGCCGCCGGCCGCGTAGCCCCTGGCTAAAGCGTAGTTGGCGTATTCCTTGTTGCTGGGCGCTTCAAGAATAGCCACTTTGGACCAGTCGGCATCGAGCTCATCGGCCAGCATCATCGCGAGGGCCGTGTGCACACCCTGGCCCATCTCTGCATGCGGCACGATGACCGTGATCGTATTGTCCGGTGCAATCTTCAACCAAATATCAAATAACGACTCGTCGTCAGCCGCTACGATCTCTCGGACCTTGGCCTTCCGATCGCCGCGACGAATAGCAACACCGAACACGACAACGCCGCCCGCCGCGATGCCGGTCGTAATGAAGGCACGACGCGACCACTTACCCATCTGTCCCGGCCTCCTTGTGCAGAGCGTTGATAGCTAGCGCCGCACGCTTGATGCCGTTGCGAATTCGCGGGTACGTACCGCAACGGCAGATGATGCCGGCCATTGCCTGGTCAATATCGGTATCCGATGGTGACGGGTTGTTTTCGAGCAGGGCAGCAGCCGACATGATCTGGCCGGATTGGCAGTATCCGCATTGCGGAACCTGCTCATCGATCCACGCTTGTTGAACCGGATGCAATTCTCCTCCGCTCCTGACGAGGCCCTCGATAGTAGTGACTTCCTTGTCGATGGCGGCTTGTGCCGGAATAACACACGAGCGGACAGGGGCGCCATTGAGATGCACTGTGCAGGCGCCACACTGGGCAATACCGCAACCGAATTTCGTTCCTGTGAGCCCGACGTAGTCTCGAATAACCCACAAAAGCGGTGTCGTCGGATCAACGTCGACGGAGTGGGATTCGCCGTTTATCTTGAGGGTAAGCATAGAGAATGACGGTACTCCAAGGTATCGGCCTCAGCAAGTATGGGATTCAAGTGACGGGGGGCTGGCGAATGACGTAGACTGGAGGTCGAATCTGGCCCTGAGAATATCGATGTCTGGAAGCCGCAACTACGACACGGTTGCTTTCGACGTACGCGACAATGCGACGATGTTGTTCTTCGCGAGCACGACGACCGAAGGTGATATCGACGACTACATATTGCTTATGCGGACAGTCGAAGACGACTTCGATTCGTCGACTTATATCGAGATCAATGAGCAGCAGTTTGGTGGCCATGATCTGATTCGCGAGGCGGAGTTGATTGGCAACATGCTGACCCTGCATCTTCATGAACCTGCCGCGGAGCTCGGCGGCGTCTCTGAGATCGTGCTTACCTGGGCAGATACGCCTGAGAATGGTGCGAGTGTCGAAGCCGGCGCGTTTCGCGTGCTCGGCGACACGATGACAGGCGCCCGCGCCTGAGAGCGGTGACCGCGAGCGACTACAGCCTGTACATTGTGCGCTGTGCCGACGGTACGCTTTACACCGGCATCGCTGTAGACGTTGAGCGACGCATCCGGGAGCATGAGTCCAGTGCTCGTGGTGCCAAGTATCTCCGCGGCAGAGGTCCTTTGAACCTGGAATTCTCGGAATGCCTGGGGGATCGCGCCAGGGCGCAGAAACTCGAATATCGAGTGAAGCAACTCGAGCGGGACAGAAAAGAAGCGCTGATCGCCGGCCAATCTTCGCTGGCCGAACTTCTGCCTGATTGATAATCAGGCCTCGGGCGAGACCTCCGGATACAGAACGACTGCCTTGCCGAACTCTGGAAGGTGAAGGCGAGTATCAGTATCCCAGGTCGCAGCGATTTCCTTGAGCCATTTCGACGTCTTTACAAAGTTATCGAGCGCGCGAGGATACAGCAGGATTTCACCGAAGGGCTGCGTAAGATCATCAAAATGTATCGGCATCACGTGCGCTGCGCCCGTGGTCGTCACTACGGCTTTCCAGTAGCGTTCCACGTAGTCGCGGCCGAGCCCGTCGAGCATCGCCATGCCGAGCAACACGATATCGGCCTGGATGCCTTGCAGGGCATCTTCCACGTAGCCGCCACTGCCATGTATGACCGTAGTGCCGTAAGGATGCGCCAGCACAACGGAGTAGCTCTGGCCCTCGCGATAGGCCCATATCGACGCCGGTGTTTGCAGCGCGTCGTCAATGGTTCCGTCTACTGGTACTGAACCACTCCAGCCGATCGGGGCGTGCGGAGTTTCAATCATTGTGACCGTGAACTGCCCGAACGAATACGTACCGCGATTTTCGGCGACAATTATCTGGTCCTCCGGAACGCCGGCGCCTCGAGCAATATTGGCCGAAGATTCGGAGCCCAGGATAGACGCGCTGCTGCGATTAGCAATTGCGCCTATATCCATCGCATGATCGTAATGCGATTGCACTGGAACAATAGCCGCAAGGCGTCGCATACGATATTCGTCGAGCACATAGTTGATAGTCACTGCGTTGCTGCTCACCGGACGGCTGAGCAGCGCATCAAGAAGTGTCGGTCGCGAGAAAAAGCCGTCGATCAGGATCTGCGTTTCGCCGTCGTCGAACAATAGCGTCGTGACGCCCAGCCACGTCATCGTGACCGCGTCGAGACTGGGTTCGATATAGGGGTATGGTGGCCAGTCAATTTCGTCCAGCGATGCGCGGTCACGCCACAGCCAAACCAGCGCAATCGAGATAGCAGCCGTTGCCGCGACGAACGTAATAGCAGTACGTTGCAGCCAGCGTTTGATTTGCTCTGGAGTGAGTATGCGCATTACTGTCCGACGGCCATCCTGGCGAGATGCCCGGTCAGGGGCGCAAGGTAATTGCCGAGCGCATAGCCGAGCAGGGCCATCAGGATCGATGCTGGTACCAGGTTGGGTCGGTGGTGTGCGGCGACAATGGGCGCCGAAGCAGCCGCGCCGATGTTGGCGGCCGAGGCAATGGCGACGCTGTGAACGTCAACCCGGAAGATCCACGCGCCTGCGAGACAGAACAGCCCGTGGATAAATATCCAGATAAACGCGCCGGCGACAAACATCGGCGCTTCTGCCAGTCCAGCAACAGATGCGCGTGCACCCATGCCGGCGACAAATACATAGATCATCGCCGTGCCCATAGCCGTCGAATTGGGCAATCTCGATATGGGTGTCGTCGACAGCAACAGCGCCAGCGTCGTCACAAGCAGGATGCGCACTGTCGATTCACCAAAGACCGCGCTCAGAGCCGGTGTTCGCGATGCAATAGACGTGGAGATTTCCGGAGCGAGCGCGGTACTGAACCATGTCACGCCGATCACGATGGCGACAAGAAACAGGTACTGCGGCATCGTCGGCGCATGATCGTCTTCGACATGTAGCTCCGCGGCCGCGTCCATTGCTTCAAGTCTCTCGGTCGGCACGCGCGCCCAGCGGTTGAATCGTGTCGCAAAATCACGCGACATCAACAGCAGTGGCAGCCAGACGATGTAGATGACGTTGTCGGCGATAACTGCAAGACCAAATTGTTCCTCCGACGTGCCCAGCATCTCCGCCGTCGCGGCCATATTGGCCGTCCCACCGATCCAGCTGCCTGCAAGCGCCCCATAGCCTTTCCACGCATCATCAGATAACCAGGTGTGAACAAGCATGTACGCGACCACCGCGCCAACCATGACGCCGGCGGTACCCATCAGCATGACGAGTACACCCTTACCCATGACGCGAACAACGGCCGGCACGTTCACCTTGATCAACATCAGCACGATAAACGCCGGCAGTATGTAGGCGCTTAGTCCCCCGTACACCGGTGAAGTACTGGGAATGACATCAAAGTTGTTCAGGAATACTGGTGTTGCGTAAATAAACAGCAATGGCGGCAGATACTGAAAGAGCTTTGCTTTTGTCGTCTGCTCTATTGCGAAGAAAAACGCTGCGACGAATGCGAGAACAGCAAGCACGCCAATGGGAGAGGAGATCAGGGCCGCGGAATTTTCCATGTACAGACTCTTGGGCATCGTGCAGATGGCGCTGAGTATAAATCAATGACCGGCGCGCGGCGCGGCGTCGCGAATCAGGCTATTTGTGCCTGCAGATCCTTGCGGGTGGCCTCGTCGGTTAACGCCGCCGATTTGACGGTGAGCCACGCCGCATCCCAGTCCTTCACTTTACTCGGTCCGAAAACGTGTTTGGCGATGAAGCTGTCGAGCGCAGCAACGCGAATAACATTTTTTGGTGGCGGTGTCGGGAATTCAACATTACCGGTGAATACGACAAGATTGTCGACCGGGACATCAGGCAAAACTCTTTGCAGGGCGCGTGAACGACCTTCATTTTGAATGAGCGGATTAAGGAAGCGGCGCCGGAGTGTGCCGTCAATGTTAGTCCACTGCGCTTCGTCCTCGGCGCCAAAAACAATACCGTTGTAGTGTTTTGTCTGAATGCACAGAATGCCGCCCGCGGTAAGGATGGCATGATCGATCTTCACCAGCCCGCCGTAAGCGCCAGGCAGAATAAAGTCATGTAGTACGTCCGGGCTGCGGGCGCTGAGCGCACGGCGAATCCGGTAGGCACCAACGCGCGCGGTGATGATGCGCATCAGGTGGCTCGCCGCGGAGCGAAAAATCAGGGTCAGTAACAACGCGCCAGCAACTGTAAAGATGAACGCGGCAGGCCCAACACTGGTAATACCGGTCGCGATGGGCGCCTCGGCGGCCAGTGCCGGCACGGCGATCAAGGGCAGGCTCGTTGCGGCAATTCGAATGAACACGATCATGATTCTAAGAGTAGGACTTTTGGCGGCAAATTTATCGTATCAGGTCACGTTTTGTTAAATCACCTGCCTGGATACGCAAGGAAAAAGCCGTCGACCTCGGCGACCTGGATGCCCGTTTCATAAACCGAGCTCAGGAATTCGGCGTCCAGAATACTGGCTTTGTCCCCGTCAGCCACGATAGCGCCATTCTTGAGAACGATAACCCGCTCGATCTCGGGCGGAATTTCGTTGAGATGATGGGTGACAAGCACAATGTTATGCCCGTTTCGCGCCAACTGGCGGATGCGATCGAGATAATCGAAGCTGGCTGCGAAATCGAGCCCCTCAGTTGGCTCATCCAGGATCAGTGTCTGCGGTTCATGAACGAGGGCCCGACCGAGCAGGCAACGGCGCTGTTGACCCGTCGACATCGATCGGAGCGCCGTATTTGCGAGTGCATCGATGCCGAGTAGTTCTAATATCGCCTGCGCCTTGTTGACTTCATTCGCGCTGATGCGCTGTGCGAGCGTGCCGTGCACACCGATGCTTGAGTGAAAGCCGGAGATAACGACTTCGAGCGCCGTTGTCGTCGGTGTATAGCGCTGGTGCAGATCGTGAGAGACGATGCCGATGTGCCTGCGCAGGTCCCAGACATTCCAGTCATCATGTCCGAGTATGCGCACCGCGGAGTCGGCGGCGACTACCGGGTATAACTCGCGGTTGATCGTTTTCAACAGCGTGGTTTTTCCCGAACCGTTGGGCCCGAGAATGGCGACGCGCTCGTGCTGCTCGATAGTGAGACTCAGCTTCTCGAAGACGCACGTAGTACCACGCCAGATCGTCGCATTTCGAATTTCAATAAGTGGCGGCTCGCTCATCGCGTATCAGATAGTACGCATATCGCCAGCGCCCGTCAGGCTGACTGATGCTTCCATCTGCCGCGTATGAAGACGGTCACACCTAACACGGTTACCAGGGTTTCTGAAACGACGATCGCCCAGAACACGCCGTCCGGTCCCAGCGACAGGCTTGTTGCCAGCCAGTAAGCCAGTGGGATCTGCAGGACCCAGAAGCAGAGGAAGTTAATCACCGTTGGCGTTATTGTGTCGCCCGCCCCATTGAGCGCCTGGGTGACGATCATGCCCACGGCGTACATCGGGATGCCGATGGCGAGAATGCGCAAGCAGCTCGTGCCGTACCGCAACACGTCGGGATCGATTGTGAACAAACCCGCGATGCCCGGTGCGAAAGCGACGACAAGGATACCGAGCGACGTCATGAAAACCGCGTTGTACTTCGCGGCCTGCCAGGTCGATCTCTCTGCGCGATCGGGCTGCCCGGCGCCGAGATTCTGGCCGACGAGCGTCGCCGCGGCGTTGCCCAGGCCCCATGAGGGCAGCCAAATGAACTCGAAGATGCGCAGACCAATCGTGTAGGCCGCGACGGCCGTACTGCCGTATATCGCGACGATCCGCATGACGATGATCCAGCTCGATGTCGAAATCAGGAACTGCCCGATACCACCTGCGGAGATGACCAGCATACGACCAAGGACGGGTGGCACCAGTGCGAGGTTGCGCAGACGAAAACGGAGCCGACCGCGCCCATCGAACAGGTACCAGAGCTGGTAGATGACGCCGACGCTACGGCCAATCGTCGTAGCGACAGCCGCGCCCGTGACGCCCATCTCCGGGAACGGGCCAAGGCCGAAAATCAGGCAGGGGTCGAGAATGATATTGAGACCGTTCGCGAGCCATAGCGAGCGCAGGGCAACCGACGCGTCGCCGGCACCGCGAAATGCTGCATTGAGCACAAAGAGATAGATAATGCTCGCTGAACCACCCAGAAGTACGGCCGCGAATCCCGTACCTGTCTCAATCACTCCGGTGCTGGCTCCCATCAGGCGCAGCATGTCCGCGGCGTAGAAAGACCCCGGCAGGCCGATCAGCAGGGACAGCCCGGCGCCCAACCAGATGGCCTGTCCGGTTACCCTTGCCGCGGCCTCTCGGTCCTTCGCACCAATGCGCCGCGCCACCATCGCCGTGACCCCCATGCCCAGGCCGACCGCAACCGCATACAGGACCGTGATCAGTGCCTCGGTAATACCGACGGCTGCGATGGCATCCGTTCCGAGACGCGACACAAATGCGATGTCGACGACAGCGAAAATCGACTCCATCGACATTTCGAGCATCATCGGTATGGCGAGCAGGCCGAGTGCACGGTTGATACGACCCTTGGTATAGTCCTCGTCGCTGTCGCGAAGAGACTCGCGCAGGAAGGCGACGCCACGTCGAAACTTCGATCGATATTTGCCGGTGTTAGAATTCACATCTGTCATTGCTACCGATTAATTGCCATGCCAAAAGGACTTGCTCCAATACTGATTATCATCGCTGTCGTCATCATCTACACGATTGCAAAGGTCATCGAACACATGCGCAGAAGTGACGAGCAGTGGCGCGAGGTTGACAAGAGCAAGCTGCGTGAGTGGGATGATGACGATGACTGGGACAGCTAGCGCTTGATGTCGCTCTGCAGCAGCGACTCGAATTCCGCCGCCGTATCCTTGGCTGACTGGATCATTTTTTCCTCAGAATGATGGATAGCATGTTGCTCTTTTAGCAGCCGCGTATCGCCCGCGCGAAACTCGGCGCTGATTCGCTCGACCTCGTCATTCTCAAATCCCAGGTCGGCCAGTACACGTTTCGACATTGTCAGGCTCGACAGCATAGTCTCGCGAAAAATGTGTTCGATACCGAGGTCCATTAGCCAGTGCGCGTGGCGACGATTGCGCGCGCGGGCGACAATCCTGAGATGTGGGAAGTGCTGCCTGACGGCTTCGGCTGTGCGTATCGATGCTTCGACATCGTCGATTGCGAGTACAAATATTTTCGCGTGCTCCGCACCGGCGGCGCGCAAGATATCGAGCCGGGACGCGTCACCGTAGTGAACAACGTTGCCGTAGCGTCGCACGACGTCGACCTGCGATGAGTCGATCTCAAGCGCTGTGAAAGGCGTTTTGAATACAGCCAGCAAGCGGGCGACGATCTGCCCGACTCTGCCGAAGCCCGCGATGATGACATCATTATGCGGGTTATCCATGTCGTCGTATTCCGGTTCTTCACGGCGCTCGAGTTTTGCGCTCACGTATTCATTCAGAAGGTAGATGAATGGCGTCAGCAACATCGAGACTGCGACAGCGAGAATCAGCTCGTCAATGAGTTCTGACGCAATCAATCGTTGTCGTGCCGCTATGCCGAAAAGTACGAATGCGAATTCACCACCGCCGGACATGACGGCGGCAAGGCTTGTTGATGCACGTGCGTCACACAATCCGAACACGCGAGCGAGCGGGATGAGGACAATCGCTTTGGCAGCCATGAGCAGTGCAACGATCAGGAATATCCGGCCCGGGGCATCGAGCAACAGGCCAACGTTGACTGACATGCCCACGGCAATGAAGAACAGGCCGAGCAGCAGGCCCTTGAACGGTGCTATGTCAGCTTCGAGTTGGTGACGATATTCTGAGTCCGCGAGCAACATCCCGGCGATAAACGCGCCAAGTACCATGGACATGCCTGCGAATTGCATCAAAAGTGCTGCGCCAATAACGACGAGCAACGCTGTGGCAGTGAATATCTCGGGGATCTTCGATCCGGCCGCGATCTGCAGGACCGGTTTCAACAGGAAGCGCCCGCCCACAATCAACGCGGCTATCGTTGCGAACATGATGCCGGCTTGTGCGAAATCGAAACCATCGCCGTTGGTGGCACCCAGTGTCGGCAGTATGGCAATCAGCGGGATTGCGGCGAGATCCTGGAACAGAAGGATGGAAAAGGCAGCACGACCGTGACTGGTCGTCAGCTCCTTTTTCTCGGCGAGCATCTGCAGCACGAATGCCGTCGATGACAGTGCCAGGATACAGCCGATGATGATAGCTGGCGTGGTGCCGAGACCGAAAGACCAGGCAATTGCGGCGATGACCACAGCGCTGACGATAACCTGGGCCGAGCCGAGGCCGAAGACCATCTTGCGCAAAACCCACAGCCTTGAGGGTTGCAACTCGAGACCGACAACGAACAACAGGAATACGACACCGAGTTCGGCAAAATGCAGGATATGCTCGGGGTCGTGAATAAACGCAAACCCGAACGGCCCGATGATAATTCCGGCAGCAAGGTAGCCCAGCACCGAGCCGAATCCCAGGCGTCTGCTCAGCGCGACCAGCACAATCGCAGCCAGCAGATAAATCACTGATTCCTGCAACAAACTCATGAAACCCCCGTCACCCTTAATTTTGGCCCAGGGCCCGAGTCTAGATGCTACGAGCTAATCCTTCGACCCGCCCGTGGTTTTTGGATTAAACTAGCGCACGATATGAACATAAACCACACCAGAAACCGATTCATGGCTTTCGTGCTGGCCTCTGCCGTGCTCTGCCTGTCCGCCTGCAATTCCGGCATGCCGGGGGGTGACGAAGCCGATAAGGCGGCCGGTCGTGCCAATGTTGACGCTATGTCGCAGGAACACGCGAATGATACGGCCGAGGCGAGCCCAGCAACCGATATCGCGCCAAGCAGGGCCATCGTTTCTGAGCGACTGCCTTATGCCGAGGTAGATGATGAGCTGGTTTACGGGCATTTCGTTTTTCCGGCCGACATGGTGGACCCGTTGCCGGCCATCATCGTCATTCACGAGTGGTGGGGGCTAAACGACAATGTGCGAGCCATGGCGGATCGCCTGGCCGGCGAGGGATATATCGTTCTGGCTGTCGATCTGTTCGGAGGCGAAACAGCGACAACGCCGGAACAGGCGCGGCAACAGATGCTTAGGGTTGTCGAGAACCAGCAGGCGGCAGAGGACAACATGCGCCAGGCATACGAATTCGTTAATTCGACAGCGGGTGCGCCACGTATTGGGTCGCTCGGTTGGTGTTTCGGTGGCGGCTGGTCACTTAACGCGGCAATGTTGTTTCCTGACGAGCTTGATGCCACGGTGATTTACTACGGTCAGGTCACGGATGATGAACAAAAACTGCGCGCGATTAGTGCGCCGATTCTCGGCCTGTTTGGCGCACAGGATCAAGGCATCACAGTGGAGTCTGTACAGAATTTCGAAGCGGCGCTGGAGCGACTGCGCAAGAACTACGATATTCACATATACCCGGGCGTCGATCACGCATTCGCCAATCCAACAGGCACTGCGTACAACGCGGCTGCGGCCGAGGACGCCTGGCAGAAAACCGTGGAGTTCCTAAACCTTCACCTGGCGATTAACGAGGGCGGCTCTCCCTGAATGTCAGCTGCTGTGTCGCAATGCAGCATGACGTCCAGCGCGTGTGACGCATAAGTAATCGACTCCCCTGCCTCACTCGTGCAGCGCAGTGACACGTGTGCCGTTAGCGCATCCCTGACGACAAGTTTGTCATCAGCTGCCGGGGACTCCTGCAAGCAGAAGTTTTCCACAGCAATGGGTGATACCTGCCTTGCGGGTATCAAAATGTGGGTCGCAATAGGTTCAGCCTCGCCGAGGTCGGCGGCGGTCAGGGTCTTTTGAGTGTCAGCGATACTGATTGATATCGACGCAATCTCAGCGTTCGCGTCGCATTTTGCGTCAATGCGCAACAGGAACTCGAGTGCCGGTGGCCTGATGAATTTGCGGCCCTCCGCAAGTGGTTTGATCACGGCCGCAGCCGGGTCTGCCTGGACACCCAAATTGGCGGCGTTCTCCGCCCAGGCGAACGGTGCGAACAATACAGGTGTGCAAAAAAGGTAAACTAGATTCACTGGCATGCAACAAAGACTACGATAAGGTGGTCATAAAGCAAACTGCAGTGACTGGCAAAGTAGTAATTACGCACTAGCGGGGACCACCCTTGATGCACAAGACCATCCATTGGACCTACAAGACGGCACGACGCGTCGTGATAGCCGTTCTGGGCAGCACAATCATCGCGATCGGTATTGTGATGATCGTCGCACCCGGTCCCGCATTGATCGTCATTCCTATTGGCCTGACCGTCCTGGGTATTGAGTTTGCCTTTGCCCGGCGCTGGCTCAAGAGCCTGCGTGAAACCATCAGCAATGGAATGGCTGGCATACGCGCCAGACGTGCACAAGCGCGTCGCGACAGCGTACAGGGCTAGGAAAAAGAAAGGCGCCGGAGCACTGATTCGGTTGCCGATTCAGCGGGCCTCCGACAAGGAGGTCTCCGGCGCCCAGGGTTTAACGGCAGGGGGGATTGCCGCTGGGCCTTCTTGGCCCTTGCTCGTCAGCAATCCTGCTGACGAATTCCGGTAATCAGGCGATCAGGCATTTCGGGGGAGAGACTCCTGATGCCCCGTAACCGGAGATCTTATCTTGTGGTCAATGACTCGATTTTCAAGTTGCCTTCGAAATTATTGCTGTCATCGGCCAATGCCGTGTTGGCTGCAGACGTCACCGCGAAGAGCACGATGAGCACACCCAAAATGGCCAGTCCGTTTTCAAATTTTCCCGTTCTCATGATCAATCCTTTAAGTTTGCGAGCGTCGCCCCAAGCGACTCTGTTTTGTTCGTTATGTTCCTGCTTAGTACTAATGCACAAGCCGTGCCAACTCAAAATTCTTATAAAAAACAATCTCTTAACAATAATTTCACAGTTACGGAATTTCGTAACTAACGGAAATCCGTAAGCACTATTACGGAATTTCGTATACACTCTCGCGATGACCCGGTTCGAGGATTATCAGTGGCTGTTTCGCAAGTCGCCCGCTATGGCGACCTCAATTGGCGAGGACGGCAAATACCTGGACGTCAATGACGCGTTCCTCGAGCGGCTCGGCTACGATCGCGAGAGCATGGTGGGTCGTCGGCCGAGCGATTTTGTGACCACCGAATCGGCGCAGCGTATCGAAGAGGAATTTCTTCCCGCACTGCGGCGCACGGGAAAGCTCGAAAACAAGCCAATCAGTTTTATTTCGTCAACGGGCGAGACCGTCGACTGCATGACCAACTCGTTGGTCGAGTACGATCCAAGCGGAGCTTTCGTTCGCACCGTGGCCCTCTACACGGAGATAGGCGACGAGGCGCGGGCCAATTTCAAATATCGCGAGTTGTACCGATCGATGCCGGCCATGCTGCACACCGTAGATGGCGACGGAAATATCGTGACGGTCACAGATCACTGGCTGCAAAAGCTGGGCTACCGGCGTGACGAAGTTGTCGGACGCCCCACGACCGACTTCTTCAGCAAGTCGGACAGGCAGCGTTACGAAGAAGGTCGACTCAAGGAGCTGCTTGCACAGGGCAACTTTAACAACGAAGAGCGCCAGGTTGTGACCAAGGACGGCCGTGTCCTTGACCTGGTTGTATCGGCCATTTCGCATCGTGACAAAAATGGCAAGGTCGATCGCATGTTGATCGCATCCAAAGATGTCACCGAGCGATTGAGTGCTGAGCGTGAGTTGCGCACAGCACTTGCGGAGAACGCGAGTCTGCGTGGGGAACTCGAACGCGAGCGCGACTATCTACGTGAAGAAGTCAATGTTGCGATGAACTTCGGCCGCATCATCGGCACGAGTCCCGCATTGCAAAAGATGCTGAACCAGGTTGAGGCGGTCGCCGAGACGCTCGCCAGTGTCCTTCTGCTCGGGGAGTCAGGTGTCGGCAAGGAGCTTGTAGCGCATGCGATACACACGAAGAGTGCGCGGGCAGACGGACCGCTGGTTAAGGTCAACTGTGCATCCATCCCGAAGGAATTGTTCGAGAGCGAGTTCTTCGGCCATGTCAAAGGCGCGTTCACGGGTGCGCATCGCGATCGAATCGGGCGCTTTCAGCTTGCAGATAGCGGCACGATATTTCTCGACGAGGTCGGGGAAATTCCGCTCGAGTTACAGGGCAAATTGCTGCGCGTTCTGCAGGAAAGCGAATTCGAGCGCGTCGGCGATGACGTAACGCGTTCAGTCGATGTACGTGTCGTCGCCGCGACCAACAGGAATCTCGAGCAGCTGATTGTTGACGGTGAGTTTCGTGAAGACCTGTTTTATCGACTCAGTGTCTTCCCTGTGGAAGTACCGCCGTTACGTGATCGTGGCGAGGACATCATGCAACTGGCGCAGCATTTTCTGGAGCGGGCCCAGAGTGACTTCGGGCGTCCGGAGCTTACCCTGACGCGTGCGCAGGCCAATAATCTTCGTGACTACGACTGGCCGGGCAATGTCAGGGAATTGAAAAATGTCATAGAGCGTGCCGTAATCCTGTCGCCGGGCAACGTGCTTCGGCTGGACTTGTCGATGCCAAATATCAAAGCTCTGCCAACGCGAGAGGAAGTCCCGGCGCAGACACGGCAAAGCGGCATTCTTACAGAGACGGAAATGCGCGAATATCAAAAACAGAACATACTTGCAGCGTTGAAAGAAACGGCCTGGCGGGTTTCAGGACCCGAAGGTGCGGCGGAGTTGCTTGGCGTAAAACCGACTACGCTGGCGGACCGGATCCGCACGTTCGGCATCAAGAGGCCTGCGCGATGATACGCATGCTGTCAGCGGTCATTCTCGCTGTAGTGATCTCAACACCCGGGCTTGCGGCAGAGGCGAAGCTGCCTTTGCCGGTAGAAAAACGACTGGATCACCGCCAGATTCCTCACGATTCGACAAGTATCTATGTTGAGGATCTGGAAACCGGCGACGTCGTCGTGCGATGGAATGAGACGATTCCGAGAAACCCCGGTTCGACAATCAAAATGCTGACGACGCTCGCAGCGATCGACATGCTTGGCCCGACATACACCTGGCAGACCGATGTCTACGCCCTCGGACCCGTTGCTAATGGCACGCTAGAGGGTGACCTGCTAATCAAAGGTCACGGCGACCCGTTTATGGTGACCGAGCGCGTTTGGCAAATGCTGCGCCGCATTCGCCAGGCCGGTATCAACGAGATCTCCGGCGATTTGATACTCGACGACAGCTACTTCGAGGTGTCCGATCACGATCCGTCTGCGTTCGATCGTCAGCCCCTGCGCGCCTACAATGTTGCGCCAAATGCGTTGCTGATGAACTACAAGGTGGTGCGCTACTGGTTCGAGCCGCTGCCCGAGACTGGCAAGGTCAATATCTGGATGGACCCGCCACTCGCTAATCTTGATATCGATAACCGGTTAACCCTGTCCCAGGGGAGTTGTCGCGGTTACCAGCGTGGAATAACGGTCGCAGCGAACGATGCGGTTGATCGCATGACGTTCAGCGGCAGATTTCCAACTGGCTGCAAGCGCTATGCAATGGATAGATCGGCATTGGATCACAAAGGTTTTGTCTACGGGCTGTTCACATCTCTGTGGCGGGAATCGGGCGGCATATTCGATGGCGGCTGGCGAGGCGCGATTGCGCCCGAGGATCAGGAGCCGCTACTTGAGTTTCGCTCGTTGCCGCTCGCAGACGTGATCGCGCGCGTAAACAAGCACAGCAACAACGTCATGGCGCGCCAGCTCCTGCTTACCTTGTCGGCCGAGGTTCTCGGCCCACCAGGCACCGAGGCCGGCGGGCGCAAGGTCGTTGGCGAATGGCTGCACGAGAAAGGACTCGAGTTCAGCGAGCTCGCGTTCGATAATGGCGCGGGGTTGTCCCGGGCGGCTCGCATCACAGCGGCTGATTTTGGCGCGATGTTACGCTTTGCCTGGCAACAGCCCTATATGCCTGAGTACGTGTCGTCGCTATCGCTGGCAGGCCTGGATGGCACGCTGCGTTATCGCATGGACGACGGGCCACTGGAGGGGTTTGCGCACCTGAAGACCGGCTCGCTCGACCACGTGGCCGGCATCGCGGGCTATCTGCAGTCGCGCACAGGCAGACGATTTGCGGTTGTTGTGCTGCAGAATCACACCGATATTCACCGCGGATTTGGTGAGGAAACGCAGGAAGCGCTGTTGCGCTGGCTCTATGAGCAATAGCCTGTAGTAGACTCTCGCATGATCGTTTGGGGAGACCTGTAATGCGAACACTGCTTTTCGTGCTGACGCTGCTGCCACTGGCCGTGCAGGCAGAGACGGCGTATGTCACTGATACGCTACAACTTGGGCTGCACCAGGCCCAGGATACGAGCGACCGGCCATTTCGTAATCTCGATAGCGGCCAGGAGATGGAGGTTCTCTCGCGAACAACCTACTACGCCAATGTGCAGCTTCCCGACGGCACGCGAGGCTACGTCAAGGCCGGATTCCTTGTTGATACCAAACCGGCAAAACTGATCGTTGCGGAGACACAGGCTGAAGCCGAGCGGCTGAAACGGGAACTGGAAGAATTGCGACGGTCGTTTGCTGCGCCGGCCGCCACAATAGATGCACTCAGGAAAGAGGTTGCAGATCTCCAGGCCCGGCTTGATGCAAGTGAAACTGCCGCTGCGGACCTGGGTGTCGAAAACAGCAGTCTTCGAAATCGCCAGGCGCAATACAAGAACAGCCTGCCGCTGCAGTGGGTGGGGGGTGCCGTAGTCGCCTGCCTGATTGGCGGGTTCCTGCTTGGATTGTGGTGGGTCGATCGCAGCAGCCGCAAACGGCACGGTGGCATCCGCATTTACTGATGACCTAAGCCGCTTCGATTATGTCGTCGCGGCAGCCGCCGCGCAACGGAAGCCTGGCGTCCCTGAAAAGAGCATCGATATCGGTCTGGGAACGAACGTGGCGGGTCTGTTCGAGCTGATCGGTCGTTATGTGCGGTGCGAACAATTGCACGAAATCGAGCATGTAGCGGCGCAATACGATGTCCTTGCGAAACCCGATCCAGGTTGTACTGCGCGGGAAAAGCCCTTCTGCATTGAGCGCAGCCAGGTCTTTGCTGTCATCACAATCGTCGGCCATGCTGGCGACGATCCCGACACCGAGCCCCATTCGCACGTAGGTCTTGATTACGTCTGCATCCCTGGCCGTGAAAACGACGTCAGGCTCAAGGCCGCGATCCGCGAACGCGCGTTTCAGTGACGACTGGCCGCCAAAGCTGAAGACGTAGGTAACAAGCGGGTGTTTCGCCAGGTCCTCGAGAGTTAGCTTGCGATCGAGCGTAGCGAGTTCATGGTCTTTCGGCACGATGATCTTTCGGTCCCAGTGATAGCTGGGAACGAGCAACAGGTCACCGAACAGGTCATGTGAGCCGGTGGCAACTGCGAAATCGATTTCGTTCGCCTGAACCATGTCAGCGATCTGTTCTGACGTACCCTGGTGCAGGTTCAGGCTGACGCGAGGGTAGCGATCGCGAAATTCTCGTATGACATCGGGAAGCACGTAACGTGCCTGCGTGTGGGTAGTTGCAATTGAAAGCGTACCCTCTTCCTCATGGTAAAAGTCAGACGCGAGGCTGCGGATATTGTCGGCTTCCTGCATGATCGTTCGGGCGCGAGCAATCACCTGTTCGCCAGCGGCCGTAACGCCTCCAAGACTTTTTCCCTTGCGCACAAAAAGCTGCAGCCCGAGTTCCTCCTCAAGCAGCTTGAGTTGTTTGCTCACCCCCGGCTGGGACGTATACAGCCTTTCAGCAGCTGCAGTGATGTTCAGCCCGTTGTCGACGAT
>Ga0316201_10000118_pt1 | contig 34236 bp, 32 predicted proteins | sample CS6wburrow_MG_FD_204516 | JGI IMG/M metagenome (GOLD analysis project Ga0316201, IMG submission 204516) | Coastal sediment microbial communities from Delaware Bay, Delaware, United States - CS-6 worm burrow | ecosystem: Environmental > Aquatic > Marine > Coastal > Sediment | place: USA...
TCGCTCATCCCGACACCTCGTCGCCTGGATCGAGCAGGTCCCGGATCAAGTCTCGAAGCTCGTCGACCTCGAACGGTTTCTCGAGGCAGGCGTCCGCGCCGAGCTCGGTGCCCCGCTCGGCATCCGATCCGTCGACCCCCGTGCTGATCAGAATCCTTCGCGCACCCTGCTGTCGGGGGCTCTTCTTCATGAAGGCGAGCAGCTCGAGCCCGTTGATGTCGGGCATGTTCACATCGACGATGACTACGTCATAGGTGTTGGAGGCGAGCAGTTGGAGCGCCTCGAACCCTGTCTCCGCCTCTTGCACCCGCGAGAACCCGGCGTCCTCGAGAGCTGCGCGGACGAACGCGCGCACCGCGTTACTGTCATCGACGATGAGTGTGTGAAATGGCACCCGAAACCCCCGCGTACAGGGTAACAGAGACAAATGGGGGGAGACCCGCCCTATTCGCGCCTAAACGAGCGGGATTTCGGCTCATCGGCAGCGCAGGATGAACATGTGCACAGGCTCCGTAGGAAGCGGTGGCTGTAAATCCCCGTCTGGTGACCGTCGCGCCAGACGAGTCTGAATGCGTAATTCCCGACGGATTGGATGTCACTGAGCTCCAGGTCGCCGCCTTCGACGAACTGGATCGGACCTTCGTGACCTTGGCAGCTCGCGCAGGGACAAAATCCGCGCAACAAGTCGTGTGGGTAGACGCTGCGGTGCCCGTCGGCCCAGTCGATTTCCATGACACGAGCGCCGCGAGGGGCGCGCAGCTCCACCGGCTCGAGTGCTTCGCTCACGAGGGACGACCCTCCCAGTTGCCCGAGGCGGCCGCAGTGCGCGCACGAACGCTGACCGTTGCGTGGTTGGCGTCGAGCTCCGCGAGTGCGTCTCGAATCTCTTGGCACTCAGGGCCGGGCCAAACTTGCTCGGGAAATTCGGAGCTTGCCTGCACAGTCACCCAGCGACGCAGCGCTGCCGCCGATAGGACCAGTCGCCCGCCCCCACAGGCTCGACAGACGATTCCGCCTCGCGCGGCATCAAAGGACGCCGAGCGACCGGGAGCCGGCACCTTGCCGCAGCGGACACAACGATCGAGCGTTGGCGTGAAGCCGAGCAGCGCGAGTGTTCGAATCTGCAGCGAAAGCAGGCCTTCTTCGGGAGGCCCACCCTCGTTGAGTGCGCTCAGCAGGCGCACGACCGCGTCAAACACGGCGGGCTCGGGCTCCCGGTCCGGGACGCGCTCTCGAATGACGGCCAAGGCCGCACCGGCCGCTCCAATCGCCTCGAGGCTTCTGAGGATTTGGTGGAACGAGCGATCGACCGACACACGCTCTAGATGCGCGAGCTCACCGCGGCCCGGCCGAAAGTGCGCGTTCATCAAGACGTAAGGTTGCAAGGCGCCACCAAATCGGCGTTGGCTTTTTCGCGCACCCCGGGCAAGCGCAGAAAGCTTGCCGTAGTCCTCGGTCAGCAGCGTGACGATTCGGTCCGAGTCGCGATAATCGACGGAACGCAGCAGGAGCGCTCGGCTTTGGCGGCTTCGACTTGGCACGGCAGTGCGGAGGATAGCTCAATCGGTTCGTCCTGTGCAGGTGCGCGCCGCACCAGGGAAAAGGTAGCCACGATGATCGCGAAAAGCGCCGCAGTCATGATCGCCAGCACCAGAGCGCCGTACCTGCGACTGCTGTGCACCGTCGCTAGCGGCGCGGGAGGTAGAGTCTGCGGTTGCTCGGAGTCGAAACGGGCAAGGACTTCGTTTGCGTCGATATCGACCGCGGTCGCATAGGCTTTGATGAAACCACGAACGAACACACCGCTCGGTAGTTCTTCGAAACGATCCTCCTCGAGCGACTCTAGTGTCCGGCGCGGGATGCGAGTGGTGCTCGAAACCTCTTCGATAGAAAGACGACGCATCTCGCGCTCGGTCTTCAGAAAGTCGCCGATTGAATCGCGCCTCATCGTGAGTCCTCGAGCAGTGTCTGACACATTCGTCCGTCGTTCGAGTAGGGGTCGAGCTCCACGCAGCGCTCCAAGTCGGCAACCGCATCTCGCCGGTGGCCCAAACGAGCGCGCACCTCTCCGCGCAGCCGCCACGCGCCCTGAAGCTGAACGCTCTTCGAACAGGACGCATCGGCCCCGAGTGCACTCACCAAAGCGCGCTCCGCGTCTTCGAGCTGCTGCAGATGCCAGAACGCTCGACCCATCGTGTAGTAGCCAACGCAGAATCGCGGTTCTATGCGGATCGCCTCCATCGTGGAATTCACCGTCTCCTGATATTCCTCTAGGTGAAACTGTGCCAGCCCGAGGTTGCCCCACGCAAGATGTGGAGCTGTGTTCAGTTCATCATTTGCGGACTGTCGAAGCACGACGACGGCCTCGTCATAGCGGCTGAGCTCCATCAAGCAGAGACCGTAGATATTGCGAGCCTCCGCCAGAGTCGAACCGCCGCTTTGCTGCTTCTCGAGAAGCTTAATCGCTGTGGCCAAGTGTGGCTCCGCACCCGAGTAGCTTCGGCGTTCCATCTGGATGAAACCGAGAAGCAGGTGGGCTTCGGCATTATTGGGATCGAGGTCGAGCGCCTTGCGCAAGTGTTCAATGGCGCCCGCCGTCTGTCCCTCGTCCCGAAGACTGGCCGCAAGCTGAAACTCGCGGTACGAGCGCTCCCCGTCTGGGGTTCCCGCCTCCGACGTCGTTACACACCCCATCGCCAGGCAGGCCAGCCAAATCACTCCCCATTTCCCAACCACGAGGTGGGTCTACTTAGTGGCCGGAGCCCGGTCAAGAAGGGGTGTCGGATTACCGACAGCTCAGTCCGTGCCGGACGTCTTCTTTGAGAGCGAGCAGCACATGAAGCTGACGAAGGGCTGACGCATCGCTGATGGTGATCGTTTGATCACCCACCGAGAGATAGTCGCGATCGCGGAGCTGACCCACCACTGCTTTGACCTGGTCTAGCTCGAGTGCAGTCCTGGTGGATAATTCGAGCGGGGAGAGCTCGAGCGGCCCCTCCTGGGCTGCATCGACTGCGTGCAGAAGCGTGTTCAGTACCCGGATTGTCGGATCGGGCAGCAGGAAATTCTCGATCTGCTCCTCGCTTCGCTGCAAGCGTCGGATGAGTTGTTGGGTGACACGCTCGCCCAGCTCCGGCCGCCGGCGCACCAGCGCGCGAAAAGTATCGCTTTCGATAACTAGTGCGCTCACCGGTTCGAGGGCTTGCGCTGTAGCGGTGCGATGTGCCCCAGGGAGGAGTGCTTCTTCACCTACGATCTCCTCCGCGCCGTATAGGCCAATGCTGCGTTCGACCCCGCGCGCGCGTTTGAACAACTGCACCCGTCCCTCGCGAACAAGATACAGCTCAGTGGCTGGCGCCCCTGCGTAGAAGAGGGCGGCTCCCGCAGAGAAGCTGCGATAGTACCCGTCGATTCCATACTCCTGGCCCGAATCCTCCATCCGGCTTGATTACTCCAGGAGGCGTAAGACCCGCAACCGCTATTGTGCGAGGTGGCAGGCTACTTCGTGCCCGGACTCGATGGCCCGAAGCGCCGGAACCTCCCGATCACACAGCCCTTTTTCGGCGATCGGACAACGCGGGTGGAACGCGCAGCCGCTCGGCGGATCGAGGGGGCTCGGAACATCACCTTCGAGCAACAGTCGCCGTTTGCGCGCCGTGGGGTCGAGCTCGGGGGCCGCGCTCAGAAGAGCCTCAGTGTAAGGATGACGCGGGCGCGAGTAGATCTGCTCGGACGTCGCCAGCTCGACCACGCGCCCCAGGTACATGACCGCAACGCGACGGCTCACGTGCTCCACGAGGTGCAGGTCATGAGCGATGAACAAGTAACTCAGCCCGAGCTCATCTTGAAGATCGCCAAGCAAGTTGACGATCTGGGCTTGAATGGAAACGTCCAGCGCACTGACCGGTTCATCGGCGACGATGAAGCTCGGGGAAACCGCAAGAGCCCGCGCGATACCGATGCGCTGTCGCTGTCCACCCGAAAACTCGTGCGGATAGCGGCGCATCTGCTCGGGGCGCAACCCGACGCGATCGAGCAGAGCGGCGATGCGCTGCTCCTCTTCGGAGCCAGAGCTCACCTTGCCATGCACGCGCAGCGCTTCGGAAAGCGCCGCCCGCACGGTCATGCGCGGGTTCAGCGAGCTGTATGGATCCTGAAAGATGATCTGCATCTTGCTTCGAAAGGGTCGCAATGCGGACTGCGACAACTGAGTGATGTCCTGCCCTTCGAAATAGATGCGTCCGCTCGTCGGATCTTGGAGGCGCAGCAACATGCGGCCGAGCGTGCTCTTGCCGCAGCCCGATTCGCCGACCAGGCCCAGGGTCTCGCCCGGCATCAGTTCCAAGCTCACGCCGTCGACGGCGCGAAGCTCCGCATGCCCGCGCCCGATGCCCCGCGAAGGACCACGGAACGACTTGCGCAGCGATTCAGCGCGAACGATCGCTTGCTCGCTCACACCGACACCTCCGCGCGAAAGCAGGCGACCTCGGAGTCATCGAGTTGCTGCAGGGCAGGCTCCTCGACCCGGCAGAGCTCGGTCACCAAATCGCAACGGTCCTGAAAACGGCAGCCGCTGGGCAGCTGGCGAAGGTCGGGAACGATCCCCCGAATGGTGGGCAATCGTTCCCCGCGATTGCGCGCGCTCGGCAGGCTGCGAAGCAGCCCGCGTGTGTAGGGGTGTCGCGGTGACTGAAAAAGAACCTTGGTTTCCGCCTGCTCGACTATCTTTCCCGCGTACATCACGGCGATCTCGTGCGCGAACTCGGCCATCACGCCGAGATCATGACTGATGAAGACGATACTCATGCCGAGCTCCTCTTGAAGCGAACGAAGCAAGTCCAGAATCTGCGCCTGAATCGTCACGTCGAGAGCCGTCGTTGGCTCATCCGCGATCAAGAGCCGAGGCTCGCAGGCAAGTGCCATCGCGATCATCGCGCGCTGCCGCATGCCTCCTGAAAGCGTATGCGGATATGAGTCGATGCGCTCGGAGGGCGCCGGGATGCCGACCAAGTCGAGGAGCTCGATCGCGCGGGCCTTTGCGGCCCGGCGACTCACGCTTCGGTGCAATCGAATCGCTTCGACAATTTGCGACCCAACCGTGTACACCGGATTGAGCGAAGTCATCGGTTCCTGGAAGATCATCGAGATGTCATTGCCTCGCAGGCTTCGCATCTCCGACTCCGGTAGCTGCAAGACGTCGCGCCCGTCGAACAGAGCCTCGCCCCCTTCGATGAAACCGGGCGGGCTCGGGATCAGGCGCATGATCGAGAGGGAGGTCACGCTCTTGCCGCAGCCGCTCTCGCCAACGATGCCGAGCGTGCGACCGGCGAACACGTCAAACGACACGTCGTCGACGGCTCGTAGATAACCTTCATCCGTCTCGAACGCCGTGACCAGGTGACGCAGGCTGAGCAGCGGTTCCGTCATGCGGCGTTACCTTAGCACCAGTGGAGAAATGCTGGACTTTTCATGGGCACGGAGCGAGCTCGATCGACATACCGGGGCCGGGCTCTTGTTGAAACGCACCCCGCGGAACCGCGGGATTCACCGAGATCGACTTCACCCGAACCGATGTATCGGCATCGTTGACCTGATCTACGAAGCGTACGTTGGTTGGAAACGACTGGCCGTCGACCTCGATGTATTCGTCGTAGCTTGCCTCCCAGCGCGTCTCGCCGCTCGGCGAGCGTTCGATCGATCGTCGAAGCGTCAGTCGCTGCTCCGCGGGCGGCTTGCCGAGGTCTTCTTCGTGTACGGAGAACGAAACTTCCTGACTGGTTCCGTCTTCAGCGACCAGGGTCAGGACGTAGCGCCCGTCACGGCACTCCATCGACTGCGTGCGGGCGTCGATCACCGGCGTGTCGCCCGTGAGGAGACGAAGTACATTCTCCGCATCGACGGAGATCCCCAGGAGGCGCGCGATGTTCTCAGAACAGGTTGGGCCTTGCAGAAACGTGCCTTCGCGCAAATCGCTCAGCTGAAAGCTCTCGCCGTCGCTCGTGAGCACGGCCGCTGGACCGACCTGCGTCATCACGTCGAAGCGAACTCGGTTGGGTCGCTCCAGAAACATCAAGACCGTGCCGCGAATCCGTCCATTACGCGCCCACTGGGTCACCCGCGCTTCAGCTCGGATCGCCTGCCAGCCGGCCTGCCGCTTGCTGTGGTCATCGAGGGCCTTGCCTGCGTCTGTGCGCATCTGCGCCGGACAGGCCGGAGCAGACTTGCAGCCTGCGACCGCCAGCGAGAGCAGAAGCGACGCGGTGAGGCACGCGCGCGTCACTAGTTGTTTAGCGCTCCCATGTCGACCCACGCGGCGACGATGTCGACGAGCGCTTGGCTGATCGTCTGCCCGAGAGGCATCTGGTCTCCGCAAGTCTGCTCGTTGCGCATCTTTTGGATCATGATCGAGCCGCCTGAATTGAAGGGAACCACGAGAGTTCCCTGCCCTGCGCATTCTCCCTGAGTCGCAGCCAGCGCGTCGACCACCGCCGGATGGGAATCGATCGGCCAGTTGCTCGTATCAGCAGTGTTGGGGCCGGTCAGGTCGAGCGCTGCCAGGCCGGGCACGCTTGCGCCTCCGGGGATGCTCCCGCCCAGTGGGTTGTTCGGGTTCTGGTCCATGTTGCCGTTCGAAGGGCCGTGGCACGCTACGCATCTGGTGAACATGATACTCCAGTAGATCTCGCTCCAGCGCGGATCGGGAAGCCCTCCTTGAGGGCCGTTGTAGACGCAGATCTCGCCGTCGATGCTGTTGCACGACTCGAGCTCCAGCGCCGATGATGGTGGAATCTCAGTGCGCGCAATGACGGGCGCCTGACAGGCGAGCCAGTTGCGGACGATCTCCTGCGCCTCGCCGGACTCGATCGGAGGTAGCTCCGAGCCGTCGGACTTCCTGAGCCAAGGGATGTTGTTCCGAACGCTTCGACCCGCTTCACCCGGCGGCATCGAGCCCTGTCGCATCTCCTGAATCATTCCCTCGGCCCAATTGCGGACCTGATTCTGATTGTCTTGCAGACCCTTGAGACGCACGCAGTAAGCGGAGCCGGTCTGGCCGCCTGCGCAGCTTTGGATCGGCTGGGCACAAGTCGGATCCTGCGACTCGTCGGTGCAAGCGAGATCGACGTCGAAGTTCAGACCGGCCGGCACCCCAACGCGGTCTGCTCCCAGTGCAGCCGGTGCATGACAGAACGAGCCGTCACCGCAGGTCGACTGAACCAGCGCCTGCCCCTCGTACATCGGCAAGCCGTCGGTGGACCGAAACGCGATGTCGAACGCGGCGGGACCATCGATGGGACGCCCCTCCGCAGTCTGTCCATCGAGGTTGCACTCGCCCAGGTCGCGCTTGCATCCGACGAGGGTCGTGAGGCCGAAACCCATCGCAAGAACAAGAACTAGCAGAGAGCGAGAGTGAGTTCGGTCGCCAAGCATACGAGCGGGAAATTGCGTCTGATGCCTCGCAGAGTCAAGCGAGCTGCGGGCGAGCGCCTAGGCGGCAGGTCGCAGGTGTTCCAGGCGGTCGCGGAGCTTCTGGCGGGCCCTGACCTCGAGCTGGCGCACTCTCTCTTTGCTCACGCCCATTTCCCGGCCGAGAGCTTCCAGCGTGCAGGGCTCATCGGAAAGGATGCGTGCTTGGACGATTCGCTGCTCGCGATCGGTCAAGCTCTCCATGGCGGATTCGAGCGCCTCACGGACATGGTGAACTGCCTCGGAGCGCGCTACCGACTCTTCGGGCGTCGGCTGCTTGTAGCTCATGCGCTCCATTGCGGTGGGCGCGTCAGTCACGCTCGCGTCAAGAGAAAGGTCACCGCGTGCCAGCAGTGGCCAAAGCTGCTTGGCTCGCGTCAGCGGCATCCCGCTTTCTTCGGCAAGCGCCTGAGGCGACTCGACGGCCTTGCGCCGAAACGCGCGCATGGCGCGACGCTCCGTGCGGGTCGTTCCCAGCCGAACGATCCGGTAAGATCGTACGACGTAGTCGCGAATCTCAGCGCGGATCCAATAAGCCGCATAAGTGATCAGTCGGCACTGCTTGTCCGGATCGAACTTCGATGCGGCCTTCAGGAGCCCGAGGTTGCCCTGCTGAACGAGATCCTCGAGCGGGACCCCCCAGCGCCGGTACTCGCGCGCGATGGCGATGACGAAGGGCAAGCTCGATTCGATCAAGTGAACGCCTGCCGACTCGTTGCCGTCGGCCCAGCTCTGGGCGAGCTCACGTTCGGTTTCAGCATCGAGGATCTCGACCCGCTTGAGGGAAGCGCGGTATCGGTCCAGTGCCGTCGCCGTGATGGTAGTCGACATGGTTGGGCGCCAAATGCACTAACCGTGCCGACCGACGAAAGGGCGAAAATGAATGCAAATTCACTCTTGTTCTGCGCGTCGCCGCGGCGTTTTGCCACATTTGGCAGCCTGTTCGCCGCGGCGGCGGGCGCAAGGTTGTCACCCGTCGCGCAAATCCCGCGGATGCCCAAATACACTGGATTTCTCCATGGCTACTTTGCCCAAGGGGTCAGTTATGCTAGTTTCGGGGCGTGGAAGTCGTCCTTCGCAAAGTAGGCCGCAATTCAGGTCGCGCCGTTGTGGGGCGTCTATTGCGTCCTCCTCGAAAGGGCTCGGTCGTGGTCATCGAGTTTGCAGATGGTCTCCACGAGTACGTCACCACACCGGTGAAGCGCGTGCTTCAGCTCTGCGGCGAAGACGGGCTGGACACATACTACCTGCAGACGGCAAACAGCCGCTACCGCCTCGAGGTTCGTTCGAGCGAATCAGGCGTGGTCGATCAACCGGTCGCGAACTGAGCCGAGCTCTGTACCAGCTCGCCGAGCTTGCCGACGAGCTGGTCGAGCACCGTTTGAAGCCGTGCGAAGTCTTTCGCCTTGATTTCGCTGGTGCGCTCGTCGACGTAGAGCGCGCGGTTGAGCTCGATCTGAAGAGCGTGCTGTCCTCGCTTGGGGGCTCCGTAGCGTGAGGTCGTCCAGCCACCCCGATACGGGTCATCGTGCTTGACGCTCAGGCCGGCCGCGCGGAAGTGCGAGTCGACTAGATCAATAATGCGCCCATCGGCGGTCGAGCGTCCACGCGTGCCGGGCACGACATCGGCGCGGTGAACCTGTTTGCCACCGATCATTCGACGGCCGGCGGACGGCATCGAGTGAGCAGCAAGGACCAGCACTCGACCATACTGCTCGCGCATCTGCATTGCGGCATCGCGCAGCGCCTGGTGGTAGGGCTCGTAGAAGAGGTCGAGCCTCCTGCTGAATTGCTCGATCGTGAGTGGTGTTCGAAGTAGCGGCGTCCCATCAGTTCTGGCACGCCAAACGACGCCTCGCGCGGGAATGTGACGCCCTCGCGGATGCCTCGGCACGGCGGCCGAGTCGACCTCGTCGGGCCCACGGTTGAGATCCACGACGTACCGCGACACGCGCGACACCAGAAGGGTGGCGCCGTTCTCAGGCGCGCGCTGGAAGAGCTGGTCGACGTAGATGTCGGAATCACGCAACACGGCCAGCGGCGTCGCCTCAATTTCGGATTCGACTTCGGGAGGCACCTGCAAGCCCGAGTGCGGCACCTCCACGAGCACGGGACTGGGACTCGTCACTGGGCGGGTTAGCTCGACGTAAGACACAGGCGGCTCAGGCGCTAAACGATTCTCGGAACGGCATCTGCGAAGGACTCACCTTGGTCCGAACCAGCCCACACGCAAGCCCCAGATACAGCGCTCGGTACGCTGGCTCCAGATCGGCGCCCGAACCGCTCTGTCTCGCCAGGATGCCGCCAAGCGTCGTATCCCCCGAAATCGAGTCCAACACGCTCACCCAGCGCCGATCCATGCGGAATGTCTGAAGCGGCAGCCCTTCGTCGCTGCGCTCGAGCACTCTCTCGCGAAGCGGATCGAGGACCGACTCGATCTCCTCGAGGTGCGCCTCATTCGCGGCATCTCGAATTAGCTCGAAGGGGTCCAGCCCGATAGGGAAGGTTTCCTCATGGCTGCGAGCGCCGCGGACGAAGGCCCACTCACCCCGGCGCCATCGGAACGACTCCATCAAGCGCCCACGCACCTGATCGCCAATCGCTCGGAACAGCTCTACCGGGCGCAGAATCCCAAGGCCCACGAGCGCATCGCCAAGGCGCCCGCCGTGTTTGGGCAACAGCGCGAGTGCCATTTCGATCTCCATTCGCAGACACTTCCCGGTCGCGACGAGATACTCTCCGAGAAGCTCAGACTTGTCGGTCGACGCCACGAACTCGGGCCTCCCGTCGACAAAGTAGATCTTCTTGCGCCTGTTGCGTTGCCAGAGGTGGAGAACGCCCGTCTGCTGCCGCGCGACGATTTCGTAGAAGACTGGCAAGAGAGTCGCCGCCCGAAGCTGACCCTGTTTCTCGGCCTGTGCGAGCTCCTCGAGCTTCCATTGAAGCCCGGGCGAGGTGACGAAGCGCGTGAGCTCGGGAAGGCGGGATGGATCGAGGTACGTGCCGTCGGCCTTCGAGATCTTGCTACTACGGCTGTCGATCACGCCTGTGGTGAGGAGCTGAATGAGGCGCGGATAGCTCATCGGCCCCATGACGCTTCCGTCCGGCAGTTGCACCCGGTAGATCGTGGGCGAGGTGACGGCCTGCGGCCCGATCAGCTCCTGGCCAGCTTGATGCATGAGGTCGCTGTCCACCAAAGACGGCATCTCCGCCTCCGGTAGATGAACTTCGGGAGCCTCTCCCTCGATCAGGTTGAGCTGAGATAGAAGACGGGCGACTCGATCGGGGCCATGCCCCATCCCGCGGCGCCGCATGACCTCCGCACAGGCCTCGGAGAAGGCGCCCGCGCTCGGCCGCTCCTTTGGATCGCGCTGAAGCCCCCGAAGCACGAGCGCTCGAATGTCCTGAGGGATGCGTCGTTCACAGCGAGCCAGCACTCGAAGGTCCGCGTCTCGAATCTGCAGCAAGACGTTCAGCTCACTCTCACCCTGAAACAGAGGTTCCCCGATCAGCATCTCCGCCAAGACGGTCGAGAGCGTGAACACGTCACTTTTGCCGCTGAGCTCCTTACCGAGCACTTGTTCAGGAGACATGTACCCAAGCTTGCCGCGCACCTGACCGTCCTCCGTCGTGGGCGCGCGGCTTCGTACGGTGGCGATGCCAAAGTCGGTCAGCTTCACGTGCCCAGTGCGACTTAGAAGAATGTTCGCCGGGCTCACGTCGCGGTGGACGAACTCCAGGGACTCGCCCTTCTCGTCGGACGCATGGTGGGCGTACTCGAGGGCCTGGGCCGTTTGATAGGCAATGTGCAGGGCTACGTCCCAGGGAATCGGCGAGTCTGGGGGCGCTGCGCGCAGCAAGCGACTGACGTTTGAGCCGTCCACGAGCTCCATGACGAGCACGAGGTCATCGCCCATCGTGCCAAAGTCGAAGACCTGAACGATGTTGGGGTGCTCCAGGAGCGCAGCAAGCCGCGCCTCGTCGATGAACATCCAAACGAAGTCGGGATCGCTCGAAAACTGCGGAAGGATGCGCTTGAGGGCCACGCGCTTCTGAAAGCCATGCAGACCCTCACGACGCGCAACGAAAACCTCGGCCATCCCCCCCGCCGCCAGGCGACGCTCGATGTGGTACGGCCCGAGCAGCGGCCGTTCTTCGCTCACACATCCCTCCGTAAGTGACCGACCCTTCCATCATAGGGGGCTCGGGCACCTGCTGTCAGCTTACTCCACGTTTCAGCCAGAGCGGAACACTTGGGACTTGCCTTTGTTCCTGCTTATCATTGAGTTTGCCCACTAGTTACGGGGGAACGATGGGGATTGTTCGAAAGGCATCGCGCACTAAGAAATCGACGGATCCCCTTCTCGGGAAGGTCGTTGCTGGTCGATATCGACTGGAATCACTGCTCGGCGAAGGGGGGATGGGTGTCGTCTATAGAGCACGGCACGTGCTCATCGATCGCGTTGTCGCGCTCAAACTAATTCGCCCGGACCTTCGCGGCGAAACGCACTTGCGCGCATGGATGGTGCGCGAGGCGCGCGCAGCGAACCGCGTCGACCACGCGCACATCGTCGACATTCACGACGTTGGTGAAACTGAAGAGGGCGAGCTCTACCTGGTGATGGAATACCTCGTCGGCGATTCGCTCTCGTCACAGATTGCGAAAGGTCCGATGCCGATCGCCCGTGCTGTCGACATCCTCGAACAGATGACAGCGGCGCTCGCGCGCGCGCACGATCTCGGCGTCGTTCATCGCGATCTCAAGAGCGACAACATCATGGTCACCGCCCGCGGTGGTCGAAAAGATTTCGTGAAGATCTTGGACTTCGGTCTGGCTGCGCTGACACGTGACCCGCGGCTCGCTCCCAAGGGCGCGGTCTTCGGAACGCCTGAGTACATGTCGCCAGAACAGGCACGAGGTGAAGACGCGGTATCCTCGAGCGATCTCTATGCGCTCGGCGTTCTTTTCTTCGAGATGCTGACGGGGCGCCTACCGTTCCGTTCTGGCGACCGCGACGAGCTGCTCGACATGCAGCGAATGGCCAGACCGCCGAAACCAAGCAAGTACCGCGCCGACATTCCGGAGCAGGCCGAGCAAATCATTCTGAAGCTGCTCGAGAAGAAGCCCGAAGACCGCTTCCGCGACGGACACCATCTCAAAGAAGAGCTCAAAGAGATGCAGCGCACCCTTCCCTCGCGGGAATGGGACCAGCCGACGGATCTGGCTCCGGTGGCACCACCACCGCCTCCACCGGCACAGACGCCTGGAGTGGTCGAGTGGAGCCGAACTGCGGCGAACTTCCTTCGCGCCGTTGCGCGGGCCTACCCCGATGGAAACGCGCCAACCGAAGTGCAAGGCGCATCGGACCAGATTTGGGAGCTCGCGTCACGAGCATCCAGGCTCGAAGGCGAGCTCGAAAGTCATTCGAAGAAGCTCGAGACGATCGAAAAGCGCGGCCGGGCGCTGCGCGCAGAAATCGGACGTAAGGTGGAAGACCTCGCCGGCGAGGAATCACGCGCGCTGCGTGACGCATCCACGGAGCGCGACTCCCTGAGCCAGCTGATTCTGAAGCGCAAGCGCGCCAAGCGCGCGCATCAGGCGGCCGAGGCCGAGGTGAAGCTGGCAGGCAACAACATCGAGCGAATCCGTCGCGGCCACGAAGCGCTAGGCGCTGCCGCGGCCCAGTGCGAAGTTCTCAAGAACGTCGCGCGGGACTACGAGCGCCGCGCGCGGACCAAGGAAGACACCGCCGCAGAGCGCCGCAAACAAATTGAAGACCTCCGCGCTCAGCTGAAGCGATACAGCGAGGCCCTCGAAAACGATCTTCAAACCGGTCGCGAGCGAATCGCAAACCGAGTTCGCGAGGCGCTGAACTACGAGAACGCCTTCGGCACCGCCTCGAGCTTGCTTCTCGATCATCTGCGCGACAAGCCAGAATGCCGAGAGCTGCTCGAAGACATCGACAAGAGCCGCAACGGCAAGGATCCGGACGACAAGCCATCAGAGCTGCAAGAGTTGATGGAGAAGCACGTCGCTGCTCGCTAAGTCGTAGACGAACCGGGGCGCGTGGGACGGTCACTGATGCTGACCCTGTCACCAAGGTCGACGCTCCCACTGACTCCCGGAAGGTCGTACCGCCGTGCCCCGGTTCTCCAGGCAGTCCTGAGCTCTTGGTAGCCGAGGTCGGACTCGAACCGACACATCCAAAGGATACCGGATTTTGAATCCGGCGCGTCTGCCAATTCCGCCACTCGGCCAGAGCGGCCGGTCTTATAGCAGGCCGCGGCAAACGTGCATTCCCTACTCGTAGAGGCGCGACCCCGTAGTCGACGCACCGCATCGACTTTTCGGGGTGGTTTCGCTAGGCTCCGGCGCAGATCTGGAAGGGGCTCGATTTATGACAAGGACCGCAATTCTGGGGCTGGGGCACTACGTGCCCTCGAAGGTCGTCACCAACGACGACCTCGCGAAGATGTTCGATACGAGCGACGAGTGGATTCAGCAGCGAACCGGCATCAAAGAGCGGCGGTACATCGAGGAGAGCGGTATCGGGGCGAGTGACCTCGCGGTGCCTGCGGTCAAGATGGCCTGCGAAAACGCCGGGATCGACGTGTCGGAAATCGACGCCATCATCTTCGCTACCCTCTCGCCGGACTTCAACTTCCCCGGCAGCGGTTGTTTTTTGGGCGACAAGCTCGGCCTTGCTGGCGTTCCCGCCCTCGACGTGCGCAACCAGTGCAGCGGTTTTCTCTATGGGCTGCAAATCGCAGACGCCTGGATTCGCTGCGGCATGTACAATCGGGTTGCGCTGGTCGGCGCCGAAGTTCACTCGACTGCTCTCGACTTCAGCGACGAAGGCCGGGACGTGACCGTTCTGTTCGGCGATGGTGCTGCCTGCGCCATCCTCGGGCAGACCGAGGACGAGAACAGAGGTCTCATCGACGTGGAGGTTCACGCGGATGGAAGCGGTGCGAAGGAGCTTTGGCTCGAAGGGCCGGCGAGCGCGTACATGCCGCGCCTGACGCACGAGATGATCGACAACAAGACGGTGCACCCCGCGATGAATGGGCGCAACGTGTTCCGCTGGGCGACCGCGAAGATGCCCGAGGTCAGCCTTTCGGTCTTGGCACGCAACGGCATCTCAATCGATGAGCTGGATCTCATGGTCCCCCATCAGGCCAACAAGCGCATCAACGAGTTCGTTTCGCAGAAGCTCCAAATCGCGCCCGAAAAGGTCGTCCACAACATCCAGAAGTACGGGAACACCACGGCCGCTTCGATTCCGCTCGCGCTCAGCGAGGCAATGCAGGAAGGCCGGGCCAAGAAGGGCGACCTGATTCTCATGCCTGCTTTTGGTGCTGGTTTTACCTGGGGTGCCGCACTTCTGCGGCTCTAGGCCGTGTCGTCCAAGGCCGATCGCGTGGCCGTCGTTCTCAACGGCAACGCCAGACAGGTCACCGACGATCTAGTCGAGAGCTTCGACCAACTGGTCGGGAGCGGCGATCTGTTTCTTTCGCGAAGCTTGGACGAAGCACATCGAATCACGGCCGAGATCGTCGAAGCCGGCTATCCCGTCGTGCTAACCGGAGGTGGCGACGGCACGTTCGTGCAAGTGGTCACCTCGATCAGCAGAGAGGCTCGCAACCGAAACCAGGAGCCACCCATCTTCGGTCTTCTCAAGCTCGGGACGGGCAACTCGCTGGCCTGGGCGCTTGGCGCTGGAACTTCTCGTAAGGGGGTGTTCGCCGACTTGGCTCGGCTGAATCACGACAGCGCCCACAAGAACGTGCGTTTGATCGAAGCGCAGGGTCTACTCACGCCCTTTGCCGGCGCAGGCTTCGATGCGCTCGGCCTCAAGCACTTCCACGAAGTTCGTTCCGTCGTTCGTCACCTACCCTGGGTCGGCAAGCGCGTGACCGGTGCGATGTCCTACGCAATTTCGATTCCGATGCTCACGATTCCCGAGCTCGCGCTCCGCCCGGCGATGAGAGTTCGGATCGTCAACCGAGGAGCCGCCGAACGTCTCGACCAGAGCGGCAGCCTGCAGGGTCCACCGATCGGGGACGGCGAAATCATCTTCGAAGGACCGTGCATTGCAGCACTCGTGTCGACGATTCCGTACTGGGGATTCGGGGTGCGGGTATTTCCGTTCGCCGACAGCCGCCCGCCCGATCGATTTTGCCTGCGTGTCGTCGCGACGAGCCCACTGCATGTCGCTGCACACATGCTCAGCGTTTGGAGGGGCACCTATCGGCACGAGAATCTGATCGATGTCTACGCCGACGACGTCGAGTTCCAGTTCGATGAGCCAACCGCCATCGAAATCGGCGGTGATCCCGGGGGAATGACGGAGTCCATGCGAGCTCGACTTCACCCTGATCCGGTCAAGCTCATCGACTACCGCAGCCCCTAGCCACAATCTGCCCAAAAAAGCGGATTTTTGTTAACTCCCTCTCAATGGAGCTGTAATAATACATAAATACCAATGGGGGAACGGAAGCACTGGATCAGTTTTGGGGCCGTCTGCGCGAGCATTGCGTTCGTCGCGCTCGGGGCCGCGTCTGCCGAGTCGATCGAGGGATCGGTCCGGGGGAGCAGCTTGGACACGAGCTCGGACTCCAATCAGAAGAACTACTACTGGAAGGTTTGGAACGGCGCGCTGCCCGAGCAACGCGAGATCGACGATCACGGTGACGTGATCGCAGTCTTGACCGGCAAGTTCACCGGGCCACCGATCGGCTGCAAGTTCGCCTTTCGCGGAGGAGGGCTCAGTCCCTCGACAATCGTTGCGCGCTCCGGAACGACGATTCGCGTCGAGAACCGCGACGCATTCACGCACGAGCTTTCGGTCGAGGGGCTTGCGGGGTTCACGCCGCTCGAGGCGGGTCCAGGCAAAGCTCGGGTGATCAACGTTCCTGCCGGTGGGCCATGGGAGCTGGGTGACCAAATCTACGGACACATCGAGGGCTACCTGCATTCGATGCGAGAGCTGGTTGCATGCAGCGCAGTCGACGCGAACGGGAAGTTCACCTTCGAAGACGTTCCGCCCGGTCCTTACTCGCTGAGAATTCTACGCGGGTCTAAGCAAGTCGCGTCGCGTCGCATCACGTTGCCTTCCGGTCGAGCACTTCAGATTGACCCGCTCACCATGAGGAATGGTCGGGAGAAGTAACCGATGTTGTCACGTCTTTGGTATCTCGTTCTAGCTTTGGCCGTTGGGGGAGCCCTCGCGGGCGCCTTCTTGAACAAGTCTGCGGCCAGTCGGGAAGCCGAGTACCAGCTCGAAGAACAGTTGCGCCGGGATCATGTGGAAGCCGAGCTCTGGCAGCGCCTCGACGCGCGACTTCGACTGGACGCCTTGGCATCTGTTGCGGTCGATTCCGAGGTTCGCCAGACACTACGAAGCTCTAGCGGGCGCCCGGGGACGCCGGGAACAAGCACCCGGAAGCGCCTGAGCCAGAAACTCGCCTCTCTCAACACCAAGCTCGAAGAGGGCGAGGGAGACCTGGTCTTCGCGATCGACCTGGAGGGCGAAGTCGTGGCTACTCTCGACAAAGACGACATGGATGCAACGCGTCTCGACAGGATGCCGCTCGTTCAAGACGCGCTCCGCGGATTCATGCGAGACGACGTCTGGGTCTACAATGGAGAAGTCTACCGCATGGCTGCGCGTCCTGTTTTCGACGGCGGACGATACGTCGGCGCCGTGGTGCACGGGATGGCGATCAAGGACGGGCTCGCCAAGCGTCTCGCCAGCAAGCTGCCAAACGCAACGGTGGTGTTCTTTTTTCGAGATCGACTGATCGCATCTCATGTCGGGGGGGCCAAGGCGCCGAGCAGCGTCGAGCTCAAGGCCGGGCTCTCAGCGGCGCTGACCCAAATGCGGAACGGCGAAGGCTCAGTCGAAATCGCCGAACGTTCTCGCGCGATTGCTGCGTTGGTCCGAGGTGAGGCGGCGCACGCGGAGGTCGGCTACATCATCGGCCGCCGAGGTAGCACCGTAGGCCTCGGCGGGCTCTTCGCGAACACCTTCAAGGAAGACGTCGCTTCGCTTCCCTGGTTGATGGTCATCGGCATTCCGCTGCTGCTCCTGGTTCTGGGCTTGGCCCTGCTCTATGTGGAGCACGACAAGGGCGTCTTGATCCTACGAAAGACCAGCGAAAGCCTCGCGAAAGCCGAGCTAGACAGCCTGCCGGCGGGTCAGCTTCGACGGCACTACAGGAAAATCGCCGAGAACCTCAATACGGCGCTGCGTGCCGGCGTCGGTTTCAAAGAAGATGCCGCAAAGCGCGCTTCGGTCGACCTCGACCAGATCCTGAACACCACGCGCGACGGCTCGAATGCGGGGTACTTTGGAGTCTCCACCGAAGCGCCTACAGCCAAGCAGGCGGCGCCCATCCACGGCACGCCAGCGAAGACGCCGCAGATGGCGGCGATTGAGACCGCAGCGGTCGACGGCATGCTTCCGGCACCACCGGAGGGCGCTCCTACGGCCCGACCGCCAATCGATGCGCCCACGGCGCGTCCGGCACGAACCCCTTCGTCGCGCCCTAAGCGCGCGCCGTCATCTTGGCCCAATCGTTCAACGTCCTCCCGGCACGCCGCTGCGGCGACGGTCCGACACGCCGAAGAGCCGATGGAGTCAGAGGTGAACGATCCACCCACTCGGCCGAATGCGGTCGTAGACTCTTACGCGGAATACGACGGCGAGACCGAGGAGTCGACCCAGGTCAAGCATGTGCCGCAGGAGCTCATCGAGGCTTCCGCGCCTGCCTTGCATGGCGAAGATGTGCACTTCCGCGAGGTATTCGAGCAGTTCCTCGAAACGCAGCAGAGCTGTGGCGTATCGGTGACCGGTCTCACATTCGACAAGTTCGTGCGCAAACTTCATGCGGCGCGTGACCAGGTCATGAAGCGCCACAATGCGCCTTCGGTGCGATTCACGGTGTACGTGAAAGAAGGCCGTGCGGCGCTCAAGGCCAGCCCGGTCAAACTCTGAGTTGACCGACGGGAAGCTCGGCTCTACCCTCAACCACAGTCCCTCTGTCGTTGCAGGTGAGGAAGGAGTAGTGAATCCCTGACTAGGTCGATTAGGGTGCTTCAGCGTGCGTGGTGTGCGGACCCGGCTAGCGTCATCGGGGGGCCTAAAGCGTACGAAATCCGCTCCCACCTACTAGTAAATTGTAGGGGTTCGACTCAACATTAGTTCCCACGGCAACGACGGTCAGGACTGTCTTATGGGGCCCCGCCAAGTCGACGTTCGCGTCGTCCGCGGGGCTTCGGGGCTTGAGGGCGGTCACAGCGACAGCGACAGCGACAGCGACAGCGACAGCGACAGCGAGGGGCTGGAAGCTGGGCACGGCCTGGTCAAATCACGTAGGCTGTAGCCATGAGGATTGGGGGGCTTGTTCTGCTGGGCGTACTGCTATGCGGCTTGGCGGCCTGGGTGACGCGCGAGGCCGAGGAGACAACTGCGTTCGGACTCAGCGGTGAACCTGGTCGGATCGCCAGAGATGCACCCGCGCGCGCGGAGAAGGTCCTGAAGGTGCTCGAGTCGGCAAACGATCACAACAATCGTCTCAATCAGATGGACCAGCAGCTGTTCGGTGAGAACGCGCACTAGGCGCTAGAGAATGGGGGCCGCGAGTCGCGAGACGCGGACACCGAGACGGAACCACCAGGGCTTGCGGTCGTACTCGCCCTCCGCCATCAGTCGCGAGCGTTTGAAATCGTCTTGGAACATCTGCTCGACCACGGGAACGAAGTTCGGGTCAGAGACGATGGCCGTGATCTCGAAATTCAGGCGGAACGAACGATTGTCGAAGTTGGCGGTGCCAACCGCTGCCACGTCGTCGTCGATGAGCATGGTCTTCTCATGCAGGAAGCCATCGGTGTACCGATAGAACTTCGCCCCCGTTTGCGCAGCCTCGTCGAAGTACGAGTAGGCGGCCAGGTACACCATCATGTGGTCGGGCTCGTCGGGGATCAAAATTCGCACGTCCACCCCTCTGAGACCCGCCAATTGCAGCGCGACGATGACGGCATGCTCCGGCACGAAGTAAGGGCTTGCGATCCAAATGCGCTTCTGGGCGGAGTTGATCGCATGGACGAACATCAGATTGGCTGATTCGAGCTCGTCTGCGGGACCCGTCGGAATGATGAGCACACGCGCGTCACTGCCATCGGGCGCGGGACGAGCGGTCCAATTGAGCTTTGGCAGTGTCTCGGTCGCCCAATACCAGTCCTCGGAGAACGAAATCTGCGCCTTGAGGACCGCTGGACCTTGAATACGAAGATGGGTGTCTCTCCAGTGCCCGAACTTCCGATCCTTGCCCAGGTATTCATCGCCCACGTTGTGCCCGCCAATCCAGGCCACCCGGCCATCGGTGACCACGATTTTGCGATGGTTCCGAAAGTTGAGCTGAAAGCGATTGCGCCTGCCCTTGCGCGTATTGAACTCCGAGACCTCCGCGCCCGCACGGCGAAGCTCTTCTTTGTAGCTGTCAGGCAGCGAGTGGCTGCCGACTTCATCGTAGAGGAAATACACCCGCACGCCTTCTTTGGCTTTTGCAATCAGGCGCTCTTTGAGCGCGCGCCCAAGACCGTCATCGTGCACGATGTAGAACTGAACGAGCACGTACTCCTTGGCCTCGTCGATGCCGCGAAAGATACTCTCGAAGGTCGCGTCGCCATCGATGAGGAGCTCGACTGCGTTTCCGCGGAGGATGGGCATGCGAGCCAGACCTTCGGCAGCGCTCGCAGCCTCTGCACCCTCCCCTTCAGCAAGGAGATACGGAGCCGCCGTCTGGATCGCTTCCTGCTCGATGTGGTCGTTTCGCACATCGGTACCGCGTCGCGCGATCACGTAGCCCTCGAACTTGCTACGCCCGAACACCCAGTACGCGGGCACAGCCAGGTACGGGAAGGTATTGAGGGTCACGGCCCAGGCGATGGCGCCCTGGGACGTACGGGTGCTCATGACGGCATGAATCGACGAGGTGAAACCCAGCACGTGAAACAGTACAACCAGCGCAGCAATCATTTGTCCTCCTGTGCTTTTCGGCCGTTCCACCGCGCGTTTGAACATGCGAATCCTCGTTTCCTATCGGCTTGGGTCCGTTCTGTCTAGACGTACCGACCGGCACAGAGCGGGCTGGCCCCGAGTGGATCGCATGCCAAGCTACCTTGGTGGAGGTAGCCAGATGTCGATACTAGGCCAACTCGGGCAGACGAGGCTCGCGAAGAACGCCGCTCAATGGATGACGGACAATCGTGGTCTGGTAGTTGCGGCCACCGCCCTACCCGCCAGCTTCATGTTCGAGCGGGCGCGGGTGACGCGCGATCTGCTCTATGCGCGTTTCGGTGCGTCACCTGAAAAACACGATGAGCGGGTACGTCACGTGCAGGAACAGGTACGGGCCTGGCATGCGTCTGGATCCGCGCGTCCCATGTGCACGGCAAGGCCGCCCTGGCTCACGATGTCCACGCGAACCTCGACCTACAAGAAGGATTGCAACCACATCGAGATCGATCTCCGCGATATCCTCGAAGTCGACACCGAGCGGATGGTCGTCCGCGTCGAGCCTTTAGCCAACATGGGGCAGATTAGTCGATACCTCGTGCCCCTGGGCTACGCGCTCAAGGTCATGGTCGAAATGGAAGACCTCACCGCTGGAGGTCTCTGCATGGGCCTCGGCATGGAGACGACCTGTCACCGCTACGGTTTGATTCAGGAAACGGTCGTCGCTTACGAGATCGTGACCGCAGACGGGACTCTGTTGCGGGTGACCGAGGATAGTGACCCCGAGCTGTTCCATGCGCTTCCCTGGTCGCACGGCACTCTGGGCTTTTTGGTCGCACTGGAGCTCGAGATCGAACCGGCCAAACCGTACGTGCGCATGAAGTACATCCCCTGCCACAGCATGGACGAGCTCTGCGACAAGACTTACGCGCTTTCGGTGGCCGATGACGCGCCGGAGTTCTTGGAAGCGACCATCTACTCGCGAGACAGCGGCGTCATTCAATGTGCCTGGTACGACGACGCGCCTTCGGACCGCTCGAAGATCAACCCGATCAACCGCTGGTACAAGCAATTCTTCTTTCATCATGTGGCAACCGCGCTCGAGCGCGGCGAGTTCGAAGACTGGATCCCCTTGCGGGACTACTACCACCGTCACACGCGCTCGATCTTCTGGGAGCTGGAAGAACTGATGCCGTTTTCGAGCAAGGCGTGGTGGCGCTGGGGCTTTGGCTGGCTTGGCGCGCCCAAGATCTCGCTGCTGAAAGGCACCATGACTGAAGGGGTGCGTTGGAAGCTCGTACACAAGCATGTCGTGCAGGACGTGATTGTTCCAATGCGCGAGCTGAAGCGTGCCGTCGAAGAGTTCCACGAACGCTTCGAGGTGTATCCACTGCTCGTCTATCCGATCCGTGTCTACGACCACGGTGAGTACCAGGGCCTGCAGCCAAGGCCACGCCAAGTGCAGCCCGGCACGCAGTGGGACATGTTCGTCGACCTCGGCGCCTACGGGATCCCTCCAGCCGTCAAGCGCGGCGAGGATTGGGATGCAGAAGAGCACGTCGCCGCCACGGAGCAGTTCACCCACGAAGTCGGTGGCTTCGTTCCCCTGTATCAGGACGTCTGGATGAACCGCAGCCAGTTCGAAGAGATGTTCGACCACCGGCTCTACCGGCGAATGCGGGAGAAGCTCGGCGCCGTCGGTGCATTTCCGGAGGTCTGGGATAAGGTCCGGCTGCAGCCGGAGCTCAGGACCGCATCGTCCCCAATTGCCGAAGGGGAGGCGGTACCCGACCCGACCAGCCACCAAGCCATGTCGCCCGACGCCTGAGTGCCGGGGGCGCTGCATCTTGGGTCCCATTCATGCCAAGTCGCGACACGATGGTCGAGTAGTTCAATCGCGCTTCGCTCGCAGTGACCGCGCTCCTGCTCGGCGTCGGCCTCTTCGGCGCGGACTTCGCGATCGAAGCCGGCGCCGTGGCAGAGCGACTCTCGCGAATCAAGAAGCAGATGTCGCTCAGAGCGCTGAGTCCGGCGGTCATCTTCGCGACGTGAATCGGGACGTCTTGGCCGCTCTTGGTCGGCGCCCTCCGGACGAAGGGAACGCCCCTTTGCTTTCTCAAGGCCCTACAGTCGTCTCCGCCGGTCAATGCCCATTCTCAGTCAGGTACTGTGAGCCAGGCGGGAGCGAACGCGCAAGCAGTAATCGCTTGCGGAAACCAATGGATGTCGACTAGTACGCCGACGTGTCCGGGAAGTTCTCCATCATCGCCGGCTTGGCGCTGGCTGTGCTCCTCGGATCTGGGACCCTGTCCACCGCCCGAGCCGATCGGGAAACAGACGAATCGCCGAGCGAAGGAGGAGGCCAAGTGCCGGACGCGCTCTCTTGGCAACTCCTCGTGACCTCGTACTACATGTTCAACGCGCACCGCGTGGCCGGACCGACAAATGGGGTCTCACGCTCAAGGTCCGATGGGGCCAAAACGTCGATCGCCTGACGGAGCTCGCTCCGCTGAGTCGCGGTTTCGCGACCTGGATCCCGTGTGAGAAGCTGACGCTGGACTTGGGCTACTTCGGGGCCTTTGCCGGCATCGAGACCGCGGACGAGTGGGAGAATGCGACGTTCACGCGAGGGATCATCTACTTCAGAATGCAGCCTTTCCGTCACCTCGGCTTGCGTGCCTTGATCGAACCCCACGACAAGGTGGACATCACGGTCATCGTCGCGAGAGGAAGCATCTTCGGCACCAGATTTCCAAGCGATGTCGAAAGGAGAATCACGGCACCGAGCGTGGGCGCGCAGGTCCGGTACACGCCCAGCACGACAACCGACCTCTGGCTCGGCGCCGTGGCGAGCCCCAACGGGTCCGACGGAAACCGAGATTGGGAAGCGATCATCGATTTCATCGCCCAGTGGAGCAGCAAGGGCTGGACTCTGTTCTTCAACGGCGACTACCAGTTCTCGCCGACGGGCCCGCTCACCGGGCTCGCCGTATCGAAGCAATGGGTCGTGAGCCTTGGTGGCAGCGTCGACATCACGGACCACTGGTCGGTCGGTGGTCGTGGCGAGTACTTCGGAGCGTTGGCCGGTGCACAGCCCGGAACGGTATTCACAGTCACCGGAACGGTCCGCTACAAGCCGGTGGAGTATCTCATCATCAGCCTCGAGCCGCGCGCCGAATTCGCGCGGAATGACGTCTACTACGGGCGGCCGTTTGTCACGGATCCGGTGACGGGTGATGCTATCCCGTCGCTCAATCAGGACTGGTTCTTCGGCTTTTGGATCGGGATGACCGCCCGCATTGGCAACTAGTGCCCAATCGACGAGTCTATCCGGCCGGGTCCGCCGTCAATGCGCTGGCGTTGCGGCTCAAGCCGCCGCTTGGCCGTAGGTCGCCTGCAAATATCGCACGATGTCAGCCGACTCGGGCATCCAGCGATCTTCTCCGGCCGGGCTCGTGATCCTCAGCACCGGCACGGTGGTTCGGCCGCGCACCTCACGGAGCTCGGCGAGATAGGCGGGATCGGTGTAGATGTTGCGGAGCTCGACGTCTAGGCCCAGGACGTCGATCGCGCGCTGCACGCGAACGCAGAACGGACAGCCGTCGAAGTAGTACAGGGCCAAGCGATCCTCTTTCGGCTCCTCGGCCGAACCGAGGCATTCGAGAAACCGGTGCGCGTAGTATTCGGGCCAAGGAGTGTCCGGCGCCGTGGCGCGGTGTTCGTCGTCGGCCCCGATCAGACAGAACACCAATCGACTACGGGTCAGCGGAGCAGCCAAGAACGGCGTCAGCCGGTCGTGAAGGTAGTCGGCGTACCACAGCGGCCACTCTGGATCGTCGCCGTCAGCCTGCAGGAAGGCCTCGTGATGGGCTTCGCCGGTGTGCCGAAAGAGCTCGGCGAGGCGTTTGACCTTGGCTTCATCGCTCATGGTTTTTTTCTTTCGCAGGCTGCGAGTATCGTCCCGTTCGTCAGCTTGGCAAGGCCATGGGAAGCGGGTATCGACTGAGCTATGACGAAGACCCGCTTCTCTTTCATTTGCCTTCTCGCCGCGAGCGCGTTCTTCTTGCCCGGGGCCGTCTCCGCTCCGCAAGCAAGTGCCGACGGACCCATCATCATCCGCTTTGCCTCCCTGGCGCCCGGAGGCTCCGGTTTCATGAAGATCTCGAAGGCCTGGAATCGGAGCGTCAAAAAGGAGACCAACAACCGGGTCGAGCTGCGCTTCTACTCCGGCGGAAGCCAGGGCGACGAGCGCGACTTCGTCCGCAAGATGCGGGCGGGGCAGATGGACGGCGCCGGGATTTCGACGACGGGGCTTGGCATGGTCGCGCGCCCGGTCCTGGTGCTGACGGCGCCCGGCTTGCTCACCGAGTACGAACAGCTCACGCGCGCACGAACGGAGCTCAACGACCGTTTTACTGAATTGTTCAAGGACGCGGGCTTCGTACTCCTGAACTGGGGCGTAGCCGGCAAGAACCGACTCTTCTCGACGCAGGAGTTTGTGCGGCCGAACGACCTCAGGAGCGTTCGCCCCTGGGCCTGGAAAGATGACCCCGTGTTCGCCGAGTTCATCAACGTGATCGGCGCCAACCCTGTTCGAATGGGTCTCCCGGAGGTCTACGGCGGATTGCAGACCCGAATGGTCGACACTGTTCCCGCATCCGCTCTCGCTGCGGTCGCACTCCAATGGTACACGCGGCTCAAATACATGGCGAAGGACAACTTCAACATCATGGTCGGCGGAGGGATCGTAACGCAGGAGAAGTTCAACCAGCTCTCCGAGCAAGACCAGAAGGTTCTGCTCTCCACCAGCGTGCGCGCATCCACGGCAAACGATGCGCTGGTGCAGCGCGATGACGCAAGAGCGTACGCCTCTCTAGTCACGCGCGGGATGATCGAGGTCGACACCAGTCCGTACAAGGCCGAGTGGGACGCCGTCGCGAAGAAAGCGCGCGACAACCTCGCAGGCCGCGTCTACAGCAAGAGCTTGCTCGAGGCCGTCGAAAGAGTCGTCGCGTCCAGTCCGAAAACGCCCTGAGCCACGACGCGCGCGCCAGAGTACGCGAGCATGCCCGAAGCTGGCACGCCCGCCGCGGCTCGGTCGCGTTCGGCCAGGTCGAGCTGGGCACCGACGAGAAGCATGCATCCGAGACCGCAAACGACCTAGCCAGCGTACCCAGCACCGGCACGGCCTCTGGCGGAAAGCAGCTCATGATCTGCTGCGCCAGCTTGGGCGTCACCGCGAGGTCGCCGTCCCACTTTTTCGAATCCTCGGCGACGCGAATGTAGTCCCGTACGAAGCCGCGCATGAGGTTTTCGGTGGGAAGCGCCACCGACGGGCCAGACACAGTGTCGGTTCCGTAAACCTGTCGGTTGATGTTCGGCTCGTAGAGCTCCCGGGAGTTTGGATACTGGGCGCATATGTCTTCGATTTGCTCCCAGGGAGCCTTGCACACGCGGTACTCGGTTGGCGGGTCGTCCTCGTAGAGATAGCCGAAAAGACTATCGAACGAACGACTCTCCAGCACGAGAACGACCAGATGGTCGAAAAGATCTTCGTGGGGAGCGGGCATCGTTCATGCACGTATAGTGGCTGCGAATGCGCTCTTGAATCTGGAGGCAGTCGACACAGGTCGCGATTTCACAGAACGCAGAGCCCAAGGAACGAAGCGCCTGTACATGCTCGGGCCGCCGACTATGCTCCGCCACACGTCAGGGGTCCGTCATGCGTTTGCTTTGCCACTTGGTTCTCATCGTTCCGCTCTTATCGGCTTGCGATCCACGCACCTCGGCCCCGGCCCCGGCCCCGGCGTTTCAAGCGTCGACTCCGAAGCCACTCACGGTGACCGCTTCCAGCATGCTCGGAAAGCGAGACGATGGCCTGGGGCTGGCCGTCGGCGCGGCGATTCCGCCATTTGGAATTCAGGACTTCCTGGGCAAGACCTTCTCCTCGACGGAGATCAACGATGACGACACGCTGGTCGTTTTCTACCGCGGAGGCTGGTGCCCCTACTGCAACTTCCAGATTCGAGAGCTCAGCCAATCGTACGACCGATTCAAGGCGCTGGGTGTGTCTTTGGTCGCGATCAGCGTCGACCGGCCGGACGCTTCTGCAGTCACGCAGAATGCCTATGATGTACCGTTTCCGGTCCTCTCCGACCCGGACTTGAGAGCGCATGAGGCGTTCAACGTCGTGCTTCAGCTCGATGCTGCCGGCGTCGGGCGCCTTGCGGAGTACGGATACGACATCGAACAATGGTCAGGCAGAGACCACCACCGGATGGCGGTACCCGGAGTCTTCCTCGTTCGAGATGGCAAGGTCGCCTGGGCGCACGTCGCTCGAGACTACAAGACGCGTCCGAGCACCGAGCAGCTTTTGGCAGCCGCGAAGCGCTAGCATCCGCAGCGATCGCCTTGACCTAGGCGCCTGCGTCAACGTCTCGCTTTGGCATCAGGCGCTGCATGAAGGCCACGCCGAGCGCTGTAGTCCAACCGAACATGATGATTCCGTTCGCCGCTGCAAACGAGGCCAGCAATTGCCAATCAACGCCCAAGACGATGTCGCCGTCACCCTCACCACGCGGGACGTTGCGGTTGGCGCCCTGCGTATCGGAGGCCTCGCCACCTTCTGGACCGTCCAGCGAATAGACGGGATGCTTGTTCTGAGGACCCGAGGATTCGACTCGGGCTCCTTGTCGCGGTAGAGCGTCTTCGACTAGACTTTCCTAGGTCATGTTTGGGGCAATCCAGGCGACGACAGGAGAGCTGGTATCGGGCGAGGCCTCGGTACGCGGCGCGCCACCGAAGCTCACCGAATGATCGAAACCGGACAAAGCTTTCCCTTGGGTGCGACGCCCCAGCCGGGCGGCGTCAATTTCAGCGTCTATTCGAAGCATTGCAGGGCGCTCGACCTGCTGCTGTTCGATCGACCCGATGATCCGCTGCCTTCGCGCATGATCCGGCTCGACCCGTTGCGAAAGCATCGGACGTTTCACTACTGGCATGCCTTCGTGCCGGGCATCGGACCAGGCCAGCTCTACGCCTATCGCGCCGAAGGTCGATACGCGCCGGAGGAAGGTCTCCGCTATGACCCCGAGAAACTGCTGCTCGATCCCTATGGTCGAGCTGTTGCGGTTCCGGCCGGCTACGATCGCGAGGCGGCACGCCGGCCCGGCGATACCACGGCGACGGCGATGAAGAGCGTCGTGGCGGACCTCAGCGCATACGACTGGGAGGGGGACATCTTCCCCAGGCACGCCTTCTCCAACACCGTCATCTACGAAATGCACGTTCGCGGATTCACCCGGCATCCGAGCTCGGGGGTTTCCCCCGGTAAGCGAGGAACCTACGCGGGACTCATCGAAAAGATCCCGTACTTGAAAGACCTAGGTGTGACCACGGTGGAGCTATTGCCGGTCTTTCAATTCGACCCGCAGGAGGCGCCGCCGGGCCTGAGCAACTACTGGGGCTACAACCCAGTCTCTTTGTTCGCACCACACTGCGGCTACGCTTCGCGCGATGCGCCCTTGGATGTGCTGGACGAGTTCCGAGACATGGTCAAAGCGCTCCACCGGGCCAATATCGAGGTGATTCTCGACGTGGTCTACAACCACACCGCCGAGGCAGGCGAAGACGGCGCGACCCTTTCGTTCAAGGGTCTCGACAACAACACCTATTACACCCTCGAACCGGGGAACCCCTCACGCTACGCCAACTACAGCGGCACAGGGAACACGCTCAACGCCAACCACGCGGTGGTGCGGCGCATGATTCTCGACAGCTTGCGGCATTGGGTGACGGAGATGCACGTCGATGGCTTCCGTTTCGACCTCGCATCCATCCTCTCGCGCAACACCGAAGGGGAGGTGGTGGTGAACCCGCCAGTACTCTGGGACATCGAAACCGACCCGGTTCTGAGCGGCACCAAGCTCATCGCAGAAGCATGGGACGCCTCGGGCCTCTATCAGGTCGGGAGTTTCTTCGGCGACCACTGGAAGGAATGGAACGGTCAGTTCCGCGACGACGTGCGAGGGTTCTTTCGTGGCGACCATGGGCACGTCGATAAGCTTGCAGCTCGCTTTCTTGCGAGTCCCGATATCTACGGGCCCCAGGGGCGCGAGCCGGAGCAGAGCATCAACTTCGTGACCTGTCACGACGGTTTCACCCTCAACGATCTGGTTTCCTACGACGTAAAGCACAATTCCGAGAACGCAGAACAGAACCGCGATGGATCGGACTACAACCTGAGTTGGAACTGCGGCGTCGAAGGTCCGAGCGATGACCCGGCCATCGAGCAACTCCGCAACCAGCAGATCAAGAACTTCTTCACCACGAACCTCCTTTCACTGGGCGTGCCAATGTTGCTGATGGGCGATGAAGCGCGCAGAACCCAACGCGGCAACAACAACCCCTACTGCCACGACAGCGAGCTCACCTGGTTCGACTGGAGCCTTCTGGAGAAGCACGCCGGCCTTCACCGATTCGTGAGAAAGCTGATCCACTTGCGACTGAGCGTGGCCTTTGAAGTGCCGGGCTTGAGTCTGTCAGCCCTGCTCCACGCCGTTCCGGTGCACTGGCACGGCGTGAAGCTCAATGAACCCGATGTTGCACCCCACTCTCGAAGCCTGGCTTTTTCCGTCGACGTTTTTCAACACTGGTGGCACTTCATGTTCAACGCGTACTCAGAACCGTTGACGTTCGAGCTGCCTTCCATTCGCGGAGGTGAGCCCAGCCAGTGGCGACGCTTGATCGACACCCACAGGCCGTCGCCTCACGACTTCACCGACCCCGAAGAAGCGGAAATCGTGACGGAAAGCGCGCACCTCGTGCAGGCCTACTCGACCGTCGTCCTGGTGGCAGAACGGGATCAGAGGTAGCGGTGGAGCTCCCCAGGCGCAGCGGAGTTCTATTGCATATCACGTCGCTTCCGGGTGGTCCGTACACCGGGGATCTCGGACCGTCGGCGCATGCTTTCGCGGATTTCTTAGCCGATGCCCACCAAGGCTGGTGGCAAACGCTCCCTCTCAATCCGATCGGTGACTCTGAATCGCCGTACTCCAGCGTCTCGGCATTCGCCTGCGAGCCAGTGATGATCTCGCCGCAGGGATTGGTCGAGGACGGCCTGCTATCGAAATCGATGCTCGGTGAGCTTCCCGACGAATCGAAGACATGGAAGGCCGACTTCGGGACATCTAAACGCCTTCGCTCGAAGCTCCTGATGCAAGCGTATCAGACCTTCCTCCTGAGAGGGTCACAGGACATGCAGCGCGAGTTCGAGGAGTTTCGAACGCGCGAACGAGTCTGGCTCGAAGACTACTGCGTGTTCATCGCGCTCCGCTTGCGCTACGGGACGGCCGACTGGACGCGCTGGCCCGAAGACCTCGCTCGGCGAGATGCAACGGCCCTCTCCATGGCCAGCGAAGAGCTAGCGAGCGACATCGACTATTTCGCATTCCAGCAGTTCTTGTTCCATCGACAGTGGATGACGCTTCGAGAGTATTGCAGAGATAGGCGACTGGGGCTCATCGGCGACGTGCCTATGTTCGTCGCACATCAGAGCGCGGACGTGTGGGCCCACCCCGAGGCGTTTCTTCTCGACGCCAACGGTCTTCCCAGATTCGTCGCGGGCGCTCCGCCCGATGCATTTGCCGCAGACGGCCAGCGTTGGGGAAACGCGCTCTACGATTGGGAGCAACACGAGCGGACCGGCTTCGCATGGTGGAAGTCGCGTCTGCAACGCCAGCTCGAGCTATTCGATCTGCTGCGGCTCGACCACTTCATCGGTTTCGCGCGCTACTGGCGCATTCCGAGTGAGTCCGAGACGGCCATGGATGGACAGTGGATCGACGCTCCCGGACAGGCGTTGTTCGAGGAGCTCAGGCAGGTGCATGGTGAGCTCCCGTTCATCGCGGAGGACCTCGGAGCGGTTAGCCAGGAGGTTTGGGACCTGCGGGACCGGTACGGCCTCCCCGGAATGAAAGTGCTGCAGTTTGCCTTCGGCGGCGGCTCCGGAAACCGCGTGCATCACCCCGAAGATTACCCCCGCCACAGCGTGGCCTTCACCGGAACCCACGACAGCAACACGATGCTCGGCTGGTATCGAGACCTTCAGCGCCAGGCTCAGTCGAACGACGCGAGCGCTGAGGCGGACCTCCGGCGCGTCGAGAGCTACTTTGGGACGACTCGCGACGTAGAGGTCGTCGACGGGGCAATTCGGGCGCTTCTCGAGTCACCTGCCGACACGGTGATCTTCCCTCTTCAAGATCTGCTTCACCTCGACGAGACACACCGCATGAATCGTCCCGGAACCACGGTCGGCAACTGGACTTGGAGACTCGAGCCGGGTCAGCTGTCTCCCGCGCTGGCGGATCGATGGCGGGAGCTCGCAGAGGCGACAGGCCGAACCTAGTCGCAGCTCTTTCGCGTTGAGTCGGACCTGTTCAACGCTGGCAAGCGCGCACCGGCGACGGCTTGCGCGGCCAGCTCGTATCTCTCTAGATACTCACTTGCTATCCCTTCGACGAAAGCCGACACTCGCAGTCCTCACGTCGAGCTGATTCTTCGAGGATAGGGAAATGGACGCGAAGGACCCTTCATCGCGCAAAGAAGTGATCGTCGAGGACGACCGAACCGGGCTCGACGCGGAGACTCTGCGCCGGGCGATTCGGGACAACCTCTTCTATCGCTGTGGCAATGTCCCCGCGCTAGCGACCAGGTCGGACTACTACCTGGCAGTCGCTTACACCGTACGAGACCGGCTGATGCAGCGCTGGCTGAGCACGGCCCGAATGTTACTGGCCCAGCCGACGCGCGTCGTTTGCTATCTATCGGCGGAATACTTGTTGGGACCGTCTCTGGGTAATGCGCTCTTGAATCTCGGGATTCGCGATCAGGTCGCCGAGGCGCTTGTTTCGCTCGGGCAGAACCTCGACGATCTCATCGACGAAGAACGAGAACCTGGCCTCGGCAACGGCGGATTGGGCCGTTTGGCTGCATGCTTCATGGACTCGCTCTCCACCTTGCAGATACCCGCCGTCGGTTACGGTCTCAGGTACGAGTTCGGGATTTTTCAGCAGTGGATCCAGGACGGCTGGCAGATCGAGCGCACCGACAAATGGCTGCAGCAGGGCAACCCCTGGGAAGTCGTTCGACCGGAGTACAGCTACCCGGTCGGGTTCGGCGGTCATACCGAGTCGTATCAGGATGAGAACGGACGTTACCGAGTCCGCTGGCGCCCCGACACAGTAGTGAAGGGAGTCGCCTACGCCACGCCCATCCCCGGCTACAAGGTCAACAACATGAACATGCTCCGTCTTTGGGCCGCGGAGGCAGCGGACACGTTCGACTTTGGAAGCTTCAACGAGGGAGACTACTACGGCGCGGTGGAGCGCCAGGTCGCATCCGAGACCCTGACCAAAGTGCTCTATCCAAACGACGAGCTTGCCCAGGGCAAGGAACTGAGGCTTCAGCAGCAGTATTTTCTCGTGTCCTGCTCCCTCCAAGACTTGCTGAGACTGCATCGACTGCGCGGCGGCCGACCCGAAAACCTGCACAAGTGGTTCGCGATCCAGCTCAACGACACTCACCCTGCGCTCGCGATACCCGAGCTCATGCGCCTGCTGCTCGATGAGCACGGGATGAGCTGGGATGACGCCTGGCAAATTTGTTCCGAGACCTTTGCCTACACCAACCACACCTTGCTTCCGGAGGCCCTCGAAACCTGGCCGCTATCGATGCTCGGGCGATTGCTGCCGCGCCATCTAGAGATCGTTTACGAGATCAACGCACGATTCATGGATGACGTGCGCGAACGGTTTCCGGACTACGAGATGCAACAGCGAATGTCCCTGATCGATGATGGCAGTGGCAAGGTGCGCATGGCCAACCTCGCCACCGTGGGGAGCTTCTCGGTGAATGGAGTCTCCGCCTTGCACACCGAATTGCTCAAGACCCGCATCATGCCGGACTTCGACGAGTTCTACCCAGGCAAATTCAACAACAAGACCAATGGCGTGACGCCGCGGCGTTTCATCGCGCTCGCCAACCCAGAGCTTGCGCAGCTCATCACCGAGCAGATCGGCGAGGCTTGGATCACCGATCTGGGCGAGCTGCGCAATCTCGAAGAGCTGGCCGACGATCGCGATTTCCAGACGCGATGGCGGCAGGTGAAGTCGGCTCGAAAACGAGCTGCAGTCGAAGAGGCTCGCAAGCTCATGAAGGTCGAGGCCGATCTCGACTCGATGTTTGATGTCCAAGTCAAGCGAATCCACGAGTACAAGCGTCAGCAACTGGCCGCGCTGCACATCGTGCACCTCTACCGACGACTCAAAGAGAACCCGCACTTCGAGACAGCGCCGCGCACCTTCATCTTCGGCGGCAAGGCGGCACCTGGTTACACGATGGCCAAGCTGATCATCAAGTTGATCAATTCCGTGGGAGCCGTGGTGAACGCGGACCCGGACACTAGGGGCAAGCTCAAGGTCGTTTTCATCCCGAACTACAACGTCAAGACGGCGCAGCTCGTCTACCCCTGCGCCGACCTGTCCGAGCAGATATCAACGGCAGGCAAGGAAGCCTCGGGAACCGGCAACATGAAGTTCTCCATGAACGGCGCGCTCACGATTGGCACGCTGGACGGAGCCAACGTCGAGATCCGGGATGCCGTGGGAGCGGAGAACTTTTTTCTATTCGGGCTGACGACGGACGAGGTTCACGCGCTGCAGCAGACGGGCTACCGACCCTACGAGTACTACGAGCAGAACCCATCGCTCAAAGGCGCGCTCGACCTAATTGCTTCCGGTCGTTTTTCTCACGGAGACACTTCTCTGTTCCAACCGCTGATCGACAGCTTGCTCTACCGCGACGACTACTTCGTTCTTGCGGATTTTCAGTCCTATGTCGATTGCCAAAGGGAAGTTAGCCGGGCCTGGGCAGACCAACATCATTGGACGAAGATGTCGATTCTGAACACGGCACGCATGGGGTACTTCTCCTCTGATCGCACGATCCGCGACTACAGCCGCGACATCTGGCGTGTGGCGCCGAATCCGGTGCTGCTGGCGGACGTGGACTAAAGAGAGCGTCAGTCGGTTCGACGCCCGGATTGCTTGCCTGTTAGTAGCCGTCGATCTGCTTTGGCTTGGGGCCCTCAATCGGGACGCCCTTGGGGCCCGCAATCGGGATGCCGCTGGGCCCTTCGATTGGGTCTGCTGCCGGGCCTTCGATCGGTTTGCCGCTGGGGGCGATCGGTTCTTTCTTGGGAAGGGGCTGAACGACGTTGTCGAGCTTTGGCGTCGGGGCGCCCACGTCGTACTCCTCGACTTCGGGTGGCTCGTACTCGATAGTGACGAAGCTGGACACGCGTTCTGAGGCCGTGCCGCCGAGCGGGGACAGAATCACGTCACCGACTCGCTGCTCGACGCATCGAAGGTCGTTCGCTGAAAGGCCCCCGCCGCTGGCGCTTGGCTCGATGACCATCCCGGTCGGGCGCACGATGGCGCTGATGCCAACACGAATGGTTTTCGCGCTGGCGGGCTTGTGGTCGCGCATACATTCCGCTGGGCTTCCGACAGCGGCGCTCAACTCGGCGGCAAGGTCCCGAGCAGGTTCCGCCGGCTTCGCTAGCTTGGCGGGTTCCGTTACGATGGCATCTTCAGATTCCGGGACGTCGACCTCTCCGAGGTCCAGCGTCGTGCCTTCGGAATCTCGTTTGGTCGCAGCCTCGTCGGTATTCGGAGGGGAAATGTCCGCGGGT
>Ga0316201_10000119_pt1 | contig 34225 bp, 41 predicted proteins | sample CS6wburrow_MG_FD_204516 | JGI IMG/M metagenome (GOLD analysis project Ga0316201, IMG submission 204516) | Coastal sediment microbial communities from Delaware Bay, Delaware, United States - CS-6 worm burrow | ecosystem: Environmental > Aquatic > Marine > Coastal > Sediment | place: USA...
GTGGTCAATCCTCTTCAGGCTTGAGTTTTTGAACCCGGAAAGCAGTCGCCCGATGTCGGGAGTGGTGTCGTAGTTCGATGCGATCTCGGCAGGGACTATGATTTCCTCGCCGTTCTTTATCCCCTTGACTGCCACCCGCGTCGCCGCCATGTCTTGATACAGGACATCGTAGTCAACGCTTTGAGCGTTCACAGGGTAGTTTGGCAGCGGCATGTTGACGGGTGGCTGACCGATGACCGGCACCATCCCGACGATCTCATCGATCGGCTCAGAGCCCGGATCAGAGCCCGGCTCAGAGCCCGGCTCAGGGGCCGGCTCAGGGGCCGGCTCAGGCTCGATTACAGGGGGGTTCGTCGGCTCCTGGGGTGGTTCTATAGGGACACCCCCGTTACCCTCGTCAGGGGGTTCTGACGGCGTCTCCTGGGCGGGCTTGCACCATAGGCCATCAGGCCGCCGCACATGGGCGCACTGCTCGGGGGAGTTTAGGAAGTTCTTCAGCAGGGACCGGTCGCTTTGAGACGCGGTCGTGCCTTCGAGCTGATTCCCCTCGGCATCGCTAAGGTACATGTTCGGCAGGGGGAAGTTCCACTCAGCCAGAACCCCTGCCGTCAAGAATGCCCCCATCGCGAAAAGTGCTAGTCTGCTCATCGATGATCCCTGTCCCTTTCTTTTCTCAATGCCCGTACCTGCTCTTGCAATCTACTGATCTGGTTTTCACAGTAACGGATACGCACGTAGCCTTGCCGACTTTCCTTTCGGTGCTCGTTATCTACCGCCTGCGCACTCTCTAGCTTCACTATTCGATCTCGCAGGATCTTTCCGTCGGCTCCGGTGAAAGGGTCAGGCCGGCCGAAAAAGGTGCCGCCCGTACCTCCACCGATTAACGCAGCCAAGATCAAAGCCAGGGGATTCCTCACTATAGCCCCGAGTAAAGAATCATCAGCCATAGTGTCATCGCCGCCGTCAGAATCAGAGCTGTTACGTCCGCCCATTCCTCCACCTTCTTTCGTGTGTCACGCTTCATGGTTACAGCGCGTGCGATCCGATCTGCACTTCCATCTGGATCTTCAGGAAGTCAGAGTCCTGCAAGGTGGAGGCCACCGAGTTTACCACGTTGAGGATCTGGCCCTGCCCGCTGCTCGCATGATTGACCGAGGCCCCAGACGCCAGTGCGACGCCGGTCAGGCCATCGGTATTGCCCGCCCAGGTAGCAACCAGGATCGCAACCTCATTGGAGCTGGTCTGCGTGGCGGCGATCTTCCGGTCTACCTCCCCGAAGTTTGAAGACCCAAGCGACGCGGCAGCGGTCACCGTACCCACTGCGAGGTACAGGAATGCCGATTGTGCGTTACTGGTAGTCATGGCGGCGAGCTGGTTCAGGCCTCCCGCGATCATGGTGTTCTTTACCCGGTGCGATTCCACCGATCCATCGGCCCGCGTGATCTCAAAATCCCATACGGCCGATACCGATACGTTGTTATCGCCGTAGAATGCCTCGACGATGTCACTCGGTTTCTTACTCATAGCTGCTCACCCTCTCGTGAAGTACTGCATTGACAAATTGCTTGGCGTCTTCTTCGTTAAAGAATACCCCGGTCACAGGTGCGACATTCTCGACGGCGGTGCCGCCTAATTGTTTACTGGTATCGAGCTTGAACGAGCATTCAAACCCGCCCCCAAGCACGGCTACCAATCGGCTGTAGAACGGCAGGCCGTCCACCAGCATCTTGATCTGCCCGGCCTCCATTAGGTCGGACCACATCTCAATCCCCTCTCGGGCGCGCTCGCGCATGGCCTCTGTAGGCTGGCCTCCCGTGCGCTCAAGCTCGTAACCGCACATCTGCGATATGTCGCGCATCCAGAGAAACTTACCCAGCCAGCGAGCCGGATACTGCTCTCGATCACGGGCCATCAAGGTGATGTTGCGATCAAAGCGACCGCGCCGGATCTCCTCATTCAGGTAGCCGGTGTGCATGATATCGACCCCGGCCAGGGTCTTTGCATAGCCGACTCCTTTGTTGATCTCGCGCTCGGGATGCTCATGGACCACGCCGTAGAACCTGATCCCCTTGCGATTGCGGAACAGCCGTACCGGAAAGTCAGTCTTGAGAACGCCCAGGGGCTCGACAGCAAAGTGATGCTGCGGGATGCCGAAGCCGGTCCAGCCGTTCGGCTTGAGTACGCCCAGGAGCCGCTCAGGGTAGCTGACCACCTCGTCGGCATCGATCCACATGATCCAATCTCCTGACGCCTTGCTGATCGATTCATTGCGGGCGGCATCGAAGCCGATCTCGGTGACCGGGGCGCTCAGCTCCATAGTTCGGACTATAGGCCAGAGAGGGCACTCCTCCTCGAAAAGGTCTACGGCGCTCAGAGTCTCCCCGTTGTCGCTTGGATCAATTGCGACGATGACCTCGTCGACCACACCCTTGACAGAGCGCAGGGTACTGAGCAGGGATGCCTCGCCGTTCTTCACAATCATGCAAAGGCTCAGGGTCTCACGACCTCCGGCGTATCTGATCTTGCGCTCTATGTCTATCTTGCCGACCTCTTGTTCGGGATCGCATCGGAATGAGTAGACATAAGACCCAATCGCTTCGCCCTGGTAGTTGCCCGCTGGCACGCAGGTGACCCCGAAGCCCTCGAAGTGCCCGTACATGTCGTGAAGGTCGGCCCGTTCAAAGTGCCAGAGGTGCGCGCGCCAGGGATAATGTTCCTCATACCCAATCGCTTCCCAGGGGCCGTAAGGGGTGGTAATGATCATCTGCCCGCTCGGCGCATACTTCATCAGGGTATCAACGTGACCACCGGGGTCACCGACATGCTCCAGGACCTCGGCTGCGATCACCGCATCGAACAACCCCAGGTTGCTTGTCGGGCTGATCATAGTAAGGGCAGCATCAACAGCGGCAACGTGGAAGGATACATTTTCGATGCCCTCGTCGGCCGCCCATTTCTTAGCGGTCTTGATATTGGAGGCGGTGATGTCGATTCCGACGAACTCGAAGTCAGGGAACCGCTTGGCCAGGGCGATGGTGTAGTGCCCGTGCGCACATCCGTAGTCCAGAACTCGAGAACCTGCCGGCAGCGCAGCGACGCTTGCAGCCACCACCTCGAAGCGGTCGTTGCCTTCCATCTCCTCAGGGCCGTAGATCGCCCCGCGCTCTTTCTCATAGGCGTAGTAGTTCGCATAGTGCTCAGCGAACCTGTCTTTAAAAGCGAAGGAATAACACTCTGAGAGCTCGGTTATTGTTCGGCTGAGAATCGAGCTGGGAACCCCCGTCTTCGAGAGTATAGATCTGGCAGCGTAGATGTCGCTGTTGCGAACCATTGACCGGGCAATCGCCGCAGTCGAGAATCGAGAGAACACCCACTCTATACGGTACAGGAGGCGATCAGCCGCAGCTTCCCAGGAATACGTCGAGGCCGTGTCTCGCTGCAGGTGACCCATGGTGATAAGGTCATACTCCTCCCCGTCGTGCATCTCGATCAGGGTCTCGACAAACGCATCCTCATCTACTTCGCCATCCTTCAGGTCCAGCAGGATCGACCCGTCCGCATGCATGCAAGTTTCTGGCAGAGCGGCTGTGCTGCACGACAAGAACGGCAGGGCCGCTGCCATGCACTCCATGGCCGTGATGCAGCTCACCTCGGGAAAAGTGGTTGGGTATACGTGGCAATCAGCATGCTCCTGCAAGATCGCCAAGTCCTGCTTGCTCAAGGCCCCCAGGTTGGTGACGTTCGGCAAGGCCTCGCAGGCGCGCCAGAGCATGCCATAGTAATCGGCCATCTGCGGGGTTGTGTTCTCGTAGCCGCAGACCGCGAGCTTGAAGTGATACCCGGCCTCCCAGAGCCGGTGCATGATGCCGTTAGGCTTGACCAGGTGTTCCAAGCCGCGCTCTGGCCGAGAACTGTAGGTGAGCACCAGCTCGTTTGTCTTCACACCGTCAAGGAACTCGCACAGCTTTTCCTTCTCAGGGGCCGGCGGGGGGTCGCGGTTATACAAATCAAGATCGATGCCATTGGTAATCGGCATGACGATGTCAGGGTCGACGCCCCAGGTCTTAACGATCTCCTGCTTGTGGAACTCGCTGACTGTGAGAATGCCCTGGATGTTGTAGAGCACCTCGAAGACCAGACCCTGCTGCTCCTTGTGCGGCATGTCGTGAAGCCAAAGCAGGTTGACCTTGGATGCCCACTGATACCGGAACGCGCCGGGGGCTCGCTGGATGATCAGCACATCGCTCGGCGTATTGGATGCGTAGTAGTGGAAGCTCTCGCCGAGAGGATGTTCCTCCGAGGGCTGGCCGGCAGGGACATAGCGAACGCCGTCCCACTCACCGCCCTCTGGATGGTTTGTGAATAAGGTAACCCGGTGCCCTTCCGCTGCCAGCGACTTGGCCATGTAGTATGCCGCGCTCTCGGATCCGCCCAGGGATTTTGTCTTGATGGTCTCGCCGTTGAAGGGGAGTCCACCGCAGTGCATGATAATGAACAGAGACATTGTCTACTGATTCCTCTGGTAGAGATATAGGTGACCGGTCCCAGGCCCAACCGTTGAGGCAGGATCAAAGGGGGATGCGGGCAAGGGACCGATCATTGACTTACTTCGCTGCCTGTCGGGCAGCCATCTTCTTGTCGCGCTCTGCCCGCTCCTTAGCGCTCAGCTGCTTGCCGAAAGTATCCGGCTCCTCAGCCTTGCGCTTCAGCTCCTCGGCGCGATTCGGGTCATCGTGTGATGGGCTAAGCATGTTGCTTCTCCTGGTTAGTGAGGGGGCGCGTGGCCCCCTCGGGTTACGGGTTACTGGCTAGAGTTCACGCCGACGAGCAGGAAGCCATACTCGTCACCGACGATCTTCTCGTCCTGGTAATACCCGGCCTCGATGTCTTCCGACTTCGTGCGAGAGTCATACGGGTGACGCTCAACCTGAAGCTGCGGCAAGCCTGCTGCCGCCCAGCGGAAGGTATACATAAACGCCGGGACCTCGCGCTGCGCCGTCATCGGGCTGTAGGAAACCAGGACGTTGTCGTCCCAGATCTGGTCCAGGCTCTCGGCCAGGCCTTCGGCACCGGTGTTCTGATAGGCATCGCCCACCAGGACTTCGTCGACCTCCAGCAGGGCTGCAGCCTGGGCCCGGTTCACGTACCCGCCACCGTTGTTCGTGCCATGCACGATGTCGCGGATCGAGGTGTTACGGCGGAAAGAATCCCAGGCATTACGACCGAAGGTCACCCGGTTCGGGTGCTTGCCGGTGGTATCCTGAATGTTCTTGATAGCCGTCTGTACATCGCCCAGGGGGTCGGCGTTGGTGTAGTCATTCCAGCCGGAGCCGGTCGCAGAATACGATCCAACATTCGAGCCCGAAGTCACCTGCGAGGCGACGCGGACTTCCCAGTCGAGGAACAGCTTGTCGAGAACCAGCTGCGTTTTGCCGTTGATGATGCCCTGCAGCATGATCGGGTCGGCGTTTGCTCGATCCTCCAGAGTAACCGGTGAGCCCAGAGCGTAGTTCGTGCAGAAGAACGTTCCAGAGCCGACACTCTCTTGGATCTGGTTGGCCCGAGTGCCAGGGGCACGGCGGGTGTCTTCAACGCGCAGACGATCGGCGCGGCTGAAGATCGGGAAGTACCCAGACTGCTGAGGCACCTGGGCAATGGGGGCAATCATGTCAGCGATCATGCCCTCCGGGCGGTAGCCCAGAGCCATGTTGCTGAGCATCTTGTCGATGTAAAGATCACGTCCGTTCGCAGGCATGATTAACCTCCGTTAGTTGCGAAGTTGACGATGCCGGTGAACACGCCGCCAGAAGCGACAGCGGTGAGGGCTTTACCGCATTGCAGAGCCCCCGAGTTCACAGCGACGAAATAGCCGGTGGAGTTCACCCCTACGGATGCACCAGCCGTGATAGCCCCACCGGCTTTGAGACGCGAACGCCCCATGAATACCAGAGAGGCATCCTCTCCAGATTCCGGCTTGTTGTCGAGGACGCCAAAGGCGACCCGGACGGTGCCCGCAACGGTGCCGTCTACTCCGATAGCAAGGCCCTGGCTACCGGACAGATCAGCGCCGGCACGAACGGCGAGTTTTTCGTTATACATAATGGCGACCTCCTCAGTCGTTCATGTTGATGTAGGCACGGGCCAGCTCGGGATTCCGTCGGAAAGCCCGCTGCTGAGCGGTGGCATAATCCACCTGCTCCTTGTCCACGATGTCGCTGATAATGGTATCCAGCTCGACATCGGGGGAGCCTGCGGCTGCGCCACCCTGACCACCACCCTGCTCACTTCGCGCAAACAGTCCGCGCTCTTTTCCCTGGTCGGACAAAGCCTCGACCGTGAACTTTACAGCGGTGATAGTCGCCTCGTCGGTAAGCGACGCAGAGAACTGGTCCCGCTTGGCAGGGGTCAGGAGGCCCGCTTCCACGAGTGTCTCCATCTCGCCGCGCAGGTCCTCAACCTTACGGTTAAACTCCGCCTTCGCAGCCGCTTCGGCCTGCTCCTGTTTATCCCTTTCAAGCGCTTCGTTCTGCGCCTTGAAGGTCGCCGCCTGCGTAGTAGCTTCGGTAAGTTGCTCACGCAGAGCGGACATCTCTTGCTTCAGTCGTTCGATTTCTTCCATCTCGAAGTCCTCTCGTTTGTTAAACAAAGCCCCTGTACCTACGCTGAAACACGCATGGCGACCGGTGGGATTGTAGTTACCACCTTCGCGCCGGGAGGCCACATAAGCGCTGAGATCATTGAGCCCATTGACTGCGGGCAATTCAGCCCCGAGCAATGCGACTCCAGTCAGCACCAGATCGAACTCAGCATCACCGTGCTTAACGGCGATGTCTAGCTCAATGCTTTTATTGCGATACATCTTGTTTTGCATCGCCTTATAGGCAAGCTCGGGAATATCCACGAACTTGGCCATCAATTTCTCACCCTCGACCCACACACTATCAACCCAGCCCAGGGCCGGCTGCCCGTCCTCGTCCATCTCGACGCCGGGCTTGTGACCCATCTTGAGCGGAACGTCGAGCATGCCCTTGAAGTGCTCAAAGGAATCAACGATGGCCTGGAGGTCCTCTGCCGCGAACGCCATGCCGTTCCAATAGCCGACGGAGAAGATCTCCTCGGTGGTGGTATATGTCTTCACGCAAAGCCCTCCTGTGGGTCTATGGTCGGCGGTTCGCTCGGATCCAGCTTGTCTACCAGGGTGATCGGGATCAGCAACGAACGGCAGTTAAAGTGATTGGGGGGATTATAGCTCTCCCAGACGGCATCGTCAGCCGGATGTTGCTGCCCATCAAGATGCTGGCAGATCTCGGTTGTGCGTGAGTCGAGAATAGCCGAATACTCAAACCCCTGTACAAATGACTCCAGTCCGGGGTCAGTGAAGTAGGAGAAGCGCGCCTCGTTTATCGCCTTGAAGCCCGTTGTCCGGATCGCGGTGGTCAGTCGGCTGTCAGCGATCAGATCGCCCAGGGCATCGCCCAGGGCATCGAGGGCAAAGCTCTGGCTCACCAGCCCCTCGCGCGCGAACATGGTATAGATCTCCTCCTTGATCACCGCCGAGGTCTTATCCTTCTGTAGCCCGTTCTTGATGATCTCTCGCGTCTTGTTCAGGATATCGTCTGAGAACTTACCCGACATCGTAAATGATTCGATGTCTATAAAGTCATTCAGGGAGGTGGCCATGCGAGCGCGATCAAACTTGGCGGAGAAGGTATCCTTCTTGGCGGTGTCGATCTCGGTCTTGGCGTGCAGCTCTCCCAAACGCCAGAAGCGGCGCAGGGCGGAAGCGGCTGCGGTCTTTAGCCGTCGCTTGAGTTTGCTCTCGATGGCAAGGTCCTTGGCCCCCGCGCCTGCATCAACCTGCTCAATCAAAGTGGCTGCGATCTCATCCATCACCGCTGATACCTCAGCGACGCCGTTGCCCACATCATCTTCCGAGGTCTTGTCGATGACCTTGAAGCTGACCCGGCCCATCACCTGTTCTTTACTGTACTGAGACCAGAGGTATCCCGCGATAGTCTCCAATACCGGAGCCCCAGCGCCCTCCTCGTCGTTCTCCTCGTCGCTCTCCTCGTCGGCCATAGGATCCCCTTCGGCAGCCGGGATCTCCTCGCCAGGGGGCGAAGAAACGGGCGGAGGGGTAGGCTCCTTTACTTCGATAGTCTCAACCATCCCTTGCGCCTTATCCTCATCGATGGGATAGCAAGCCACGATCGTCGCAACCGCGCTCTCCTTAGGCAACACGCCGGTCGCCACCTTCTCGAGAATTGAGACTAGGGACGCTACCTGAGCGCCGTTGAGGGCGCTACTCTGAGACGCCCCGGCGGAAGTATCCTCTTCAAGGCGGGCAGGAATCTCCAGGACCTCGCGGATGTAGTCCTCATCGCTCTGCGTCCGCGATACCGCGCCGTCTTTAACCAGCTCTTTCCAGAGCCTCACCAGGTCGTGCTGCTTCTCCTCGCTGACTGCCTTGAACACCATCCGTGGATAGTGCTCATCACCGAAATTATACCATCCGAGCTCGGAGAACAGCTGCTCATTGACCGCGTCTTGCAAGCGGGTGGCGTCGGTTGTGATAGTCCACAGGAAGGCCTCCAGCTGACGATCGCTTTGTGAGTAGCTGCCCGTCTGCCCTGCTGGAGTAACGCCGAGCAGGTTAGGAACCAGGAGGGCGCGGGCGATCTGGAGATCGTATTTGTCGATGGCCCCATCGAACGGAACAGCGCCTGATGGGTAGTCCTGGTTCATCGTCATGTCCGCAGGGAGAATGCCCATAGACACGCCGGCCTGGATGTCGTTAAGGAACTTCTGGGCGGCAGTATAGTTCGGGCTGCCAACAGTCAGGGTTTTGCCCTCTTTCATCTGTAGCCAACGCATCCCGCCCGCATGCCGCTCCAACCACATGTTGTGAAGCTTGATGACTACGTCTTTCGAGAACCAGGGACGGTAGGCCTCGCGCAGATCGCTCTGCCCATAGTGGGGATCGATGTCAGGATTCTGAACAAAGTGGATAAACCGAATGGGGTCAATCTCAACCTCTTCCCCGGTCGAAGTACGCTGAATCACCTTGAGGAGGTTGTCGTACTTATCCACCTTGAAGGTAAAGGTATCAGCTGGGCGTAGTTTGAGGGCCTTGATCCCCCAGTAGGTTTTCCCCTGCACTTCAATAGGGTGGTAAATCTTCTCGACCAGGGAGAAGCCATAGACGGTGGCCGATAGAATCCGGTTGAGTCCATCGATGACAGTGCCCGGTGCCAGATCGGTCAGGGCGGTGAACAGGTCAACCCGTCGCTCAGCCTCTTCCTCACCGAGCTTCTCCCGCGACGCCGGGGACATCTCAAAGGTGTAGTCTCGACTGGTGATAGCGTCACGCCGGAACTTGGCCGCTGCCTTCACCTGCTCATCCAGGGACATCTTCTTGTAGGTGAGGAGGCCCTTCATTCCGACCAGTGAATCAGGATTGTACTTCTCGAAGTGATCGGCACCATAGATCAGCGACCCGACTGCGACTTCGTCGGTCTTCGGAGCCTCGCTGCGCTTGAACCACTCAAACATGTGCCATGCCTCCAAACGCAGACCCGCCTATAGACATCGGCTCGAAGTTAGAGCCCGAACCTATCGTCGGGCTTTTATCGGTCATCTGCATCATTGCTGAATCCGCTCGGTCTGGAGATTTCTTACTGTGCTTATAGTGCATCTCTTTTGTCTCGACATCTTCGTCCCGCTCATTGCCAGGGCGTGAACGTATGGAGCAGAGCTGAGCCACATACTCATCCCAGTCGTCGGTAAAGCCATCGAGATAAATCGCTCGGTGGTCACGGTGCATGTCACGCAGAGCGATATACCCGGCAGCTCGCCTGTTGCGGTAGGCTGAATCCTCGACGCTCTCACCACCCCGAAAGGTTATCACATTGAAGTTTCGGTCAATCAAGGTGCCTGCCGTGCCTGCGCCTACGCCTATGGAGTCGACCACTATATCATCACCGTTCTCAGCGTTTCCACCGAACTGCTTGAACAGCTCCTCTGCGTAATCAGCGCATCTGATAGGTGACTCAGCTTGCGGAAAGTTTTCCTTGACTTGCTTGACAAACAGCGTAAAGGATTCGAAGTGCTGGCAGACGGTGAACACGGAGAAGTCCTCACCTCCATCAGCTACGTCCACTGAGATACGCAAGCGTGCATGAGACCCGTCACTGCGCCGCTCATCTTCTCGGCACTCTTCTAGCCAGGACATGCTGATCAACTGGTGGCGGCCCATTGGGGCGAAGTCACCGAGAACGCGCACCTTGAAGATAGGTGAAGTCTCACCGTACTTCACGCGCATGTTGTTGACCCACTCTCTAGAAACTATCTTGGGTGCGTCTTCCGGCTTGACGTGCATACGGAAGTACATGGGCGCTAGGTCAGCGCGGGTATGATGCTGGTAGAACTCACCCTCGTCCCTGGTCGGGTTGCCGATCTCTACGCAAACGGAACCAGGGGTGGTGAGCGCACCTTCGATGACTGGGAACATGTCGTCCATACGTCGACCGCTCGCCTCGTCAACAAGGAACAGCTGAGGGGTGTCATGGTATCCTGCAAGGTTCTCTGGCTCGCTGGCTGTCTCCCCCTGAATTCCCCATGTCTCATCGCCAGCGAAAGAAGCCTTGAGGTTGTCCACCGTTATCAGCATGGCGTACCAATCAGCAGAGTGCCGATGGAGCCGCTTATAACGATAGAAGAATCGAGTGCGCAGGAGGTCTTGCTTAGGTGCGGTAACAGCTATGAGCCCATAGGTAGTAAAGCTCCATAGGTGTGCTATGGCGGCGAGACCATGTGTCTTACCCGTACCATGGCCAGAACGAATAGTGATGCGGGGCTTACCTTCGTGATTGATGCGCGTCTCAACGCCATCAAACTTGCGGCGCACATCCATGATTGCTTCGGAGAGATCTACCTGCCAGGGGCTTGGCTCGAATCCAAGAACTTCTTCAAAAAACCAAGCTGGCTCACTTTCAGCGCGCGCAACAGCGTCGCTCATAAGCTCACTTTGGCTCTGCGGTAATTGCAGTGAGTTCAACTACCACCCCGAACTGATTGCTTGAGTGATGCAGCCAGCTCGTGGAACAGATCATTGCCATTGCTGGTAAGGTCCACGTTCGCCTCTTTCGGTAAGCCTACCTGTATGCGCTTCAACTTTGTTGCTGCGAATGAGCGTGTAGCTTCAAAAAGGGCGTGGTCCAGCTTGGCCCCGCGCTTTGCTTCTGTCTCGGTGTACAGCATATGAGCCTCCAGCTGACGGCGCATATACTCTTCGGACCATTCGAGATCTGCCATCGATCTATTGTTAGCGAGCCGAGCCCGTAGATCTCGGCGCTGCCGCTCGATGATCTGAGGTTTACGCTCGGCGCACTGCTGTTTTAATGACTTAGGCATAGCACTCCCTGGGCGGGGAGTATAGCCTAAGGAGCTTGCCAGAAAAACCCATGTGCGGTATGCACCCCCCTAACCGGCCCTAAATTAGTATCTTCTAAATTACCCATTAGCCACTTTTTACTCATAAAACGCCATAATGGTTGCCGCTGACTTTTTTGCCGAAGCAGGCACAAAGTAAAACCTAACCACTGAAACCTAACCGCCGGTTAGTTTGAAATTCAAACTCATAATGCAATTAAAACAAATACATAACCGCTAACCGCTAACCGCCTGCCTAGTACCCCCGTGTATTTTTTATTTTTCCCCTCTTTTTTCCCTTTGTATTATGACGCTTATTTTTTATATACCAACAATTTTATAAAAGTCCGGTTAGGCGGTTAGTAACGGTTAGTTGGTTGTTTATTAAGGACTTTTTTCCTAACCGCCTGCTGATCCACGCCGGTTAGGCGGTTAGGGCCTCCTGGCCCCTGGTTCAGACCTTGCGTCCACCCTGAATTCCACGCAATTTGTCTTTGCGCTGCCCCTGGTCCTGATAGGTGTCGTAGAGGTCGCTTGCCGACATCCCACGGTATTTACCCTGATCCCGCACTGCCCAGACCCGAACAGGGGTCTTCTTCCACCGCTGGCCTTGCAGCGACAGGCAACCTAAGCGCCGCAGCGTCTTGATCACCGTCTGACGTAGGGTAGGGGGGAGGGTAAGCCCCTCCGTGGCCTCCATGGCCGTTACAAGGTCCACGTGGAATGGTGGAACGCGGTCGGCTATGCGCTCCTCGATGTCGGATTCCAGCCCGCCCCGTGAGTCACAGACAATCTCTCGGCTAAACTCGGTAGGCCGAGCGTTACCTGATGAGTTGAACTCACTGATATCTCGATGCTGTAAATAATTGAGTACGATGCCGGCATTGTTGTGGAGCCAGGGTGCGAGGTTGTCATAGTATGAGTCTGGCTTCTTGGTCACGTCGCACCACCAACAGAGATAGCGTGCCGCGTTGCCGCCCGTGATATTCAGCGCATCGCGGTGGTTACTCATGAATATCACTGATACGATGTTCGGGACGTTGAACCGCTTCTGCCCCTTGATGTTGATACCCAATTCCTTAGGCGGGCTCGCGAGGATCTGCTTCAACTTGTTCTCGATCTTTCTAGCTGAGCGAACGTCCGTGAACATTTCACCTATTGTAAGCAGCTTGGTTTGGAATAAAAACTGGTTAAACTCACTGTCAAGCTCAGGGGCGTTTATCTCATCACAGTTATTCCAGCCGATCGCTTCTTTAAGTGGCAGAAACATAAGGTCCTTACCCACCCGCTCCGGCCCACCTATAAACAGTGAGTAATTGATTTTTGTACCCGGCCTCTGTACTGTGTGAGCCATCCAGTCAAGCACGTCGTTACGCACCGCTTCGTCAGGTATAAGCCAGGCGACGTGGTCAAGCCATGGGCTAGGGTCGCCTGCTCTTGCTTCAAGGGTTGACGGTTGGTAGGTGTTCAGACAGATCGAGCCGTTGTCATTCTCATATGTAAATTCCTTTTCTGGGTGCCAGCCGATGCTGTCGACTACCTGCAGACGTTCGGACGCACGCAGGAACTTGACGGGCGGTACGCGCTTACCATCTTCATCCTGTGGCATGTCCTTATAGTAAGACATGTCCAGCGACAGACTACTGATGATGATGCTGCTGGAGCTATCCCAGAACGCACCCTGATCCTTTACCCACACCATATTCTCCGTAAGCCAGGAGTACATATCAAAGTCACGATCATAGCTGATAGCGCTTTTGAGAAGAGCGTGCACCTCCTTCTCTGGTAGTGGGTTTGGCAGACCACGATTGAAGCCGGTCAGTGTGATGGCGATCGTGTCTGCCGGCACGCCGTGATAGTGCAGCGTGCAAGCATGTCTAAAGATAGTGTCGTTGCGCGACCCTTCGACAAGGTCCTCAGCAGCGACCGGTTGAAACTTTTCACGCTCTGGTTTACCGAACTCGTCGATGAACCGTTTAAGCTGTTTGTTGTTTTCAACGATATGGGTGTGATCGTCGACTACGTCGCCAGTAAAGGTCATGTATCGGCCAGACCAGTACGCTTCATACGGCGACTGATTGAAGCTCTTGAAGGCTTCGCCTTTCAGTATGATGTGGTAGCCTGTACCCGAGGGCGATCGTTCTGCGTATGACTTAAATTGATTGATCATGTCCCGGTGCGAGACATCTAGAACAGGATCCCCCTGTTTATTATCAAGGTCGATGGCTATGTATTGATCATCGTCGGTAAATACGAACCCTATACCGTCGGCTAAGCCTTTCTCCACCAGCTTGCAACATTGTTTGAAGCTGCGCCATGTTTTCTCGTTCGTTGATGAAGCGTTTCGTGAACACTTACCAGCGCCCACCTTTGGCATCTTAGTACCGTTCTCTGATTTCCAAACCACCCACTGGTCAATAGCCTGCAGCTCAGCAGGCACTAGCTTGTAGTGCATTTATATCTCCCTAGACTTACTGTATCATTAGTCGGTCAAGCCCACTGCACGGCACGCGGTGGGCAGCGTAGTATACCACTGTATGCCGCGTCGACACCCTCCGGATCTCTCTGGTCCACCTTTAAGCCCCGGTCGCTCCCTAGCACCGGGGCTTTCTTTTTACTTCCTGCTAAAGGTGCGCTAACTTCCCTATCTCTGACAACGAAGGTAGGAACTCACATGGATAAAATAACCCCGCTCTACCAAGACCACCGGCTGTACTCTGACGAATATCGTCACCTATTTGTTGCGATCCATGGTAGTGAGCCACGCGCCTTACCGACTGGCAAGTTCACTAGCGATGGCACCCGCATGTGGGCGCGGAATCCGCACTCGATTAAGAAGGGGAGAGGGAAGTGAGCGATAAAGAATTCTGGGATATATTGAGAGCGGATAGAAAAGAGAAGTTCGACGCCGATCGCAAGCGGTTCATGGAAGAGGCACAAGCAAGGGATGATGGCGAGTGGACCAAGCACACGCAGTGGCACTGGTCGCGCACTGTCAACGGCAAGCGTCTGGACTACTGGCCCAGTCGTAAGAAGTTCATGTATGAGGGGAAGGTACGTCGAGGCGATGTGCTGAAATTTATTTATAAAAACACTTTACAAGTCTGAAACCTTCAACGACAATAAACTCAGGTTGGAGGAACGGCCTCCAACCAGAAAAGTGAGAGAAGAGAGATGAACACCGAATATGACCTCTACCTGATAGTCGCCACCTTTCGTCATGGTGCTCGTGACTATTGGACTGGCAGCAAGTTCTCCGCTGACGCTAAGAAGGCGAAGTACTACAAATCACACAGCGCAGCCATCAAGGCCCGGAACCGGGCACAAAGCCTGGTCTTTGGCATCGGCGGCGTCGTGACAATTGAAAAGTGAGGATAGAGAGATGAGCAGCCAGCTGACATTCACAGACCTTGACGATTTCGACACCGTCCAGGTGCGCGCCCCCAAGGAGGCGAAGAGGTTCCCATGTCCGCACTGCGGCGGAACCGGCTTCTATCAAGGCGTCAGAGTCCACCAGCACAAGACTGAGTGCTTTTCCTGCAAGGGTAAAGGCTACTTCAAGACCAGCCCTGAAGCCCGCGCTAAGGCGCGCGCAGCCAGCAAGGCTAACAAGATCAAGAAGCTGAAGGCCGCCCAGGACGCCACCAAGCACAAGCTGGAGGGAGCCCGCGCCGGTCTGGCCAAGTGGTTGGTTGACAACCGTGATTGGAATGACTTTGCCGCGTCTCTCATCAATCAGGTTAGCGAGCGCGGTACGCTCAGTGACCGTCAGATCGAAGTGGCTGCCGGCATGATGGCCAAGACCGAAGCGAGCCGCGCTAAGCGCGCCGCTGAGAAAGCCGAGCGCGAAGCGGCTGCCCCCAAGGTTGACTTGAGTGTCATCCACAACATGTTTGCAACCGCTATGAGTAACGGCCTACGGAAACCACGATTCCACTACAACGACCTTACCATTAGTCGCGCTCCTGACTCTGGCGTAAACGCTGGCCACCTGTACGTGAAGGACGCCGGCGAGTACGCTGGAAAGGTCACACCTGACGGTCGCTTCTTGGCAGTGCGCTCGGCTCGGGAAGGCATCATGGATGAGTTGATGAAGCTGGCTGCCGACCCTCTCGAAGGTGCCAAGGCGCACGGACAGCAGACTGGCAGCTGCTCTTGTTGCGGCCGTGAGCTGACGAACAAGGTAAGCGTAGAGCTTGGCATCGGTCCTATCTGCCGAGCTCGCTGGGGACTCTAACAACGAACGGGGCGTCTAGGTAGACGCCCCACACCAATGGAGAATTGATATGTCACTGATGATTCTACTCAACCTGAGCGTCATTGCTCTGATGGCCCTGATCCTGATCCTCCTGATCTGGACCAACCGGCCCGAAGACGGGGAGACTCTGCCCGACGAAGTCGAGCTGGCCGTGACCATCGTATCAGGGGTGATTCTGGTGCTATCGGTCGGCTCCCTCCTGACGGAGGTATTCTAATGTCACGCGCAAACGGTGAGGCGATCCTCTACTACCGAGATATCGTAGAGGCCTGCCGGTTTGGGCGAACCATGAGCCAGGGGGTCCTGATGCTATTGCAGCGAGAAGGGGCACCGGTCGATGGCTCCGTCTTCTTTCGCACCGATTCGGCAACCCGATGGTCCATGCGCGTAATCTCAATGCATAGCGGCGCGCTTCGTTACAGCTGGAGTTCTTTAAAGAACTCTTCAAGGAGAATATCATGATCCACTTACTCGCGATACTTATGCCACCTATTGCAGTGGCCGTTACCGGGCGCTGGGGTGCCCTTCTCCGCAATATGGCTCTGGGGGTAGTGCTGCTGATCGTCGGTGGTTCCCTGTCGGTGGTGTTCCCGCCCGCCCTCCTGATCGCCTGGGCGGTCTGGGCGATCCACGCCATTGGGGTGATCAGGGCGCAGCGGCGCGCTCAGGAGCAGGAGGCCCTAGCCTCGGCGATCTGGGCCGAGCAGAGGAGGCGCGAAAATAGTGAAAAATAATTCTTTACAAGTATGAAATCTTCAACGATAATGAACTCAGGTTGGAGGAACGGCCTCCAACCAGAAAAGTGAGATAAGTGAAATGAAACTGAACAAAGCACAATCTGAAGTCTTCAACGCCATCGCTGACATCGATGACATCGGCACTTTCACCCCGCATCACGTAGCTGAGCTGGTCGGTAAGACCTACAACGCAGTGCGCCGCCACTTCCCCGCCCTGGTCGAGGCCGGCCTGATCGAGAAGGTTGGCAAGGGCGTCTACGCCCTGGTCGAGCCAGAGCAGAAGCCCGCCAAGGCTGAGAAGCCCGCCAAGGCTGAGAAGCCCGCCAAGGCCAAGTCTACTGCACATCGCGGCGCTACCAAGGGCAGCACCAAGATGCGCACTGACAATGTTGCTGCCAGCGACACGCTGAGCGACCTTTGTGACGAGCTTCAGGGTCATGATGGTTACGACGCTCGCATCGCTGCCTGCGGCCGGGTCGCTGTACGCGGTCTGAAGGCCCTTACCTACATTGGCATGGTAAAGGGTGGGGGCTACCGGGTAACGACCTACCACGGCGCTAACATCGACGCTGTGCATGCTCTCTTGCCTGAAGGCTACGTGGTCGGCTCCGGTGCCACCAGGGTGGTGCTCAACAGCGAGGCCGCAGTCAAGAAGCTGCTGAAGAAACTTTCCTAACCTACACCCAACAAGGGGGCTTCGGCCCCCTTCTCAATATGGAGAATGTGATGAGTGAAATTAGTGAACTGATGAAAGAGCTTGCCGCGCTGAAGCGTCGCAAGGACACCGCCGATCGCAAGGCTGCCGCGATAACGAAAGAGTACGACGACAAGCGCGCTGAAGTGCTCGGCCTGCTGAACGAAGAGCACCTCACATCTGCCAAGAGCGGCAAGGTTTCGGCTGCCGTCTATCAGGCAGAGATCATTGAGGTCGAAGACCGTGATGCATTCACCCAGTGGATCATTAGAAATAAGGCCATCGATGCACTGCAGTTCCGGCCAGCGCTGAAAGCCCTGCAGGATCGTCGTGAAGACCAGCGTGGCGGCAAGATACCGGGCATCAAGTTCGGCAAGGTGCGCCGGTTGCGTGTGACGGTCGGTAAGTAGCGTTCACTTGCCCCACCTGGGCGAAATAGTAACCTTGGTGGGGCAAGTGCAACATGTGTGAGAACCATCGGGCTAAGCCCGTACAATTTGAGGAATGAAGATGGCTACAAAGAAAGCATTGGTATCTATGGCAGATATCGAGAAGCAGATGGCCGCTGATGCTCGTAATGAGTACGACAGCGAAAAGACTGGAGGCGGCGGATTGCAGATCGGGATTCGCGGCAGCGAGTTCCGCATGAACGGTGAAGATCTCGGCGATGAGATGGACGTGGTGGTGGTGGCGACAGCCTACGAGCATGCGTGGTATGACTCAGCGTACAATCCGGATGACCCGCAACCACCGGCATGCTTTGCTATCGGCGAAGATGAAGATGACCTTGCGCCACACGCCGACAGCCCGAACCCCCAGGCAGACAGCTGCGCTGACTGTGAGTTGAACGAATGGGGGTCTAGCGAAACCGGACGTGGTAAGGCCTGTAAAAATTCTCGTCGCCTTGCTCTGCTGGCTGCCGGTGAAGACGGCATTGCACTCGGCGAGATGCCAACCATCAAGGTGCCGCCTGCCAGCCTGCGCAACTATTCTGGCTACGCCAAACGATCCACCAAGACCACCGGCCGGCCTACTTACGGACTGATCACCAAGATTGGTTTCGATGAGACTGCCGACTACGAAACCCTGACATTCGAACTGGCTGGCAAGATCGACGACGTAGAGGACATGCAAGGCATCCTCGGGCTGCGTGAGACGGCCCAGGAGCTTGTTCTTGAGCCGTTCGATACTAGCGGATACAAGGACCCCGAAGAACTGCGCAAAGCTCGCAGAGCAGCGCCTAAGCGGCGTGTTGCTAAGAAGGCAACGGCAAAGAAAAAGGCCACCGTCAAACGTGGTCGGTCAAAAATGAGCTGATGCTCAGAGCGGCGTTCAAATTACACAGAGCGCCGCTCTACTCCACTGAGGTAGAACAATGGGCAAGAAACGAGGACCCTGTCTGGTCTGTACGTGCTCATCATACAAATTCCCTCACAGGCTAGGCGGTGGCCGTTGCTCTGGTGAAGATTGGGTGCAGCAGCAGCGTCTGTTTGGCGACTCTAGAGTGTGCCAGACATGCAGCGAAAATGAAGGTCACAGCTGTGCTCCCGCCGAAGGCCGTGAGCGCCTAATCCACTGCCAAGTGTATATAGATGCGCTACACGAGCAAGGAATCTGAAATGAGAAATATTTCCATAGACCTTGAAACGCTTGGCATTTTGCCAGGAGCTGCTATCGCGTCTATAGGCATGGCAGAATTCGACTCATCGGGAGTGATAGATAGCGTTCAGATCAACGTTAGCCTAACCTCTTGTCAGGCAGCTGGTTTGAATGTAACCGCCGACACCGTAGTGTGGTGGTTCATGCAAAGTGAAGAAGCTCGCCGTAACCTTTTCAATCCTAAGCCGGTACTACTTGAGACGGCATTGCGCAAGGTAAGTAAGATTGTTGACCAGGATAGCACCCTTGTCTGGGGGAATGGAGCGTCATTCGACTTAGGAATCTTGGCAGCTGCCTACCGCGCTGTTGATCAAGACAAGCCCTGGCACTTTCGCCATGAGCGCGATGTGCGAACCGCTAAGGACCTTGGCAAGAGGATGGGGCTAAAGCTGCCAGAGCGGCCTACTGAAGGGCACCACACAGCAATTGTTGATGCTGAGTATCAGGCTGAGATTGTTGCCGCCGTATTCAGGCAATGCAATGTACGTAATTGACTTTGAGACTGAGGCCATAGTACCGGGGTCGCCACATCCACCGCGCCCGGTCGGGTTAGCTGTCAAGCACCCAAACCGCAAATCTCAGTACTTAGCCTTCGGTCACGGCATTGAGAATAACGCCACCCCCGCTCAGGCAGAAGATATCCTTCATAAAGCATGGCGCAGCCACATGCTTTTTCACAATGCTAAATTTGACTTGGCTGTCGCCATGCATTGGTTCAATTTACCCATGCCGAGCGATCCTCTCAAGGTGCATGACACCCTGTTCCTGGCGTACCTAAACGATCCACGTGCACCCTCTCTAGAGCTGAAAGACCTTGCCAGCGATCATCTTGGTATCGCACCAGATGAGCAAGAGGAACTACGTGACTGGCTGTTCGCTAACGTGCCTGGAGCGAGGCAGGCCAAAAAGAGCTGGGGTAAGTACATTTCACGCGGTCCTGGCAAACTGGTGGGGCGCTATGCAATAGGTGACGTTGACAGAACCCTTGCCCTATTCGATCACTTCATGCCAGTGATTAGTGAGTGGGATATGGTTGAAGCGTATCAGCGCGAACAGCGCCTGCTACCAGTCATTCTTGATATGGAACGCGAAGGCGTGCCAATCTCCGACCGGGTGCATGACGTTCTGGCAGAGCAGCAAGCGCGCTTTGACGCAGCAGAGAAGCGTATCCTACGTAAAGTTGGAGACATCAAGATTGGGCACGGCCCATCGCTTTACAAAGCTCTCTGCGGCCTGAATCTGGTGGACCACGAAAGGGTTAATAGAACTGAGAAAGGCAACCCCATGACCGGCCGCGATGAAGTCGTGAACTGGTGTACTGATCGTAAGATGGTTGAAGACCTCGCAGTGCGCAGTCGACTCAGTAAGGTCCTCGGCACCTACCTAAAGCCGTGGGCGGAAGCACAGGACGCCCATGGACGATTCTTCCCCTACTTCAATCAGACGCGCAGTCCTGAGGATCGTGGCACCCGCACTGGCCGCCTGTCGTCGAACTTTCAACAAGTCCCCCGTGAGCCAGATGAAGAGCTGAATTTACCATACCTTAGAGATCTGATAATTCCAGAGCGCGGCCATATAATCAACGCACGGGACTACTCTTCTCAAGAGGTGCGCATACTAGCTCACTACGCCGAGGGGGCGCTACTCGAAGCGTACAAGCAGAACCCGGACCTTGACGTTCACCAGTGGGTACGAGATCTGATACATACGCTTGTTGGTCTGGATCTCAAGCGGTCACCCGTTAAGCAGGCTAACTTTCTACAGATCTACGGTGGTGGAGCACCGGCTTTAAGCCGGAACATACCTTGTCCAGAAGATGAGGCACGGCGAATACTCAAGGCACATCGCCGAGCACTACCAGAAGTCAAGGAACTGTCCAGCGAGCTGACAAGCATGGCCAAAGCTGGTGAATTTATAAGAACTTGGGGCGGCCGCCTATACGAAGTTGAAGAGGGGTTTAGTAAGTCAGGATCCTGGGAAAAGCTATTCTATAAGCTCATCAACGTGCTCATACAGGGCAGCGCAGCAGACCAGACTAAGGAGTTGATGATCAGCTACTACAACCACCCAAAGCGCGAAGGTCGCATATTACTGCAAGTGCATGACGAGCTGCTTACCAGCACGCCGAAGCGCGCGCAGAAACGTGACATGTGCCTGCTTAGAGATCTGATGAATGACTCGACAAAGTGGGATGTACCAATGCGCTCTGACGGTAAGACCGGGTTGACCTGGGGCAGTGCTGCAGAATATGATGACGCTAAGTGTCTACGAAAGAGGAGAGCCTGATGGACAAGATTAATGTTCGAATAGAAGAGCTATTGAGAGAGCTCAGTCATGAGATCGCCTTCACCAATGAACTTCAATGGGGGTTAGAGGCTAACCAGGAAGCCATACGACTGCATATGCTTCTTATACGTCGGGAGAAAGAAAGTGAAAAAAGGTAACGGTGTAAAGAATTGGAGCCTGTCCGCTCTGCAGTGCTATGAGTCGTGCCCTGCCAAGTACAAGGCCGAGCGTATCGACAAGGTAGGCAAAAAGATGTCTAGCCCAGCCATGGAGCGTGGCATCAGCATTCATGCCAAGGGCGAAGGATTCCTACGTGGCGACATACCGAACGTACCAAAAGAGTACGAGGGCTTCAAGACAGAGATGCGCAATCTGAAGAAAGCTGGTGCCATACCTGAGGAGAAGATAGCTTTCACGAAGGACTGGCAGCTGACTGACTTCTTCAGCAGACAAGCGTGGCTGCGCATGGTTGTCGACGTACAATTGGAGTCCCATGACGGCGGCATGTTCGCTATCGACTTCAAGACCGGTAGAGTGTACGCCGACAAGCACGACGATCAAGCGCACCTGTACTCAACCGGATACCTGTCACTTGGCTACCCTCGGGTAGATATCGAATTCTGGTATCTTGATCAAAACGATATCAGAACGTACAGCCATAATGATTCTTGCGCCGATGATTATCGCACATACTGGGAGAAGCGAATCGAACCGCTGTTCACTGACACCGACTGGAAGGCCACGCCTAGCAAGTTTGGCTGTCGGTACTGCGCCATCAACGCATCATGTAAGTATGCTGAGGTCTGAGCCACCGGTTGAGACCAAGGCAGAGAATAAGTTCCGGTTGTGGGTGGAGAAGGAACGCAAGGAACTGTGCTTCAAAATAAACCCCCTCGGCCGAGCAGGGCTGCCTGACAGGATCATCGTAGGTAAGGATCGTTTGATTTTCTTTATTGAGTTCAAACGAGCGGGTAAGACGCCTAGAAAGCTGCAAACCTACATTCACAAACTATTGCGAGAGTTCGGATTTAATGTCTACGTTTGCTACAGCCTTGAAGAAGCGCAAGAAGCCTACTGGAAAGAGCGCGCCGCTCTCTGGTAATGTGCAGCCTCACCCTTACCAGAAGGATGCTATAGGCTGGATCGTTGACAGAGCCATATCAGGACTGTTCCTAGCTCCTGGTCTTGGTAAGACTCTCATATCACTGGAGGCGTTTGACATCTTACGCCGCACTGATAAGTTAGAAAGGACATTAGTGGTAGCGCCGTTGCGCGTTTGTTACAATGTGTGGCCAGCTGAAGTGAAAAAATGGGGTTATGAATTCTCTGTTGGTATCCTGCATGGACCGGACAAGTTGAAGGTATTGAATGAAGACCATGACATCTACGTCATCAACCCTGAGGGATTGGTGTGGTTTGCTTCTCAGATGGCGCACGGCTTTGCGCGCAAATGGTTTGCCTACAAGTTCTGGCTAATTGTTGATGAGAGTAGTCTGTTCCGGAACGGTCGCAGCAAACGGTTCAAGACACTAAAGAAACTTTTGAAGTACTTCAACCGTAGAACGATCCTTACAGGTACGCCAGCGCCTAACGGTCTAGAGGGGCTATGGGGGCAGTTGTACATTCTTGATCGCGGCGATCGCTTAGGTGAGTACATCACAGCGTTTCGCAATAGATGGTTCTATCCAAGCGGTTACGGTGGCTATACGTACATGCCGCAAGAAGGTGCGAAGGAAAAGATATACAGTGCCATAAAAGACATTGTCATGCATAAAGGCAGAGAAGAGCTGAACCTGCCACCTCTTATCAATAATAAAGTCGTGGTATCTCTCGACGACGATCCTGTAGCTCGCAACGTATACAGCGAAATGAAGGATGAATTCATAGCAGATGTAGGAGAGCGCGGATTAGTGGCAGCCATCAACGGAGCAGTAATGAATGGTAAGCTGCGACAGATCACGGCCGGTGCAGTGTACAATGAAGACCATGAGGCGATCGAGATACACAGCAAAAAGCTAGAGGCACTCGACGATCTGATTGAGGAGCTAGAGGGACAGCCGCTTATGATCTTCTATGAGTTTGAGTTCGAGCGCGATAGATTACTCAAACGATACAAGCAGGCGAAGGCATTAGGCGGTGGTACTTCTCCTAAGCAGGGCATGCGGATAGAAGAAGATTGGAACGCTGGCAATATACCGATACTGCTCCTACATCCCAAGTCTGGAGGGCATGGTCTGAACCTGCAAAAATCATCATGCCATGACTTATGTTGGATGACCATACCATGGGATGCGGAACTATACGAGCAGGCCTATTCAAGAGTGTGGCGGCAGGGCGTTGACGACTCAGTGACCATGCATCACATCATCGCCATTGATACGATCGACGAGCAGGTTGTGCAAGCTCTCATAAACAAGACCAAGCTGCAGGATGAATTGAAGGCGGCCCTTACAAGATAGTTTACAAGCTAGAATTATTCTAGCATAATGTAATTTCCAGATAAGCCCGACACCGTCGGTAGAGGCAAGTATTATGAATATTGCTGTGAAGAAGTTGATGGACCATGCCATCAACGTGGTGAGTAAAAGTGAAGGAAGTGCGAAGGACTTACGCATAGCTGTTGTTGAGCAGATTGATATCAGGCTCGGCAGTCGGCTGCCAGCTGAATTGTTAGAGCTCGTAAAGGAGCTCGACATCAACGTCGGGTCTAAGGTAAAGCTCGGCGACCTTCTGTCAAAAGTGAAGGCCGCTGTCTTTAAGGAACTCCGTGTAAAACAGTTCCCCGATGGTGACTTTAGCATCCTGAGGGACTCCCCCATACCTGTGCCAGAACCTGTAATGACTAACCAAGAGGAAACTACCATGCCTGCAAAATCCACCAGTAAGAAAAGCGCAAAGAAGTCAGCGCCCCGCAAGACCACCGGCCGTACTACCGGCTCGCGTCTGTCCACCTACAGCCTTGGCATTACGAAAGCCCAGCTGAAAAAACTTGAAGGCTATTCTCCGCAAGCCCTGGGCATCATGCAGGCAGTTTCTGAGTGTGGCGGCAAGAACGTCGATCGTCAAGACCTGCTGGCGTCGATGCCGAACTACGTGGAATCCAAGCAGCCCATGAGCTCCATCCTGTCATTCTATCAGAAAAAGCTCATCGCCGATGGTCTGCTGAAGGCCGAGTGATAGCAGCGTCGTCAACTACCACAGCCCGGCGATAAGCCGGGCTTTTTATGCTAGGGAGATAAGTGAATGTCATCGATAAGAAAGCGTCTGGAAGTCAACGCCAATGACTCCAAGAATACCAGAATGGATATTGCAGGAGCCGGCTACTACGGCGATTTCCGCGCTGATATCCTGGCCCATATGAGCCGCTTCAGTAAGATTGCACAGCTGATGGTGGAGGAGGCCAAGCGACTTGGCCGGCCGCTCTCGCTGCTGGACATCGGATGCGGCGGAGCTTTTCCCATCAAGGTGCTGTACAAGGCTTACGTAGTGCGTAAGGCAGAGATCGTCAAGAGCTATCGCGGCATCGACATCGACCCGGTGGTGCTGGAGCTCGAGGATGAGTTCGCCACCATGATGAAGACTATGAATATGTCCATCGACATCCAAGACCTGACGGTCGACCCAGAGATCAAGCTGAAGCGATCGTCAGTTGACTTCTTCTGGACAACGGAAGTTATCGAGCACATGAAGCCGGAGTTTATCGCACCCTGGTTGGACGAGGCGCACCGCGTTCTCAAGAAGGGTGGACTGATCTACGTGTCGACGCCGAACCATGACGGCAGCAACAAGAAGCTGCCTGAGGACCACGTGTACGAATGGGGCTTCGAGGAGCTGAAGACCGAACTCACTAAACGGTGGAAGCTGCAAGAGGTCACTGGCACCTTCATTCAGATACCGAAGTTCCGCGCTGCTAACCGTAAGCATGGCCGTATCCCTCAGGAGTTGGTCGACGCGTATACAGCTCGGTTTGACGGTAACTGGCTGCGCAATGTCTTGGCAGCACCATACCCTGAGTACGCTAACAATTGTGCGTGGATCCTGCGCAAGTGATAGCCTACCAACCGCTTCTGCAGTGGATGCAGGAGCGGCACTCCATATACCTACGGCGAGCCGAAGGGAAGCCGGCTCCGTGGACCGACGATCCTATTTTGCAGTCTTACAGGTTTACGAACGTGCGTCGTGAACTAGACAAGGTGAGTGTGGATCTCATCAACATTCTAAACAATCACCACGACGCACCTGACGATCAAATACTATTCAATATTTTAGTTTACCGAATCTTCAACCTGCCACACGTGTACCGAACGCTAGCAGGGTCAAAGGTATGGATCACACGCTGGAGACCAAACCAAGCTATCGGTAGGTTGTCGCTCCTACAGGATCAGGGTAAGCGCATCTTCACTGGAGCATACATGATGAACGCAGTCGGCAGTGACGGCCAGCGTAAACACATCATGTACGTAGATCGACTATCCATGATGTACAGAGATCGTAAACTTGTCGTAAGTGCCATACGGCGGCACAATAGCATTCAGCATGCCGTTAACCTTCTGTCTCAGTACCGAAACATTGGTCAGTTCGTAGCCTATGAGTTTGCAACAGACCTTACCTACACTTCGATACTCAGCAGAGCTGACGACCTCTATACGTGGGCAAACCCTGGTCCCGGTGCAAGTCGTGGTTTGTGCAGACTACTTGGTCGGCCCGTTAAGTTGAACATGAAAGCAGAGGAGGCGGTACCTTATATGCAAACCCTTCTCAGTTGCATATCTCGGGACGTGCCTGCAAGCTTCTGGGGTAGGCGTCTTACCATGCGCGATATTGAGCACTCTCTATGCGAGTTCGATAAGTATGAGCGAGTGCGGTTAGGCGAAGGTAGGCCGCGTGCTAAGTTCAGAAAAGGAAAAGGTAAAGAAAAGTGAAGACATTTACAGTGAGAGATACAAACGAAGCCATGTACCCTGTATACAGCTATCTATGGTTGCATGGCGTTAAAGAAGACAGCAGAAACGGTCTAGTGCTACGTGCCCCGGAGCCGGTGACAATCACCTACACCAATCCACTTGATCGCGTGAACCTCTCTTCAATCCGCGATGCTAACCCTGCATTTCACTTACTTGAAGGTGTGTGGATGTTGTCCGGCTCTAACAGGCTGGCCCCAATAGCCAGGATCGTGCCGACTATCACTGACTATAGCGACGACGGTGAAACAAGTAACGCCGCTTATGGTCACCGTGCCATCAACCACTTCGGGGTTGACCAGCTAATGGAAGTTGGGTCACTACTGCGGCATGAACCGTTGAGCAGGCAGGCAGTGGTACAGCTTTGGGATGCGGCTGATTTAGTGAAGAGTACTAAGGACAAGGCTTGCAACATGCAGTTGGTGTTCTCATTCAACGCACGAAGCAATCAGTTAGATATGCTCATCTACAACCGAAGTAATGATGCGGTGTGGGGCGGTGTGTCCGGCGCTAACGTGGCGCACATGCCGTTCTTTCTGGAGTACGTTTCTAGGATAGCCGGCCTTTCCCCAGGTAGTATTACGGTGGTCAGCGCTAACTTGCACATGTACTTAGACAATCCGAAAGTGGAAAAGCTTCTGGACCACTACACCTCCAACCTATCGGACGAGCCGTACAAGCAAGGTATCGTGCATCGTTTGGATCTATTTCAAGCCCATGAGTCATGGATGTCCTTAGAGCGCAATGCCAAGAATATCTGCAATTGGTTCGAAAAGGCACGCACTGATCTGGCACTGCCAATTGTGGAGAATAACTTTCTTCAATTCACGGTAGTTCCTTTGCTTGCCAGCTGGCTAACGCACAAGAACGGTAACACTAAGCAGGCAATATCGAAGTGCAGCAACATTGAAGCTAGCGATTGGCGCAAGGCCATGGAGTTGTGGCTCTACAGGAGGTTGCCATGAAGTCACTACAATTCTGCTTAGCCGGTGGTAATGTTATGCGGTACCACACCCACGCACATACAGCTCGCCATCAGACCGTTGCTGAACACAGCTTCCGCGCCTACCACGTAGCCATGTACTTGACAGACGGTGACGTTACACCGAATGTTGTGCATGAACTACTGCACCATGATGTTGCTGAAGCCTACACCGGAGACACGCCTTACCCGGCCAAGAGGTCTTCTTCATCGCTGAAAAAAGCACTGGACAAGTTAGAGGCGTCGAAACGTACCGAGTACAATCTTTATTTTCCCATATCGAAAGCTGATGAGAAGTTTGTGAAGCTCTGCGACATGGTAGAGATGGGCCTGTACGCTACTGAGCAGGTTGAAGCCGGTGCTAAACAATATCAAGGTGTGGTCGATAACGTCTTAGAGTGGTTAGACCTAACTACCCACAGTCTCGATGCAGACATCGCATTGAGGTTGCAAAAACTCTACAACTACATGAGGACAGTAAAGTGAGAGCCAACGATATTCAAGTTGACGGAAACCACTACCAGAAAGGCACGCTTCAGCATTGGGATGTGATGATCATTATGAGAACGCACTACATGCCCGGCTGTGCATCGAAGTACCTGCTGCGACACCAGGACAAGAATGGTCTATTAGACCTGCAGAAGGCGCAGCACTTCCTGCAGAAGATGATAGAGTGTGCCGGTGAGTACTTTCGACCGAATGAAAATTATCAGCCGATATTGGTTGAAGGGCTTTTGGCTACCCACGGCACACCGCCTGCACTGCACTCAGTGATCCGGGCGATTCTTGACCCTAAGAAAAGTGTCGGTGAACTAGAGTTGGCCAGTATACAGCTAACCGACTACGTGGCCGGTTACGAAGCAGATGAGTGTGACGCCACTCACAGGTACACCAACCAGGGTTGAGACGGCCGGCTGTAAGCGCCGTGGCGGGGCGGTAGGGGTGTGGGCGGTAGGGGTGTGGAGGCTACCAAGAGATCGCCTTACCTGCGTAAACTGGGCCGGCCAGCTTAGGCGATCACACCCCTATCTAAGCCTCTTGCCAGCTGTCGACGACCTCAGGCCGGTCTAACCGCACCAGAGTGTCAGCTACGGCCCGTACAGCTACCGCCCTTTGGCGCTGGATGGTGCCCTTTCGGTGGATGAAATCGGGCTCAATGATCACAGCTGCGGGCCGGGTCCGGGCCAGGAACCAGTCCGGGCCGTTCTCCGGGCTCAGGCGGTACCATCCTTCCTTGATGCCCCGATCAGGGGGGAACAGCCCGGAGATCGCCTCCTGAACCCCCTGGGCCACGATCCTGCCCCGCTTGCTCCCCGGATAGTAGAGCGTCTCGCTACCGCGCCCGACCCGCCGCCCCTGCTCATCAGCAGCGCCATTAAAATGGATTTCCACCGCGATGTCGGACTGCCCCGCCCAGCTATTGATAAAGGTGGTCTTTGTCGCCAGGCTTCCGCTGGGCACTGCCATCGCCTCGCCACCATGCTGGCAGATCTCATAGAGCAGGAGTGAGGCCCAGATCTGAGCCTCCGGCCACTCGGCAAAGCCCTGGTGACTCGCACCCTGGGCCTCCTGATGATGACCCGCAGAGACGAAGATCACGCCGGGAAGCTCGGGTCAGTGCTGGGGTCATAAGCCCGCACTGCAGCAATGGGGGCGGTGCGTACCTGGACGATCTTGGCCTTTGCGTAGACGTAGATGTCTCTCACCACTGCAAGGTTGCTGCCGTCTATCGGCGGGTTGGCCATGGACCCTTGCACCATCTCGATCATGAGCCCGATCATCTCCAGATCAGCGAGGGCCGGCACCAGCGCCTCGATGCGCTCAAGGGCCAAGGTTCTGATCTCCTGCTCCTTCGCCGCCCGGTCGGTAGACTCTGAGCGCTGCGCAGCCAGGGCGATAAGGGCCGCTTTGAGCGTTCCGGCATTGACGCGACGATCCTCATCGTCAGGGTAGGTGATACGGGGCAGTCCGTCTACCTCCTCCTCCAGGTAGGCATCGGTGATGTCAGCAGGGTCGGGCTCCTCACCTCTCCAAGAGCACGGGATCCCCTGAGCTTCGAGTACCTCGATAATCATACCATCACCTCCATACTTGCAATCGCACCGTTCTGTATCTTGGCGCTGGTGCCCATGTTGATTCGATAGGTCTGTATCGCCACGGTGCGAGATCCTGAAGCAACAACCGTCTTGATCCCGGCCAGGGGGATTGCTGCGCCTCGACTCTCCGCATGGATATCCACTGACCCGGTCGATACCACGGTGCCATCGATCGTCAAACGAGCGTGGAAGCTGCCGTTGACTGCCGAACCACTACCCGCCATGGTGACCATTGCCTGCGCAGCAACAGAACTGCCGCTATGGATGACCGTGATCGTGTCGGTCAAATAGTTTGCGAACGAGGTGCCGATGGAAGCCCGCACCGTTGACGACACCATCTCAATATTGGTCTTGATGGTGTCGTCTAATGCTGGCAGGGTGATCTTCGGCGCACCGCTATCGCCTGCCGCCAGCGCCTCGAAGTTGTCGTCCAGGTTGGTCATCTGCGCCGAGGTCAGCACAGAGCCAAACGGGAAGGATAGGTTTGTCCAAGTCATGGGGTTACCTCAAGTCAATATGTCGCTGGAATCCAGCGCCGAGTAGTCGAGAACGAAAGCATCTACCAAGGTGACATTGTGTACCGATAGCCCGACCAGGAGCTTTTCAAGATCCACCGTTTTCTCAAGCACCCGGTAGCCGCCGTTGATCAGGGTCTGCGGATCGTAGATGTTGATCGGATCCCCCACCTCTGGCCCCAGGCCGTACAGGGTGGTGCTTAGGTCGACCTCTTTATGCGGAACACCATACAGATTGGTGCGGCGCTGGCCCAGGCTTTGCGCTGAGGAGCTGCCGACTAGCCAGAGGATCTCCTCATCGAACAGGACCTCGTAAGGCCCGTAGCTGTTGACGCTCGCGCTATCTGCAATGATCACCACCGTCTCGTGGGTATCGCTCCCCGTATTCCAATCGGCGTTAACGAACACCTTGTTCTGGATCTCGTTCTCGTCGACGACCACTGAGGTCGCTATGAACTGCCCAGGGGTAAACGAGTTGACCAGGGTGTCAGCGATTGAGAACCGCTTGAAGGAGAGCTTGTTGTTGTGATCAACATAGATAGCAGTATCCGCGAGCTTACCAAGAACCGTCAGGGCCTCGCTGACCTTCTCCCCCCTGAACTCTCCGCCCATGCGCACGGCATCGGAAGACATCGCGGCCGTCCAGCTGTTGAAGCTCGAATAATCGATGTCAGGGTTGGAGCTATCTTGCGTACTTGAATACCCGCCGTAACAGGTGACCAGGGTCCAGGCGATGTCATGGGCGTAGTAGATCGAACTCGGATCGCTGAACTCCACCGGGGTTTCGTCGGTGCCTATCAGACGCCTAGTGAGCTTGTCCCATTTATCGGTGATGTTCAGATCAACCCGGCCCTTGGAGTAGTTGAGCCGGTCGATGTTGCCCTGGAACAAGGTCAGGTACTCAGCGTCCAGGCCCAGTTGAATCTTGGCGTCCCTGGTCAGGTGCAGGCCGTCTGCGTGCAGGCGATTGAAAAAGCCATCTGCATTGCTCAGCGTCACCTTGGTGTTGTTCGGGGCGAAGTCGTTCCACGAGTGCTTGAACTTCGGCCACTTGATCACCCGCTCTGAAACATCGACATTATTGAACCAGTAACTGGAGCCATCGGTCGTCGAGATATCAACCAGGAGACGCCGCTCAGGTCGCAGGTGGTTCTCCTGCAGGGTGGCCAGGAATGAGGAGCTTGCATCTAACATCAGTAGGTGCTCAGTTCTATGGTGCCCCGGAACAGGTCGGTATAGGGCTGCTCGTATCGATCCACCGGGGTCTTCTTGCCGAGCAGGATCATGGTGCTGACATCGGTGCAGTTAACATGGGTGAAGGCTTGCAGCACGGCCTTGCCTCCCCACCAACTATTGACCTGCACCTTGTCGGCGTTTGATAGATAGCGAACGCCAAACTTGAATCGGCGGAAGTTGCCGAAGTAGTAGGTGAATAGCGACCCGTCGGCAGTGCGCTGCTCGGTACCGGCCAGTTCGCTTTCTTCCTTGAAGTCATACTCAGGATAAAGTACCACTTCGGTTCCTGCTGAATCCTGTAATACAAACATTATACAAACCCCGGTCGGACGCCCTTCTTGCTGAGCGTGCTCATAGCCTCATAGATCGGCCCCGCGACAATGCGCCGCCAATCCCCCGCGTCCATCCCCAAGAAGGAGTCGGCATCCTGTACCCCCTCCACCACTATATTCAGGGTATCAATAGACATCCCCGACCCTCCCTGGCTGCTCTCAAGATACTCGGTCAGATCTCGGTTCTGGTCTGACTTGATCACGCGCTCACCGCCCTGCAGGAGATAGGTTCCTGAGCGCGGTACGTAGTTGATGCCGTCATCGAACTGGCCGGCAATGGCCGCTCCCAGGGCTCCCCCGATAGCTGATCCACTAGAGAATATCGCGGCCGTGGCTGACATGTGAGCAGCCGCCACAGCGGGAGCCGTCAGGTTGATCGGGAAGGGGGCCGCCGCCATCGATGCGGCCATGTTGGCACCAGCCAGGCCGACTGCCTTCGCACCCTCTCCTGCCGCCTCAGAAGCGACCAGGCCCTTGCTGAGCGTGCTCAGGATCGTGCGCTGCAGGCCGACCTGTATCAAGGTGGAGATGATGGACGATAGTATCTGCTTAGCTAACTGACTGAGGCCCTTGCTCAAGCTCTTACCGTACACCACCGTCTGGGCGAAAGCCTGCCCGGCCCCTTGCGCAAAGCCCTGGATGCCGTTGTTCACCCGCTCGGCCATCTCATCCCAGGTCGTTAGAATGTTCTCCTTAAAGCCCGCGTTGTATTCGAGCATGGACTCAGACATCACCTGTAGCTTTTCCTTCATGGCCTCACCTGAGGCCGTGGCCATCTGATCCATGCTCGCCATGGTATCAGCGGTGGTGATCTTCGTCTGCTCACCAAACGCGACCAGGGTCTCAAGCTGTGACAGGGCAGCGGTATTGGCCGCTGATACGCTGATCCCGAAGGCCTCCGAAAAACCCAGGCCAAGCTCTGCGCCGACATCGCTGAAGTCTGAGCCCATCGCATACAGGCCATCCACGATATTGTTGATCGAGGCGTTGATGTTCTTGCTCACCGACTGGGCCATCGCCTCCCCCAGGGAGCCAGGGTCTGGAACGTTGTCCTCGAAGATATACGCGAGCTTCTTGCCGATCCAGGCCCCGAAGTCATTCAGTATCCTGGTGGCACCCTTGACCCCTTCCCATATGGACTCGATCAAAAACTTGCCTAACAGCCCGAAAGCTTTCAAGGCTGCGACCACCATGCGCATGATCCCGACCAGGAGTTGCTCCCAGGCGTCGCCGCTGAAAGTTACCAAGTCCTTTATGCGCTGGCCTACCTGACCCAGGGCGTTGACGAAGGTCAGGAATACCTCAATCGACTTCTTTATAAACGCGACGATGTTGTCTCTGTTGCGCGCGATCCAGTCAGCCATGACCTTCATCGCGCCCGTAAAGATCGGCACTACATCCTCGCTCAATGCATAGCTTAGACCAGTGAAGGCTTTACCAATCCGCGTCACCTGATCCTGAAAGGCTTCTGCATTGCGGCCCGCTTTTTCAGTGAGCACCACGCCCAGGAAGCGGGCATCCTCAGCCATCGCTCGAAGGCCCTCGGAGCCGTTCTGGAGCATCTGCAGCATGGCCACGCCTTCGGAGTCAAACAGCTTGAAGGCCAGGCGCACCCGCTCTCCCTGGTCGCTGACGCTCTTGAGACGGTCGGCGAGAATCGACATCTTCTCGTCGAGCGGTAGCTTGGTAAAGGTAGCGGCGTTGATGTTCAAGGCCTGAATCGCTTTTACCGCTTCTCCGGTACCACCCGCCGCTTCAGCCACTCGCCGGGTCATGCGCTGGATGCCCATGTTCAGGGAGTTGGTGGCTACCCCTGCTCGCTCCCCGGCGTACTGCAGGGCCGATAGATTCTCGACCGAGGCCCCCACTCGGTCGGAGAACTTTTGTATCTTGTCCTGAGCAGCAGTAACGGAATTGGTAAACGCGAATACCCCCGCGCCTACAGCAGTCGCAGCAGCGCCGAACGCAGCAGCGCTCTTGGCTACCTTGCCTAGTATGGCTCCGACCTTACCAAGGGGCTTCGAGAATTGGTCGACGCCCTTGATGACATACTCAACTACGTTTCTTATTGCCATTGGACTCTTGCGCCTCTGCGTGTTCGGCCTTGATCAGATCGAAGGCCTGTACAAGTATCGACTCCTGCTCTAATAGAGGTTGGCCATCAGGCCACGCCCGTAGTACAGGCGCGCCCATTATGAAGTCGTGGCTGTCTTGCCATAGGCTCAGCCACTCGATGATAGCAACACCCGCTATGCTGCTATCATCGATGTCCTGCATCCGAAGGAACCGCCTCCTTGCGGCTCGCTTCAGTTTCCCGCGTTTTTCTCACTCAGGAATGACTGCTCTGCGATGTCTCCAAAGATCTCGGCAAACAGCTCGGTGAAGTAGGCTTCGTCGACAGCATCTTCCAGAGTCACCGGCTCCCCTTCGCTATCGGTCAGGCCCTCGAACCGCTTGATGATATCGGGCAGATCCTCCGACAGGTCAGACAGCAGGGCCAATGACTGCGCTGCTGTCATGTCGGTGCCAGGGGTTGGCAGGTGGTTAATGACCTTGGTCATGTGCCGACGCTTCAGGCGTGAGAATATTACTGTCACCTCGTCCCCGTCGAACGTGTAGGTGCGCTTGATGGTTTTAGTAAAACCTGACATGTGGTTGTCTCCTTAGACGTATGCGGCCTTGGTATTGACCAAGGTGAATTGGACAGCGGTGCCGCTGTCCTGTGAATAGTTGCCCTTGGCCGAGAAGCCGACCTCGATCAGGCCAGGGCCTCCTGCGCCGAGCGGGTATTCCGTGTAGCGCATGGCCGGGACCTTGACGGTCAGGGTCTCATAGAACCCCGATTGAATCTCGGTCGGGCCTTTCATCGATACCACCAGCTCGCGCTCGGTAGCTTCGATGTACTCCTTGAACTCGTTCTGGTTGTCGAGGCGCATCGTACCGCTGATCTCAACCATGCGGAAGCCAGAGTGCTTAACGCGGGCCGGCCACTTGCCGCGCGATACCGCGAGCGAGTGCATACCCTCCAGCGATTCGTTC
>Ga0316201_10000120_pt1 | contig 34184 bp, 26 predicted proteins | sample CS6wburrow_MG_FD_204516 | JGI IMG/M metagenome (GOLD analysis project Ga0316201, IMG submission 204516) | Coastal sediment microbial communities from Delaware Bay, Delaware, United States - CS-6 worm burrow | ecosystem: Environmental > Aquatic > Marine > Coastal > Sediment | place: USA...
ACGCGCCAGATCATGTAACTGGCTGAGGGTCTTGCTTACAGTTTCAAAACGTTCCGGATTCAGGTCAACCCGGTCGCGTGCCGTCCTCAGGGAGTTGATCGCCTCACCACAGTTTATCGCCGCCTCATGCAGCATGTCGCACGCATTTTTAATATCGGCGTCAAGCGTCATAAACTTGCGCAAATGATCCAGGGTGGTATTGAGGTCTGAATTGATTCCCGCATGACCCACGGAAGATTCAGGATCCAATAACTCAATGCCCAGGGTCAGTGCATCCAGTAGTGAGCCACCCGCAGCCAGGCGATCATGCTCGGTTTGCAGGGCGCCTATGGCATCAACGGACAAATCGTATTGTTGAAACTCAGCCAGTTGATAGTTCAAAAACTCCAGGTCACTGGCTGAAACTGAAACATCCTTTTCAAGAGAATCCAGTTCACAGGCAATTCGCTGCCAATCGGCAAAAGCACTTTCAAGCAGGGTAATCTCACTTGTGTAGTCACCACTACCATCCAGCAATCTGAACTGTTCAGCTGTTCTTGTGAGTTTTAAATGTTCGTTCTGGCCATGGATTTCAACCAGTAATTGACCGAGAGATTGCATTTGTGCAAGGGTAACCGGTGAGCCATTGATATAGGCGCGTGAGCGGCCGTTGAGATTGATGGTGCGCCGCAACAGGCAACAAGCATCCGAGGATAAATCAAATTCTTCCAGCCACTCCCGGGCTTCCCTGTTGTTTTCCACGGAAAACTCGGCACTCAACTCCGCGCGATTGGCACCGGAGCGCACCCAGGCGGCATCGGCACGGTCTCCGAGTAACAAGCCCAATGCATCAACCAGTATGGACTTGCCGGCGCCGGTTTCACCTGTGATCGCAGTGAACCCTGCCTGGATGTCCAGATCGAGTGTTGGCACTATTGCAAAATTTTGAATGTGCAGGTGATTGAGCATATGCGCTAGTATCGCTTCTTGAATAGCAGTTGCCAATCCCCATATCAGGGCGTGAAGGTAAGCGTTGGAAGAAAAGTTCCCGCAATCCAGGAGTAAGGAAATGACTGTGCACCAAAATGATGATGAAAACATGACACAAGACAGCGAAGAAGAAATACAGCAGCAACCTGTACTGGACCCGGAAGAAGATGAATCAGAATCAGAACCACTTGATCCTGTTGAAAGGCTCAAGTCGGAGTTGCAGGCGGCCCGGTTGGAAGCAGTCGAGGCCAGGCAGGACATGCTGCGCATGCAGGCCGATATGGACAACCTGCGTAAGCGCCTGGTTCGAGAGCACGAAAAAACCCGCTTACGGACCCTTGAGCGGTTTATGACCGATTTGTTGCCGGTACGTGACAGTCTTGAGCGGGGACTGGAAGCGGCAAACGACCCGGCCGCCAGTGTTGAAGCGCTGACGGAAGGAAAACAGCTGATCATGAAGATGTTGACCAAGGCCATGGGTGATCACGGCTTGAAGACCATTGATCCGGCCGGTGAGACATTTGACCCCGAAAAGCATGAGGCCATGACCATGTTAACTTCGGATCAACACGACGAAAATACCGTCATTGACGTGATTGAGAAAGGCTACCAGTTGCACGACCGACTTATAAGACCGGCAAAGGTTGTGGTCTCGCGGAAACCCTGAGCAGTTTTTGCCAGTGATTCCAACTGCAAAAAATGTTGCCATCGTATTGAAAAACATGGGCTAAGCCCCATGTTTGAATCATCGAATTTTTTACATATATTTTTGGAGTATTTAAATGGGTAAAATCATAGGAATTGACCTTGGCACGACCAATAGCTGTGTTGCGGTTATGGAAGGTGGTGAGCCACGGGTCATCGAAAACGCAGAGGGTGATCGTACAACACCTTCTATTATTGCATTCACAAAAGACGGGGAAGTACTGGTAGGCCAGTCGGCTAAAAGGCAGGCTGTTACCAACCCGACCAACACACTGTTCGCCATCAAGCGTCTTATGGGGCGAAAATTTGATGAGGACGTGGTACAGAAAGACATCGACCTCGTACCTTATAAAATCATAAAAGCCGAAAATGGTGATGCGTGGGTAGAAGCAGGCGGCAAAAAAATGGCCGCACCGGAAGTCTCGGCCCGTATCCTGATGAAGATGAAGAAAACCGCGGAAGACTATCTCGGTGAAAAGGTGACCGAGGCAGTCATTACAGTACCGGCGTACTTCAACAATCACCAACGTCAGGCGACTGAAGACGCGGGCAAGATTGCCGGCCTCAAGGTGCGCCGTGTCATTTCCGAGCCGACCGCAGCAGCACTGGCCTTCGGTGTAGACAAAAAAGGCGGTGAACGCAAAGTCGCAGTCTATGATCTGGGTGGTGGTACATTTGACGTTTCCATCATCGAAATTGCAGACGTCGATGGCGAGCACCAGATCGAGGTACTGTCTACCTCAGGTGATACTTTCCTCGGTGGTGAAGATTTCGACAAGCGCGTCATCGACTACCTGGTTTCCCAGTTCAAGAAAGACCAGGGTTTTGATCTGCGCAATGATCCCCTGGCGCTGCAACGTCTGAAGGAAGGAGCAGAGCGTGCCAAGATCGAATTGTCAACAACTGAACAGACCGAAATCAATCTGCCGTATATTACAGCCGATGCCAGTGGTCCCAAGCACCTGAATATCAAGCTGACCCGTGCCAAGCTGGAATCGCTGGTTGAAGAACTGGTCCAGAAGACCATTGGACCCTGCCGTACAGCGTTGGATGATGCCGGGTTGAAAGTCAGTGATATTGCAGATGTTATCCTGGTCGGCGGTCAGACCCGTATGCCGATGGTACAAAAGGCCGTGACCGAGTTGTTTGGCCAGGAGCCACGCCGGGATGTTAACCCTGACGAAGCAGTTGCACTGGGTGCGGCCGTACAGGGTGGTGTTCTGTCTGGTGAAGTCAAAGATGTACTGTTGCTGGATGTCACGCCATTGTCACTGGGTATTGAAACCATGGGTGGTGTCATGACTAAGCTGATTGAGAAAAATACCACGATCCCGACCAAGGCTTCACAAATTTTCTCAACGGCAGAAGACAACCAGCTTGCGGTCACCGTACATGTTTTACAGGGTGAGCGCGAGATTGCCAGTGCCAATAAATCATTGGCCCGCTTTGACCTGTCAGGTATTGCACCGGCCCCGCGCGGGATGCCTCAGATTGAAGTCACCTTTGATATTGATGCCAATGCCATCATGCACGTGAGCGCGAAAGATAATGCTACCGGCAAGGAACAGAAGATTGAAATCAAGGCCGGCTCAGGTCTCAGCGACGCTGAAATTGAAGCAATGGTCACTGATGCCGAGGCGCATGCCGAGGAAGATCGCAGGTTCCACGAAACCGTCAGTGCACGTAACAGTGCTGATGCCATGGTTCATTCCACCCGTTCAACCCTGAAAGAGATGGGTGACAAGATCGGTGAAAGTGATCGTAAAAACATCGAAGATGCAATGGAAGGTGTTGAGGCTGCCATGAAGCTGGATGACAAAGACGCCATCGAAGCTGCAACCAACAAGCTGACCGAGGCGGCCCAGGTTATCTACCAGCAGGCCGCGGCCGAAGCCGAAGCACAAACCGAAGAGGCGGGTCCGCAAGCAGAAGCAGCCGCAGATGACGTCGTCGACGCCGAGTTTGAAGAGGTCGATGACAACAAGGACGAAAACAAGTAATCCTTATTTCAATCCCGGTTTTATCCAAAGCCCCGGCGACCGCCGGGGTTTTTTTATGTGCGGAGGAACAAGAGGGAGAGACTGACATTTTTTGTCAGTCGCATTACATTTGGTGTCACCAAGTACTCGTCACGAACCATTGGAAGTATTACCCACCATTTATGTAACTTATTGAAATAGAAAAAGTAGTGCATTTCTCACCTGGTTTGGCATGTTTATTGTATAAATGACCGATGATTGTGTTTTTGACAGGTAATCTCTTTCAGAAACACGAGGGTTCTCATACAAGGATGTGTGGTCCCTCCTGTGTAGGATCTTTGATCGATACACAGGTTGATAAAGTTTTGAGCAGCAATCGGGACGAAACTGCTTAAGCGTATCCATAGGGAAAGTGCAAGTTGAAATCGAGCAACATTTGTCGCAGTGCGGGCATGATGCGTGTCCTCGCGCTGATCGTATTGTCTGTGTTCGCATCCGCTCAGGTGCTGGCTGCCGGTATTACAATCGGATCGGGCGGAAGTATTTCCGTAGGTTCCGGGGCAATACAGGTTGGCTGCGGAGACCTGGTAAATAACGGAACACTGGGCCTCGGTGGTGGTGTAGTGACCATGACCGGCAATGTCACGAGTAGCGGGCAGTTTGACGGGGATTCGGGTCTGCTGGAATTCGGTGGTGACTGGAGCAACAGCGGAGCTTTGACTGCCGGAACCAGTATGGTTGCCGTGGTTGATGAATGTGGTGACGGCTCAATTACATTTTCCGGAAGCACGGATTTTTACAATCTTTCGATGCTGACCACTGCCGGTAAGAGGGTAGTGTTTGCAGCAGGCGCAGAGCAGAAAATTGCCAATGACCTGGTGTTTACAGGTTCTCCCGGCAATCGTTTGACGTTGCGCAGTTCCATACCCGGCGCACCCGTGTTTACGTCTCTTGCCCTTGTCGGCACCCAGTTCATCGATTGGGTGGATGTAGCTGATAATGTTGTTTTGGAGCCGTATCAGCGGCTGGCGCCAACTTACCCGTCCACATTGAATTCCATAGACAGCGGAGGCAACTCAGGCTGGTTCGCGGAGCCTGTGGCCATTCCGACGTTGTCCGGCCCGGGGATTCTGTTGTTGGCGGTATTTATTTTGCTCGGCGCGGGAACCGCGCGTCGCAATTACATCTGACTATCGGGTCTGCCGACATGATTATCAAACCCGGTTGGTTCGCTTTATATATCCCTGTTAAGGATTCTGTAAAAGAGAAATTAAAATGAAACATACATTAAAACGCACTGCATTTGCTATTTCATTGTTGACAATGGTAACCGCATCCTTTTCGGTATTTGCCGATCCCATCGTGATTGATTCCGGGCCGGATGAAACCATCGTAGCAAGACTGCCGGCCGCTGGCGAAGAGGAGGAGTTTGTCTGCTCCGACACGGCAACGGGTCAATTGGGCAGTTGCCGGGAAGTCCCTGACGGCGCAACAGGACCGGACGGGCCTCCAGGCCCCACGGGACCCGCAGGTGATACGGGACCCCAGGGTCCCATCGGCCTGACAGGTGCCGAAGGACCCCAGGGACCCATCGGCCTGACAGGTGCTGAAGGACCCCAGGGCCCCATCGGCCTGACAGGTGCCGAAGGACCCCAGGGACCCATCGGCCTGACAGGTGCGGAAGGACCCCAGGGCCCCATCGGCCTGACAGGTGCCGAAGGACCCCAGGGACCCATCGGCCTGACAGGTGCGGAAGGACCCCAGGGCCCCATCGGTTTGACAGGTGCCGAAGGACCCCAGGGACCTGTCGGATTGACAGGCGCGGAAGGACCACAAGGCCCTCAAGGACCTGTCGGATTAACAGGCGCGGAAGGACCACAGGGACCGCAAGGTCCACTCGGATTGACAGGTGCTGAAGGACCGCAGGGACCGATCGGTCTGACGGGTGCCGAAGGACCACAGGGACCTGTCGGATTGACAGGCGCGGAAGGACCACAGGGACCGCAAGGTCCAATCGGATTGACAGGTGCCGAAGGACTACAGGGTCCCATCGGCCTGACAGGTGCGGAAGGACCACAAGGACCTCAAGGTCCTCAAGGTCCTCAAGGATCCATCGGACTGACGGGTGCGGAAGGACCACAGGGTCCTGTCGGTCTGACAGGTGCCGAAGGACCACAAGGACCCATCGGCCTGACAGGTGCCGAAGGACCACAAGGACCTCAAGGTCCTCAAGGTCCTCAAGGATCCATCGGACTGACGGGTGCGGAAGGACCACAGGGACCTCCAGGACCAACTGGCGCCACAGGCCCGGCAGGGCCTTCGCTGGCCAGCGGATGGGAACAGATTTTATCGACACCATCACCTGACAACGAGAGTCCCAAGTCTGTTACTGCAACCTGCACACCCGGTAAACGGGTAGTTAGTGGTGGGTTCATTACCAGTGCTGCCAATACACCAGGACGGATTGCAATCACCGGGAGTTACCCGGATGGCAATAGCGCCTGGACGGTCACCGGAACACTTACTGCTAGAAATGGTGGTGATCATTCTTATTCACTTACGGCCTACGCGATCTGTATAACGTATCCCTAGGCCGGGTAAGTACCGGGAGGCAAAAGCGGGAGGTCATTAGTGGGCTCCCGTTTTTCGTTCTGAGCGTTTCGTTTACGGATCCGAATATGTGTTGTGAGTTACACATGATCGCCAAATTTTGGGAATGCCGACTCCTCGATAACTGGGATCATGCTGATTAAGGTATAGACTTTAGCCGCGATAGGGTATCCAGCGCTTGAATTGCGCATGATTCGACCGCAAATCAGTGGCAGGCGAAAATTATAGTTAAGCAGAACCCTATTATTATGGCTAAACGCGATTATTATGAAGTGCTTGGAGTTCAGCGAAACGTTGATGATGCTGGGCTCAAAAAAGCCTACCGCAAGCTTGCGATGAAATTTCACCCGGACCGTAATCCGGATGATAGTGACGCACATGAGCATTTCAAAGAGGCCCAGGAAGCTTACGAAATTCTCAAAGACCCGCAAAAGCGTTCTGCTTACGACCAGTTTGGTCACGCGGCAACCGGACCTGGCGCACGCGGTCCTTCCGGTTTCGGCGGTGATGTCGGTGATGTTTTTGGAGACATCTTTGGTGATATCTTCGGTGGCAGAGGCGGGCGCGGTGGTGCACGGCAGCAACAGCGTGGTTCCGATCTTCGTTTTGCGATGGAACTCGACCTGGAAGAAGCCGTAACCGGAATTACCCGTGAGATTCGTATTCCAACCCTGGGTGAATGTAAAAAATGCGATGGTAGCGGTGCTGATGATGGTGAAAGAACCTCCTGCACAACCTGCGGTGGCATGGGCCAGGTGCGCATGCAACAGGGGATTTTCTCAGTTCAACAAACCTGTCCGGCCTGTAAAGGTATGGGGCAGGTCATTAAAAACCCTTGTTCCTCCTGTCATGGTCAGGGCCGGGTACGCGAGACCAAGACCTTGTCGGTTAAAATTCCGTCCGGTGTGGATACGGGTGACAGGATCAGGTTGTCCGGGGAAGGTGAGGCCGGTATGGCGGGTGCCCAGGCGGGTGACCTGTATGTCGAAGTCAGGGTCCGGGCACACCGCCTGTTCGAACGTGACGGTGATGATCTTTATTGTGAAGTTCCAATTCACTTTGCGACCGCGGCCATTGGTGGTGAGTTGGAGATACCTACACTTAACGGCCAGGTAAAACTGAAAATACCCGAAGAGACCCAGACCGGGCGTATGTTTCGCTTGAAGGGTAAAGGGGTCAAATCGGTGCGCAGTCATCGTCAGGGTGACCTGATGTGCAAAGTGGTTGTTGAAACACCCGTCAGGCTTTCCAAAAATCAGAAATCACTGCTGAAACAGTTTCAGGAATCCTATGAAACCAGTAAAACCGACCACAATCCAAAGTCCAGTTCATGGCTGGGTGGGGTGAAGGAATTTTTTGATCGGATGACTTCATGACCCAAACCCTTGTCCATGGAGCGGGTCGCATGGCGCACAGGGTACTGGCCCTGATAGCGGATTCTGAAGGTCTTGAACTGGCGGGCATCGTATCCAGGCATCAACCGGATGAAAATTTCGGTGTCGACTGGTCTGATTCGCTGGAACTATTGAATACACCGGTTGATCTGTTGATTGACTTCACCTTGCCCGGTGGCACCGGGGTTGCGGCACAATGGTGTGCGGCCAATAAGGTAGCGCTGCTCAGCGGCACCACCGGCTTGACGGATGAGGATATCGGGGCACTTAAAAAGGCGGCCCTGGATGTGCCGGTATTGTGGGCACCTAACCTCAGTCATGGCGTTGCATTGATAACGGCGCTGGTGCGTCAGGCGGCCAGTGCGCTGGGTGTCCGTGCGAATATCTCAATCAGTGACATTCACCACCAGCATAAACTGGATGCTCCCTCGGGCACGGCAATGGCGCTGGCCGGCGCGGTGATGGAAGGTCGCTCGGAACGGTTGCAGGAACTGCTGAGTCCGGAACGGATCGCCGGCATGTCCGGTGCTGAGGAAGGTGAGTTGGCTTTTTCAAGTGTACGCGAAGGTGAGGTTGTGGGTGAGCATACGGTCAGCTTTACTCTGCCCGATGAAGTAATAGAAATCACCCACAAGGCACTCGACCGCGATGTTTTTGCAAAGGGGGCTCTCAAGGCAGGTGAATGGCTGGTCAAACAGGCACCCGGGTATTACTCCACCGGTGATTGGCTGGGTATCAGTTAAAGCAATGGGAATTTGTTAGACAGGTGTAACCCGTTCCAGTAAAATTCTGGCGCTTAGAACAACATTTGCGGTTTCGACGCGGTTTTGCGAAATACGCAGCTCTTATTTATTAAATCTAAGCGGGAATCGCTCTTCACTGCGTTCCCGTTTTGCATATCCGGAGACAGGAAATTGACACAGCAGGCTTTGCTGGCACTTGAAGACGGAAGTTTGTTTTACGGTCAGGGCATCGGTGCTGCAGGTGCCACGACCGGTGAAGTGGTATTCAATACTTCGATGACGGGTTACCAGGAGATCCTGACAGATCCTTCCTATGCAAAACAAATTGTAACCCTGACATTTCCCCACATTGGTAATACCGGTTGCAATCCGGCCGATGAAGAATCCGCGCGACCCATGGTGGCCGGCCTGATCGTACGCGACGCGTCGATGTTGCATAGCAACTGGCGTAGCGAAGAGTCATTGCAGGACTACCTGCACGCTCATGGCATTGTTGCCATTGCCGGTATCGATACCCGTCGTTTAACCCGGATATTAAGAGAAAAAGGCGCCCAGGGCGGCTGCATCGTCGCGGGTGAGAAGCCCGACCAGCTTGTGGCTTTGGGCCATGCCCGGGATTTCCCAGGTATGCAGGGTCAGGATCTTGCACGTGTTGTGACAACCGCCGAGACCTATGAATGGACACAGGGTAGTTATGAGCTGGATTCATGTGACTGGAAAACCACTGCGTCAGTGCGTCACGTCGTTGCCTATGATTTCGGTATCAAGCGGAATATCCTGCGTATGCTGTGTGATCGGGGTTGCCGGGTAACCGTGGTACCGGCAACGACCACCGCCTCCGAGGTGCTCGCCATGCAACCCGATGGCGTGTTTCTGTCCAATGGGCCGGGTGATCCAGAACCATGCGATTACGCCATTGAGGCCATCGCGGAGATACTGCGTTCAAATCTGCCGGTGTTTGGTATCTGCCTGGGTGTACAGTTGCTTGGTCTTGCCGCCGGCGCCAGTACTGTGAAGATGAAATTTGGACACCACGGTGCGAATCATCCGGTGCAGGACCTGGATACGAAACAGGTGCTGATTACCAGTCAAAACCATGGTTTCGCACTGGATGAGGAAAGTCTGCCGGAGAACATCAGGGCCACGCACCGGTCGTTGTTTGACGGTAGTTTGCAGGGGATAGAATTGAATAATGGCCGGGCTTTCGGTTTCCAGGGCCACCCGGAAGCAAGTCCAGGGCCACATGATGTCGCACCTTTGTTCGACCGTTTCATGAGCCTGATGGGCAATAAGGGTTGATGATTTATGCCAAAAAGAACTGACATCAAAACCATCCTGATCATCGGCGCCGGTCCGATTGTGATCGGGCAAGCCTGTGAATTTGATTATTCGGGTGCCCAGGCCTGTAAGGCCTTGCGTGAAGAGGGTTACCGGGTCGTACTGGTGAATTCCAACCCGGCAACCATCATGACAGACCCTGAAATGGCGGATGCGATTTATATCGAACCGGTTGAGTGGCGCACGGTTGCGAGGATAATCGAAAAAGAACGCCCCGACGCCCTGTTACCGACCATGGGTGGTCAGACCGCTCTGAACTGTTCATTGGATCTTGTCCGTAAAGGTGTACTTGAAAAATTCGGTGTCGAAATGATCGGTGCGACGCGTGAAGCCATTGATATGGCGGAAGACCGGGATTTATTCCGCAAGGCGATGGCGGAGATTGGTCTCGATACACCGCGGGCAGAGCTTGCCCATGGTCTTGATGAGGCCCTCGATAGCCTTGAAAGAATCGGTTTTCCGACCATCATTCGCCCCTCGTTCACGATGGGTGGCTCAGGTGGTGGCATCGCATATAACCGGGAAGAATTCGTCGATATTGTCAAACGTGGTCTGGAACAATCGCCGACCACGGAAGTCTTGCTCGAGGTCTCGGTGCTGGGCTGGAAAGAATATGAAATGGAGGTGGTGCGCGATCACGAGGATAACTGCATCATCGTCTGTTCAATTGAAAACCTGGATCCGATGGGTATTCATACCGGCGATTCAATCACGGTTGCACCCGCACTGACACTGACCGACAAGGAATACCAGTTTCTGCGTGATGCGTCGATTGCAGTGCTGCGAAAAATTGGTGTGGATACCGGTGGTTCCAATGTGCAGTTTGCGGTTAACCCGGAAAATGGCAAAGTCATTATCATTGAGATGAACCCGCGGGTGTCACGCTCATCGGCACTGGCATCCAAGGCGACGGGTTTCCCCATCGCCAAGGTGGCGGCCAAACTGGCGGTCGGGTTTACACTGGATGAATTACGTAATGAAATTACCGGCGGCGCAACCCCGGCTTCATTTGAACCCGCCATAGACTATGTCGTCACCAAGATACCGCGTTTTGCATTTGAGAAATTTCCGGCCGCCGATGATCGTCTGACCACGCAGATGAAATCGGTAGGGGAGGCGATGGCCATTGGCCGGACCTTCCAGGAGTCTTTACAGAAAGCACTGCGCAGCCTGGAGACCGGTCGTGATGGTTTTAACCCGGTTTTACAAAGCGAGGACCCCGATGACCGCGCGACGGAATTGAAACGCGAGTTACGTGAAGCGGGTGCAGAGCGCTTGTTTTACGTAGCTGATGCCTTCAGGGAAGGGCTGGGTGCCGAGAAAATTCATTCGTTGACCAGGATTGATCCGTGGTTCCTGGCGCAGATCGAAGACCTGGTCAACACCGAGGCAGAGGTCGAACAGCAAGGCCTAGTGGCGCTCGATAAGCCGCGCATGTTCGCTCTTAAGCAAAAAGGTTTTTCCGATGCGAGGTTGGCGACACTGTTAGGTCTCGAGGAAAAGGAATTACGCGAACACCGTTACCAGTTGGGTGTACGGCCGGTTTATAAACGTGTCGACACCTGCGCGGCCGAATTCGCAACGACGACAGCGTACCTGTATTCGACCTATGAAGAAGAGTGTGAGGCCGAGCCGACAGGTAACACCAAGATCATGGTGCTCGGTGGTGGTCCCAACCGTATCGGCCAGGGTATCGAATTTGATTATTGTTGTGTGCATGCGGCACTGGCCCTGCGTGAAGAAGGGTATGAAACCATCATGGTCAACTGCAACCCGGAAACAGTGTCCACCGATTACGATACCTCCGACCGGCTGTATTTTGAACCCCTGACACTGGAGGATGTACTGGAAATAGTCCATCGTGAAAATCCGAAGGGTGTCATCGTTCAATATGGTGGCCAGACACCGCTTAACCTGGCGCGTCCGCTCGAAGCAGCCGGCGTACCGATTATCGGCACCTCACCCGATTCGATAGATCTTGCTGAAGATCGCGAGCGCTTTCAGCAGATGTTGAAAAAACTCGGATTGCGTCAACCACCCAACCGAACGGCAACCAGTGTCGAGGAGGCCGTCGGGCTGGCCGGTGAAATTGGTTATCCGCTGGTCGTCAGGCCATCCTATGTACTCGGTGGCCGCGCCATGGATGTGGTCCATGGAGAAAAGGAGTTGCGGCGTTATATGCGCGATGCGGTCAAGGTTTCCAATGATTCACCAGTGCTGCTGGACCGCTTCCTGGATCACGCGATCGAGGTGGATATTGATGCAATCTGTGATGGTACCGATGTACTGATCGGTGGCATCATGGAGCATATCGAACAAGCCGGGGTACACTCCGGTGACTCCGCCTGCTCTATTCCCCCCCATAGCCTGTCGCTTGAAATCCAGGATGAGATGCGCCGTCAAATGAAGATGATGGGGCTCGAGCTGGGGGTGGTGGGACTGATGAATGCACAGTTTGCCCTGCGTCGTGATGAGATCTATATTCTTGAAGTTAACCCCCGTGCCTCGCGTACCGTGCCCTTTGTGTCCAAGGCAACAGGACGGCCACTGGCCTCGATTGCCGCGTTGTGTATGGCTGGTAAAACTTTGAAAGAACAAGGTATTACGGAAGAAATAATACCTGAATTCTATTCTGTAAAAGAAGCCATTTTGCCATTTTTGAAATTCCCGGGTGTTGATCCCATACTGGGGCCGGAAATGCGTTCGACCGGCGAGGTGATGGGGGTGGGACGGAGTTTTGGCCAGGCCTGTGCACGCGCCATGAAAGCCGCCAAATATGGAATTCCCCGACCCGGACATGCGTTTCTGAGTGTCAGGGATGCGGATAAAGAATCCTTGTTGCCGATCGCAGAGGAGTTGACTGACCGTGGTTATTCACTGATAGCAACGTCAGGGACATCCAGTTATTTGCGTGAGCGTGGCTTTATATGCGAACCTATCAATAAAGTGGATGAAGGCCGGCCTCACATTGTAGATGCCATTAAAAATGGTGAAATTGAGTTTATTGTCAACACGACCGAAGGCGCACAGGCGATCGCGGATTCATATTCCATTCGTCGGCAGGCACTGCAATACAAGGTAAGCTATACAACGACCATTGCCCGTGGTTGGGCTACGCTACAGGCCATCGATCACGAATTTAACCCGGAGGTTCGAACTCTTCAGGAGTTACACGGTGCCCACAAGGGCACGGGTTAGATCTCTGACAGGAAAGTAATATGCAAAGAACACCATTGACACTCCAAGGTGCCGAACGCCTGCGGGCCGAGGCAGCACACCTGAAGAAGGTGGTTCGCCCACAGATTATTGCTGCCATTGCAGAGGCAAGGGCACATGGGGATTTGAAAGAAAACGCAGAATACCATGCGGCCAGGGACCAGCAGAGTTTCACCGAGGGCCGTATTCGCCACCTGGAATCCGAGCTATCCGGTGCACAGGTCATTGATATCACCAAGCTGAATCCGGGCGGTAAAGTCGTCTTTGGCGCCACCGTAACCTTGTATGACGAGGAAAAAGACAGCGAGATTACTTACCAGGTCGTGGGTGACCTGGAGTCGGACATCAAGCAATTTCGTATTGCGATAACCTCACCCATTGCCAGGGCGATGATCGGTAAGGAGGAAGGTGATGAGTTTGTTGTCAACGCGCCCGGCGGTGAACTGGTTTACGAAATCGTCAAAGTTGAATATGTTTAAGGATTTCCCCTTTGCCCGCCAGCCGTAAGCTAAGGCGGCGGCAAACCGGATCCGTATCAGACACACTGCCGGAGTCCTTACACCCGGTCATCCGCCGTATCCTGCTGGCGCGCAATATCACCGATGAGAAGTCCCTTGACCTGAAACTGGGTCGTTTACAGCCTCCCACCGCGCTTTCCGGAATCGGGGAAGCGGCAGAAATACTCGCTGACGCGGTGGTTGCAGGACAGAGCATACTGATCGTAGGCGACTTCGATGCCGATGGCGCGACCGGTACAGCGCTCGCGGTGCGGGCCCTGAACCTGATGGCCGCCACTTCCGTGGATTTCCGCGTTCCCAACCGTTTTGAATTCGGTTACGGTCTGAGTGTGGGCCTGGTAGAAACGCTGGCGAGTCAGCCACCGGATGTACTGGTAACCGTGGACTCGGGTATCAGTTCCAATGAGGGTGTAAAACGGGCGCGTGAACTGGGTTGCAAGGTGATTGTTACCGATCATCATTTGCCGGGCGAGTGCTTGCCTGAGGCGCATGCCATCGTTAACCCAAACTGCACCGGTGACCGTTTTCCCAGCAAGAACCTCGCCGGTGTCGGTGTTGTGTTTTACCTGATGAGCGTCCTCAGAAGTGCACTGCGTGAAAGGAATTGGTTCACGTTGCCACGTAAGGAGCCGAACCTGGCACGTCTGCTCGACCTGGTGGCACTGGGCACCGTTGCCGACCTTGTTGCATTGGATGACAACAACCGTATCCTCGTGCGCCAGGGAATGGATCGTATCCGGCAGGGTCTTTGCAGCCCCGGTTTAATGGCCCTTTTGAGATTGGGTAAAAGAGATTATCGCCACCTGGTGGCTTCCGACCTGGCCTTCGCTGTAGCGCCACGTCTCAATGCTGCAGGGCGCATGGAGGATATGGGTGTTGGAATACGCTGCCTGCTGACCGATGACCGGGAAGAGGCCATGGCGCTGGCCACCGAGTTGGATGCTTTGAATCACGACCGGCGTAACCGCCAGGATCAAATGCAACAACAGGCGCATGACCAGTTGGACAAATTGTTGAGCAGTCTTAAAGGTTCTGAATTGCCGGCGGGTTTGTGCCTGTACGACAGCGCCTGGCACCAGGGAATCGTTGGTTTGGTTGCGTCAAAGATCAAGGATGCCGTGCACCGGCCGGTGATTGCCTTTGCGCCAGAGTCAGAGGGTTCCGATGTCTTCAAAGGTTCGGCCCGATCTGTAACAGGTTTGCATATTCGTGACGTACTGGCACGCATCGATGCCTTGCATCCGGACATGATCGCGGCCTTTGGCGGCCATGCGATGGCGGCGGGTTTGACATTGGTCGCTGATCAGCTTGAACCATTCAAACAGGCGCTGACTGAATCCATCGAATATTTCCTGCAGGGCAGGACGCTGAGTAATGAAATACTGACCGATGGTGAATTGTCAGCCGCGGACATTGAGCTTCCATTCGCCGAGTTGTTGTCCAGCCTGGAACCCTGGGGTCAGCATTTCCCTGAACCTTTATTTGAAGGCCGTTTCGTGGTTGAAGAGAGTAGGGTTGTGGGTGGCAGTCACCTCAAAATGCAGCTCAGGCCAGCAGATGGCCATGCCCGGATTGACGCGATCGCATTCGGTCGTCTGCCGGAAGATTTGCCGGATTCAGATACGGTCAAGCTGGTTTACAAGCTGGACGTCAATCATTTTCGCGGTCATAAAACCTGCCAGTTGGTGGTGGAACAGATTTTGGCAGAGACCGAATAAAAATTCGTCAGGCCCATCGGTCCGCCATGGTGTAAAATGCATCGCTCCGGATTCAGGCTAAAAGTGTGGAAACCAATCAATTAAGTAATCAGATCCAGGACTTGCAGCAGCGCTCTGAAGCGTTGAGGGGGTATCTTTGACTACGCCGGCAAAAAAGACCGGCTCGAAGAAGTAAATCGCGAACTGGAAAATCCTGATGTTTGGAATGATCCGGCAACAGCGCAGGCCTTGGGTCGTGAGCGTGCACTTCTTGAGACGATCGTAGGAACCCTGGATCGTGTGACATTGGCCCTGGAGGAAAATTTCGAAATGCTGGAGATGGCCGTCGAGGAGCAGGATGAAGAAATCCTCGGGTCGGTGATAGCGGAGCTCAACACCATTGAGCATGAGGTTCACGGGCTTGAGTTCCAGCGTATGTTCAGAGGCGAGGTCGATGCCAATCCGTGTTACCTTGATATCCAGTCTGGATCCGGTGGTACCGAGGCACAGGATTGGGCCGAAATGTTACTACGTATGTATCTTCGCTGGGTTGAACGACGTGGCTGGAAAGGTGAGTTGATCGAAGTGTCACCCGGTGATGTTGCCGGTATCAAGAGCGCCACCATCCATATCACCGGTGACTATGCATACGGCTGGTGCAAGACTGAAATCGGTGTGCACCGCCTGGTTAGAAAATCGCCATTTGATTCGGGAAATCGACGACACACCTCGTTTGCCGCGGTGTTTGTGTCGCCGGAAGTGGATGACAACATCGAAATTGAAATTAACCCGGCCGATTTGCGTATCGACGTTTACCGGGCATCCGGTGCCGGTGGACAGCACGTTAACCGGACCGAGTCTGCGGTGCGTATTACGCACCTGCCGACCAATACCGTGGTGCAGTGCCAGAACGATCGTTCACAGCATAAGAACAAAGACCATGCAATGAAGCAGTTACGTTCGAAACTGTATGAACTTGAGCTATTGAAACGCAATGCTGAAAGTCAGCAATTGGAAGATTCGAAATCAGATATCGGCTGGGGTAGTCAGATTCGTTCCTATGTGCTGGATCAATCCCGCATCAAGGATCTGCGTACCAATGTAGAAACAGGCAATACACAGGCCGTGCTCGATGGCGACCTGGATCAATTTGTGGAAGCTTCCCTGAAGCAGGGACTATCCGACGAGTAATCTTAACAGGAAGAACGCGTGAGCAAACAAGACCAGAACAATACGGGCGCCGATACTGCGCAGGACGAAAACCGACTGATTGCAGAGCGGCGGGAGAAGCTGCACGCGTTGAAGGCTGAAAACAACGCTTATCCCAACGATTTCCGGCCTAACAGCAACGCTGCCGAATTACATCAACGGTTTGCAGATGATGACGTCGAGACCCTGGCAGAAGTCAAAGAGACTTTTGCACTGGCCGGTCGTATGCTGGCCAAGCGTGTTATGGGTAAGATCGCCTTCGTCAAGGTACAGGACGGTACCGGCAGCATGCAATTTGTCGTGCAGCGGGATAACCTGCCGGAAGGTCATTACCAGCAGTTCAAGCAGTGGGACATCGGTGACATTATCGGTGGCAGCGGGTCGATATTCCGTACCCAGAAAGGTGAATTGTCAGTCAAGCCGACCGAATTGCGTTTATTGACGAAATCACTTCGGCCACTACCTGAAAAATTCCATGGCCTGACCGACACCGAAACACGTTATCGCCAGCGTTATGTCGATCTGATCATGAACGAGGATTCAAAGAGGGTCTTCCACACACGATCAAAAATCATCCGTTTCATACGTGATTTCATGGAAGCGCCTGGACGGGAATTTCTTGAGGTTGAAACACCCATGATGCATCCGATACCGGGTGGTGCAACCGCACGGCCGTTTGTGACCCACCACAACGCACTTGACCTGCCGATGTTCCTGCGTGTGGCACCCGAGTTGTATTTAAAGCGCCTGACGGTCGGTGGTTTGGACCGCGTATATGAAATCAATCGTAACTTTCGCAACGAGGGTGTCTCCACCCGGCATAACCCCGAGTTCACCATGCTCGAATTTTACTGGGCCTATGCCAATTACAACGACCTGATGGATCTGACCGAAACCATGCTGCAGGAACTGGCGCAAGAGGTTTGCGGTAGCACAAAAATCGAGTTTGAAGGCAACATCATTGATTATGGCTCAAAGTTTGAACGCATAAGCGTGGAAGACGCCGTGCGGAAGTTTAACCCGGACCTGGCTGATGCAGACCTGTGGGAAATGGAAATCCTCAAGGCGGCCTGCGCCGCCCGCGAAGTTCACGTTGAAAACGGCTGGGGCGAAGGCAAATTATTGGTTGAATTGTTTGAAGCGACAGTTGAATCACAGCTGTGGAACCCGACGTTCATCACGGCTTATCCGACCGAGGTCTCACCGCTGTCGCGACGTAATGATGAAAACCCGATGATTACGGACCGTTTCGAACTATTCATCGCCGGCCGCGAGATTGCCAATGGCTTCTCGGAACTCAATGACCCGGAAGACCAGGCAGCCCGCTTCCAGGAACAAGTGTCACAAAAGGATGCCGGTGATCTCGAAGCGATGCACTATGACGCCGATTATATCCGTGCTTTGGAGTACGGTATGCCACCTACAGCGGGTGAGGGTATTGGTATCGATCGCCTGGTCATGCTGTTGACCGATTCACCCTCAATTCGTGATGTGTTATTGTTTCCGCATATGAGACCGGAGGTTTAACCCATGGCACCTAATCAGGCTGGCGCGCCGAATAATATGCTGAGAAACCTGCTCATCAGTACAATCAGCGTTTTCGTGGTCAGCTACATACTTCCAGGTATTCAGATTGATTCGATTTGGACAGCTGTCATCGTGGCAGTTGTCATGGCGGTTCTGAATGTCACCCTGAAACCCTTCCTGATCCTGATAACGATCCCCATCACAATAATTACATTTGGCTTGTTTTTACTGGTCATCAATGTACTGGTTCTGTATGCCGCTGAAGCACTGATTGGTGGTTTTCACATCGCCGGATTCTGGTGGGCACTTGCATTTTCCTTCCTGGTTTCTTTTGTAAACAGTATTCTGATGGGGCCCGGAAAGAACTGACGCCGGGTTCCAAAGGCTTTCAGAAACTGAAGACCCTTGATTTTTACGCTGGAAGTACGGTAACCCCTGTCCTCCTGGAGTATAAGACGAATAAAAGCTATATCTTTTTACTCTGGCACTTAACTCTGACCCCATATGGGAGACCTTCATGACCGTTCGTAATGTAGTTACGACGATTGCACTATCAATACTCGTACTTTTTCCGCAAGCCATACTTTCGGCGGTTGAAGACCGAACAGGCGGCAGATCGGCGGGAAATGTAATTCGTCTTTCAGCCGATCTCCATCGCTTGCTTGGTGCCGAGATGATGGCCATTGAAAATGGCATGAAGGACCTGGTTCCGGCGATTTCTTCAGGTGAGTGGGAAACCATTGCCTCAATTGCTCAGAGTATCAGTGACAGCTTCATCATGAAGCAGAAACTGACGACTGCCCAGAAAGAAGAACTGCACCGGGTACTGCCAGACTTGTTCATAGAAATGGACCAGGATTTTCACAACTCGGCAGGTATGCTGGCACACGCTGCCGGGATGAAAAATGCGGATGTGGTCAATTTTTATTTTTTTAAATTGAACAGTGCCTGTGTTGCATGCCACACCAAATTTGCCAGCGGACGTTTTCCGGGCTTGGCCAAAGACGATGACGGGGACAGTCACCAGCACTGAATGGTTGAACACAGTCCCTGCGGAGATTGGGGTCCCCTGCGGAAGATTGGATTGGAAAGATTAAGATTGGGGTCGGACCAGCGCAACCTGTTGATTTAGACAATCCTGATTGGCCAATCTGGCCGATATTCAGGCTTAAAGCAATCTTTTCGAGGGCGAAAGCACCATTCTTAGTAACTACAGTCGTAAGCCGATATCTGAAATCTTAAAAACTCCATTTTGCCCAGAAAAATGGCAGTTTAAGAATAACCAAAGCCTAATTATCGAACCATAGTCATCTAATATCAGTTAGTTACATAGGCCCGACCCCTCCCAAAGTTGTATCCGGTGCTTCAACTAGGCCGTCAGGAGTGATAATGTGTTCAAGGGCCGAATCCAGAGGCAAAGCAACAAATAGTACAATGGATATATTGTTACCCTTCGTACTGATTCTTGCCGGTTTTTATGTGGGCTGGAACATTGGTGCCAATGATGCGGCGAACTGCATTGGCACCACCGTAGGTGCAAGAATAATTACCTATCGTCAGGCGGTGGCGGTGATGGCGATCTTTGTAATTTTGGGTGGTGTCTTACAGGGTCACCACGTCATGAAAACCGTTGGCAAGGGTATTGTGATTTCCGAGGTAACTGCTTTCGAGGAGCACAACAACAAGACAGCGGGGGCCGAGTTCAAGGCATTCTTCCCTGATGACCGTTTACCGGATAAAGCCATCTTGGTTGCCCTGTTATCCGCTGGTTTTTTTGTCACACTGGCAACGTTTTCAAGTATTCCCGTTTCCACCTCACAAGCCATTGTCGGTGGTGTGGCCGGTGTCGGTATAGGCATTGTTGGCATGAATGCAGCCTACTTCAAGCTGGGTGTGCTTTCAAAAATATTTGGTGCCTGGGTGATCAGCCCGGTACTCACAATGATACTGGCATTCGGGTTTTACATGCTGTTGAACCGGCTATTGAGAAATGCCAATGGTTTGGTCTGGTCGCGGGTATTGGGGTTCGCAGTGGTGGCATCCGCTGCATATGTTTCATACTCGTTGGGCGCCAATGATGTGGGAAATGCTATTGGACCCCTTTTGAGCAAGTATCCGGACAAGGGCCTTTATCTTGCAATACTTGGCGGGGTCGCAATGGCCGTTGGTGCCTTCACTTTTGGCGCCAGGGTGACGGATACGGTAGGTAAAAGCATTACATCGCTGGATTACACTGGCGCGCTTGCTGCACAGCTTTCGGCTGCTTTTGGGGTTCATGTGTTCTCGATGATGGGTATTCCGGTATCAACCTCACAGGCAGTGGTCGGAGGGGTTATTGGTGTGGGTCTTACCAAGGGCACGCGCGCGGTGAGTTTGAAAAAGATTTCGACTATATTTTTGGGTTGGATAATTACCCCCGTTTGTGCAGCTACATTCGCTGCGCTGGTCTATCGTCTGTTCGGCTGACACAACGGGAAAAAAAGGAAGAAGGACATGTTGATTTTCAAGAAGGAAAAAGAGGCAAGAAAACTGGTCATGGAGCATGCAGGAACTGTGGCAGATTGCCTGGCTGAATCGCGTGGTGTATTGGAGGAGTATCTTTGCGGTAACACGGCGAATTCAGACTCCTGGGCTGACGCCGTTCATAAGCTTGAGTCTCGCTGTGATGAGCTCAAGTTTGAAGTGCGTGACGCTTTGAACCGTGGAGCATTCCTGCCAATTATTCGTGCGGATATTTATGCCCTGGTAGAGTCGGTTGATGTGATTGCCGGTGTTGCCGAGGATGTCACTGATTTCGTGACCACACAGTACCCGTCGGTCCCCGAAGACCTCAACTCTGACTTTCTGGAAGTATTTAATGCATCACTTGAATGTTTCAGTGAGCTGCAAAAGGCCATGAAGGCATTCTTCAAACCCAAGGGGCAAATTGAAAGTCTGCAGGATCACGCCAAACAAGTCAGTAATCTTGAAACCGATGTAGACAGACTGGAGAGACAACTGATCCGTAAAATCTTTCGTTCGGACATGCAGCTAAGTAACAAGATACACCTGTCCGCCCTGATCTCTGATATCACCAGCATTGCAGATTATACTGAAGACGTTTCTGACCAGTTGGAGACAGCCGCCATGAGATCTATGATTTGAAGAATTCATTTGCGGACACTGGTACCTGCAGCAATAACATCGATTACGTGATATCGACCGGGCTCTCGGTTGGAAATGCTGCACGAGCACGAGCAAGGGTACGGGGTCAATTAACTGAGCTTAATTGACCCCGGCCCCCTTTTGCGGCTCTTTTTCATGCCCTTTTTCACCGACCTGGAGCAGGTACACCGGGCTACCTGAGTGAGCCTGGAGCGACCAGCTTGCTATTCAAAACCGCTGTTGAAAATCATGTCATCGGGATCAGGTATTTCTTTAAAAATACCCATCGGCGAGTAGCCGGCATAACCAGGGAAGACAAACTCGCGACTCTGTGTTGTGTGTTGACCCCGCTTGTGCAGATACTCGCTGAGTATCCGGCGGAAATCTGTTGTTACTGACAAGGCGCCCTGGAACAGTTCCGGTTCGGTGCTGCCATTCTTCGGGTTGGGGTAATTGACCCAATCGTCCTCTGTTCCGGGGTACAAACCCGGCCAATTGCCGTAGATCTTGCCGCCGTTTACATTCTTGCCCAGCGCCAAAAGCATATTGCCATTGCCGTGATCGGTTCCGGCTGAATTATTCTCGTACAGACGGCGGCCAAACTCACTCTGGATGATGACGGTGGTGCGGTCAGCGTAACTGCCACCGCTTTTTTCCAGATCATCAAAAAAAGATGCCAGCGCCCGACCCAGGTAATCAATCTTGTTGTCATAGGTGCCCGGGTTGTTCTGGTTTGAATGCGTGTCGAAGTTGCCGTAGTCCAGTGTGAATATCCGTGTACCGGCATCCAGCTTGATCAACTGCGCGACATTTTTCGTTTGCCTGCCAATATCGTTATCTTGATAGGCGATTGCGCCCGCACCCGTGTAGTTACTGTCAAAAGTAGTGCGCAGCAATTCTTCGGCGGCCAGTGCCTGGGCACCCGCATTGTTGATCGGATTCACTCCGGTGTTGTAAATGGCAGGCAACATGTCCAACTGCATGATGCCCGTATCGCCGACACCCCACCGCCAGTGTGCATTGTCGAGTCTGAATCGCTCCGGTGACCAGACGGTCAGCGAGGAACTATTGCCAAGCAGGCTGGAAGGTGGATTGTTCCTGAAGGAAACAATGGGTAAAAAGATTTCTTCCGGATACAGATCCAGGGTACCGGTCATGGATTGAAAGTGACGATGCAGCCAACCGGTGAATGTACCGATATTACCGGGTGTACCCAGTTCGATATATTTTTCGGCATCAAAATGGCTGCGTGAGGAAATGTCGTCCGCTGTTCCGGTAGCCTGCACGATGGCCAGGTGCTTGGAATCGTACAAGTCCTTTAACGGGGCCAGCAGGGGGTTCAGCCCAAATGGTTCGGTTCCCAGGGGAATGGCTGCATTGGGGCCAGTATCCGGGATCGCCAGTACCGGGCGCATAAGCGAATAATAAGTGTGATCATTCCCCAAAGGCACCACGAAATTGAAGCAATCGATACCGCCTCGCAGAAAAATATAGACCAGGATTTCCTCATTGTATGGAGGTCCGGCCTGCGCCAATGGTACCGCAACTGTCAAACCGCCGGCCATGGTCCCCAAGGCGCTGGATTTCAGAAACTGTCTGCGTTTCATACTCATTTCAGCTGTCCTCAGCGCAACAGGGTGTCTGGAAGCATGGCGATGCTCGCCACCAGGGTCCGCAGACGTTGACTGCAATAGGCATTCCACGGGAGTGGGGCCCATTCTTCAGAATCGATCGGCAGTGGTGTATCGGCACTGACGGCGTCCTGCTGCAAAAAGGCCACCAGTTGTGCGCGTACCGTGCCGTCTATTTGGGGTGATCCACTATTTGCAGCGTCGTAGCCCAGGAAACGGTTGACCCAATAATCGACGATATTATTGGCGGTTCGCTGCTCCTGGGTGAAAGCAGCAGTGGTTTTAGCCACCACATCGATTGGACCGTAGTCAAACCAGATCCAGGTGTTGGGGTCATCATCCGGGTTTTGTGCGTAATAACTGTTGAATAATGCATTGACCACGCGCCAGGACATGATCAGGGGCGTGCTGCCCAACCAGGCCTCCTTGCTGTCCGGGAAACCATCCGGTGTTACCCAGGAAAATGGTATGCCACCGGTTTCAGTCAGGCGGTAGAAAACATCGATACTGAACTGGAAGTTTTGCCCGTCCCGGAAGTTTTCAATCCAGTTACCCCACTCGTCAGGGCGCACCAGGTGTTGATCCAGGCCACCACAGCTGCGTACCGCACCGGCGACGATTTCAAACGGGCGCTTGGTTTTTGAGCCCCAGTTGGCTGCATCTTTAAATTCATTGGAAAGAATGATGGTGCGCACCACCTGCTTGAGTTGATCGGCTGCCTGCCACTGATCATTAAACACCACTGCCGCCGCTTCAACGATCGATTCGGGCGGATCGTCACTGATCAGCCGTTTGCACAACTTTCTGCAGACATATCGGGCCGTGTTGGGGTGCTTGGCCAGAAGATCGAGTACTTCGCGTGTCTCGTTTTCACCCGTGGCAACAATGTCCTGACCCAGTACGCGTTTGGCGGCTGGCTCGTGCCAGGCGTCGTAGTAAATGAATTCTCCGGTATTATTACCATCGGTCCATTGATTGCTGATGGTCCAGCCGGTCAGACACAGGGTGACCTGCACTACATCTGCTTCTGAATAACCGGCTTTCAAGCCCGTGGGCAGCACCGTCGAGGAGCCAATCAGCGGCGTTGCCTCAGGGATTTCATTTTCCGGGGTAAAGCCATAGGAGTTCACGGCGCCAAGGGTGTGCAGTTCCTGCACCTCGCGGGCAAAGTTTTCGTTGGGTCCCCAGCGCGTATTGGACACATTATCCAGGTAGTACATCATGGCAGTGCTCTGGGTTACCGCTTCCAACATTTGGCGGAAGTTGCCTAACAAGTGGGTGCGGATCACATCCCGGTCGTAATGTACGAATACCGGCGCTATCCCAAAACGAACACCTTCAACACTAAAATGGGTGTGCCAGAAATCGGCCAGGATTTCGGCCAGCTGCCATTGGCTGTATATCGCGCGGTTCAGACCCATCAACTGGGTTTCGATGACCGGGTACTGGTACTGCGGCCATGGTGGTTCGGCTACGACGCGTTCCTGCCAAAGTGTTGTCAGGCTGTCGCCCATGGTTTCCCAATTGCTGGACGGGTCATTGACGATTGCACTGAGCGGCGGGTCGTTTACCGGGGGCCAGGCTGGTTGATAGCCATTCAACTGGGCATCGACGTACTTCTGCAGGCGATCATCAAAATTGTCATCCAGCGCCAGCAAGGCGGTGAGGTCTTCCGGTTTGTAGCCAAATGTCAGCCTGCGCAATGCCCGTACATGTTCATCAGGGGTTGCCGATATCGCCGCGCCTGAGGGATCGGATTGTTTACCAGCGGATGATGCGGAATACAGGGGTTTGAGACCGGAAAACCGGCCTTGTGTCTTTACCGAACCTGGTTCGAGTGCTTTGACGGGCCATGAATATCCTATCCCGGCCAAACTGACAGCTCCGGCTGCGCCAAGCCCGGTCTTTATCACGGTTCTTCGAGGCTGTTTGAGTTGTTCTTTCATCACCATCCCTGTAAATGAAAAGCAGGCACTCAGCTTAAACCTGCCAATAATAGTATGCAGCTTTTTATCCGGGCTGGCAAAGACCCTTAAAGCTGAAGAGCCTCAGGTGAAGTCGACGTGCCCTCACTGCATGCGTTAGCCAATGCGCTGGGCGATAGTATGGGGTAGTTTAGTGAGTTGCGTTTTCCAACCTGATGAGGAAACCTGCTCAGGATTCTTTACCGGGGGTCCGGACTGAGACCTTTAAACCAACTCGCTACCAGGTTTCGTTCGCTGTCAGTCATCTGGGTGAGGTTCGCCAGCGGCATCGTGCGGGTAACTACCACGGCCTGGTAAACCATTTCGGCGTGTTGTAGCAGTTTTTCAGGGCTATCGAGTTCGATGCCAAGAGGGGCACTTGTGAAACCCTGGTGGCTCGGTGCCTCAGAATGGCAATTCATACAGCGTCGCCCGATGATGGCGTAAATATCACTGGTTTTCACTTCCTCTGTTGAAGACCCGCTTTGCATAAGTTTCGCAGATTCAGGTGCAGTGGCGACAACCAGGCCAATAAGCAGCAGTAGGGCAGGTATCAGCGGCCACGACCGGAAACCGGTTAGATGCCGGATGTTGAAATAATGTCTGATGGCGACAGCAGCCAGTGAAAAAACCAGCAGCACCAGCCAGTTTTGCGGGTGGTTATAGGTGGCCGGGTAGTGACTGCTGATCATGATGAACAGCACCGGCAAAGTAAGGTAATTGTTATGCTTTGAACGTTGCAGTGCCCTGCGGCCCTTGCTGGCGTCGGGGGTGCGATTCTCCGTTACTGCATTGACGAGATCCTTCTGTGCCGGAATGATGACCCGGAATACATTCGCCACCATGATCGTGCCGATAGCCGCACCGACATGAATGTACGCTGCACGACCGCTTAAATATGTGCTTAAGATCCAGGCCAATAATACGAACCAGGCAATTATCAGTCCTGCAAGAAGCCCCTCGTAACGGGACAGGGATGAACAGCAAAGCAGGTCGTAGACAATCCAACTGGACAACAGGGACAGGATACCGATAGTTATGGCCGTCGTGGAGGTAATCGCACTGATCTCCGGGTTCAGCATATAGGTCTGTGCATTCCAGTAGAACACGATGATCAGCAACGCCATACCGCTTAACCAGGTAGCATAGGCCTCCCACTTGAACCAGTGCAGGCTGGGTGGAAGCTCTGCAGGTGCAACTGCGAATTTTTTCAGGTAATAGAAGCCACCGCCATGCACCGCCCACAGGTCACCTGCCGTAGACTCCGGCTGGTTTTGCCGTTGCAGGTGATTTTCAAGCCAGTTGAAATAGAAGGAAGCACCGATCCAGGCGACACCGACAATAAAATGCGACCAGCGCACCAGCAGGCTCAGCCACATATGCAGGTGTGCTTCCAACTAGGCCTCTTCCCCATTGGAATACAAACAATTGAGGATCGCCTCTGGTGTGGCCGGGGTATTGAGTGACGGTAGCGAATTCCCACCCAGCTTGCCGGCAATGACCTGGCTGATTGCGCTATGCACGGATATCGCGAGCATCAAAGGAGGTTCACCCACAGCCTTTGAGCGGTGGATGGTCTTTTCCCTGTTTCTACCCTTGTCCCATAAACGGACATTAAAAACCTCCGGCATATCGCCGCAGGTCGGGATCTTGTAAGTCGAGGGTGCGTGGGTACGCAGTTGACCCTGCTTATCCCACCAGACCTCTTCGGAGGTCAGCCAGCCGGCTCCCTGTACAAAGCCACCTTCTATTTGCCCAATATCGATTGCCGGGTTCAATGATTTTCCTGCGTCGTAGAGGATATCGACACGCGTGATACGTGACTCACCGGTCAGACAGTCCACTTCAACCTCGGAAACCGCTGCCCCGTACGCAAAATACAGGAATGGCCGGCCACTTGAAGTTTGCGGGTCGTAGTAAATCTTGGGTGTCCGGTAGAATCCTGTTGCGGACAGGGAAATTCGCCCCAGCCAGGCCTGTTCAGCCAGTTCAGCAAAGCTGATTTCAGATTCGCCGGCCTGTACATGGTTGTCGACAAACCGGATTTCAGAGGGCGGTGTGGCGAATTTTTTGCTGGCAAATTTGAGCAGGCGTTTCTTGATTTTACGTGCTGCTGCCCGGGCTGCCATGCCATTCATATCGGTTCCGGAAGAGGCCGCAGTTGCCGATGTGTTGGGAACCTTGCCGGTATTGGTCGCGGTAATTTTGACCCGGTCGAGATCTATCTGAAATTCATCGGCCACCACCTGTGCGATTTTGATCATCAGACCCTGGCCCATCTCGGTACCGCCGTGGTTAAGATGGACGCTTCCGTCCTTGTAAACATGGACCAGTGCTGCGGCCTGGTTTAGAAAGGTCGTGGTAAAGGAAATGCCGAACTTGGCCGGTGTCAGGGCGATGCCCTTGCGTATGATAGGGCTGGTCCGGTTAAAGTCAGCTATCTCTTGCCGTCTCGCCCTGTAATCTGAAGACGCTTCCAGTTCTGCGATCAGACCAGGCAGGACATTGTCTTTTACCACCATCTTGTAAGGCGTGATGTTACGTGTATCGACGCCATACAAATTTGCTTTCCGTACGTCCAGTGGGTCTTTACCGAGTTGTTGGGCGATCGCATCGATGACACGTTCAATACCCACCATACCCTGTGGACCTCCAAAACCGCGGAATGCCGTGTTTGATACGGTATTGGTCTTGCAGCGGTAGGAAGAGATGCTGACATTGGGCAGGTAATAGGCGTTGTCGCTGTGGAACATGGCACGATCGGCGATCGGCCCGGACAGGTCCGATGATATACCGCAACGCAAAGCATGGGTGAACCCGATGCCAAGAATGCGACCTTCGTCATCAAAACCCACATCGTAGCGAATCAGGAAGTCATGCCGTTTGCCGGTGCTGCGCATATCGTCATCACGATCCAGTCTGATCTTGACCGGACGACCGGTCAGGTCAGCCATCACGGCCGCCATGATCGCCCACTGGGCTGCCTGGGTTTCCTTGCCACCAAAGGCACCACCCATCCTGCGGACCTCTACCGTCACGGCATTTATAGGTTTACCAAGACTGCGCGCAACCAGGTGCTGCACCTCGCTTGGATGCTGTGATGAGGTCAGGATGAGTATGTCCCCGTCCTCTTTTGGTACCGCCATCGATACCTGGCCTTCAAGGTAAAAATGATCCTGACCACCGGTGAAGACCTCGCCCTGCAAACGCCGGGGTGCCGCCTGGATGGCAGCCTGCGGGTCACCCCGTTGCATGCTGTGCGGTTCAAGCACGTAGGATTTTCTTTCCATCGCGGTTTCGATATCAAGTATCGCGGGTAAGGCCTCGTACTCTATGTGTGCCAGTTGTGCTGCCTGTCTTGCTATCGCGCGGCTCTCGGCAAGCACCGCAAACACGGGTTGTCCGGCAAACTGGACCAGCTTATCGGCCAGCACCGGTTCATCGAATTTGTGCATCGGGCTGATTTCGTTAACACCGGGAATATCAGCTGCGGTCAGGGTCCTGATAACACCCGGATATTGTGCTACGGCACAGAGATCCATGCTGATAACCTTTGCATGGGCCAGTTCGCTGCCACCGAAATAACAATGCAGAAGGTCGGCAGGCTCCGGAATGTCATCAACGTAAAGTGCTGAGCCTGCAACGTGTTTGCGTGCACTGTCATGGCTGATGGCGGAAAACACACTGCGGATTTTCCGTCTTGTTTGACTGAATGTTCTTGAGTCAGGCACCGGCACCATCCCCTTCACCACGCTGTTCCATCTGTTCCGGTGCGTAGCGTATCCCCAGACGGACGGGGTAGGGCGTTGAATTGTGCTCAAGAAAGAACCTTTGTAACAGGTTCTGTGCAACCCGCATGCGATACGCGGCGCTGGCACGCATATCCGTCAGGGGGGTGAAATCCGCCAGCATTGCCTGCATGGCCAGGTCGATGGTTTCCTGGTTCCAGGTCTTTCCTTCAAGGGCCTGCTCGCATGCCGTAGCGCGTTTCGGTGTTGCCGCCATACCACCAAAACAAACCCGTGCATTGCTGATAGTGGACTCTTCGACCTGCATGGAAAAGGCACCACAAACCGCTGAAATATCCTGCTCAAAACGTTTGGAAACCTTGTAGATTTCGAATAACTGATTGTCCTGCGGTGGCGGCAGCAGTATCTGCGCGACAAACTCGCCGGCGTGCAGATCCTGTTTGCCGTAGCTGATGAAATAGTCCTCAAGATTGATGCAGCGCCGGCCTTTTGAGCTACACAGCACCAGCCTGGCTCCCGCTGCAATCAACCCGGGTGGCATGTCACCTATCGGAGAGCCATTTGCGATGTTACCGCCGATGGTGCCTGCATTGCGTACCTGGGTGCCACCGATACGCTGGATCAACGGCAGGAAGACCGGGTGGAGGGCGCTGATGACACTGCTTGCATCGGTGTAGGAAACCGTTGCGCCGATCGACAGGCCATCACCATCGTCATCGTCATGGATCTGCTTCAGTTCCACCACTTCACCCAGGTAGATTACGGTTTCCAGTCGGCGGTGTTGCTTGGTGACCCACAAACCCACGTCTGTCGCACCGGCGACCATTACGGCCTCTGGATTTACATCCAGCAAGCTGCATAATTCAGCTATTGAGCGGGGTGCGTAGTACTTTCCATTTGCACTGCGGAGCTCCAGTGCATCCGTACTTTGAATTGAGTTTAGCTGCTCAATCGTTTGTTTTTCCCGGGCACTGAAACGGTCGCTGCGCTGTGCTTTCAGAACCTGTTCGGCGGCACGTATGATGGGCGCATAACCGGTGCAGCGGCACAGGTTACCGGCAAGCCCCAGGTCGATGTCTGTGCGTTCTGCGTTGTGCTGCCTGTCATCGTGAAACATTGCGAAAAGGGACATGACAAAACCGGGTGTGCAAAAACCACACTGTGAGCCGTGTTGTTCTACCATGGCCTGTTGGACAGCATGGAGTTCAGGTGTACTCCGGTCATCGGCTCCTGCAAGATCCTCGACAGTCACCAGTTGTTTACCATCCAGCGTGGCTAAAAACTGGATACAGGAATTTATCGCCTGGTAACGTATACCGCCGTTGTGCAGCTCTCCAACCACCACGGTACAGGCCCCGCAGTCACCTTCCGCACAGCCTTCCTTGGTACCTTTCAAACCCTTGTCTTCGCGCAAAAACTCCAGCACGGTCCGTGTCGGGTCACACAGACGAATCTCTTCTACCTGGTCTGCAAGGATAAATCGAACCGTATCGCGCATTGGTATCAGTCCCGTTTCTCAGCTACCACGATAGGTGCTGTAACCGAACGGGGAGAGCAGTAGCGGTACATGGTAATGCTGTGTCTCGTCGTTGATGCCGAAACGAATAACGACCTGGTCCAGAAACCGGTGCTCACCATCCTCCTGTCCCCTTGCATTGAAATAATCACCGGCGTGGAAAACAAGCTCATATTCACCGGCAACAAAACCATCATCTTCCAGCAGAGGATTCTCGCAACGGCCATCGATATTGGTAATCGCGCGGGCGATGGCAGTGTCTTGTCCCCGGCGAAACAGTTCGATTCGGATCGCTGCACCGGGGCAGCCATTGGCGATATCCAGTACGTGTGTTGTTAAACGTCCCATGCTCGTGCCGGTTCTCTCCGTTTCGTTTGTGGACTATCAGTTATACTTTGATCTGACTACTGAAAGTATATCAGTTTAAATGTCGCAATTTGACGGCTCACGGCGAATCTTGTGAGCTGTTTTGATTTGAATGAAGTGCCCGGGTAATCCTGACTCATGAGCAATAACTATCCCAGAGACCTGCGCGGATACGGTGCCAGTCCCCCCGACCCCCGTTGGCCGGGAGGAGCGCGTCTGGCTGTACAGATAGTACTTAATTACGAAGAGGGCGGAGAGAACTGCGTGTTGCATGGCGACCCGGCTTCAGAGGCATTTTTATCGGAAATTGTCGGTGCCGATGCACGCGAAGGCGTGCGCCATATGAGCATGGAATCCCTCTACGAATACGGTTCACGTGTTGGCGTGTGGCGTTTGAAGAATTTATTTGATCGCTACAAGATACCGGTCACGGTATTCGCCGTTGGTATGGCGGTTGAACGTTATCCGGAGCCCGTACAGGCACTGTTTGCAGCGGGTCACGAGATTTGTAGTCATGGCTATCGCTGGATCGATTATCAGAATGTCAGCGAAACCACTGAACGTGAGCACATGCAAAAGGCCATCAGGATCATCGAGGAAGCTGTCGGCGAACGGCCGCTGGGATGGTATACCGGTCGCAGCAGCCCCAACACACGCGCGCTGGTCATCGAGGAGGGCGGCTTTCTTTATGATGCCGATGACTACAGTGACGAATTGCCTTTCTGGAACCACCAGCACGGCAGGCCGCACCTGGTTATCCCGTACACGCTTGATGTCAATGATATGCGTTTTGCCACGCCCCAGGGGTTCAACAGCGGTACGCAATTTTTGCAGTATCTGAAAGACAGCTTCGATGTGCTTTACGCGCAAGGCGCAGATTCGCCACGGATGATGTCCGTGGGTTTGCATTGCCGTATTTCAGGACGACCGGGGCGATATGCGGCATTGGAGGCCTTTCTTCGTTATGCCCGCTCACACGATGACGTCTGGTTTTGCCGTCGTGTCGACATTGCACGTCACTGGCACACCGGGTTTCCACCCCAATAGGCAGAAACCGCGTATGGATCACACGACTTTCCTGGAAAAGTTTGGCGCGGTATTTGAGCACTCGCCATGGGTGGCTGAGGTGGTATTTAGAAACGGCGGCGGATTATTGAGCGATGCTGAAACCCTGTGTGAGAAGTTCGAATCGGTGTTCCTGGCGTCCGATTCCGTGCTTCAACTCGCAACATTGAGGGCACACCCGCGATTGGCCTGTGCCCTGGGCGAACCGCTTGACCTGACGGCTGACTCGGTCAACGAACAAAGTGCTGCCGGGCTCGACCAGTGTTCCGCAGATGAACTGGCAGAGTTCGCTCGTTTGAATACGGCTTACAGTGAGAAATTCGGCTTTCCCTTTATCATTGCAGTGAAGGACCTTAATTTACATCAAATTCTAGATATATTTCATAAGAGAATGAATAATAACAAAATAGATGAGTACAAAGTAGCACTACAGCAGACCTGTAAAATAGCCCGGTTTAGAATTATGGATATTCTTGATGCCTGAAAAATACCGACAACCACCGGATTCTGTCAGGCACCTCAGTAATCTTGCCCTGCCGGATTTGGGTGCTGCGATATTCAGTGTCAGTGACGAGTTCTTCGCACCGGCAAAACGCATGTTGTCGCCCGGCGAGCCGGTTTTTATTCCGGATCGCTTCGATGAGCATGGTAAGTGGATGGACGGATGGGAAAGCCGGCGTAAACGAACTGCCGGGCATGATTATTGCGTGATTCGGATTTGCCCCGGTGTAATACGCGCCGTTGAGATTGATACAAGTTTTTTTACCGGAAATTTCCCGCCGGCCGCAATGCTCGAGGCCTGTAATGCCGAGATTGAGCCGGATGAGAATACTGCTTGGACCGAGATAGTCCCAAAAACCGACCTCGAGGGTGACTCCCGGCTTTTTATTAACGTCAACGATGACACCAACTGGACGTTTATACGGCTGAGTATCTATCCGGATGGCGGGATCGCGCGCCTCAGGGTCTATGGAGAACCGCTAAAAAACACAAGCGTCCATGACAGGGAACAGTGGGTTGATCTTGTGTCAAACCAGGCGGGTGGAGTTGCGCTTGCATGTAACAATATGCATTTCGGAGATATGGCCAATCTCCTGGCCAACCGGCCGGTTGCCAATATGGGTGATGGGTGGGAAACACGCCGCAGACGTCATCCGGGCAACGACTGGGTTATTTTGAAGTTGGGCCAGGCTGGCCAAATTTGCAGGGTTGAGGTCGACACCGCCTTCTTTCGGGGTAACTATCCCGCGCGCTGTTCCCTTAAAGGTGCCACGCCCGGCACCGGTGCCGACCTGGTCAGCGAGTCCGTCAATTGGGGAGAGATTTTACCCCCGGTAGCCCTGGGGCCTGACCAGTTACATATTTTCGAAAGCCAGCTTCGCGATGCCGGTCCTGTCACACACGTTCGTATGGATATCTATCCGGATGGTGGTGTTGCAAGACTCCGTTTGTCCGGCTTACCGGCAAACCCTGATAGCTCAGGCTGAGACGGGACAATATGCAGATTCGGGCACAAGCACTCACAAGGGAAGCCTTTCGGCCGTTTGGAGACGTGCTGGAGACCGATGGCAGCCCTGCACAGGTGATCAATTTCGGGAATACGCAAAAATTCAGCAAACTGGCAGAAGTCACGACCGGGGACGGTGGTTTTGCACAACTCAGCATTTATCGCAGTTCTGCGATCACAGTGCCATTCAGAATTCGGTTGATGGAGTGCCATCCATTGGGTAGCCAGGCCTTTTATCCGTTACATCATCGGCCTTTCCCGGTGGTTGTGGCCAGGGCCGGCGATGTACCCGGTCCGAAGGATTTAAAGGTATTTCTGACCAATGGCCGCCAGGGCTTCAACCTGCATGCCGGTGTCTGGCACCACTATCAACTAACGCTCGGCCAGGAATCAGATTACCTGGTGGTTGATCGGGGTGGCAAGGGTGACAATTACCGCGAACACCATTTTAGCGAAGAGGTGTGGCTGGATATATGAATCCGTTGGTGTCCGTTGTTCTGCCGGTTCGTAACGGTGGCGAATATCTGAGCCAGGCGGTCAACAGCATTCTTTCCCAGACGTATGTAAAACTGGAACTGCTTCTGATCGATGACCACAGCACCGATGATGCGATTTCCTCGCTTGATAAGGGTGACCCACGGCAGAAGATATTCAATTGCAAGGGCAATGGAGTGGTCGATGCCTTTAATACGGGTTTTGAACTAGGTCGCGGTGAGTATATCGCGCGTATGGACGCTGATGACATTTCGTTACCCGATCGTTTTCGCTACCAACTGGCTTTCCTGGAAAAATATCCTTCAATTGATATCAGCGGTTGCTGTGTGGAAATTTTTTCGGACCAGGGTATCCGGGGCGGTCTTGAACGTTATCAAAACTGGCTGAACTCGGTACGGGAACCTGAACAGGTACACCAACAGATTTTTATCGAAAGTCCGCTGCCGAACCCCGGTCTCATGTTTCGCCAGGCTGCATTGAAACAACTCGGTGGTTACCGGGATAATGGGTGGCCCGAGGATTACGATCTTCTGCTGCGGGCCGATGCTGCCAATATGCAGATGGGTAAACCGGAACCTGTTTTGTTACGCTGGCGCGAACACCAAACCCGCCTGACCCATACCGACCCGCTCTACGAGCGGCGAAATTTCATGCAGGCCAAGAGCCACTTCCTTGTGCATCACCGGCTGCATGGACGTCCGGTCATCATATGGGGGGCAGGTCCGACCGGGCGCCTGATGTTTGACCTGTTGACCGCAGAAGGTGCACAAACAGAGGGTTTCATCGAAGTGCACCCGCGCCGGATCGGAGGTCAGAAAAGAGGCTTACCGGTCTGGCCGACC
>Ga0316201_10000121_pt1 | contig 34121 bp, 31 predicted proteins | sample CS6wburrow_MG_FD_204516 | JGI IMG/M metagenome (GOLD analysis project Ga0316201, IMG submission 204516) | Coastal sediment microbial communities from Delaware Bay, Delaware, United States - CS-6 worm burrow | ecosystem: Environmental > Aquatic > Marine > Coastal > Sediment | place: USA...
CATGAGGCCTTCCGTTTAAAGGCTGTCGAGAATGGTATCGGCATCGCTAACCTTGAATTCGCGCGGCGCCTCGACATTGAGCAGTTCGACCACGCCATCGTTGGCGACCATCGCGTAACGTTGCGAACGTATGCCCATACCGCCAGCGCTCAGGTCGAGCTCGAGGCCAACCGCACGGCTGAAGTCGGCGTTGCCGTCGGCTATCATCATCACCCGGTCGTCCACGTTATGCTGTTCTCCCCAGGCTTGCATGACGAATGCATCGTTAACCGACAGGCAGATGATGCGGTCGATACCCTTGTCGAATAACTTGTCCGAGTTGACCACGTAACCGGGCAGATGCGACGCGGAACAGGTCGGCGTAAAAGCGCCTGGCAGCGCGAATAGCACCACTCTCTTGCCGGCGAAGAGCTCATCGGTGTTTATGGTTTGTACCCCGTCTGCGGTCTTGTATTGCACATCGATTGAGGGTAATTTGTCGCCAACCTGAATTGTCATTTCAGTTTCCTTAAGATTTTTCGGGTCGCTGATACTACATCGATTCGCCCGATTTCCCAACGTTTTGTAATTGCTATGCTGGCCTCGAACCTGATTAAACACCGTAACCACTGGATATTCGATCTGGACGGGACGCTTACCGTCAGTGCGCACGACTTCGAACATATTCGCCGCGAACTCGGCCTGGCGCCGGAAACACCCATTCTCGAGGCCCTGCACGCAATGCCCGAGGCCGAGGCAGCGCCGCTGTGGGAACAACTCAACGAACTCGAGTTTTATTATGCCGGCAAGTCTTCGGTCATGCAGGGCGCCGAGGAGTTGCTACAGAAGTTGCACCAAAACGGGCGCCAGCTGGCGATTCTGACGCGCAATACCATGCCGGTTGTAAAGCAAACCCTGCACGCCTGCCGGCTCGAACATTTCTTCCCGGTCGAACATATCCTGGATCGTGACGCCTGCATCCCCAAGCCGTCACCCGATGGTGTCAGGCACCTGCTCGAATTCTGGCATGCGCAGGCCGACGATACCGTCATGGTCGGCGATTACCTGTATGATCTGGAAGCCGGCAAGGGCGCCAATGTGGCGACCATACACGTCGATACCCGCGGTAATGGCGACTGGCCCGAATACACCGATATCCGGGTCCAGGGACTCGGTGAAATTATTGATTACCTGTAGGAACTGAAATGAAAATACTGCTTATCGGATTAACCCTGGTGGCGCTGCTGGGCTGCTCGGAAAAAGAGTTGCGCGAGACTATCGAATTGATCAACGCCAGCGCCGAGGAAGTTCCGCTCACGCGCGCGGAGGTCGTCGCCGCCCTGAAGGACTCGCTGTCGAAAGGCATTTCCAGGGGCGCGGCGGTTGCGTCGAAAAAGAATGGTTACTTTGGCAATCCTGCGCTCAAAATTCCGTTTCCGCCTGAGGTAAGAAAGGTTGAGAAGGCATTGCGCCAGGTCGGCCTCGGCAAGGAAGTCGATCGCTTCGTCAAGCAGCTGAATCGAAGCGCGGAACTGGCGGCGGCAAAGGCAAAGCCGATATTCATCAAGGCAATCACGTCCATGACTATAGACGATGCCTTCAAAATCCTGAATGGCGAAGCGGACGCGGCAACGCGTTACCTGAAGCGTACCACCGGTGACGAATTGCGCGCGCAATTCCTCCCGATCGTCAGTGACAAGCTCGATCAGACCAGCGCTACCCGCTACTATGGCGACATTGTCGGCCAGTACAATCAGCTGCCGTTAGTAAAAAAAGTCGATCCTGATCTCGAAGCCTATGCCACCGACAAGGCCATCGAAGGGCTGTTCCTGTTGATTGCCGAAGAGGAGGCCAATATCCGCGCCAACCCGAGAGCGCGCACCACGGAATTGTTAAAGCGGGTTTTCGGCAGTCTCGACTAGTCCGCAACCGACATTGTGGCGGTTACTCTTTGACCGCGATCGAGCCGGTGACGGGTTGTTCGATTTGCAGGAAGTCAGCGCAATTCATGCGCAGGATCTGTTCATGCGAACCGGCGTTGAAACAAAGATCGTCTACCTCGGTAACCATTTCATCGACGAAAACGCGCATGCCGTAAAGCGATCCGAACGGCGGCATGGCGCCAAGCTCGCAGTCTGGAAACAACGCCCTGAACTCGTCTTCGGTCGCCAGGCGCGCCTCTTTGGCCGCCGCCAGTTTTCTCAGGCCAGCGATATCCACGTGGCGTGACGCGGATACCACCGCCATCACCTTGTCGCCATCGAGATCGACGATAATGGTTTTCGCAAACTCGCGTCGTGGCACGAAAGTCGAGGCCGCGGTTTCACGCGCGGTATAGGCCGGCGAATGATTGATGCTGATGTACTTGATATTTCGTTCGTCCAGCATCTGTTTCAGTTTTTGTGCGGGCATTGGTCGGTTTCTCCCTGGTTAATCTCTGTCAAAATCATTGTTGATATAACGATCGTGTGGGTTAGTCGGAATCAGGCGCTAAACAGGTTGTCATAATCGAATAGACGACCGGTTGCACAGGCGCTTACCCATGGTCTGATTGTTCCTGTTGGAGTAGTGCTTCCATTGTCTCGTGCATTTTGAACTTCTGGAGTTTACCGGTGACGGTCATTGGTAATTCATCGACGAAACGAATATATCGGGGAACCTTGAAATGAGCGATCTTTCCCGTGCAAAAGCCGCGCAGCTCTTCCTCGTCCATGCTTTCACCGGCATGTAGCTGAATCCAGGCGGCAACCTCTTCTCCCAGGCGGCGGTCGCTAACGCCAAAAACGGCCACCTCGGCAATTTTTGGGTGGGTAAAAAGGAAGTCCTCTATTTCCCGCGGGTAAATGTTTTCACCGCCGCGGATAATCATTTCCTTGCGCCGGCCGGTGATGCGCAGATACCCGTCCGCATCCATGCGGCCCAGGTCGCCGGATTTTAACCAGCCCGCGTCGTCTATCGCCTCTGCGGTTTTATCCGGCTCCGCAAAGTAACCCCGCATGACGTGGTGCCCGCGAAAGCAAATTTCCCCGATCTCGCCGATGGCGACGGTAGCCTGGCTTTCGGTATCGATAATCTTGACTTCCTGGTGCGGCAGGTTGTGGCCAACGGTTTCGATACGTCGTTCGAAACTGTCGTCTCGCGTCGTCAGGTGAGTCAGGGGCGATGCCTCGGTTTCACCGTATCCGATCAGGATCTCGGGGCAGTGCAGCTCTTCGATGACCCGGGTCATCAGTTCGGGCGGGCAGGGGGCGCCTGCCATGATACCGGTGCGCAAACTAGCGAGGTCGAAACTCGTAAAATCGGGCTGTTCGAGCATTTCGATAAACATGGTGGGTACCCCGTGAACCGCGCTGCATTTTTCGCTCGAGATTGCGCCAAGTACCTGTGACGCATCGAAATGCTCACAGGCGATGACGATGCAGGCGCCGACCGACAGGCACAGCAGGTTTGCAAGCACCATGCCGAAGCAATGGTAAAAGGGCACCGGCACTGCAAGCCTGTCGTGTTCTTCGAAATGCATCGAATGCGCGCTAAACCAGGCGTTGTTCAGGATGTTGTGATGGCTCAGCATCACTGCCTTGGGGAAACCCGTTGTGCCCGACGTGTACTGGATGTTGATGACGTCGTCCCGATCCAGTCGGCCGCTAGCATCCTGTAATTCTGCCTGTGAGACCGTTTCGGCCGCCGCCAGCAGGTCCTGCCAGCGGGTGAAACCGGGCGTGGGGGCCTCGGTGTTGGCAGCGTCTGCGGGATCGTAAACGACGACATGTTTCAGCTCCTGAAAAGCCACCGACCCGTCCTCGAAAGCGTCTTGCCGCAGTTCAGGAGCGAGTTCGAGTAGCATGTCGATATAGTCGCTGCTACGAAATCGTGGAATCAGGAATAGCCCCTGCACCCGTGATTGCCGCAATGCGAATTCGAGTTCGTTGGGACGATAGGCGGGATTAATATTGACCAGGATCACCCCGATGCGCGCGGTGGCCAGCTGCACCAGCAGCCACTCGATGTTGTTGGTGGACCAGATACCGATGCGATCTCCGCGTTGGTAGCCGAGGCCGATCAATCCGCGCGCCAGGCGGTCAACCTCGTCGGCAAGCGTGGAATAGCTCAGGCGGCGCTGCTGCGGCAGCGAAACCACCGCCTCCCGGTCCGGAAAGCGCTCGGCAATTGCCTGAAAATGTTCGCTGATGGTTGATCCGAGCAGCGGCATATCGCCGCCACGATGCCAGTAACTTGCGGCCACTGGATTCATTTGGTGGCGACACGATCCCAGTAAGCATCGACCCGGGACTGGATTTCAGCGATGCCTGCAGCATCGCGCTCTGGTTCGAACAGGTGGCGAAAACGCCCCTGCAATTGCAGGTAGTCATCGACCGGTTTGCGCTGCTTCGGCACTTTGGTATGGCGTACTTCGCCGCCGACGTACTCCTTCAACGGCCAGACCCCGGTCTGAACCGCGAGTCGACCGATTTCGACACTGAGTTGTGGGTCGTAATCCCAGCCGGTCGGGCAGGGCGCGAGTGAAATCAGCATGCGTGGTCCGGTCATGGCCTGAAGCTTTTCGACCTTTTTCGCCAGGTCCAACGGTTCGGCGGCAATGACGGTGGCGACGTAGGCCGGGTTGTGAGCCGCCCAGATTGAAAACAGATCCTTCTTGTAGCCGGGGTAGCCATGCGAGCCCCGGCTGGTTGAAGTCCTGGCCGCATGGGGCGTTGCGGCGGAATACTGCTGGCCGGTGTTGCCGTAACCCTCGTTGTCGTAGCATAAATAGATAAAGTCCAGGTTCCGGTCCATTGCGCCCGAAGTCGCTGACATTCCCATGCCGTAGGCGGCGCCATCGCCGGTGATGACAACGACCTCGACGTTTTCATCGGCCGTCAGCTTTTTCTTCTGCAGCTGGATATCGATCGCGTCGCGCACGCCTTGTGCACCCGCGGGCGCCGATGCCATCGAGGTATAGAGCCACCCGCCACGAAACGGGGTAAATGGGTAAACCGATAACAGGGTCATGCAACCGGCGGCGTTAACGAACACGGTTTTGTCACCAAGAATATCGTACAGGTTATGCAGGGTTTCGAGGCCGCCGCAGCCGGCACACATCGGCGTACCGGTGCCGAGCAGGTGACTGGAAGGCATATCCTTCATGCGATGAAAGTGCAGGGGTGATTGTTTGCTCATAACGACGGCCTCAGGTTTGCTGGATTTCCGCGTGCTCCGCCTGCGCGATAGCCTGTAGCTTGCGCATTTCAGTCAATTCCTCCGCGGTGTAAAGCAGGCGCGTGTCGGGTGTCTCGCCGCGCTCGCTGGCCTGCTGCAACTCGTCGGCGATTGCAAAGAACTCGGACTGGCTGATATCCCGGCCGCCGAGCCCACCGATATAGCTCGCCAGCAACGGCGCATCGCTAGTGCCGTAAAGCGCGGTGGCGAACTCGCTGTGCAGCACCCCGCCCATGCCCATGGAAATATTTTGATCGATGACCGCGACAGCTCGTCGGCCCCGCAGCAGTTGCCTGACCTGCTGCCGCGGGAAGGGACGAAACAATCGCGGCCGCAACAGCCCTACCTTGTGGCCGGCGGCGCGCAGGCTGTCGACCGCATCCCGCGCCTTGGTGGAGAAGGATCCCACCATGACGAAGACATAGTCGGCGTCGTCCATTCGATGGCAATCGATCATGTCGTGTCTGCGGCCAAAGGTTTCCTCGAACTCGTCGATAATTTCGTCGTAGACAGACAGGGCCCTGAGTACCGCCAGGTGTGACTCGTAGCGAAAATAGGAATAGGGTCCGCCACCGAGCACGGCCATCGCCTGGCTCAACGGCGAGTTGCCTTTAAACTGCAGATTTTCAGGATCGTATTCACCGACGAAAGAGCGCGCCCGCGACGCTTCGGCCAGGTCAACCGGCTCGCGCGTAAACGACAGGTAAAAACCGTCCAGGTTGACGATGGCGGGCACGCGCACGTCCGGGTGTTCCGCCAGCCGGTAAGCGATCAGGATGCTATCCGCGATCTCCTGGCAGGTGGCGCAATGAATTTGTAAAAATCCGCTGTCGCGCGCGGCCATGATATCGTTGTGATCCGATTCGAGCGTGATCGGCGAAGCCAGACCGCGCGACACGTTGACCATGACGAAAGGCGTGCGCCAGCCGGCCACCGTGTAAACCATTTCCATGCCGTAGAGCAGGCCCTGGCTGGAGGTTGCGGTAAAGACGCGAACCCCCGATGAAGCAGCGCTGCCGGCCGCGGTAATCATAGAATGCTCGGACTCGAGCGTCACCAGGCGTGCATCCATGTCGCCCCGGTCGATCCAGGCCGCGAGGTCCTCGATGATTTCGGTTTGCGGGGTAATCGGAAACGCGGGAATGTAATCAACCTGTGCGAGACGCGCGCCCCAGGCCGCGGCGCTGTTGCCGGTTAACAGTATGCGGTTCATGTGGTCGCCTCCGCTTCCAGCTCGCGCGCGACATGCTCCGCGATCGACTCGATTGCGTGGGGCGGGCACTGCGCAACGCAGACCAGGCAGCCCTTGCAATGGTCATAGTCGATTTCAGGGTAGCCGTCGGCGCGCACAGCGATCGCGCCGTCGGGGCAGTAGGTGCTGCAAATCCACGCGCAACCGCTGCATTTCGGGTAATTGATAACCGGGCGCATGGTGCGCCACAGGCCGGTGCGCACCTTGACGCTGGTCGCGCCGGCATGAATTGCGAGATTAGAAATCCCGGCGTTTTCAAACGGCATATCGATCCAGTCCGGAGGGGTGTAATCACTGGCTGACGGCATGCTCCCCGCTACCACCAGTCCGCCCAGGTCCGCCATTTCGTCAAACACGGCGAGCGCGCTAGCGCGGTTTTGGGCAATAACCTCAGCCGGCAGGTGAGCGAGCTCCTCCGACAAGGCTGCGAGCAGGACTTCGCGCTCGATGACATCGGTGAGGGCCGCGGCCGCGGCCGCGCAGCGGCTGCCGATGAAGGGCATTTCGGCGCGGTCCTCGAGGTCTTCCGGCGCCGCCAGGATCAGAATCCTGGCCTCGGTATTCAGTCGCTGCCGCCAGGTTTCGGCGGTCTCGTGGCTATTGATCAACAGCACCGTGTGCGCATCAATGCCCAGTGTGACGCCGGCCGCCGGCATGCCGACCAGGGTGTCGTCCGCGACGATTACCAGGTCGGGGCAATCGATAATACCGCGCTCGTTGATGGCCGATTTGTCGGCTCTTACATAGGCGAAAATAGGCGCGCCGCGGCGTTCGGCGCCATAGCGCGGTGCGTCCTGCACCTCGAATCCGGCCTTGAAGAAAGCGCTACCGAGAATGCGGCTTGCCGTTTTCATGCCTTGACCGCCGCGCCCGTGAAAACGAATCCGAAACATGGTTCCGGGCCCGCCTAGAAGGTATGCCAGCGGCGATAGCTCATCGCCTGTTCGACACGTTTGCGTGCCATGTTCAGTGCGGCATCACGCGGCAGGATTTGCTCGCGTTGCGCGGCTTCGAGCACCTCGCGCGTGTTACGGCGCAGTTTCTCCTCGATAGCCGCTAACGCGGCCGCTTCCCCGGCCCCCTGGTACTCGACAGCCGCACAAATGACGCCACCGGCATTGGCGATAAAATCGGGCAGGTTCAAAATTCCCCTGTCATGCAGTATTTTTTCCGCCGCGTAGGTGATCGGGATATTGGCGCCCTGTACCACGAGTCTGGTGTTGAGCCGATCCACGTTGCCTTCATGAATAACATCGGGACGTGCCGCCGGGATCCAGATATCGCATTCGATATCGATGATTCGGTCGCCATCCAGTTTCTCGGCACCCGGGTACTCGATAACGCTTTTGCCGGCAGCTTTCAGCGCTATTAACGCCTCTACGTCGAAACCGTCTGGATTCTGAATCGCGCCGATGCTGTCGGAGACGCCGACCAGGATCGCGCCGGCCCCGGACAGGAACCTGGCGGCATGTTTGCCGACCGCCCCGAATCCCTGCACAACGAACCGAGCCCCACTGATATCGAGCTGGCAGTATTCCCGCGCGACGTCCACCGCGTGGCTAATGCCATATCCGGTCGCACCGATCTCGTCGAGTGGTATACCACCAAGTTCACGCGGCAGCCCTACCGCGCGATCGATCTCGTCCTTGACCCAACCCATGCATTCCTCGTCGGTACCCATATCGGGCCCGAAAATATACTGCTCGACCTCCCGTAATGCGCAACAGAATCCTCGGACCAGGATCTCCTTCTGCGCTTTTGGCATTTTCGGATCACCGAGCAGGACCGATTTGCCTCCGCCGTGGCGTAAACCTGCCGCCGCGTTTTTGAAGGTCATGGCACGCGCCAGCCGAGCGCATTCTTCTGCGGTAACGTCGGCCGCCATGCGGACTCCCCCGATCGAAGGCCCACAGGCAACGTTGTCCACCACCAGCACGCCTTTCAAACCTGTACCCGGCTCATGGACATGGATCACTTTTAATGGTCCCAGCTCATCAGCAAACTTGAAAACGCTACTCATTAGCTTCTCTCCCCAAAATGTCCGGCTTCGGTTTCGATTTTCTACCTAAAACGTCAGTCTGCGTTGATCCCGATCAATGTTGCGGGTATCTGCTTGCCTAATAGTTAGCGCAGGAATCAGGAAAATAGTGAGGGAAATGTCATGACCGATGATCCGAAATCAGTTGCCGGCGAGGTGGTCGATTCGTTTAAATCGCTACTGGATAACGAGGCTATACAAGCGATTGGCGAGCATCGGTTCCATGCTCTGCAGGATATGGTACGGGAAGCAATCGCGGAATATTCAGACGCGATTGTGGGGCGGGTCGAGCAAAATCTGCGGCAGATCAGATCCGAGATGGTGGAGAGGCGCTCGCTCGAGCTTTGATTCGGATAATCCCGGTTACGGCGGGCTATTCGCAGCGTGACAGCACCAGGTAGTGGCCGGCCTCGTCCGTGAGATACAGATCGACACCCGAGTTACGGAAACTGGCCTGGTAACTGACCGGGTCACCGCGCAGGCGATCGAGTATCACCGTATCGCGGTCCTGTAGTTGCCATTCTCCGTAATGCGCGAACATCCAGCCGGTCTCGGAATTATTCCACCTGCCACTTTCGCGGAACTCCCAGAATTCCTTGGACAGGTTCAACAATGCGCTGAATCCTGACTCGGTATTGGCCTCGGAAGTCAATTCCCGGTTGGTGCACCATCGACCATACAGGTATTCGGGTTTAAGCTGATCGCCGGCCTGGGTATTGGGCGCCAGCACCGCTTCCCCGCCGGAGGCACAGGCGGCAAGCATGACGGCAAGCGACAGGTACAGTATCGAGGCGGCTATCTTGTTTTTCATGCTAAAGAATCCTCAAAGCAGGTTAGCGATTTTGAGCTGTTGTTTGCTGACCGCGGCATAGGGTTCGTCCCGGGTCTTGTCGTGCACCCGCATTCGATAATCGATAAAGGCGGCCTCGTCCTCGTAATGCAGGAAAGGGTTTCCTTCGACCTGTTCGCCGACGGTACTGGTCTTCTTGACCGAGTAGTTATGTCCCGGGTGTATCAGCATGTCCTGCGGTAATTTCTCCTTCATGTTTTTCAGCGTAACGAACATATCTTCGGGGCTGCCGCCGTGCAGGTCACAGCGTCCGCAACCGAACACGAACAGCGTATCGCCGGTAATGATCTCGTTGCCGAGCTGGTAGCAGGCCGAGCCCGGTGTATGTCCCGGCGTATGCAGTATCCTGATCGTGGTGGCGCCCAGTTCCAGTTCGTCACCGCCATGGTGCAGGCTGGGTTTTTCGAGTTCGTGTTGCCAGAATTCGTATTCGGGCTTGAGCAGGTGCACCTCGGCACTGGCATGGTTCAGCAGTTCCTCGATGCCGTTGATATGATCGTGGTGACTGTGCGTCAGCAGAATATCGGTGACGTCGAGCTCGAGTTGCTTCGCCTTGTCGACGATTTGATCGACCTCCCAGGCCGGGTCGACCACTGCGCACCGCCGGCTGGCGATATCTTCGATCAGGTAAACGAAATTTTCCATCGGTCCCAGTTCCAGCGCGTGCACCCTGAATGCGGAATCTGACATATTACTTCCTCCGGTTTTGATAGCCGCATTATACGCTTGTACTGGATTTTTGTGCGAATTCTAAAGACAATAGCCACCTTTTTATCCCCGGCGATGCCGGGAATAACGCGACAGGAAAAACATGACTAAAGCATCGGTAAACAAGGTCGTTCTGGCCTACTCGGGTGGTCTCGATACCTCGGTAATCCTGAAATGGCTGGAGGACGAGTATGATTGTGAAGTAGTGACCTTCACCGCCGATATCGGGCAGGGCGAGGAACTCGAGCCGGCGCGCATCAAGGCTGAAAAATACGGGGTCAAGGAAATCTACATCGAGGACCTGCAGGAAGAGTTCGTGCGCGATTTCGTCTACCCGATGTTTCGCGCCAATACCGTCTACGAGGGCGAGTACCTGCTCGGCACCTCGATCGCGCGTCCGTTGATCGCCAAACGGTTGATCGAAATAGCCGCCGAAACCGGGGCCGATGCGGTTTCGCATGGCGCGACCGGCAAGGGCAACGACCAGGTGCGCTTCGAACTCGGCGCCTATGCCCTGAATCCCGATATCCGGGTCATCGCGCCCTGGCGCGAATGGGACCTGAATTCGCGCGAGAGTCTGTTGGCTTATGCCGCCACGCATGACATTGCCATCGATAAGAAACACGGTGAAAAGTCGCCCTATTCGATGGACGCCAACATGCTGCACATTTCCTACGAGGGCGGCGAACTCGAGGACCCCTGGTTCGAGGCGAACGACGCCATGTGGCTGCGTACGGTATCACCCGAAAACGCACCCGATCTGCCCACCTATCTCGAGCTCGGATTCGAAAACGGCGACATCGTCTCGATCGACGGCGAGCGCATGACGCCGGCCCAGGTGTTAACCCGTCTCAACCAGGTGGGCGGGGCGCACGGGGTAGGTCGCCTCGATATCGTCGAAAATCGTTATGTCGGCATGAAGTCCAGGGGCTGCTACGAAACCCCGGGCGGGACCATCATGCTGAAAGCGCACCGCGGTATCGAGTCGATTACGCTCGACCGCGAGGTCGCCCACCTGAAGGACGAACTGATGCCGAAGTACGCCACCCTGGTATACAACGGCTACTGGTGGAGTCCCGAGCGCAAAATGCTGCAGCAGATGATCGATGCCTCGCAGGTAACGGTCAACGGCGAGGTGCGGGTCAAGCTGTTCAAGGGCTCGGTTAGCGTGGTAGGCCGTAAATCGGCCAGCAACAGCCTGTTCGATGAAGCCATCGTCACCTTCGAGGATGACCGCGGCGCCTATGACCAGAAAGACGCCGAGGGTTTCATCAAGCTGAACGCGCTGCGGATGCGAATCGCCGGCAAGCGATGATTGCCGGTCTGCGCGGCGTTTTATATGCCAGCCTGCTCGCGATCCTGCTGGCCGGTTGTTCGGGCTCCGATGATGACCAGACGGTTGGCAGCCAGAAGTACTATTTTCTCGAATCCTTGAAGCAGGTCGACGCCGGCGGCAGGCAGCTGCAGTCGGGTACGCTCGGCCAGCAGTCGTTGACCGAAGCCCTGGCGATGCTGGATCAGGGTCTTAAGCTCGCGTTCCAGGTCGAACGCGAGTTTCTCGATAAACTCGATTTGCGCCTGGGCAAGAACTACCAGAGATACTTTATCAAGGGTGTCGAAAACTATCGTATCGGCATCGAGGCGGGCGACGAGGCCCAGCAGCGCGAGGGCCTCAGGCTGTTGTCGCGCTGGGCTGAATTCTGGCAGGCCGAGCAGGCGGCGATTCGGGAGCAGTTGAGTCCTGGCTAGTGGCCGACCCGGTTCATCATTCGGGTTCGCGAATACTGTCCGCTAATGCCAATCACTTCGGGGCGGCTATTTTAAGCGGGATTGATGACACGCCGGCCGGCATTATTATGGTCGAACTCGGAACCTTCATCGAATTACAGGATGCAGAAAACTCGCAGCGTTAAGGGTCTTGTTTCGGGCCGAGTGCAGGGTGTCGGATTTCGTTATTTCGTTACGCGCCATGCCCGGGCCCGGCAGCTTGGCGGATATGTACGTAACCTGCCCGACGGGCGGGTGGAGTTCCGCCTGCAGGGAGCGCCGGACGCGGTTGCCTGGGTAATCGAACAGATTCGCAGCGGGCCTGCCCATGCGCGGGTGAGTGACCTTTCACTGGTCGATGACGACGAACTGGCGCTCGGCTCGGAATTTACTATTCGCTAGCATCGACGCTGGCCAGGCAAGGCGGCAGCTGGTCGTAATCCATACGCGACCGCTGCTCGAGCCGCTGGTTACCCTGCGCGTCCTTCACCAGCTGTTCCAGGCTCGCCAGCAGCGTGAAATAATGATCGCTTGACGGCCAGCCGGCGGAGCTGGTCCCGCTGTATTCGATCGAAGCCGGTGGCGGCATCGGCGACCGAGGGAAGCCACTTTCTGGCTGCCATGCTCTCAGCCGCGCGAGGATGCGCGGCGCGCACTGCAGGATATTTTCTGCCGCTGCGGGGCCCGCCAGAAACCCGGGTGGATTCAGGCTTGCATCGCTGTGACAATGGCCGCAATAAGGCTGCAGCAGCGCGAGGCCGCCATTCAACCCGGTTGCCGTGACAGCCCTTTGTCCGGGAACGGTGCTGCCGGTCGGCCGCCATTCCAGCGGCGGCATTCCCAGTGCTCGCATCAGCTCCTGCATCACCGATTTTCGCCGGAAGACGCCTGTCGTCAGGCTACTGCCCGCGCCGGTTTCCTGGTCGGCAAGCATTTGCCTTAAAGCGCCATCGATAATGCCGTATTCGCTGGCTATCTCGACCCCTAGCCTGGATGCTCCTGACAGCAGCGAATCATTCCAGTGCAGCGAGATCGAATCGATGCGGTCACCATTGACCAGGCGCTGCGACAGCCGGCCCCTGTCGACACCAGGGACAGCCTCGAGCCGGCCCGGGAACGCCCTGAGTTCGATGATGTCGGGCTGCAACAGGTTCGAGTCGAGCGGAATTTTTAGCGATAGGACGCGCAGCGAATCGACCTCCTGCCCCGAGACCTCGACTTCGAGTTTCGCCTGCAGCCTCTCCGGCCCACTGTTTTCACCACAGGCCAGTCGATAAACGTTTGCGTCCTGACGGCGAGCCTGGCAGCTGGCTGTGTATCGGTAAACCGATGGCGGGCTGCGTTTGCTCGTGGCGATCAGCCATTGATCGATGCGCCGAATATCGGCCAGGGTAAAGAAGCCGGCAAGCCGGTAGATGATGCCGCGCGCCAGGATCGGATCGACCTGCTGCCAGGTAGCCTGCGCGGCACGCGGCAGCAGCGGGTCGTGCCGCCTGGAATGCCCTGCGTCGGAAAACGGATTCCTGTCGGACAGACGGCTACCGGCCAATGCCAGTCCACCCGGCCAGTGACGGCCCCAGTTGCGCGCCAGCTCCACCTGGTAGTCATTGCGATATTCAGGCGAGTCCTGGTCAAAACTGGATTCGCCGCTGAGCCGGTACTGCAACGCGGCACCCAGCATTGCCGCGCGGCAGGCCGTGGAAGAGCAACCACGCCGCCAGACAATTTGCGTCGCCGCGAGGTAGTTGGCGCGTTCGCTCAGCACGTCGATCACGCCGGCGTCGAGGGTTAGCACTTCGATCAACGAACGGTACCTCCCGGGCAATGCGGCGACCAGGCGACTGGCGATTTCGACGTTAAAACTGGTTTCGCTCCACGGCGTTGCGGGAAAGATCGGCGCGGCGTTATGGTGGCAACTCATGCACATGACCCGATTCGCCGGCCTGGCCTGCGGGCTGCCATGCTCGGTATAGTTTTCCACCACCTGGAACTCGAAGCGGCCGGCAGCGTCGTTATAACTGATTATTTCCAGCGTTCCGGTCGCGGGTTGGTGCGCGATGAAAAGCCGGTACTCCATGACCAGCCCCGCCTCGCGGCCGGTTGTGACCGGTTCCCCCTCAAGCGCGATGACCTCGCGCGGGAAACGAAAGTAGTCAGGCGCCGGCGTGTCTCGCTGCAGCGACCTGCCGATGGGTACGAAAACCCGCCGCACGGCGGGGTTTGCCCCGTTATCCAGTCGTGATTCGAGGTTCTCGACCAGCTTGCCAAACGGGTAGGGGATACGATAGCGCTTGTCGGGCTGCAGGAATAACTGATCGAAGCGCGATTGTCCGACGGCCGCGATATCCGGGCCGGGTTTAGACGCATGTTCGATCCAGCTCGGCGTGGCGAGGGTGTCGTGCCAGGGCAATGCGCCGAGCAGCAGGCACAGTAACCCGGCTGCTCTAGGCATCCTGTAACCGGGCCTGTACCGCGACCTCATCGTGCTCGTCAACCTCGATCGTGAAATCGATCGGTCGGCAACAAACCTCGCAATCCTCGACATACTCCTGGGACTCGACCGAGGCATCGACCAGCAGGTTGAACTGCTCCCAGCAATAGGGGCATTGCACGGTCACCTCGATCAGCTGGTTGATCATCAGTCCGGGCGCATGCGCAGGATATGGCCAGTGTCGGTGGAAAAATAGATCCAGCCCTCGGGGCCTTCGACCAGGGCACGAATACGTTCACCCAGATCCTCCAGCAAGCGTTCCTCGCTTACCGCCTCGCCGGTATCCGACAGGGTCACACGGTTCAAATGCTGCAACTTCAACGCGCCCGCAAAAAGGTTGCCGCGCCAGTTCGGAAAGGCGTCGCCGCGATACAGGATCAAGCTGCCAGGCGCGATTGAAGGGATATATACCTTGCGGGGTTGTTCCATGCCGGGCTTGCTGGTGCCTTCGCCGATCGATATCGGGCCCCAGTACTCCTTGCCATGGCTTATCACCGGCCAGCCGTAGTTGCGCCCCCTGATTACGAGGTTGATTTCGTCGCCACCCCGCGGCCCGTGCTCGATCGACCACAGTCTTTGTGTTTGCGGGTCAAACAGCAGTCCCTGGGGATTACGGTGGCCGTAACTCCAGATCTCATCCCGTGCGCCAGGGTCGCCGACGAAAGGATTATCCTGCGGCACGCTGCCGTCCAGCCTGAGGCGAATGATGGCGCCGATGTGATTGCCGAGGTTTTGCGCCTGGTCGCGTTTACCGCGGTCGCCGACGCCGAAGAATACGTGGCCCCTGTCATCGAAGGCGATACGGCTGCCGAAGTGGCGCCGGGTATCGGTGGCCGAATCGGTCACCAGCAGGTCTTGCCAGTCGACCAGCCTATCCTGCTGCAGTCGCGCCCGCGCCAGCGTTGTTGCAGCCTCGGATTTGGCGGATTTGCTGTAGGTGAAATAAATCCAGCCTTCGCTGCCGAAATTGGGCCCGATGGCGACGTCCATCATGCCACCCTGGCCCTCGGCCACTACCGCGGGGCCGCCCTGCAGTGATACCCGGCTCGTATTTTCGAGATCCAGCAGGCTGATGCCGCCGCTACGCGCGGTGACCAGTAGTTGCTTCGGCGACACAAAGGCCATGCCCCAGGGAACGCCCAGGCCGCTGGCCAGTCGTTCGATCCGCAGGCCTGGATAACCCTGCTCGACCTCGGGAAACTGTTGTGCTGCCAATGGTGTCGCCACCAGGCTGATGATTGTAAGGCCCAGCACCAGGCCAATGGTATGGAATTGTTTAATCATGGCTTTACAGTACAAAAGCTGGCCGCATAATACCAGTGCGATAAACAAGCCGGAACCCATGCCCTCCGATGATGCATTTGTGCCATGCAGCTGGATGAACTACCCATAACCACCGACCTGGTTTTGATTGGGGGCGGGCATAGTCACCTGTTCGTGCTCAAGTACTTTGCGATGAACCGGGTGCCGGGGGTTCGAATTACCCTGGTCAGCCGCGATCTGCATACGCCCTATTCGGGGATGCTGCCGGGCTTCGTCGCCGGGCACTATGCCTTCGACGATGCCCATATCGACTTGCTGCCGCTGGCACGTCTCGCGGGCGCGCGCGTGATTCACGCCGAAGTGACCGGCCTCGATGCCGATCTCGGCCAGGTGAAATTTGCCAACCGTCCGGCGCTCGATTACGACCTGATATCGATCAACATCGGCTCGAGGCCGACGAGCCCGGAACAGTCGGCAACGGATAGCCTGCAGTTTGCGGTCAAGCCGGTGGACCTATTCATCAAGTCCTGGAAACAGCTCGAGCAACGCCTGCTGGAAAGCGACCGGGATTTCAACCTGGCTATCGTCGGCGGCGGCGCCGGTGGTGTCGAACTGGCGTTGTCGCTGGATTACCGCGCGCGCCAGCTGTGCTCGCCGAGCGCCGGGCTCAAACTTTGCATTGTTACCGACCAGCAGCAGCTGCTACCGGGTCACAACCAGCGCGTGCGGCGAATTTTTATGCGGGTCCTCGAGCAACGCTCGATCCCGGTCCTCTATGGCTGCCCGGTCAGCGGTTTCGAACATGGGCTGTTACAGGGAGACTTCGAGCAGCCGATCGCCGCCGACGCCACCATCTGGGTAACGCAGGCCAGCCCCGCGCGCTGGCTGCGCGATTCGGGGTTAAAACTCGATGAGCGTGGCTTTATCGCGGTTAACCCCAGCCTGCAGAGCGTTTCCCATGAAAACCTGTTCGCCGCCGGCGATATCGCCGCCGTGGAAAAATACCCGCGGCCCAAGTCCGGCGTTTTCGCGGTGCGCCAGGGCTTGCCGCTGGCGCGCAACCTGGTGCGCCGGTTACGCGGGCAAAAACTCCGGCCATTCAATCCGCAACGACAGTTTTTGTCCCTGATTTCCACCGGTGATCGGTTCGCGGTCGCCAGCCGTGGACCCTGGGCGTTACAGGGCAAGTGGTGCTGGTGGCTGAAGGATCGTATCGATCGAAATTTCATTCGTCGTTTCAGCGATTTGCCCGCGATGCAGCCCGGCGCGGACAGGGCCGAGGACCTGGCGCCGATGCGCTGTGGTGGCTGCGGTTCCAAGGTCGGCAGTGAAATACTCGAACAGGTATTAGCCGAGATAAACCAGCGTTATTCGACAACCCGGGATCCGGGACTCGCGCATGCGGACGACGCGGCCCTGATCAGGGTTCCGAGCGGTAAGGATTTGATTCAGTCGATCGACCATTTTCGCAGCTTCGTCGATGACCCCTACCTGTTCGGTCGTATTGCGGCTAACCATGCCCTCGGTGATTTATTCGCCATGGGCGTCGACGCCCATAGCGCCCTGGTGATCGCTAACGTGGTCTATGCCAGCGAGGCGAGGCAGGTGCAGGACCTTTACCAGCTGATGAGCGGTGTGGTTGAAACGCTGGCGCAACACGGCACGAAACTGGTGGGTGGTCACAGTGGAGAGGCCAGCCAGATGAGTTGCGGTCTGAGCGTCAACGGTTTCGCCAGGCCCAAGGATCTGATGCTGAAATCGGGCATGCGTCCGGGTGATATGCTGATCCTGACCAGGGCGCTTGGCAGCGGGGTGTTGTTCGCGGCCGAAATGCGCGGCCAGGCCCGCGCTGGCTGGGTTGACGCGGCGCTCGAACAGATGCTGGTATCGAGTCGCGCGGCGGCAGCCTGTCTGCAGGGTTTCGGCGCCAGCGCCTGCACCGACGTAACCGGTTTCGGTCTGGCTGGGCACCTCTTCGAAATGGCGCGCGCCTCGGGGTGCGCGGTTGAGTTGTCGATTGACCGGTTACCGGTTTATCCCGGCGTCGTGGATCTTGCCCGGCGTGGAATCGAAAGCTCGCTAAAGCCGCAGAATATACGAATTCGCCATGCCATTGTCGATCAGGAGGATCTCGCCGCACATGAAAACTACCCGTTGATATTCGATCCGCAAACCGCCGGTGGCCTGTTGGCGAGCGTACCGCCGGAGTCAGCGCAGCCCTGCCTGCAACAGTTGTTTGAGCTGGGCTACCCGCAGGCGCAGATCATCGGGCGCGTGGTCGAACTCACGGGACCCGGACGCGTTCTGAACCTGGTCAGGATCTGAGCTCGAGCAATCCCGACTCCTCGATGACCTGCGCGCAGGCGGCCTCGCCGTGCGGCGCCATCAGGTGGGCGCCGGCGCAACCCTCGATCTCGGCAAAGCCCTGCAACAGTTCGGCACAGATCGCGCGTCCCTCGGCCTTCTGGTCCTCGGCGCCCTCGAGGCGCTCGATGATATGCTCGGGAACGTGCACGCCGAACAGGTTGTCGTTCATCCAGCGCGCCGATTTCGCGGATGCCAGTGGACCGATCCCAATCAGGAAATAAGCCTGCTCGGTAAAACCGCCGTCGACCAGGCCCTGGCAATAGCGTTTGACCTTGTCGAGTTCGAAGCAGTACTGGGTCTGAAAGAACTGGGTGCCGTTGTCGATCTTGGCCTGTAACCTTGCTGCCGGCCAGTTGTCGCCCGGCTCGGCAGGCATTTCCGCGGCGCCCAGGAACAGTGTCGGCGGCGGATCGATCTGGCGCCCGGAGGGATAAGTGCCGAGGTCACGCATGTCACGCATCTGGCGCATCAACTCGCCGCTGTCCATTTCGAACACCTCGGCCGCCTCCGGCTGATCGCCGGCCGCCATCTTGTCGCCGGTCAGGCACAGGAAATTATGAATCCCGAGAGCAGATGCGCCGACGACATCGCCCTGCAGCGCCAGGCGATTACGATCGCGGGTGGTCATTTGCAGCACCGGTTCGATACCCGCCTGCTGCATGATGGTGGCGGCGGCGAAAGCCGACATGTGTACCCGGGCGCTGGCGCCATCGGTTACGTTGACCGCGTCGGCCAACCCTTTCAGGCAGGTAACGCGGTCGATTACCGCCTGTGTCGAGGCCGCGTCGGGAGGCGAGGTTTCAGCCGTCATCGCGAAATGGCCGGCTTGCAGTACCTGTGCCAGTTTACTGGGTGTGGATTGGGTCATAGCTTCGGTTCCAGATAATTTCGGGTTAATCGGTTTGCAGCGGTTCGGCCTGCTTGAAGGCGTCGGCGATCAGGTAGGCTAGTTCGAGCACCTGGTCGGCATTGAGCCTTGGGTCGCAGCTGGTCAGGTAGCGCGACCCCAGGTCGGCATCGGATATTTCATAGGCGCCACCGGTGCATTCGGTCACGTGTTCGCCGGTCATCTCCAGGTGAATGCCCCCGGGGTAACTGCCTTCCGCCTGGTGGACCGCGAAAAACTGCTGCAGCTCGCGCAGAATGTCGTCGAACTGGCGGGTCTTATAGCCACTGCGGGATTTGACCGTGTTGCCGTGCATCGGATCGCAGGACCAGACGACCTCGAATCCCTGCTGTTGCACGGCGTGAATTAATCCCGGGAGCACCTGCGGCAGCGTATCGGCGCCCATGCGCGTGATCAGCGTGAGCCGCCCGGCCTCGTTTTCGGGATTGAGCGCCTCGATCAGCCGCAACAACTCGTCGGTTTCGATCGTCGGGCCGACCTTGACGCCGACCGGGTTTTCGATGTGCTTGAAAAACTCGACATGCGCGTGATCGAGCTGTCGCGTGCGCTCGCCTATCCAGACGAAATGCGCCGCGCAGTTGTAGCATTTGCCGGTAAACGAATCGATGCGCGACAGGGCTTCCTCGTAGTTCAGCAATAGCGCCTCGTGCGACGTAAAGAGTTGCGTTTCGCGAATCGTCGGCGCGGTTTGCGAGGTAATGCCGCAGACCTCCATGAAAGCAAGCGCGTCCTCGATGCGTTTCGACATCTCCTGGTAGCGTTCCTTGCTGGGGCTGGCCTCGACGAAACTAAGGTTCCAGCGGTGCACCTGGTGCAGGTCGGCGAGCCCGCCCTGGGCAAAAGCGCGTAACAGGTTGAGGGTCGACGCGCTCTGGTAGTAAGCCCGCAGCATGCGTTCGGGATCCGGCGTCCTGGCCTCGATGCCGGGTTCGGCCGCGTGAATGATGTCGCCCCGAAAACTCGGCAACGAAACGCCGTTGATCTCTTCGTAGTCGGCCGATCGCGGCTTGGCAAACTGGCCCGCGGTACGCGCAATCTTGGTTACCGGCCGCCGGCCCGCAAAAGTCAGGACGATTGCCATCTGCAGTAGTACCTTGAAGGTATCGCGGATCTTGTTGGCGCTGAACTCGGCAAAGCTCTCGGCGCAATCGCCGCCCTGCAACAGGAAACCCTTACCCGCCGATACCTGTGCCAGGTTCTGTTTCAGATCGCGAATTTCCTGCGCAAACACCAGCGGCGGCAGCGCGGCGAGCTCGTGTTCCACGCGCTCTAGCTCGCTCGCATCCGGGTACTGGGGCTGCTGCTTGATCGGAAAACTGCGCCAGCTGGACGGCAGGGCCGAAACGGCGGACTGGTTGTCTGTTGACATGTGCTCGCTGTGGTCTCGCAAAACTGTGCAAAATGCCTGAAATCGGCCGGAAAGGCCAGTAAAAACAACGCATTTTGGGACAGACTGAGGCTTCGACGATATGCATACCCCAAAAAACAGTGATAGTATTGCCCGGTACCAACGGAATCAAACCGTCGATACCGAAGCGTGTATAAAACCAAAACAAAACTGAGAGAGAGACAAATGAAAAAAATTCTGATTGCTTCAACCTTGCTGGCGCTGTCGGCACCCGTTGTGGCTGATGACATCAAGATTGGTATTATCCTGGGTTTTACGGGTCCAATCGAATCCCTGACCCCGGGTATGGCCTCCGGTGCCGAACTGGCATTGTCCGAGGCCTCCAAATCGGGTAATTTTCTTGGCGGCAAAACGGTTGTCGGCGTGCGCGCTGATTCGACCTGTATCGACGCGGCCGCGGCTTCCTCGGCTGCCGAGCGTCTGATTACCGCCGATGGCGTGGCCGCAATCATGGGCGCCGATTGCTCCGGTGTGACGACCGCGATCGCCAATAACGTTGCGGTTCCTAACGGCGTGGTAATGGTATCGCCTTCGGCGACGTCGCCGGCCCTGTCAACGATTAACGACAAGGGCTTTTTCCATCGTACGGCGCCGTCCGATGCACGCCAGGGCCAGGTGCTAGCCAACGTCTTGCAGGGCAGGGGGATTTCCGAGGTCGCGGTTACCTATACCAATAACGACTATGGCAAGGGCCTGGCGGAGTCTTTTGCCTCGGCGTTCAAGGCAACCGGCGGCAAAATTTCGATCAGTGCAGCCCACGAGGACGGCAAGGCGGATTACTCGGCCGAGGTCGGGGCGCTGTCGGCTTCCGGCTCGAAGCACCTGGCGGTATTCGGCTATGTTGACCAGGGCGGCAAGGGCATTATCCAGGCCTCCATCGACGCCGATGCCTTCGAAAGTTTCATCATGGCCGACGGTATGGTCGGCGATTCGCTGCTCGAGGCCATCGGTTCGGATCTCGACGGTTCGATCGCGACGCTTCCGGGAGGTGCTTCCGGCGCCGATGCCTTTGCCGAGTATGGCAAGGCGAACGGCATTACCCCGGACGGCCCCTTCGTACCCGAATCCTATGATGCCGCGGCATTGATCGTGCTGGCGATGCAGGCCGCCGGTTCGGCTGATCGCGCCGCGATCCAGTCGAAAATGATGATGGTTGCCAATGCGCCGGGCAAGAAGATCGGTCCCGGGGAACTGGACAAGGCCCTGAAAATCATTGCCGCTGGCGGCGATGTCGATTACCAGGGTGCCACCAACGTCGAGTTCAACGAAGTGGGCGAGGTTTTTGGTTCCTACAAGGAACTCGAAATCGGCGGCGGCAAGTGGAATACGATCAAGATACACTAGGCTCGTCACAAGACAGACAAACCCGGCGCCGGTAACTGGCGCCGGGTTTTTTTTATCGTTTTTTTACGACCTCGGGCAAGATGCCGCCCGGACTGAAGCGCAACACCAGTAGCAGTACCAGCCCCATGAAAAACAGCCGCATGTGCTGGGCGTTCTCGATCAGGTGTATGCGCAGGGCGTTGTTCTCGTCGAGCCAGCCGGTGCCCACTTCCATGAGCCAGACGCCCACCGGCTCCGCCTCGATCCACACCAGCCAGATCAAGAATCCACCCAGCACCGAGCCCATGTTGTTGCCCGAGCCACCGACAATCACCATGACCCAGATCAGGAAGGTGTAGCGCAGCGGCTGGTAGGAAGTCGGGGTGAACTGACCGTCCAACGTGGTCAACATGGCGCCACCGATGCCGATGACCGCGGAACCGATAATGAAAATTTCCAGATGCCGCCGGGTGACGTCCTTGCCCATGGCACCCGCCGCGATTTCATTGTCGCGAATCGCGCGCATCATGCGTCCCCAGGGCGAGTTCAGCGCCCTGACGCTAAGCAGCAGGACGATGACCAGGACGCCGGCGAACAGCCCGGTATAACAGAGTTTGACGAAGATGCTCGAGCCGTCGATGACGAATTGCTTGAGCGCCTGCTGCTGCGCGTCAGCTGCCAGCCCGTCGAGCGCCGAACCGTGCCACCAGCGCATCAGGTCGATAAACCAGGGACTGATCTGCAAATCGATCTCGTAGGGAACCGGGCGCGATAAACCGGTGACATTTTTGACCCCGCGCGTCAACCAGTCTTCGTTCTTGAGGACGGCGATAATGATTTCGGATATGCCGAGGGTTGCAATCGCGAGGTAATCCGCGCGTAAACCGAGCGCGACCTTGCCGATACACCAGGCGATGCCGGCGGCAACAATGCCGCCGAAGATCCATGACAGGATGATTGGTAACCCCATGCCGCCGAGGTAACCGGTCTTGGCCGACTCGACGGCTTCGATCGACGAAATCGCCGGATCGAGGAAGTGGCGCGTGAGGAAAAGGCCGGCGACGATGACCAGCGTCAACGCGAGGTTGCGATTGCGTCCCGGCGGCAGTTTTCGATAGCAGAATATGGCGGTCGCGAGGGTGGCGGCAAAACAGATCGCCGAGACTGTCAGTCCTCCCCAGCCCGCGTTCCAGGCCGCGACGACCGGTGGCTGCGAAACCAGTACCGCGCTCATCCCGCCAAGCGCGGCGAATCCCATGACCCCGACATTGAGCAATCCGGCGTACCCCCATTGCATGTTGACCCCGAGTGCCATGACCGCGGAAATCAGGCACAGGTTGAGAATGCCCAGCGATACGTTCCACGACTGGGTGAGGCCGATAATCAATAGCAGTGCGCCGATAGCCGCGAAGGCGAGCCGGGTCTTGCCCGCATTGGTCATAACACCTTGCCCCGCAGTATCCCGGTGGGCCTGACCAGCAACACCAGCACCAGGATGACGAAGGAAACCGCGAACTTGTAGTCGGTGGAAAGCAGCTGCAACAGGCCGTCGGGTTCGAGGCTTTGCGGCAACAGGTAAATAAATACCTTTTTATAGGCATAGGTCACCATGACCTCGGAAAATGCGATTACGTAACCCCCGAGGATGGCGCCAATCGGATTGCCGATGCCGCCGACGATGGCGGCTGCAAACATCGGTAACAGCAATTGCAGGTAGGTGAAAGGTTTGAAGCTCTTGTCCAGCCCGTACAGGGTGCCGGCGATGGTCGCCAGAATAGCGGTAATAATCCAGGTCACCAGCACGACCCGGTCGGGATCGACGCCGGAAAGCAGCGCGAGATCTTCGTTGTCGGAGTAGGCGCGCATGGCCTTGCCGGTGCGCGTCTTTTGCAGGAACCAGAACAGCAGGGCCACCAGGATGATCGCGATCACGATGGTCAGCCCCTGCGATACCTTGATACTCAATCCCTCGCTGAGACCGGTCATGGCCTTGAAGTCACGCGCGCGCACGATGAAGCGTTCGCCGTCGAGGAAACGCTGATCGTTGGGGCCGATGATGAAGCGTACGATACCGTTGGTCATGAACATGACACCCATCGAAGCGATCATGAAGGTTACCGGTACCGCCTTGTTGTGGCGATAGTAGCGGTAAACGGTTTTGTCGGTAACGACCAGCAATAGCACGGTAAACGCGATGCCGACGGGCAGTGCCAGCAGGGCGGTGGGCAGTGGGCCCAGGCTGACGCCCTGCGCCTGTAGCCACCAGGTCGCGAGAATGGTGACCATGGTGCCAAATGCCATGGTGTCGCCGTGCGCAAAATTGGCGAAGCGGAGGATACCGAATACCAGCGTAATGCCGAGCGCGCCCAGCGCCAGCTGTGAGCCGTAGGATAGCCCGGGGATCACGATGAAATTCAGTAACAGGACCAGCGCGCTGATGGAGTCGGTTAGCGCTTCCATTCAGCCCCCGAGGAAGGAACGCCGTACTTCGGGATCCGCCAGCAGCGCGGCGCCGCTATCGGTATGCCGATTTTCACCGACCACCAGCACGAAGCCGCGATCGGCGATATGCAACGCCTGCCGGGCATTCTGCTCGACCATCAATATCGCGACGCCGGTCTCGCGCACCTCCAGAATGCGATCGAATAATTCGTCCATGACGATCGGTGAAACCCCCGCGGTCGGCTCGTCCAGCATCAGGACTTCTGGTTGCGACATCAGGGCGCGTGCAACCGCGACCTGCTGGCGTTGACCGCCCGAGAGTTCACCAGCGAGCTGGTCTTTCTTATCCGCCAGGATCGGAAACAATTCGTAGATTTGCTCGACGGTTTCGTTGATATCGTCGTCGCGCAGAAAGGCGCCCATCTCGAGGTTTTCGAAGACCGTCATACTGGTAAACACGTTACTGGTTTGCGGCACGAAGGCGATGCCCTCGGCGATGCGATCCTGTGGTGTCAGGCCGGAGATATCCTTGCCGCGAAACTTGATCTCGCCCTGTTTCAAATCGAGCATACCGAGCAGGGCTTTCATCGCGGTCGATTTACCGGCGCCGTTAGGCCCGACGATAACCGCAATCTCACCCTCGTTGACCTCGATGGTGCAACCCCTGAGGATATCGGCGCCGCCGTAGCCGCCGGTCATGTCGACGCCGCTGAGAAAGCTCATACCGCGGCCGCCTTGTTTTTCAGGCCGTGCCCGAGGTAAGCCTCGATGACTTCTTCGTTGTTTTTGACTTCCTCGGCCGTACCCTGGGTCAGCACCTTGCCTTCAGCCATGCAGATCACCGGGTCGCAAAGTCGCGCGATAAAATCCATGTCGTGCTCGATCATGCAAAAGGTGTAATTTTTTTCCTGGTTGAGCTTGATGATCGCGTCGCCGATGTCGCGCAGCAGGGTTCGATTGACGCCGGCGCCGACTTCGTCGAGAAAGACGATCTTGGCGTCGACCATCATCGTGCGCCCCAGTTCCAGCAACTTCTTCTGACCACCCGAAAGGTTGCCGGCAATCTCGTCGGCGACATGTCCCATGTTGAGAAAATCGATAACTTCCTGCGCTTTTTGATAAATTTTCGCTTCTTCCTCGGCAACCTGGCCGCGACGAAACCAGGCGCTAACAAGATTTTCCCCGGATTGCCCGCCTGGCACCATCATCAGGTTTTCGACCACCGACAGGCGCGTGAATTCATGCGCGATTTGAAAGGTACGCAACAATCCCTTGTTGAACAACTGGTGTGGCTTGAGCCCGGTAATATCTTCGTCGTCGAGAAACACGCGGCCGGTGGTCGGCGCGTAAAGACCGGCGATAGTATTGAACAGGGTGGTCTTGCCAGCCCCGTTGGGGCCTATCAGGCCGGTAATGGAGCCCTCGGCAATCTCCAGCGAGACGTGGTCAACCGCCTTCAAGCCGCCAAAGTGCTTGGAGACGTCTTCAACGCGGATCATCGATGAAAAACCTGGGCAACAGACAATGTAAACCGAATTTGTTATTTGTATGGCGAGCCAATGGTAGCGAATTCGCGCTACAAAGGCGAAGAAAAATACCAGGCCCGTCAAGAGCCAGGGGCTGGTCGCGGGAACTTCCGGGCGCGAGCAGGGGGCATGGCGAACGCGCTCGATACGCCAGCCATCATGATATGCGTCAAGCCAGCCCTCGCGATTGTTGTTAAGCTCTGAAACGGATGTGAATTCTATGAAACAGACAAACGACATAGCTAGCGCAAGTGTCCAGCCAGGACAGGCAATACCCGTTGCGGGGCGTGACCTGCATCGCGGTACTGACCAGGCATGAGTGGCGATCCCTTCGAGATCGAAATTTCGCGCCAGGTGTGGGAGAGTCGATATCGCTATCTGCAGGCGGGCGCGGCGGTCGATCATTCGGTCATGGACAGCTGGCGGCGCCTGGCCGGGGCGCTGGCGGCGCAGGAGAAAACCGATCAGGCAGCATGGCGCGACCGCTATTACTCGATACTCAGCGATTTCCGATTTCTTCCGGGAGGGAGAATCCTGGCGGGAGCCGGCACCGGTCACGACGTTACCCTGTTCAACTGCTTTGTCATGGGGCAGATCGAGGATTCCATGGAGGGAATTTGCGATAGCCTCAAGCAGGGAACCCTGACGATGCAGCAGGGCGGCGGGGTGGGTTACGATTTCTCCACGCTGCGCCCGGCTGGCAGTCTTGCCCGGCGCGTGGGCAGCGTGGCCTCGGGCCCGGTATCCTTTATGCGGGTCTGGGACAGCATGTGCGCTACGCTGGTATCGAGCGCGTTTCGGCGCGGTGCGATGATGGCGACCCTGCGCTGTGACCACCCCGACATCGAAACCTTTATCGACGCCAAGCGAGATCCGCGCGAGCTGCGCAATTTCAACCTGTCGGTGTTGATCAGCGATGACTTCATGCAGGCCGTGCAGGATGACTCACCCTGGCCGCTGGTGTTTCCGGCGAGCGCTATCGGGGACACCGGGCGTTCGGGCGATCTGGTCCGGCGTTGCTGGTCCGGCAGTCGCGAGGCGGTCCCCTGTGTGATCGTGAAAACGCTGGCCGCGCGTGAACTCTGGCAGCGGATCATGCGCGCTACCTACGATATGGCTGAGCCCGGGGTGTTGTTTGTCGATCGTATCAATCGGCAAAACAATCTCTACTACCGCGAAAATATCAGCGCCACCAATCCCTGCGGCGAAATCCCGCTGCCGCCTTACGGCGCCTGCAACCTCGGTTCGATCAATCTGACTCGCCTGGTGCAGGCTCCATTCACGCCCGCGGCCAGGTTCGACTTTAGCGCACTCGAATCCACGCTTCGAATTGCGCTGCGCATGCTCAATCACGTCATCGATTTGTCTCGGTTCCCGCTCGATTTGCAGGCCGAGCAGGCGCGGGGCACGCGGCGCATCGGCCTCGGTATCACCGGTCTTGCCGATAGCCTGATGATGCTCGGCTTGCATTATGCCGATGACGGTGCGCGCGATCTGGCGGCGGCGGTCATGCGGCGGATTCGGGATAGCGCTTACCGCGAATCGGTGTTGCTGGCACAAACGGATGGCGCTTTCCCGTTTTTCGAACGGGATGCCTATGCGCATTCAGCCTTCGTGCAGAGTTTGCCGGCAAACCTGCAGCAGGATATTTACGATCACGGTATTCGTAACAGCCACCTGATGGCGATCGCGCCCGCGGGGACTATCAGCCTGTTTGCCAACAACGTTTCCAGCGGTATCGAACCGGTGTTCGAATTTCAGTCACAACGCCGTATCCGCGGTATGGACGGCGAATACAGCCTGCACGCGGTGAGCGACTATGCCTGGCGGCTGTGGCGTCGGATCCATCCCGGGAAGCCGCTGCCCGGATATTTCGTCAACGCGCATTCGCTGACGCCGCAGCAGCACCTGGCGATGCAGGCGGCGTTGCAACCCTGTGTCGACAGCGCCATTTCCAAGACGATCAACGTGCCGGCCGATTATGATTTCGATGCTTTCAAGAATATCTACCTGGAGGCATACCGTCTTGGGTTGAAGGGCTGCACCACGTTTCGACCCAATCCGGTAACCGGTAGCATAATCGCGGATAGCGAAAACCTGTCGCTAACAGAGCCCGAAACGGGATGCTGCAGTCTCGAGCGCGAGAGCGGCTAGTGCGCTAGTCTGTCTCGACCATCGGCACGAAGGCCACCGCAAGTACGCTGCGGGTATGCGTTTCACCCAGCTTGTCCCTGCTCACCAGCATCAGTTCCTGGTGACTATAGGGCAGGCCGACCGGTATCGCCATGCGACCACCCGGTTTGAGCTGCTCGAGCAGGGCGGGCGGGATGAACGGGGCGGCCGCCGTCACCACGATGCCGTCGAAGGGCGCTTTTTCCGGCCAGCCCTGGTAGCCATTGCCGCAGCGGGTCTCGACGTTGTCGTAGCCCAGGTCTTCCAGCCGCTGGCGCGCCGCTTCGGCGAGCGCCGGTATTCGCTCGATGCTGTAAACCTGGCGTGCCAGGCTGGCCAGGATCGCCGCCTGGTAACCGGTGCCGGTACCGACTTCGAGCACGACACTGTCGTCGGTCAGTTCCAGCATATCGGTCATCAGGGCGACGATGTAGGGTTGTGAAATGGTTTGCCCGTGGCCGACGGGCAGGGCGCCGTCCCTGAATGCCGCATGGCGTAAATCGGGCGGCACGAATTCTTCGCGCGGCACCTGGCGCATGGCGGTCATCACTCGGTTATCCAGGCGATCCTTGCCAATCATTTTGCGGGTGATGGCTACCCCGGCTTCGATGTCGGCGATCATCTGACGCCGTTGACGATCAAACTTCACTCACCTTCCTGCCGGTTTTGACCGGCACTGCGCGCACCCGCCGAAGTCTTTTCCATTTCCTCGTCATAAGGCGCATCCCAATCTTCACGCTGCATTTCGGTGCCGACCGGGTTCAGATCGTCACGTTCGATATTATCCATTGGACCGGTCCAGTCTTCCGGCGCCGCGACAAGTTCTACTTCCATCGCGTACCAGGTTGAGTATTCGAATTCATCGATGCTGCCGTCGAAATACTGAATTTCTATCGTTCCCGCATCATCATCGATGGCGGTGACCAGAAATTTCTGCGCCTTTTGCGGGTAGTGGTACCATTGATTGATAATTGGATCTACGCTTTTTGCCATCTTCATTTCTCCTTTGTCTGGTCCGAGTCAAACGCCATTCCATAGTGTTTATACAGGGATACTTCGTAATCATTACCGATCACTTTTGTCTTGTCATAAGCTGGAGCTGACGCTATCGCCTGACGGTTCAAGTTGACGACTACCTCTTTTTCACGCCAGTCGATGTAGTGAATCCAGACAGGGGCGATCAGGACATGTTTGCCGGGCAACCAGTCACGGGTGTTAACTTCCAGGTATCGAATCGACCAGTCTCCATCGTCGAGGATAAAATCTTCGACATGGCCAATCTCACCATCCTGTGCATGAATCCGATAACCCCTTACCGCGCTACTGCTGCGCAGATGCGGCTGGTCGGGCTCGCGCGGCTGCTGTTCTGCCGGCGCCGGTCGTAATGCGGGTATATCTTCTGGAAATGGGCTATCCAGCCAGTAAGGTTCGAGACCGTAGTAGCCATAGTAATCATTTTCATCGTGGCGGGATATTGGCAGCGAAGTATCGACAGCGGGACTGTTTTCGATTTGCTCTCGCGTCAGATCCACGTTAATAGACTTTCTATCTTCATCGATGGCGTTTACCATCGAAGGCACGATCAGGACATCCTTGCCGAGCAGCCATTTGCCTGTGTGTACGATGAGATAGCGCACCGACCAGTCATGGTCATCGAAAAATACTTCTTTAAAATGACCAATTTCACCATCAATTGCGTGCAAGTGATATTTGCTCAACTGCACTAGATTTCTAAGTTGTCGCATTGTCGACTTCCTCCTGCCGTCAACTCGATAGTTCAGGTTAGGATCGATTGAATTTCATCTGCTTCCAGGGTTTCTTTTTCCAGCAGCGCCTGCGCCAGCGATTCGAGCTGGCCACGGTGCTGTTGCAACAGCTGAGCGATTTCCTGTTCGATGCCTTTTATCAGGGCACCGATTTCATCGTCGATAATCTGCGCCGTGTGCTCGCTGAAGTCGCGCTGCTGGGTCATTTCACGCCCGAGGAATATATGCTCTTCCCCGCGGCGAAACGCGACCGGCCCGATTTTTTCGCTCATGCCCCAATGCGTCACCATGTGGCGCGCCAGCCGGGTCGCCTGCTTGAGATCGTCTTCGGCGCCGGAGCTGACTTCGCCGAACATCAGTTGTTCCGCCGCGCGTCCGCCAAGCATGACACCAATGCGATCGCGCAGGTAACTTTGACGCAGGTTGTAGTGTTCTTCCTCGGGGATCTGCTCGGTGACCCCGAGCGCCCTGCCGCGCGGAATAATGCTCACCTTGTCCAGCGGGTCGGCGCTAGGCAACTGGCTGGCAACCAGCGCATGACCTGCCTCGTGGTAGGCAACCAGGATTTTCTCCTCGTCGCTGATGATCAGTTCGCGTTTACCGCCGAGTACGACCTTGTCGCGCGCGTTGAGCAATGACTCCATGTCGACGGTTTCGCGGTTCTCCCTGGCGCACAGCAGTGCAGCCTCGTTTACCAGGTTTTCCAGGTCCGCGCCGGAGAAGCCCACGGTCAGTGATGCGATTCGATCAAGCTCGGCGTCGTCGTCCAGCGGCACGTCGGCGGCATGAATCTCGAGGATGGCCCGGCGCGCCTTCCTGTCCGGTAAGTCCAACGTTATCTTGCGGTCGAAACGTCCCGGGCGCATCAAGGCGGCGTCGAGCACGTCGGGTCGGTTGGTGGCGGCCAGCACCACCACCGCTTCATGGGGATCGAAGCCATCCATTTCACCCAGGATCTGGTTCAACGTCTGCTCGCGTTCGTCGTGTCCGCCGCCCAGGCCCGTGCCACGCGCCCGTCCCACCGAGTCGATTTCATCGATGAAGATGATTGAAGGCGCTTCCTTGCGTGCGCTTTCGAACATGTCACGCACCCGCGAGGCGCCGACCCCGACAAACATTTCGATAAACTCGGAACCGCTGATGCTGAAGAAGGGCACGTTTGCTTCGCCGGCAACCGCTTTCGCCAGTAGCGTTTTACCGGTGCCCGGGGGGCCCATCAGCAGAATACCACGCGGGATCTTGGCGCCCAGTTTACGGTAGCGCTGGGGGTCTTTCAGGTAGCCGACGATTTCGCGCATGTCACGCTTGGCGTTTTCGAGCCCGGCCACGTTATCGAAGCTCAGTTCCGAGTCGGACTTGCGAAAGCGCCTGGCGCGGGATTTGCCGAAGTCGAACAAGCCATCGCCGCCGCCTATGCCCCCCAGGCCTTTGCGCATGCGTGAGGTTCCGTACCAGAACAGGGCGATGATCAGAATCCAGGGCACCATCCCGATCAAGGCCCTGGCCAGCCAGTTGGCCTCGCCCGAAACGGCGCGAATTTCAACCTGGTGCTGTTCGAGCAAGCCGATGAGGGCCGGATCCTGTAGCGGTGGTGCGGTGGTTACGAAACCCGAGTATGTGCTCTCGCCGCGCGTTGTCGACAGGGTGCGGGACTGCTGATATTCCCCTGAAATGCGGTCGCCGCGCAGTTCCACCCACGCAATCTGGTCATCGGCCACTTCGGATTTGAACTGGCTGTAGGGGATCGACAGCTGATTGTCGTCAACCGGACTCAACCAGAACCAGGTAAACAAAGCCAGTACGATGAACCAGGCGAGGTAATGCCAGGCGGGTACTGTCTGTTGCCAGTCGCCGGGTTTATTCGGTTGATTCGTGGGTAGATTGTTTGCCATCTGCAGTATTCAATTTAAACCCATATCCTAGCGAAGTAGGTATCGGTATTAATTGCGGTCGGTCAAGTAGCAGCCGGTTAAGGGTTGACGTCAATTTCGAACGTGAAGAGCGGTTATGGCCCGGAGAGTGCGTAGGTAAGGCAAATAGCCATAAAATAAATTAATGATCTGGTAAAATAAATAAAAAATACTTATTAATATAATTTCTGTGGTAATTAATTTATTTGTTTTGCATCAAGTATTACAACTCACCAAACTACAGCCTCTTGTAATTTGACTTCAGGTTTGGAAAAGATGGCGGCGAATCCTGCCCGACAGCGCGAGGTTAAATCGACTACCTGTTACATGTGTGCCTGCCGGTGCGGCATCAATGTCACGGTCGAGGATGGCGAGGTGCGGTTTATCCAGGGCAACCCCGAGCACCCGATCAACAAGGGCGTGCTCTGCGCCAAGGGTGCGTCCGGCATCATGAAGCAGTACTCGCCGGCGCGGCTGACCAAACCCCTGCGCCGTAAACCCGGCGCCGAGCGCGGCAGCTCGGAGTTCGAGGAGATTTCCTGGGAAGAAGCCCTCGGCACGATCAGCGAACGCCTGCAACATATCCGCGAGACCGATCCGAAGAAATTTGCGCTCTATACCGGTCGCGACCAGATGCAGGCCCTGACCGGGCTGTTTGCCAAGCAGTTCGGCACGCCCAATTACGCCGCGCACGGCGGCTTTTGCTCGGTCAACATGGCTGCCGGCCTGATCTACACCATCGGTGGATCCTTCTGGGAATTTGGCGGGCCGGACCTCGACCGCTCCAGGCTGTTTATCATGCTCGGCACCGCCGAGGACCACCATTCCAACCCGATGAAAATTGCGCTGGCAAAGTTCAAGCGCAACGGCGGCAAGTTCATCGCGGTGAACCCGGTACGCACCGGCTATGCCGCGATTGCCGACGAATGGGTTCCGATCAAGCCCGGCACCGATGGCGCGTTGCTGCTGGCCATCATTCACGAAATCATCGCGCTGGGACTTTACGATCGTGAATTCCTGATGCGCTATACCAATTCCCCGGACCTGGTAAACGACGATCAGGACAGCGACGAATTCGGCCTTTTCCTGCGCTCGGAGATAGAGGTCGAGGAAACCTGCATCGAGCCGGCCAACAAGATGTGGTGGGATCGTCATAGCGACCAGGCCGTGCATGCGCACGCCGAGGAGGCCGATCCGCGCCTGCTGGGCGAGTTTGAACTCGAGGATGGCGCCCGGGTCAAGCCCGCGTTTCAACTGCTCAAGGAGCGCGTCGAAAACTACACGCCCGAGTGGGCCGCGGGTATCACCGGCATCGATGCCGATACCATACGCCGGTTGGCGCACGAAATGGGTATCACCGCGCGCGACGAGAAAATCGAATTGCCTTTCCCCTGGACCGACGCCTGGGGCAAGGAGCACGAATCGATTACCGGCAACCCGGTGTCGTTCCACGCGATGCGTGGACTGGCCGCGCATTCCAACGGCTTTCAGACCATCCGCGCGCTCGGTATCCTGATGACGATCCTGGGCACCATCGACCGGCCCGGCGGATTCCGCCACAAGGCGCCGTTTCCGCGTCCCATTCCACCCTGCGCCAAACCGCCAAATGACCCCGACGCGGTGCAGGCCGGTGCGCCGCTGGAAGGTATGCCGCTTGGATTTCCGGCCGCGCCCGAGGACCTGTTCGTCGACGAGCAGGGTGAACCGGTTCGCCTCGACAAGGGCTTTTCCTGGGAGTACCCGCTGTCGGTGCACGGCCTGATGCATAATGCCATCACCAACGCCTGGCGCGGCGATCCTTACCCGATCGATACCTTGCTGCTGTTCATGGCGAACATGGCATGGAACTCGTCGATGAACACCGAACGCGTGCGTGAAATGCTGGTCGACAAGAACGATGACGGTGAATACAAGATTCCCTTTCTCGTGGTCTGCGATGCCTTTCATTCCGAGACCATCGCTTTTGCCGACATCGTGCTACCCGATACGACTTATCTGGAACGTTACGACGCGATGTCGATGCTGGACCGACCGATTTCCGAGTTCGAGGGTCCGGTGGATTCGGTGCGCGTGCCGGTGGTGCCGCCCAGGGGTGAATGCCGCCCGTTCCAGGACGTGCTGGTGGAACTGGGAACCCGGCTCAAGCTGCCGCGCTTCCTGAATCTCGACGGTAGCCGCAAATTCAAGGACTACAAGGACCTGGTAATCAACTACGAAACCGAGCCTGGATCGGGCATCGGCTTTCTCGCCGGTTGGCGCGGCAAGGGCGGGGAAAAGTTCATGCGCGGCGAACCCAATCCCAACCAGTGGGAAATGTACGCCAAGAACAATTGCGTCTACCAGCATGAGTTGCCCAAGTCCTACCAGTACATGCGCAACTGGAACCGGGGCTACCTGCACTGGGCGCAGGACCATGGATTGATCCGCTATACCGACCCGGTCAACCTGCACCTGTACTCCGAAGTGCTGCAGCGCTTCCGCCTGGCCGCGGAGGGCAAGCGCGCCGGCCGGCAACCGCCCGATTACCTGCGCGAGCGGGTGCGGACGCATTTCGATCCGTTGCCGTTTTATGCCGAACCGCTCGAGACCCAGTCCATCGACAAGAACAGGTACCCGTTGAACGCGATTACCCAGCGGCCGATGGCGATGTACCATTCCTGGGATTCCCAAAACGCCTGGCTGCGGCAGATCCATGCGCATAATTACCTGTTCCTCAGCCCCCGGGTCGGCGCGCA
>Ga0316201_10000122_pt1 | contig 34074 bp, 32 predicted proteins | sample CS6wburrow_MG_FD_204516 | JGI IMG/M metagenome (GOLD analysis project Ga0316201, IMG submission 204516) | Coastal sediment microbial communities from Delaware Bay, Delaware, United States - CS-6 worm burrow | ecosystem: Environmental > Aquatic > Marine > Coastal > Sediment | place: USA...
TTGATTGCACGCGCCCCCAAGTCGTTGTCACGCTTATTCGAATTGTCCAAGGCAATTTCCACAGATTCACGCGGTGACAAGATGTCGTCATTCGGTGAAATTGGGCTATATCTCTGCCCGAACTTTGACTATCCAACCTATGAGAGTACACCAATAAATTCCGCCACCTTCGCATCAACTGGCGGAGACGGTGTGCACTTTGGCTTCCTTTTCGGTGGCGAATTCGACGTAGTCGAAGCACCGATCGTAATGACTGTTCCGATGAACTTCGACCTGCCTAATGTCATCGTGGGAAGCAATCTAGAGGAGTTCCTCTCTCTAGGCTGCCGGACCGGCTACTTTAGCCTGGAACAAATCGTTTACGATCCGAACGACACAATCTTGGAGCTTCAAACTGGCGAGTACTACCCAGATATGACTGGAGAGGAAATCAGACTTCTTGGCCTGATCTCCGACGAATTTGGCTCAAAACCATGGCAAGACCCGGAGGAGCGGCTTAGACAACTACGCTCTGCGTACCATGCATTACTCGAGTTCCAAGACTAAGGGGTAGGAGCAGCCTAGTAACACGGATCATTGACGTCCTGAATGTCTGCTTCTGGCCGTTTTGAGACGGTCACGGGGAAGCTGGCCGACCGGCTGCTTCAGGTCGCAAAGCAGCCGGTCGTGAAATCTGAGGTAAAATGACGGCTACTGACCCAAAGCGGACGCAGGTGGCTTTGCATCGATGCTCCGGTTCGACCCCGTTCGCCCACCGAAAAAAGGCCGTCCTCAAGGACGGCCTTTCTAATTTTTGCCTTTCAGTCAAACGTGCCACCCGATCGACTGAACTCCCGTTTCCGGGTCTATCAGTTCGCAGGATTAACGAAAAACGGGGCGGAATACACCAAGTCATAATCTACAATTCCGTCGCAAACTCCGCCGAAGCGTCCAAGACAATCATAATCCAGCCCATACGTCACGACAGTCGAATGATTACCCTGTGACAGTGAATACGGCTCGATAATTATGCCAGACGCGATAATTGCCGCCCGCCTGCCGTTCGGCAAATAGCCAATTTTAGGCGCCGTATTCATATGTTCTACTAAGACATCATCCAACTCGAACCGTTGGTAAACGATGAATCCGTTAAGGCCAGCGCTGACTGAATCAATGGCATCTTTGGGTGTACGTACCCGGGTACCATCTGGCAATTCGATGGTAGAACCTGCGAATCCGCTGATGAGAATAAAATCGTTCTCGCACTGAGCAGACCTACCAACATGGTTATCAACAATGGCCTCGGGCACAACAAATCCTCGTCGATCCTCACCGCTTGCAGCCAGGAAATAGTCGCCCGCAGGTCCATATTCGTTATGCGTGCCGGCGACAAACCCGGACTGAAATCCGGCCATGACTTCGCCAAGGCTGACGGCAGGATCGCTGCAATCAACAACCGGAATATCGACCCTGGCAATGACGACTGTGCCGGTACGAAGCGCTTCAGCGTAGTGCGTCAGACCAATATCTGGTGGTATGTCGAAGAAATGGACGAGGTTCTCTTTCTTGCCGAAACCAAATTCTTCCGTGGCTCCGAAACCATAATTAACACTGAAGTCCGCCCCGCCGCCAAAAAACTGGACGGCTTGGATAGGTCCGGCAGCATAGGCCGCGTCAAAGTCGAACACCAACTCGGAACTCGTTGCAGAAAAAAAACTCCAACCGTCGTTGTCGCCAGTGAGACCGCCGCCTGTCGCCGAGCCAATAGTGATTGGAGCATGTTCGCCTGAGCCATCATCAGCTTGTAAAGACCAGCTCTCAATATTTTCGGGAGCAAGAGGGCCGATCGTCCCATCCGTTTCGATGGTGCCGATAACAGTGGCTCCCCCGAATGCACGATCGACCTGATATACGATGTTCTGCGCCTGTGCTCCAAGCGAGCACAAGAGCAGCCCGGCTGCAGCCAGCCTGGCAATAGTTCTTTTCAGCAATTTGTTTCTGTTCATTGTTTTCTCCATCCATGGTTAGACTCACTCTCATTTCGCCAGAAAACCAAACGCGGGATAAATATGGGCCAAGCGTTTGGTGAATTCCGGAATCCATATAGCAACTACGTCTTAACCAGATGTCGCTATCTGCAGAGTGTCCCAGCGTACAAACATCCTTTCTTGTTGTTTTGAGAATGGAATGTTGCCAATTATATTGTGTGGACGCTTTAGAACAATCAAGTAATAATCAATCTTATTCGCATCTTATGTAATAAACATGGGCGACATGATTCCGTGCGGCTGCTTGTGGCCGGAAGCTGCCCATCACCCTGGCTGAGAGTGAATGGCTGGTAAGCGCTCGAAAGCGGCCTGTCGAGTGATAAACTACTGAGGGACTGCTACTGACCCAAAGCGGTCGTTCATAAAACTGCGCTGCATTTTGGTTTGTCTAGCCGTGGCGTACACAGCAGTGTCGATTTCGGTATTGAGACAGTGATGAAGAAGATGGGTTACGGCGTAATGATCATTGCCGCGCTGGTTGGCCTGTATGGCGTGTGGGTCACTAACCTTGCGCTCGTAATGATTGGGGTAGTTGCAGAAATTTTTGGAGTGGCTCTTGTCACTGAGTCCAAGAGAAAGACTGGGGAATGACTGCTACTGGCCGGAACCAACCGGCCAGTGAATTCGAGCTATGATTTCTCCTACTGACCAGAAGCATCCGGTGGCGGCTAGGGTGCTACTCTTCCCTCTACGCATGAAACAGAGCTAGCTGATATTCGAATGCGTCACCTTGACTGGACAAGTGACCGTCCTCTGGAAGGGGAAAAACTCGCCTTCTTCGGCGTCATTCCGGTTGTCGTGTTTGCTTGCACCTTCTGGCTCGTCGTTGTCGGTGAAACTGCGATATTCACGACTATGATGCTGGTTTCTATCGCATCTACCCTGCTAATTGTCCGTAGGCGAAAGGGAACCAGAATTGTTATCGATGAAAGCATGTTTCGTTTTGGGTTATTCCAGCGCATTTCGCTCAAGAGCATTCGCTCTGTTGCCATCGTGCCAAGGACAATCGGGTCAGCTGACGTACTCGAAATCGGCACGGCCAGCAGCGAAGGAGGCGACCATTTCAATTTAAACGGGGTACCTGAAGACGTTCGCACTCAGATTCTGAGCATTCTTCAATATCACGTCGATAAGGCAGATCAATGAGCTTGTTTGATACCCCTAACGTCAAATTAAGAAGCCATGCCAGCGGTCGTTGCCGGCTAACCCCGGCCGCCCAGGCATTTTGAGATAGGATGACTCCTACTGAACAAGCCTGCCGTCGGGCCACGTTGCGAGGCCAGGATATTGAATTTAGCCCAAAAGAAATTCACACGGACATTCGTGATTGTCTTGGTTTCGATCATCGTCTGGGCAATCGGCTGGGAGTATTTTCCAGAGACGAGGGTGTGGATGACAATCGCTGTTGTCGTGATCAATAGTCCAGCAATGCTGCGAAAATTTCAAAATCTCAGAAACGCAAATTCCCGTTTTGATCCCGCCATATTTGTGGGGCTATCGTCGCGAAAGCCATGGGTTTTGTGGGTCATGAGCCTCTATGGTGTCGCTGCTGCCATATTTTTCGTACTGGCCGTGACAGGCAGGCTCGACGTTTCGGGCATCAACGCGCCGATTCTTCTACTGATGTTGGCACCCTTGGGAATTCCCGGCACCGTGATCTACTTCGAGAGTCTGGGCGACGAATAAATGCAACCCACTTCGAAGCAAATAAAGCTCTACTACGCGGTGTTCCTTCTGACGTTTCTAGGTTTGTTCTTTTTCTGGGCATCTGTGTCAGTCAGCGATAGCGACGTTATTTATACTCGATTCGCTTTCGTCATTGTCGGGTTAAGTGCATTCGCATCGGCGTATGGGTTGATGCGGCGCTCACGGTGGCTAACCCTTGCCATTTCTGCATTGTTTGCGTCCCAAGCTCTTTGTGTCGCTCTGATGATGCTCGAGACTTCCGACTATCCGCCTTACTTCCCGTTTCTACTCGGTCCGTTGGCATTGTTCTGGTGGCTGTCCGCAAAGGGAGCAAAGAAGATCATTAATAACAATACGTGAAAATGATCTGCAATATTTCTGCGCGTTCCAAGCTGATGCCAGTGGCTGCTTCTGGCCGGAAGGCGACAGTCGCCAAGTTCGCGCTATAATTTCTGCTACTGACCCTTTTCTGCCGGTCGGCAATTTCCTTGTTCGTGGAGTTATCGAGTCGAAGTGAAGCGCAAAACAATCGAATTCGTTTCGATCTATGCAATTGTAAGCATCCTCTATGGGCTCTTTGCGCTGCTGTTGCTTTTCCCTTTTCACCCTATAACGGCAGTCGGCTGGTTAGTGTGGTTCGTAGCAGCATTGCCATTGGCGATGGCCGGGGAAGCCATTGGTTCCGCCGCGTTCAACAGGAAAGCTGGTAAGACGATAAACCCGAATACCGAGAGCGTATCCGTTGGGCGCATCGGCTATGGCGTAGTTGTTATGCTGATATTTGTCGTCCTGATTCTATTTGTCGTTGGGTTACTTGGCGAGATGTCCGGGGACTTTTGGGATACCAACTTTTCGAGGGATTGGTAGGTTGGCTCGGACTTCCACCGGCCGCTTCTGGCCGGAAGCCGTCAGATTTGAGGAAAGTTTTCCGCTACCGACCCAAAGCGGCCATCGACTACATCATTTGCCTTAGGTCTGAGTGTGACGGGGTTGAAGGAATGCAAAGAAGTGTTTCCAAGCGGGAATTCAAGTGGTCGAGATGGCTCGGACTATCGTGTTTTTCGTCAATCCTGTACTGCGGAGGTTCTTTTTGGATATTGAGTGAGCAAGGTCGCCTCCCTGAGGCGATGAATCTCTTGATACTCTTCCCTGTAATTGTCTCTGCACTAATTTCCTCCACAATTAGTTCTCAGTACCGCCTAAGTTTCTTTTGGGATACTTTCTTGTTTGGTTTTCTTGGAGCGTGTGCTGTTTTGGCCGTACTCGTATTTGCCTGACCTAGACTAATAGTCTGCTTCTGGCCGATTGCAAACGGTCATCACTTCCCTAAAGCAGACACTCGAGCGGCTTGTTTCGCGAAAAGCGGCCACTCAGGCCGGGGCGACAGGAAAAGGTCAGGACTTGCGGCTATGAAGTAGCGCCCCGTATGCACGGCGACGCAATTTAGGCTGTCAACGTCGCTCCAGCTGGCAACATAGATCAGCACGTTACGCCACGTTTCGCGACGGAATCAGGTTGTCCGGTTCAGCCTGGAGCCTCGCTTCCAGCACGACAACACGAGCACGACATGAAACAATTAGCCGCTGCCGACCACGGATAACTGACATGCTGAAGATCACGCGCAATACATCAGTCCTCGTTATTAGTCTTATAGCGTTACTCGGCTGCTCGCGAACTGAGTCGCCGCAGAGCGCTACACCAGATCTACGCGACCAAGCGGCCGAGCCGGGAATTGCAGCGATGGCGATGCCCGACCGTTATGGTGCCGACGTAACCGAGGAGGTTCTTCGTGCTGGCGGCAACGCCGTCGACGCTGCAGTCGCTGCGGGTTTGGCATTGGCCGTGACCTATCCTGAAGCCGGTAACATCGGCGGTGGCGGTTTCATGCTCATTCGCATGAACGGGGAAAATGCCTTTCTCGATTATCGCGAGAAAGCGCCGGGCGCCGCGGATCGCGACATGTACCTGGACGTAAACGGCGACGTCATCGAAGGCCTGAGCCTGGTTGGACATCTGTCGGTCGGCGTACCGGGGACGGTCGCAGGATTCTGGAAAGCGCATCAACGATTCGGCACGATGCCCTGGCGCGACCTTGTCATGCCGGCTGTAAAACTCGCGGAAGCGGGCTTTATCGTACCGGACAAACTGGGTGGCGGCATGCTGACTGAACTCGAGCGCGTCGAAGGACAGACAAACTTCACCGATTACTTCAGCAAGATGAAAAGCGGCGAGCGCTTCAAGCAAGCCGAGCTGGCCGCGACACTTCGACGGATTGCGGAAGACGGCGTTGACGAATTTTACAAGGGAGAAACCGCTGAGCTTATCGTCGCAGAAATGAGGCGTGGCGACGGCCTGATAACCATGCGGGACCTCGCAGACTACAAAGCCGTATGGCGCGAACCGCTTGAAGCGAACTGGCGCGACTTCCAGGTCCTTTCCGCGCCGCTGCCGAGCTCCGGTGGCTTCGCCCTCATCCAGCTTCTAAAAATTCACGACTACATCAGCCGCGAGTTCGAAGGCGTGGCACACAACTCCGCTCAGTACGTGCATCTCGTAGCCGAAATTGAGAAACGCGTGTTTGCCGATCGAGCGCAGTACCTTGGCGATCCGGATTTTGTGGAATCGCGTATCGATGAGCTACTGACCGACGCTTATATTCGCAGCCGCGCACAGGAGATCGACGCGAAGGCCATTTCGATGGATGTCGGTGCCGGCACGGGTCTCGAAACACATGACACCACCCACTATTCGATTGTTGACCAATGGGGTAACGCGGTTTCCAACACCTATACGCTCAACCTTGGCTTCGGCAGCGGCGTAGTCGTCACCGGCGCCGGCTTCCTGCTGAACAATGAGATGGATGACTTTAGCGTCAAGGCAGGTGTTCCGAACGCCTACGGTGTCGTCGGCAACGAGGCAAACGAGATAGTGCCCGGCAAACGCATGTTGTCGTCGATGACGCCGACGATATTGTTACGCGATGGTGAGGTAGCGATGGTGCTGGGTACGCCGGGCGGATCAACCATATTCACCTCGGTTTTTCAGGCGATTATCAATATTTTTGATTTCGGCATGACGCCGCTCGAGGCGGTTAGCGCAACGCGATTTCATCATCAACTGCTGCCGCCCGACCTTATTATGACGCAACCTGCGTCACCATTGCCGGAAGAGACAATTTCGCTGCTGGGTGATCGCGGCTACAGAACGCTGGATATCTGGAATTTCGGCGATATTCAACTGATCTATGATGACGGCGACAACGTCGAGGCAGCGTCGGACCCACGCAACCGCGGCGAGTCACGTGTTTTTGATATGACAACAGGCGCGGCTCAATAAGGTTCGGTAAGATCCGCGCTGTGATGTAGCTTTGATAAGCCTGCATCAGCAAGACGACTCTACGAACGCACCGAGAGCAACTCTCGCTCCGGTAGATATTTCCAGGCCGTAGTGGGCGCGGATACCCATCGCAGCACAAATCTTCAGCGTAGCTTCAGCTTTCCTGCGGCTTAATGAGTGCGCATAAACGTTATGGGCGTTTAGTTCGCTATAAGGAGATAGCTATGTTTCACCAAAAGAAAATGCTACCGGGTCTGACGGTGGCAGCACTACTGTTGTCACCGCTCGCACAGGCAGATACCGGCGTCTTCGTCGGCGCAAGCTTCGGCTCGTCGCATCTCGACAATGACTTTAGCGGTTTCAATATCGACACCAACGCGAATGCGTACCGTATTGTCGGTGGCTTTCAGTTCGGTGACTTTCTGGGCATCGAAGCCGGTTACCACAACTTCGGTGAGTTCTCGGAGGCGATTGTTTTTTCTGGTTTACCAACACGCACGGCAATCGCCGCTGACGGCTGGACCCTGGGCGGAACGCTTGGGCTGCCGCTGAATGAGCAGGTATCGCTGTACGGACGAGCTGGTGTGTTTTTCTGGGACGCCGATGTGGAGATCGACGGCTTTTCTATCGACGTGCCAGACGATGAGAATCCGTATTACGGTGGCGGCGCCAAGGTCGATGTCACCTCGAGCCTTTCGCTGGTTGGTGACTGGACACGCTACGAGCTCGACGACATCGAAAGCGATGTAATTTCAGTTGGATTCGAATTTCGCTTCGGCCAATAACGCTAAAACGTTAATCCTGCGCGAGCTGTGCTCGCAGCTCGCGCAGGCTTCGCCGGATGACGGTGGCGTGAGTGCTTCCCATGCGAAGCAGTAGTTTTTGACCGCTTGAAAGTGCCTCCAGCTCAGGATCGGCAAACTCGTACAGGACGTGTGGACGAACTACCTGAATCGGTTCACCCGGCTCCGGCGTTTCAAGCAGGTGGTCGATAACCTCGATGACCCGGTCATTAAAATAGGCATTCGGGTAACCGAGGCGCTCGTAGGACTGCTGCAGTAGTGGATAGAATCGGCGATACGTATCAGCCAGTTCTCCTATATCGGCTGAGGCTATCTGATTGATAAGCCTATCGTAACGTCGATAGTTCTCTGGGCTTATGTAAGCCTTCTTATCGACGCCGTTCGTATCAACACGAAAGGTCTCACTCAATCGGCCGACCGGCCGAATTTTCTCTGCGACTTTGTCGCGCGGCAGATTATCGACGGTCGCGACAAAGCGGTCGATAATGGCGTCCTTCAGAAGCAGCGGCTCGACGGCTGTGCCAAAGACATCTACCAATGCCAGCAGGAAGTATCCGTCGCTGTCATCCAGCGGCGGCAACGGAATCAGCTCAGTTGGTTTTCCCGGCGACGGTTCATAGGCAGCGACCGGATGCCTGGGACTGTCGTCGACCGAGGCTTCGATCGGCGCAGGTACGGGAGCAATCACTTTCGACTCGTCAGGCCCAGGCAGCAGTTCGTCACGGAAGTACCAACCAGCACCTGCCGCCGCCACGACAAGCAGGATTATTACCAGCACTCTGTAATCGGGGTCATCCATAGCGCCTACTGTAGACTATTGGCCAATGAATACGGGTCGGAATGCATCGAGCAAACTCCCTGCAGCATTTTACACGCGCGGCGACGTCGTGGAGGTCGCACGTGATCTGCTCGGTAAAGCCCTCTGTTCACGCATAGACGGTCGCCTGACAAAAGTAATTATAACGGAGACCGAAGCCTACGCCGGTATCGCTGATCGGGCGAGCCATGCCTACGGTGGGCGGCGGACTCCACGAACTGAGCCCATGTTCGCCGCTGGCGGCATAGCATACGTCTATCTTTGCTACGGCATTCACCACCTGTTCAATGTGGTCACGAGCAGCGCAGGAAATCCGCACGCCGTGCTGGTCAGGGCCGGACTGCCGCTACTCGGCATCGACGATATGCTCGCCCGGCGTGGCAAGGCCAGCGTCGATAAATCCCTGTTGGCCGGCCCCGGATCGCTGTCGCGCGCGCTGGGCATTCAGACCGGACTTAGTGGCACCAGCCTGTCCGGCGACATTGTCTGGATCGAAGACCACGACATCCGTATCTCAGGGGATGCGATCGTGGCGGGGCCGCGGGTTGGCGTTGACTATGCGCTCGAAGACGCAGCACTGCCATATCGATTTATCGTCGATGGTGACCGACTCGCACGGCAAGAAACGCTAGCGGCTGCTCGAACTTAGATACGGCAGGCCAGCAATTTTGACATACAACGTACAGCCATTCGCTGAATGCGGATAGTGAATCGAGCCTGCAGGCATACGCAACCAGCTTCCCTGCGTGTAGCTTCCCTCTTCGTCACTGAACTCGCCCTCGATAACGAACAGCTCCGCCCCGCTTTCGTAAGCGATCGCACCCAAATCCGCGCCTTGATCCCAACGCTCCAGCGTCACCTCGTCGGAATAGCCCGGCTGTTTGTAAAGCGGCTTCGTAGCGACACCCGCAATGGAGCCCGCTTGCCATTCAATTGCTTTGCTGTCGATCGTGACGTGAAGCCGGTCAAGGCCGGCGAACTGCCGCAGCTTTACGAACAAGAGGCAGCCTTCCAGCGAGAACGGCGCATGTCGAAATCCTTGCGGATTCAGTAGATACGTGCCTGCCGGCCAATCGCCATGCTCATCGGAAAACACACCATCAAGCACCAGGATCTCCTCGCCATCGGGATGGTCGTGCTGCGGAAACGTTGCTTCGGGTTCGTAGCGAACGATTGACGTAACCTGACCGGATTCCGGCGGACCAACCAAGTGCACACGCTTGCGCCAGACGGTGCCGCTCGGACTCTCCGTCCACGGCATCTGCTCAGTGTGCGCGACCGCGCGGACGGACAGGTCCGCATTGATTTCGTTGCTCATCAGATGGGGCGTCCGTGTATATCCAAAAATGTTGTCCCTACTGCAACAGACCGATAAGGAGAAAGCCAACGCTCGCAATCGCGGCCGCGAGCAACGCATACGGCAGCTGGGTACGAACGTGGTCGATGTGATCCGTGGCCGACGCCATCGATGCCAGCACGGTCGTGTCACTAATAGGTGAAGCATGATCGCCGAATATCGCACCGGAAATCGCTGCCCCCAGCAGCAACGGAACCGGAATGCCAAGCGTGACAGCAATTGGTATGGCGATCGGAATCATGATGGCGAACGTCCCCCAGCTCGAACCGACTGAAAATGCAATGAACGCAGAGACCAAGAAAACCAGCGGCGCCAACAGGACCGGTGAAATGTTTCCGCTGACCAGATTGGCCACGTAAATGCCGGTGCCGAGCGCATTCGCGACATCGCCAAGCGCGAGCGCCAGCAGCAGGATTATCGCGATAGGCAGCAAATCGCCCGCACCCTTCATAAAAATCCGCATGAGCTCGGCAATCGAACTGTCGCCTTTTATCAGAACCATCGTCCAGGCAACGGCAATTGCGACGCAGACGGACCAGAGAACCGACACCGACCCGGAACCGTTAATGATGTCGCCATCGCCTGTTACGTACAGCGCAATCGGCATCATCAATACCATTGACAGGATTGGCAGCCCCATCAACCACGCGGAAGGAACATTCTGTTGGTCGAGCTCCTCACGCTCGGCCGATACATCAACGAGCGGCACCGACCCTGGCCACAGTACTTCGCCACGCGCGGTACGCTCCTCGGCTTTTTTCATTGGGCCGATGTTGATGTTTTTCCAGGCCACAAGCCCGGCCAGCAAAATGGCTGTGATGGCATACAAGTTCAGCGGAATTGCGGCGATAAATGTCTGTAACGGATTTTCCACACCCGTGGAGGCGACCAGGCTGATGATGAAGGCGCCCCATGCATTCAGCGGAATCATCACGCAGACTGGCGCCGACGTAGCGTCGATCAGGTAAGCCAGCTTTTCCCGCGAGACCTGGTAGCGGTCAAAAAGCGGGCGACTTACGGATCCGGCAACCAACAGCGTAATGCTCGACTCAACGAAAATAATCAAACCGACCATCCAGGCCAGTATTCGTGCACGCAAGCCATTGTGGACCCAACGGCGCGTCTCCAGATAATGCACAAAACCGCGGACGCCGCCTGAATGCTCGATCGTTGCGATCAAAGGTCCTATTAACAGAGTAAAGACGAGCACTCGCGCGTCGCCCGGATCGGTAAAGACATTGATCACGCCGTCCAGACCCTTGCCAACGCCAGCCAGCGGATTGAACTGACTCAAGAGCGTGTGGCCCATCCAGATACCGGCAAATAGCGAAAGAATCACCTGCTTGCTCCAGATGGCAAGCGCGATAGCCAGTAAAGGCGGTAGAACGGAAAGCCAGGTGGGATCATTCATTGTTTATTGTCATGACCTTTGGGCATCCTGGCGAGACGCATATTCGATTTGAAGGATTGTCGTTCCCCGGGCTACCAATATTAAACCACAGTCAAGATCCATTGCGCTCAGCCCCTGTGGCTTATGTGAACCCTGCCCTTCCGTCGCTGCCGCACAACAGTAATCTGGTCGGATGCAAGGCGCAGGCGACAATATCGTCGAGAGTATTGGCGAAACTCACAGGCTTGGGGCGCGTAGTTTCGCCGCACTGAGCCTTTTTGCCGCGAACGTGGGCATGCTGTTTATTTACGTCGCTTTCGACCTGACCCTGTTCCAACTGGTACTTATTTATTGGTGGGAGGCCCTCTGGATCGGGACGTTCAGCGGGCTGAAGCTGCTAACCGCCTCCCTCTTCGGAAACCCCTACGAAAATCGCTGGGTAAATGTATCGCCTGGCAGCGCCCTGTTCTTTTCCCTGTTCGCAATTTTTAAGTCGACGGCCTTTTTCATCACGCTGCTCGGGATATCGGGCTTCGCTCTGGTCGTCGCACAACAGGAGCTGACCGGAATATCAGGCGACGTGTTTGTCAGCGAACAGGCAAGCCTGATGCTGAAATTCTCGCTGATTTTCTTCATCGGCCACGGCCTGTCCTTCGTCATTAACTTTTTGCTTCTTGGCGAATATCGCGAGGCGCGATTCAGCGACTTGCTGATGCTGCCGTTCAAGCGCGCGCTGGCCCTACTGTTCGCGATCGTTGCTTCACTGACAGCCGTCCAGCTGATGTCCGGCGTCGCTACCGACACGCTCTTTGCGGCACTTCTGATTGTCCTGAAACTCGTGTGGGATTATTTCCTGCACCGTCGCGAGCGACACACTTTTTCCACGGCAGGCATCGAATTGGCAGCGCAGAAATGAGTACCGCATCAAAAATCGTCCTCGGCGCCGAGATTATCCTGGGCGTGATATGGACGCGGCTTGCGGCGATGGCCCTTGGCGCCGGAGGTCTGACTGTCGTCGGAGTGTTCTTTTTTGTCTATGCGCTGTACGCCGCGTTCTTTCTGTTTGCCGCATGGGCATACTGGACGTTGCCGGACAGGCGCAGGATTGCCGGCTGGATCATGGCGCTGCCGATCGTATTCTGGTTCTTGCCGCAGGTAAATTGATCTCTGTCAGGAGGCGTGTTGACAGAGCAGCAGTTCCTGACATTCCTGTTGATTCTGTTAGTCGTTGCGATCGCTGTCTGCTGGGTGTTACCCCAGAAGGTCGCCGCCGTCATTCCGAATTTCTTACTGGGTAGTCGACTCTTCAACTGGCTGATTCTGCTCGCCATGATTGCGGGCTGGCTGTTTATGGTGTTCGTCGTGATGTATATCGCAAACGACGACAAGTCCAGCACCGCAATAACGAGTGGAGGAATGGCGCTCGGCTATGCCATCGTTTTCGCCACAATCTACCTGATCGACCTGGGCCTCGGCTGTTTTGGCGCCTCGACCTGGGCATGGGTCAGCCTGCGAGGCGGCATTGAGACAACCACTCGGCGCTTGAATATCGCTCAGCTGGTCGTAGCGTCGCCGGGCATCCTGATCGGCGTCGTCTCCACCGTCTGGCTGGCGGGTCAGACGAACGTCTAAATCGACCTAGCGTAGCCTCGCTGCAATGCCCTTGAGCGTGTTGGCCAGCGCTGCCCGTCGTTGCTTGGTAACGGCGTTGCCGCTGTCATTCGGCAGCGACTTCGCCAACGATACCAGGCTGGAGGCCAGCTTCTTGTCGCGCGCACCCGCCTGCAGCTGTAACGCGGAACGATCCAGCGCCGTCGCCACATCCGTCACAAACGACGCCTGCAGCGCGTCTTCTCGCTGCAGCTGATCAACGTAGGCCCTGGCTACCACCGGCTCGGCCGGCCAAGTGACCGGAAACTGCTGCTGTGGATTGAAAACGCCACCCTGATCAGCGACCGCGGCTGCCGCTATTTCATTGTCCGAAAGGTATTCGCTCGGCACCAGTGCGAGAACATCCAGTCCACGCACGATCTCCGTGCCATAGATGCGGCCGTCATACCAATACGCCGACCAGAAGCCGCCGGCGACCAAATCGTCTGCATCGATGGGGCCGCGGTCGAAATAGGCGATCTCGACCGGGTTGGCTGAGTCGGTGAAATCAACCACAGAGATACCACCCTGATACCAGGCCTGCACGAAAATGTCGCGCCCGGGAACCGGAATGATGGAGCCGTTGTGCGCAACACAATTCTCCTGCTCAACCTGCGGTGCCGGCATCTTGAAATAGCCGCGAAACTCAAGCTCGCCATCAACGATGTCGTAGATAGCATCTGCACCCCAGGTTAATGGGTCGTAGGTACGACAGCGCGGTCGACCTCCGCCGCCCCATTCGTCCGTGAAGATGACTTTGGTGCCTTCGTTGTTAAACGTTGCCGAATGCCAGTAGGCAAAGCCCTTATCAACGACCTCATCAATACGCTGCGGTTTCAGCGGGTCGGAAATGTCAAAAACGATGCCGTTACCCGAGCACGCTCCGGCGGCAATCTTGAGTTCGGGAAATACCGTAATGTCATGGCAATGATCAGTACGGTTCGTCTCTTGCGTTTCATCGCCGTGATCGCCACCTTTCCAGAGACCGGCCAGTACGCCCTCCTCGGGGTCCGCAAATACCGCGGGGCTTTCGACGACGCGCGCTTTCGATGGCTCGTTCACCGGGATTTCGATCACGTCTATGCGAAACAGCGCCGTTCGGTCATCGCCCGGCGATTCATCGATGCAGCCTTGCATCTCGTCTTCTTCGCGGATGCTCGAGGTACCGGAGTTGTAGACGATAATCTTGCCATCCTTGCCGGGGCCGGAAACCACAGAATGCGTGTGCGAACCACGACAGGTCTGGACTGCACCCACCTGTACCGGCCGCGCCAGGTCGCTGATATCGAAAATGCGAATGCCGCGGAAGCGCTCGGCACTGACATCCTCAAGGACACCGCCAAGACCGCAGTCGAGCCGCGCCCGCGTCTCTTGTACCGACATGATCAGGAGGTCGCCGACGATTGAGACATCGCCCTGTCCGCCCGGGCACACAACCGAACTCACTAGCTCAGGCGCTTCGCTTGCCTCGAGTCGGTAGACATTGAAACCGTGGTAGCTGCCAGCCACGAGTACGTCGCCGGAAAAAGCCATATCGGTATTCGCGAAACTCAGCAGCGGCACCCGATCGTACTCTTCGTCTTCTTCCGCCTCGGGATCGTCGTCCTTCGTTGCAACCGCGTCGGTGCCTTCGCTTTGCGCCGCTGCGTCAATGGCCGCCTGCAGACGTGTCGGAGGAAGCTCGCCCGGGTTGCGTGGATCGAAAAATCCAGCCGGCTTCGGCAAGGACGCGACCAGCTCGAGATTCTTCAGCGCCTGGCCGGCGTTGTCGAATCCGGCGGCGAGGCCTGCGCGCGGGTCGTCGGACAAACTAACCAGCAGCGCATTCATGCGCTCGATCTCGGTCGCCTGGTCGTTCGTAATATCCGTAGTGAACTCGAATAACACCGGGTCATAGGCGGCCCCCGGTTGTTCCAGCAACTCCTCGACCATCGTTACGGCGCCGTCGTGATGAGCAATCATCAACGTCAGGAACAAGCGGTCGAATGCCGTGCCTTCAGCCTGAGCGAGCTCGGCCATCTGTTCCGGCGTGGCCATGCCGGCCATGGTATGCGTTGTGTGCATCGCGTGGTGGGCGCTTGGATCCGGAACGTCCTCACCACGCTGATCCAGCCAGGTCTGCATGAATTCGATCTCGTCGCCCTGCGACACATTGATACGCCCGGCCACATCGATCAGCTCGGCCCGGTTGGTACGATCAGCCACTAAAGCCGCCATCTCCAGCGCCTGGTGATGATGCGGAATCATGTCCTTCATGAATTGCGCGTCGGCCGGCGAGTAACTCGTATCAGCGATCTTGATCGCCTGCTCCGCGCTGAGTTCCTGTGATTCATCGCCCGGCATGCCCGGTTGAATGATAGGCGCCTGTGCAAGGCTGATGGTCGCCTGGCCCAGCAAGAAAACGCCAAGGCCAATAATTCCGGGCAGTCTGGATGTGAAATCAGTATGTACAGTCAACGCGCTCGCTCCTGTTCTGGGTTCTTGTTTGAGGCCACCAGGCCGCTCGGGTTCCCCAATAACTAACCCGGATCCGATTCGGCCCCGGCGGAGCTTCGCAACAAGCCACGAAACGCTCGCTTCGCATCACGCTTGTTATGCACAACCTCGTAGACCTCGGCAGCAATTGGCATTTCGACGCCATATTCTTCTGCAAGTGCCATGACCGTCGGCGCGCTCTTGACGCCTTCGGCAACCATAAACATGCTGTCGATAATTTCCGTGATCGACCGGCCTTTACCCAACTCAAAGCCCACGGTGCGGTTTCGACTTTGAGCACTGGTGCAGGTCGCCACCAGGTCACCCATTCCGGCAAGGCCTGCAAACGTCTGCGGCTCTCCGCCCATCGCCACACCGAGGCGCGTAATTTCGGCAAGGCCGCGGGTAATGACAGCCGATCGCGTGTTTTCGCCCGCTCCCTGGCCGTCGCCCATGCCTGCCGCAATCGCGATGATGTTCTTGAGGACGCCCCCCAGTTCGCAACCAATAACATCGTGGTTTGAGTAAACGCGAAACAGTCCGCTGTGGAAGACTTTCTGAAGCTCTTTGACGATCGTCTCATCGGCCATCGCGACAACGCTCGCCGCCGCGTAGCCAGCCATGATCTCCCGCGCCAGGTTAGGGCCAGTCAACACACCGGCGGGGTGGCCGGGCAATACATCCTCAATAATTTCGGTCATGCGCTTGTGAGTATCGAGCTCCAGTCCTTTAGAGAGACTGACTACCGGAACCCAGGGGCGGATGTGACCCTTGATATGCTCGAGCACACTGCGAAACCCCTGCGACGGAATACCGACAACGATCACGTCAGCGCCGGCGACCGCCTCTTCCATATCAGTTGTTGCAACCAGGTTTTCGGGAAGCATCGCATCCGGCAGAAATTTGCTGTTCGTATGTTGCCCATTGATTTCGTTGACCGTCGCCGCGTCCCGAGCCCACAGCGTGACCGTTGTATTGCGCGCAACCAGGGCGGCTACGGTCGTACCCCAGGAGCCTCCGCCCAGCAGTCCAATTTTCAGGTTCATTGATTTGCCCACCTTTACGTCTGCAACTGAGACCATTGTACTAATAATGCCGTGCGAGTCGGGCAACTAATCCGGATACGCACCCGAATGTTGTTATTGAAGCGCTTTGCCGACGAGTCCGCGTGATCGAAAGCCGGTATGGCGGTAGTCTTGTCATCTCGAATGGATACTCGAATCGCAGAGACCCTCATGATCAGACGAATGAGTTGTACCTTCATTGCCGCCCTCGCCCTGGCAACCGTCGCCAGCGCAGAGGTCAAGGCACCTTCTGAACATACCGTTGCCCGGCAAGCGGCCCTGCGCGAGAGCCTGCCTTTCGACGATCGGCGCGACTTCGAAGAACATCGGCGCGGTTTCATTGCGGCACCGGAATACCGCCGTATTGTCGGCGATTCAGGTGAAACCGCCTGGGATATCGGTCAGTACGACTTTCTACTGACTGGCGAGGACATCGACAGTATCCATCCGTCGCTGCAACGCCAGGCAACACTGAACATGAACTATGGCCTGTACGAGGTCGTGCCAGGCAAGATCTACCAAGTGCGCGGCTACGACCTGGCCAACATGACACTGATCAAGGGCGATACGGGTTGGATCATCTTCGACGTCTTACTGGTCAGGGAGACCGCCGCAGCGGCGCTGGCGTTTGCAAACGAGAAACTTGGCAAGCGCCCCGTCGTTGCCGTCATTTACTCACATTCTCACGCCGATCACTTCGGCGGTATTCGGGGTGTCGTTGACGAAGCCGATATCGCATCCGGGAAAACGCCCATTATCGCGCCGCGCGGTTTCATGGAACACGCAATCGCTGAAAACGTCTACGCCGGCAACGCTATGACGAGACGCGCGTCGTATCAATACGGGCGCGTCTTGCCGGTCAGCCCGTTCGGTCAAGTTGACTCGGCGATAGGCAAGGCAACCGCTAGCGGCACACTGGGTTTGATTGCTCCAACGCAGGTCATAGAAGAAGACTTCGAAGAGCACACGATTGACGGAGTCCGCATGGTCTTCCAGAACACGCCGGGAACTGAAGCGCCCGCCGAGATGAATACCTGGTTCCCGGACTTCAGCGCATTCTGGGCGGCCGAAAACATAACCGCGACGATACACAACATCTACACCCTGCGGGGCGCGCTGGTTCGCGACGCACTCGCGTGGTCAAAAGGCATTAATGAGGCACTGTATCGATTTGGCGGCGATGCCGAAGTCATGTTTGCATCGCACAGCTGGCCGCGCTGGGGCAATGCGCGTATCCAGGAAGTCATGCGCGCACAGCGCGACGCCTATGCGAACCTGAACAACCAGGTGCTGCATCTCGCCAACCAGGGCGTCACTATCAACGAGATACATAATGAATACGTGGTGCCCGAAAGCCTGCAGAACAAGTGGTCGGTGCGCCAGTACCACGGCTCGGAATTTCATAATTCTCGCGCGGTGTTGAATCGCTACCTTGGCTACTGGGACGGCAATCCGGCAACGCTCGCACCATTATCCCCCGCCGATTCGGCGCCACTATACGTCGAGATGATGGGTGGCGCGAAACGTATCCTGAAGAAGGCCCGGCAGCTCTTCAGTGAAGGCGACTATCGACATGCGATGGAGATTGTAAACAAGCTGGTCTATGCGGAGCCTGACAACGTCGCCGCGAAATTGCTGCTCGCCGACACGTTTGAACAATTGGGCTATCAGTATGAGAGCACCAGCATGCGGAACTCCTTCCTGTCAGCGGCAACGGAGCTGAGATCCGGTATCCAGGAGGTTACCGGCTTAGAAAGTGGGGGACCCGATGCTATTCGCGCACTCACAACCTCGCAGTGGTGGGATGCTATCGCCATTCGCGTCGACTCCGCGAAGGCCGATAGCATGAACTTCAAGCTCAACTTCGTTACGCCAGACAACGGTGAGCAACTAGTTGTTGAAATGAGTCATGGGACATTGACGAACATCGTTGGCCATACAGCCCCCGATGCCGATGCCACGCTTACGATCGACAGGGCCGATCTGGTTCCGGTGATGATGCAGCGAACGTCCCTCGGCGCACAAATTCAGGCCGGCAAAGCGACACTGAGTGGCAACGCGGAAGTACTGGCGCAGCTCGGCTACACGCTGGTGGCTTTCGAGCCGCTATTCGAGATGATGCCGGGAACGAAGGCTGGCGAGTAAGCTGCTATGGCGACCGGCCATCTGGCCGGCGAAATTCGATAGCGCCGGACAGGCTTGTCTGGCAGATCGGCGAACCCGGGTGATAACCCTGTTTAGAGTTTGGCGGCTTCGACAAGACTGCCATCGCAAACCGAGATGATTCGGTTACAGGCATGGATTGCCGCAGGCCTGTGCGCAACGATGATCTGCGTGATATTCATCGCCGAGACACTCGCCAGAACCATCCTCTCAGAGTCCTCGTCCAGGTTAGCCGTGCCCTCATCCAGGAACAGAACGATCGGCTCCTTATAGAGTGCGCGCGCCAGCAACAGCCGCTGCTTCTGTCCGCCCGACAGCGCGGAGCCCATGTCGCCGACCAGCGTGTGGAAACCCATGGGCATTCTTTCGATCTCGCTAAGGATATTTGCCGCTTCGCTTGCCTTCGTAATTTTTTCGAAATCCGGTGCTTCGTCAAAGAAACAAATGTTCTCTGCCAGAGTTCCCGATAACAACCTGTCGTCCTGCATCACCACGCCAACCTGCCGCCTGACGTTGTGCATGCCGCGGGCCCTCAGCGGTATGTCGTCGTAGACAACCTCACCTTCATTGAGTGGGTGTAGGCCGAGGAGGACCTTCAACAGCGTTGTTTTGCCGCCGCCTGAAGGACCCACAAATGCAATGCGTTCTCCCGCCTCAACCGTCAGATTTACATTGTCCAACACCCAGGGCAGGTCTTCGCCATATCGGAAGCGCGCATCTCGAATTTCAACCTTGCCTCTCAGGTCAGTGGATACTGTCTGTTCGACAGCATTCGGCTCCTCAGAATCTGTATGCACAATATCGGTCAGACGTTCGAGGTGAATACCGACCGTTTTAAACGCAAAGTACTGCTCGATTAGCGCAGCCATTCGGCCTGAGAACTGCGACCGATAACTCTGGAAAGCGAAGAACATACCGAGTGTTAACGTACCGCCGATGACGGATTGAGCGCCGACATAAAACACCGCCAGATCGAGGCTGCCGAAGAGCACTGTCGATCCCGCTGCAGCCGTTATCCCGAATTTTCTGATACGAATACCGATGTTGCTCGAGTCGACAAACGCGTTTTGCCAGAAAGTATGTCGTTGCGACTCTCGGCCGAACAACTTGACGGCGCGAATAGCCCGGATCGACTCCAGCAGGACCGACTGCAAGTCGGCATCGGCATGAATCTTCTCTTCTGTCAGCCGACGAACATACGGAAACGAAGCGAGGCGCGTAAGCAGTGCCAGCACAGTGATGCCGACGACCATTAACGCGAGCTCAGTGGAGTAGAGAAACATGACGGCGAAGGTCGTTACGCCCAACAGCCCATCCAGCAGAATTGTGATAACCGCCGATGAAATGAGATCTTGTACTGGCGCTATGGAACCGAGCCGTGAAGTAATGTCACCAATATGTCGTTTTTCGAAGAAGTTCGCGGGCAGACTGAATAGATGCCTGAGAAGGTTTGATCGCAGCTGAAAGGAGAGCATCTGGCCGAGATACATACCGATAGTCGATCGCATGAACTCGATCGCAGTTCGCGACAGCAGTAACAACCCGAAGCCTATTAATATTGCGACGAGAAAGCCCGAATCATTCTTGGCTATTGCTTCATCAACGACGAGCTGATTTATGAGCGGCGAGAGTAGTGCGAGTAACTGAAGCACCGCGGAAAGGGCAACGATCTTGAGAAGCGTGGCACCCAGACCTCTGGAGCGAGTCCATAGGTCCCAGAGTCGAACTCGCTCAACGGCTTCCTTTTTTTCGAATGCTTCGGACGGAGTCAGCTCAACCGCAATGCCCGTGAAGAATCTCGAGACATCTGCCCAGTGAATCAGACGCTTGCCACAGGCGGGGTCATGAATCGCAATGCCTTTGCGCTTGACCGCCTTAAGAACTACAAAATGATCCAGTCGCCAGTGCAATATCGCCGGTTTACGAAGTTGCCGAAGCTCGTGCATGTCGAGGCGCAAGGAACGGGCAGACATGTCCAGAGAATCGCAAATCGTGATTATTGACGCCACGGAACTGCCTGTTATCGACACATTGAACCGTCTTCTCAGCTCGGTCAGTGACGTCCTATAACCGTAGAATGACGCCACCATCGCGATACAAACGAGCGCGCACTCGCTGATCTCATTCTGAAGAATTACCGGCAGCCGCGCGCGATAAGAAAAGTTGAGTCGTTCAAACGCCGAGCTTCGCGGCTGAACGCCCCGAATGGCATCGTCAGCTCTGGCGGAATTCATGGCCTTGCGGATGCCGGCACGAGTTGGTGAGACCTACAGCCGCACGGATAGAAGTGGATCTATCATCCAGTCCAGCAGACGTCGTCTATCCACAACCAGATCGCCTGTCAGGGTCATATCAATCTGCAGGGGTTGCCGCTGTCCGTAGGCAATAACGTAGTCCTGGTCCAGCGCAACGACCACCTTGTAGACGGCTTCGTCATAGTTCACGGGCGCATCCAGCTCACCAGGCCGATAGGATGATCGAGAGATTTCGATGACGCGTCCCGTTTGGACACCGAACCTCTGGTACGGAAAGGCCTCAATCCGAAGGTTAACCTTGCTATCTTCGTTGATAAAACCAATGGCCCTCGATGGTGCCAACAGGTTGGCAACGATCCTCGCATTCGCGGGCAATATCGCGACCGCTGGCTGCTGTACGGACAGCTCCTGGCCAACCTCTCCCTGGATAGCTGTCACCCGACCTGCTATCGGGGCACTGACGATATAGCTGCTCTGTGCCTGCTGTTCGCTGAGTGATTGCTGCAACGCGTTGCGACGAATCGCCAGCTCAGATAACTCCCTGGCCTTTCTGTCGGGCAGCCTCTTGATGTCCATTTCGATTAACTCGTATTCACTTCTGATCACGGCCAGCTGACTTCGTAGAGACGCGGCTTCTGCCTGGTGGCCCAAGAGAACTCCTTTTTGCCGAGAGACATCACGATCCGACGCATACTGGTTAAGCCGCAGTGAATTGATTCGGTCGAGGTCGTTTCGGGCAATCTCCAGGATTTTCCTCTGAAGAATGAGCCGACTATCGAATTGACCAGCCCTGCTTAACAGTCCGGCCTTTTGTTTCTGTAGGTATGCTTCCTCATCGTCATAGCTTCTCTGCAGAATGTCCCGTTGCGCGTCGATTTCTGCCAGTCTCGCGTTCGTCGTCTTGATCTGCTCGTCTCTTGTCAGCCCATTGGTAGACTCGATATCGGTGCCTGCTTCGAACAGGGCCGCGCCCTTTTCGACCACATCACCAACATCGACGAAACGCCGCCTCATCACGCCGCCGTATCGAGAGTGCAGCGAGACGATTCCAGCTGATGACGTTATGTACCCTCTTACCGTCTCCTTTCTCTGGAATTCGTACGAAAACAGAAACCACATAACACCGGCAACCAGCACCAGAAGAACAACTGCAATCACGCGCACGCTAAGTGGCTGCGCAATTACAACGGTACCGTGTATTTTGCGGCGCTTTTCTTCAATCGCTTCCGTCCGAAATAGCACTGACTTTAATCCGAAACCTGATACGCGATCTGACGAGACCATTAGGAACGCGTTTGTCGCGGAATTCGAGGCTCATTTCGGGCTCATAGCGTGAGATATCGGCTCGTTTCTTCTGACGACGATCTCGACACACCAGGTCAACTTCGCGCTGTCGAGAGCCTTTACTTTTTTGTTCACCAACCGGGCGGCTGGAGGCTCATCGCTTGGTGTTCCTGACTTTCCGCAGTCAAATACTTGGGGTCGCGCATATTCTAAAAGTCATCGCCGGACAGATACTGGTAAGGGCACCTGCCTGGCACCCTTACCAGCGATACTGCATGAGCCAATTTAGCCCTCGGCGTATCTTATGTCTCGCCGTTACATGTCGAGCTAGGCCGCTTGTCCTTTGGCCAGCGCATGTACATCTGTTGTCGAGAGACGCTGCCCGCCGATGGCCCAGTCGCCGCTTTCGAACTCGTTGATGCGAACCCACGTTACGGGCCGCATGTTTTCGCCTTCAACGTCGATCATCGCGGCCGTGACTTTCTCGATCAGTTGCTCTTTTTGTTCTGGTGTAAAGACATTTTTGATGACATCAATTGTTACTAGTGGCATTTCTCTTCTCCTTCCGGTTAATTATTCTGAATTCAGGTGCTCTATCAGCGCGCCCATCGGGCCGCTCGGGCTGAACTCGACGGCCTCGTAGTTCTCTTTGGCCCTGACCGTTTGGCCAGTAGCGCTATTTGTACGCCCTGCCGACAATCCAAACATGACGATGGCATGGAGATTTGCTGGTGATTTCTTGGTGATACAGCAGGACTGCACTATGCTCGTTGCCATGATTTACCACATAGGCTCTTTTGAGCTTGATCTCGCTACTGTTGAGCTGCGGCAAGACGGCGCGCCTCGCGCGCTTGAACCGCAAGTATTTGCTCTGCTTGCGTTTCTTATCGAGCACCGCGAACGAGTCGTCTCCAAAGACGAGATCTTCGAGAAAGTCTGGGATGGACGTATCGTCACCGACTCCGCGTTGGCCAGTCGCGTGAAACTCGCCCGAAAGGCGCTCGGCGACGACGGCAAAGCTCAGAAATTCATCAAAACGATTCACGGCAAAGGCCTTCGCTTCGTCGCCGACGTTCGCGTGCAACGCGATGAGGCTTTGCTATCGCTGACGCAGGACATACAGCCGGGCAAGCCTCCGGAACCCGGTACGTCAATGGCGTCGACCGACGCTGGTGTGAAACCGTCCATTGCCGTCCTGCCGTTCCAGCCCATTGGCGACCTGGGCTCTTTCAACAATATTGCGGAAGGTCTGCCACATGAGTTGATCACAGAGCTTGCGCGCCTGCGTTGGCTATTCGTCATCGCGAGGGGTTCGTCCTTTCGCCTGCGTGGACAGGAACTGGACGCGCGCGAAATCGGCCGCTTGCTGGGTGTTCGTTACTTTCTTTCAGGCACGGTCGAGGTTGGCGGCCGGCAACTTACCGTGACGACTGAGCTTGTAGATACACGTGGCGGTGACGTGGTCTGGGCGGAACGTTACACCGGAGACGTCGACGATGTACACGCGGTCCGTGACGAGATCCGATCCAGGATTCTCACCTCGCTTGAAATCCAGATTCCGTTGCACGAAGCAGCCGGCGCACGCCTGGTAAACAGCGACAGCCTCAGCGCCTGGTCCGCTTACCACCTCGGCCTGCAGCACCTGTACCGATTCAATCGCAAGGACAACGCACTGGCGGCCGATCTGTTTGAGCGCGCGATTGCTCTGGACTCCGACTTTGCACGGGCGCACGCCGGCCTCTCGTTCGTGCACTTTCAAACGGCATTCATGTCGTCAACCGAGAACGACGTCGGTGAGGTTGCGCTCGCCCGCAGTTGTGCCCAACACAGTCTTGATATCGATCCACTCGATCCGTTCGCCAACTTCACAATGGGTCGCAGCTTCTGGCTCGATGGCGATCTTGAGCGTGCCCGGACCTGGTTGGAACGTGCGACTTCTCTCAGCCCCAATTACGCACAGGGAATCTATGCACTGGCATTGACGAATACGATGGCCGGTTACGACCTTGAAGGTCGTGGACAGGTCGACCTGTCAATGCGCTTGAGTCCAATCGACCCGCTGTATTACGCCATGTTGGGCACACGTGGTTTTACGCACATAGCAAAAGGTGAATATACCGAAGCGGCTATCTGGAGCGATCGAGCCGCGCGATCACCAGGCGCTCATGTGCTGATCGCAATGATCGCTGCAACCGCGCACGCACTGGCAGGCAACGAGGATCAGGCGAAGACGTGGGTTGCCGACGTACGCGCACGCAGCCCGTCGCTTTCAAGCGCGCATTTCCTGCGCTCGTTTCCGATCAGGTCAGAGCCGCTACGTACAAACGTAACTACCGCACTACGACAGCTTGGTTTCTAGGACCCTTCTGTTTTTCCGATCCAGCGACACAGGGTAATGACTCGCAGCCACTCAAACGCGGTTCTCGACTACCGGAAGCCGACACATACTGGCTCAAAACAGCAACTGCAAACGTGACACAACCTACTCCTACAATTTCTGACAAACCGATGTCCGCCTTTTTGTCCCAACATCGCCTGCCGGCTACGTTTCGCCAGGTGGCGGAACAGTACTATTTGCCACTCGCACGACAATTGCCGGCGATTAGGGGCATCGGGAAGCAGCTGCTGCTTGGTATCAACGGCGCACAGGGAACCGGTAAATCAACCCTTGCCGAGTTTCTCCGCCTTGCGACGAAATCGATGTTCGATTGGCGTGTTGCAGTCTTATCCATTGACGATTTCTACTACACGCTTGAGGAGCGGCGTGCATTGGCCAGGGACGTTCACCCGCTGTTGATGACTCGCGGTGCGCCCGGCACGCATGACACCGACCTGTTATACGATTACCTTGAACGTCTGCGCCAACTGGACACGGGTGAACACGTCGCTTTGCCACGTTTCGACAAGGCGACCGATGATCGTGCCGATGAGACCCGCTGGCCCACCGTTGATGGTCCGGTCGACCTGATTATTCTTGAGGGATGGTGCGTTGGCACAACGGCGCAAGCAGACCTCGAACTCCGGCAGCCGGTAAACGAGCTGGAGCGAAATGAAGACAGTGATGGAACGTGGCGCCACTACGTTAACGAACAGCTCAAGGCGAGCTACCAACAGATATTTGACGAACTGGACTTCCTGGTATTCCTACAGGCACCCGATTTCGATTCGATACTCCGCTGGAGGGTAGAACAAGAAGAAAAACTCGCCACCGTGTCACCGCAAGGGTCGTCAGGATTGATGAACAGAGAACAGCTCGAGAGGTTTCTGCAGTTTTATGAGCGACTTACACGAGCGAACCTGAAGGATCTGCCGAGCAAGGCAGATGTTGTGTTTAGCCTCGATGAAGCGCACGCAATAGAGTCCCGGGCCCAAAAAGATGACAGACACTAAGCCAGCAAGCAGAGAGGATGAGCTTATTACCTGGGGTATCCTTGGTACCGGAAGTATGGCGGGCCGCATGGTGTCGTGCATACGCGCAATGGGCGGTGAGGTCGTGGCGATCGGCTCTCGAGCCAAGAACTCGGCACAACGCTTTGCTAACGAACACAATATCGGACAAACGTACGACAGTTACGCTGCGCTTGCCCGGGAAGCAGATGTTGATGCCGTTTACATTGCAACAACCAATGACCAGCACTTTCAAAATGCGATGGCATGTCTGCAGCACGGTCGGGCCGTCTTGTGTGAGAAGCCACTGACAATCACGGTAGAACAAACTCAGGCTCTGATTGACGCGGCACGATCGGCGAGAGTCTTACTCGTTGAAGCAATGTGGATGCGATTTCAGCCGTTTGTTCCGCTACTCGACAAGTTGATCGACGAAGACACCATAGGCCCGGTGAATCTTTTGGAGGCACACTTCAGTTTTCCTATTCAGGAAGCCCCTGAAAGTCGCTGGTATGACCCAAAGCTTGGTGGCGGCAGTTTGCTGGATCTCGGCGTTTACCCGCTCACCCTTGCCCACTACATCCTGGGCGCGCCACAAACCTCGGTGGCGGTGGCAACACTGGCGTCGACGGGAGTTGACTCACAGTGCGCGGTCTCCTCAACTCATGCGCTCGGCGCGGTATCGACATTAAGTTGCTCGTTCAGCGTGGCGGGCGCTGCCGAGGCCATGATTGCCGGCGAACGCGGCCGCATTCGGCTGACATCGCCATTTTTTCATTGTCCCAAGATGGTGCTCGAAACAGCATCTGTTGACGCGCCCAGATCGATCGACACCGAGTACCACGGCGATGGGCTGGAATGCGAAATTGCAGAATTCCACCGCTGCCTGCGTGAGTCGCTCCTGGAGTCACCATTGATGCCACACGCCGATAGCGTGGCAATTGCCTCCTGGAGAATGAGCATCCTGGAGCAAATCGGTATTCGCTATCCTGCCTGATCGGTCAGGAATTCATGCCGGGGCCAGCTTCTCAATCCGGAGCACCGGGAAATATCGAAAACCCGGGAGCGCGGTTGTTGCCTTCGTACTCAGGGACGGCGCTGCAGCGACAACGACGCCATCGATAAAGCACCTGCCGCCAACAGACAGTAAACGCCGAAGAACATCATTTGCGCTGGCAGACCCATACCCCGATCAATCAAAGTACCGGTCAGGCCGGGCCCTGCGGCTGTCGCCAGAACCGCCGCCGAGACGGTAATTGAACGAACAGCGCCAAGATGCGCGAGACCGTAGATTTCCGGCCATAGCGATCCGAATAACGTGGATGATATGCCGTAGCTGATTCCGAGCGACACCATTGCTATGAACAGCGTTGTTTCCGGTCCGCTGTAGCCCACTGCGAAACAGGCACCCGCAAGCGGCAACAGGAAGTACGGCAAGACCAGGGTAGCCCCGAACCGATCAATTACGGCACCGGTAATCAATGCGCAGCCGACAGTTGTCAACGCCATGACCAGCAATGACACTGAAAATAGCTGCGGTGGCCAATCGTGCAACACCGTCAGGTAGTTCTGATGATAGAAGATCGTGGTGCCTATGAACGCAGGCGCCAGCACCCCCGTCAGGAGTACCCAGAATATCGGATCTCTCAGCACTTCCCGCCGCGTCCAACTGCGCACCTGGGTGGACGTCGTTGTTTCGGTTGATATTTGCCCATGCGGTACACGGGGTTTGCGGTAACACCAGTAAATAAACGGAAGACCGATGACCAGCAATGCGATGGCGGCAGAAGTCCAACCGACACGGTAACCACAGGCAATCGTTAGTGCTGCAAACGCCAGCGGGATTGTAGCCTCACCACCCTGGTGACCGAGCACTACCAGCGACACTGCCCGACCCCTCTCGGCAACAAACCACCGCCCTGTCGAGGTCAGCGCTATATGCGTCATCATGCCCTGACCGAGCAGCCGTAGTAGAAAAACCGCTACGACGAGTATCGGTACGGAGGAGGCGTAGCCGGCCATCAATGCCGCAGCGGCGAGAACGGGTATCACCATAGCTACCAGGTGATGCGCTGGCACGAGGTCCGCCAGCCTGCCGACGAGCGGAAGACAAACTGCGCTCGCCAGCGTGGCAAACATATAGAGCCGCCCAAATTCGCCGTGGCTCAAATCAAAAGTGACCTGCCACTCTGAAACCGACGCCGAGATGAAATACGTTTGACCAACGCTGGAAAAGTACGTGAGCATGAATCCGCCGGCAATCCAACGGAAGTTGCGCCTTATAAATGCAAGCATGAGGTCTCTATCGGTTTGTCCGGGGGCGGCGAGCGCAATTGGAACATGATCCAGCGGCAATTTCCCCCTGCTTCAGTCAGTACCGGTCCGATCTGGCGAATTCTTGAGTTGAGCGCCCGGGTATCCGGGTCCGCGGCGCGTAACAAGTTGTATCCCTTGCGCCTGAGCACCTTACTTGCGACCGACATTGGCAGTAATCTCTACTCTCTTGCGAAACCGTGGTGTCCGGGTAAGCGATCGACTCAGGCTTTCGTGGCCATCGCCCACTTCGCCTGTACTGTTAATCCCGTATATTCGAGCATGTCATGAACGAAGTGAGACATTACGAAGCCGGCAACTTCGCTGTCGCCAGCAAGACCGAAGGCAACCCGGACGGAAAAGGCGTCAGCGGGTTTCTGCTTGACTGGTATCAGAGTGAGCCGAGAAGCGTAGTCGCGAAGCCGCGACGTCAGATACTTGCCGAGTTTTTCACATCCGTGCTTGTTCTGTCCGCATCCTTCAAGTTTCGACCGTCAGTCGGTGGGACGTATTATCTTTACTGGATCAATGGAGCGTGGTCATTGAGCCTCATCGCGCCCGACGAATGGTCGGATGAAAGGCAGGCTGGTTTTGCCGGCACCTGTGTACTCCAACACGACATGACCTGGACGATTGCGCCATCTGACTCGTTGGCTGAAGAAAACGCTGTATCCGACGCCATTGGTCGCTTCTACGACGCTTTTGCCGAGACGCTCGACACAGACCTGACACTGGAAGAGATACTGCCGTTTTATGTCGGCAGACTTCATTATTACCCGCGACTGTATGCGAACGCCCTGAGCCGCTCGGTGCGCGCTGCGGTGATACTCGGTGATCAGGCATCGAGCAGTTGCCGCGAGTGGCACATGCGACTCCCGCAGCTTAAAAATGTTTTGCTGGCTTACAGGAGCTGACAAGATGCTGACTCGAGAAACAAGCCGATTTCTGTTTTCGCTGTCTTTTGGATTTTTGTATCCGACCAGCATGGCACCGGTTCGGCAGAGGTACTCGAAAAATCGAGACCAGGAATGGACTTACTCGCACGACCACAGCAGAAATATGTACTCAATCGGGAGAAGCCGAAATGGCGGAGCGCAGTAACGCACAAATAACTATCGCAGTAGCAATCGCCATCGTTTTGGGCGCACTCATCTCATGGGCGGGCGGCGACGGTGGCGATCGCGTCGGCACTTTATCGGTTTTTGCATTGTGCGGCGCGCTGGCGTTTGCTGTTAACTGGCTCGCTTTCATCCCCTCGGCGCTGGCACAGACGGAGCGCTATTACGACCTGGTCGGTGGCATCACCTACATCACCGTGACAATCGTAGCCGTACTCCTGTCCAGCAAACTGGACGTTCGAGCGATGCTGGTAGCGACGATGGTTCTGATCTGGTCGCTGCGACTGGCGACGTTCCTGTTTCGGCGCATCTCGCGCGACGGCAAAGACAGTCGCTTCGACACCATCAAGAACCGGCCGTTGCGATTCTTCATGGCCTGGACCATTCAGGGTTTGTGGGTACTGCTGACCGCGGCGGCTGCCCTGGCCATTATCACCGGCGGCGTCCGCGAGCCACTTGGGGTTATCGGCGTTGTTGGCCTCGCCGTATGGTCGATCGGCATGCTCATCGAAGTCATTGCGGACCGGCAGAAATCCCGGTTCCGGAACGATCCGGACAACAAGGGAAAATTCATCAACGTCGGACTGTGGGCCTGGTCACGCCACCCGAACTACTTCGGCGAAATCGTCCTGTGGACGGGTATGGCGATAGTAGCCGTTCCGGTGCTGCAGGGCTGGCAATGGGCCACGCTGATATCGCCGGTGTTTGTGACCTTTCTGCTTACCAAAGTCAGCGGCGTGCCTCTGTTGGAGGAAAAGGCCGACAAGCGCTGGGGCGGCCAGAACGACTACGAAGAATACAAACGCAAGACACCCGTGTTGATGCTAAAACCGCCGTCGATTTAGTCCGCACGATCCAGCTGGTAGATTTTCTTCAGCGTCGGCGATTGAAAAAGTAACGCAGCGCACAGCGTTACGGCAGCGACCAGCCCGAGGATGACAATCATGCGAACGTAAGGCTGGCCCAGGGCGACGCGGACTTGAGCCAACTCGTAGAGCGTACGAAGCCACTCCAGCGCGCCGAGAATAAGGATGACCTGCATCAGGCGGGCAACCCATGCCTGGCGAACAAATAGCAGAGCAATCAGCACTGCGGATCCGGCAACACCGATCGAGTTGTCGTAACGCATGAAATGAGCGCCCAGCACGACAAGGCTAAGAACCACAGGGATGTAAAGCAGGACCTTCTTCATTCGAAAACTCGCCGTGAACATATCCGCCAGCTACTTTACACGTCGTCGTAGTACGCTACACGACAGAAACGATATTCGGACATACCCACGCGAGCGACAGTGCGCCCATCTCAACGCAGCGACCCTCGCAATCGCGGTAGAATTTCCAGCCTGGCCTACAGGTGACGAGGTGGACACGCATGAAAAATGACCAGGAATTTATCGATTTCGTTGTCGACCAGGTTCAGAACGGCTGTAATCTGACGTACCGCCACATGTTCGGTGGGACCACGCTGTACCTCAACAGTAAAGTTGTAGCGCTGATTTGCGACAACCAGCTGTTCGTCAAACCAACCGAGGCTGGGCGTGCGTACATCGGGAACGTTGTCGAAGCGCCACCCTACGAAGGTGCCAGGAACTCGTTCCTGATCGCGGATGAAGTCGAGGATGCCGAATGGCTGACGGGGCTGTTCCGCGTTACCGAGAAGGAGCTTCCGGCGCCAAAACCAAAGAAAAAGCGCAAGAAGAAGCGGAAATCATCATAAGGGTCCTGAAGCACCGGGGCGCTGCCAAACCACGGCACATACCTGTTTGACACCCGACCCCAGGCCGTCCTGTACAGTGAATCGAACAACGAAAGCCCATAACTTTTGAGGGGGTAGCGTATTGATCTATCGTTCGTACCGATCATCAGATCAACAGACTAATTCCTTCACATTGCGCAACAAGCCCCCACTCGTGAGCACAAAGTAAGGGTCAGAACTTACCGTTGACTTAACGCCTTCCTTCGGTCGTAGACTGGCCAGATGACGTACTTCGCCAGTTTGTCGGTCGGGAGGCAGCTCTCAGACCGAAACGTTCTTGTTTCTTCCAGCCACGCACGAATCTTGAATGGGCGGTATCTTGAATCCAGCTGCGGTTTACAGCTACGCTGTTTGATGAAAATGAGTCAAATAATGGGCTTTTGAGGATGGCGCTGTGCTCCAAATAATCTTAGCTATTGTTGTGCCTACCTGGTTTTTCGTAGCCGCCGGAAGAGTCAATCTCCATCAAGGTAAATGGGCTTTCTTCGGGTTTGTTTCTTTCGTCGTTCCGACAATTCTATGGTCCGCTGTTTTTGCCTTGTTCTTGAGGAAACCGGTATTTGAGTTCTTCTGGCAGCATGGCGGCGAAAATGTCATGTTGATAGCGGGATTAGTAACGGCCTCTATTGGGTCAGTGCTTGGTCTTGCCAGCTCCTATGTATTACGCAGAAAATATTTGAATCAAGAAGCGAGAGAAGCAGCAGTTGCGCTGGAGCAGAATTTCCTGACTAAGGTAATCTACTTGCTCGTTATGCTAGTAACTACCGCGTTGATGCTTTACCTGGCCGCAAAGAACGCGCCAGTAATAGAGCTGGAATCGAAATTCGACTACGCACTTTTCTAGCGTTGGCGAACAACGGCCATCGGCTTTATCGGTGTCTGATATTGCGAATGTCAGCGGCAAGTCCTGACCTTTTCTTCGGATTCAATCTGAGCGGCTGCTTTTCCCGAAACCTGCCGCTCGAGTGTCTGATTTAGGGAGGAGACGACAGTCTGCCTACGGCCAAAACCGGACATTAGGACTTAACCGAATGGTCCGATTTTTTCTGGCCAGACCATACGGCCAGAAGCGGACCTATGCATATGATCTACGAATCCGACTTAGTTAGACATGCCGGTCAGTCTGGCCCATTAGCCAGACAGGAACCGCTTGATTTCTTGCGACTATTGATCCTTGAGGCTTGCCATCAGCATTTGGAACCGGGGATTGCCATGGAGCGAATCGAGATCCGAATCGTTCTCCGCCCACCCCGCAATTGACATGCCTTCCAAGTGTGCTCTTTCCAGACAATCCAGCGCGCGGTCCGGCTCACCCATCAGGGCGTAGCTGCACGCCAAATTGTACAAGGTATCCGGATTGTCACCGTCGATGGTCAGCGACCGCTTTGCCCATTGCATAGCCTGTTCTTTGTCACCGTGTTCGACCAGCGCAGCGCAACCCAGATTAAGCGCACGAGTGTCGTCGGGGTAGAGTTCAAGGTGTTGCTTCACGCGTCTAAGTGCGCGCCGCGCAGCCGCCTTCGCGTCTTCTTCTCGTCCCAGACTCCGATAGATCTGTCGCAGGAAGGTTGGCGCCTGAAAATCATCCGGGTGGATGCGTTCCGCCTTTTCGAATAGTTCTGCGGCCTGGTGTAATTCACCTCGCTGGAAGCGCACCCGGCCATAAAAGTAATAAGCGTCAAATAATTCCGGGTTAAAACGCAGCGCAGTCTCGAATTCAGCGATAGCCTCGCGATTTTCGCCGTTAGCGAAATAGTACAGCCCGCGAGAGACGTGTGATTCGGCCAAGCCCGGCAATAACTCGAGCGCTCTAATGCTCGCAGAATCAGCGCCCGAAAGACATTCGTCGCTGGTGCTCCAGTACAAATATATCATTGCGTAGCTGTCCGCGAGTGCCGCCCAGGCGCGGGCATAGTCGGGGTCGATCTCCACTGCCTTGCTAAACATATCGACGGAAAACCGAACGTTTCTTAATCCCCAGCGGTGAAAGTAGTGCATGCCCTGCAAGTAATAGTCATACGCTTGTACATCGCCGGTGGTGCAACAATCTTCAGTGGGACCGGTTCGCAATGTCACTTCCAGAGCTTCGGCCACCTGCGTCGCGATGTCGTCTTGAATCTCGAATATGTGCTCCAGCTTGCGGTCATAGCTGTGTGACCAGAGGTGGTAACCATCCCCCGCACTGGTCAATTGCGTAGTGATGCGCAAATGGTCGCCCGACTTGCGCACACTGCCTTCGAGCACGGTGGCTACCTTGAGCTCTCGACCAATGTTGCTGACATCGGCCGGTTGCCCTTTGAAGCGAAACGATGAGGTGCGGGAGGCGACACGCAGGTTCCGTATTTGTGCCAACCTATTGAGAATCTCGTCGGCGATACCGTCGCAGAGATATTCCTGGTCTTTTTCTGGACTCATGTCGTCAAAGGAAAGTACAGCGATTGACGGCCCGCTGCTCAACGGCTCGCCCTGACTGGCAGCAACAACCCCAGCGGATTCTGGCAGAGGACTGGTGTCTTTCTTGAATCCTCGCAGAGTGAAATCGAAAAACCAGGCCAATGTCATGGCGATCGGGAAGCCAACAATGACCAATACGATGAGGGCCGTCATCGCCCAGTCGGGAAAATGTAGCGGCTCGAACGCCACCTCGCCGACTTGCATGGTTAACCATGCAACCACAGCATAGAGTGCCGCCATGCGGAAAACTTTGCGGTGCTTGAGCTCTGACATTAATTTCATGAACCAATCTTGACGCCGCTACAAAGTCATAATCAATCCGTATCCACCGTTGAATTCGCAATGTCCGCTTTGGGTTGTGGCTTCAATCGGTGGTTGCAACACCTAGACTCTATCATTAGAACAGGAGGTGTTGATAATGAAGCAGCGAGCACGAAGGTATTTCACTCAGAGCGAGATCGCAGAGGTCTTTGATCGCTGGGAGAACGGCGAGTCCCTTAACTCGATAGCCCGAAGTCTGGAGCGGGGCCATTCAGCCGTTCAAGGCATGCTATCGAGAACCGGTGGCATTCGTCCCGCAGCAAAGCGACGTTCGCGCCTTGCACTGACACTGGCCGAACGCGAAGAGATCTCTCGAGGTATTGCCGCCGGCCACTCGATCCGCACGATTGCTGCACAACTTAGACGAGCGCCCTCGACAGTCAGTCGTGAGGTTAATCGTAACGGCGGCCGCCGATGGG
>Ga0316201_10000123_pt1 | contig 34011 bp, 25 predicted proteins | sample CS6wburrow_MG_FD_204516 | JGI IMG/M metagenome (GOLD analysis project Ga0316201, IMG submission 204516) | Coastal sediment microbial communities from Delaware Bay, Delaware, United States - CS-6 worm burrow | ecosystem: Environmental > Aquatic > Marine > Coastal > Sediment | place: USA...
CTCATTTCCATGCGCATCTTCCCTGGCGCCTGTCGCACAAACGAGTCGATCTGACCTTCTTTCATTTCCATATGACGCGTCCCGCTAAACGACACGTTCTGGTCAATGCCGAACTTTTCCAGGTATTCCTGCATTTCGTTGGCGTGGGCCGGCAGGCTCATGAGCAGGACGATCAGTCCTGTAATTAATGTGCGCATGCTAATTCTCCCATTCATGATCTCTTTGTTTACATTCACTAGTAAATACAGCTGTTGTTGATATCATTTGGAAGCACGGCTCCCTTCTGTTCACCAAGACAATTGAGCCGTAGTTCCGAGTAACCTTCTCTGAGTCGACACATGTAGTCCCATGCGTTGCGACCATTTGACTTTAGGCCCGCATCGTCGGTGCCGCCCTCCTCTGCACGGCGGTCCGATTGGCCTGGCTTGAAGTCCTTCCAGGCGTCGACCAAATCGACAAGACTCTTGGATGTGTCGTCCACAAGATTGCCATTGGCATCGCTGGTGGTGTCGTACAGGTCCCAGAAGAAGCGTGCGACGTTGCCCTCGATTCGATGCGGCTCGTCGCCTCTACTAATGCATGACTTTAGGGTCGAGCCATTTCCCGCCGTCGTGTCGCCCTCGATGGGTTTCGAGGACTTCTGGTAGAACGGGTCAACAGCGTCTGGCTCCCAATACACTGCAGCGGCGAAGAAATTAGCGAACCCTTCCGAGGTGGCCAATTTTTCGTTATCGATGTCGGTCCATGCACTACTCGCGGTGACCTTTGCCAGCGGATTGTTTTTGATGTCCAAGGCCCGGCTCATGACGATGTGGCCAACCTCGTGTGCAACACGATGGTTTGAGTTCGGCGTTGCGACGCAGATGAGTTTGCCGCCCTTGGCCATGTTGTTTGGGCTGGGGTTGCCCTTCTTGTCCTCGGCCTCAAAAGCGTCGCTGCACTTCTCCGGTGCATCAGAGATGACATACACATCGATCTTGGGAGAGATAACCTCGGTGGAACCGTAGTATCGCTCCACATCGACCATGGTCGCGATAGCGTTGCCCCACCGAATCGTCTGTGCATTCTTAGCCTGGCCCACCAAGTTCGTGTCGCAAATTATTGCGCCCGGGCAGCTGACACTCCAGTCCAACGTCTGCGGCGAATCGCTGAGGCGTACCCTCGCACTGTGAGAGGAAATCACCGGCGTATCATCGTTGGCAGTCTTGACGCGGACTATCGATGTTTTGAGCGATGTCGTTGCGTAAATCGTCGACGGCCTTGGGACAGCGGTACAAAACTGTCCACTACTCAGGTCGGACATCGTGTTATCGAGTATCTCGTCGTCACTCTCTCCGCAGCCGTCACGCGTATCCCTGCACGCGCCACGCACAGCCCAAATGTCGACGTCAATACCGCCCAAAAGGGCGTTCGAATCGAGCCCGGCTTTGCGGAGGCGGGAGCCTGGGTTGTCAGATCTGGACGATCGAGTGTCCCAGAAGGTCGGGTGCCCGCAAACCTGAATAATCGGGGCAAAGACACGCACACTTGCACGTATCGAGTTATTCGATAGCTCGCCGTCCTGGAGCGGACTGTTCGTATCATCAAAGAGCGAGATGAGGAAAGGTGTTTCGACGCTCGCGTCGCCATGGACGTTTATGTCCGTCGGGATTTGCCAGTTCGCAGTCTTTACGACCGTTGCGATAGGCTGGTTGATGTCCGTATCCAGGGTAGCCAGCGCAAAAGTCCCGGAGCCTTCGCCGGCAACACGCGCGTTCGGCATTTGGTTCAAGGGGTCCTTCTTTTCAACCTCTACCCGGACGGTTATCAGGTCACCAGGCACAGCCAGTTGTGGCGACACCGAAACAATCTTCGTGATTCGCCAGTCGGCCGCCTGCGCAACATCGTCGATTTCATCCAGGCGCTCGTTCGTTTCAACCATATCGGGATCGGGTGCTGCCGGCGGGTTCGCGATGTCGGTGACAGGCTCCCGCGCTGCCAGGCCCGGCCAGGGGCTGGTGTCTGCCTCGCGTGGAGCCGATGTGGCCAGCGCCAGAACCTCCTCGGCCCCGAGCGCCCGCGAATAAATCCTGAGGTCATCGACCGCACCGCGAAACCCGTACTCGGCCGAAGTATTCCAGGCCCCGACGAGCAACGTCGGATAGGTGCTGCCCGCGCGATATGCTTTTTTGTTTCGTGTGATATAGGGACCCGAGTGAATCTCGGTTTCGACCTGTTTCTGTGGCTTACCATCGACATCAACACCATCGATTAGCCGGCTGACTACCGCCACGTGAGTCCAAATATCTGGCATCACACGATGCTTGCCACTCGCGCTCGCGATAGTGTCGGCGGCGATGCCGCGCAGGTAGGAATCTCCCTTCACGCCGCCCAGGTGCATTAAGCCGTGGTAGCTATTGCTCAGTGCGTAGGCAGAGTTACTGATTGCGTCCAACGCTTCTTTCTCGAGACCGTCTGTCGAGTCCGACTTGATCCACATACTGATCGTCTGTTCGGGGTAGGTCTCGTGGTTGAGATCGATCGGCAATTCAAGGAATGATCCGCCGTCAAACGCCAGCGCCTGCCCGATCTTGCCCGCCGTTACACTCGTGCCCTCGCTGCTCACCGCGTTAAACCCGCCGACCGCAGGGCGTGCGTCGCCGTCGAACGGAAAGTGTGCAACAAGGTCTGCGTCCTGGTCGAAGCTGGTAGCCGCTATTGGTAACTGTTGGCGGATCGGCGTTACCGAGGCGACTGCCGATCCCATGTCCTGCGGGATCGCGTCTATCCGACTGGCTTGCCTGAAAACCGCGTCTTCAGCTTCGGTCGAACCACTTGCGAAAATCCGCAATTCATCAATCGCGCCGCGCGTAGCCCACCCCGCTTTCTTGTCGAATGCACCAACGATCAGCGTTTGATACGTCGTTCCGGGTCTGTATGGCTGCTCGGCGACATCTGAGAAATCGTCCGAATCCAGTTGCACGCGAATACGCGTTTCGGGCTCGCCATTGGCGTCCTTTCCCTCGAGCAACGTGCTGACGATACGCACATTGACCCAACGCTCGCGAGGTACACGATGTTGGTAGTCGGTTCCCGCCGTCGCACCCGAGTTGTGTGCGCTCAGGCGCGGCACGCCTTTTGCGTCCTGGATGGATGCGAGCCCCTGGTAGGCATTGCTGAGCACATAGCTTTTGGGTTGCAATGTCCTTAGCACGTCCGGATCTTCCGGCAATGCATCCAGGCGTAGCAGGTAGGTGAGTTTTACCTCCTCGAATAGCTCCGGGTTCAAGTCAAGTGGTAGTTCGATAAATGTACGGCCGTCGAGGTACAACGCCTTACCGGCCTTGCCATCAATGTAGTTCAAGTTGGTACTTCTGATTGGATTCAGCTGGTTGCCGCTCGCGTCATTGGCGTCCCCGTCGAACGGGTAATAGGCGATCAACCGCTCCTGACCAAGGTTAATAGACGGATGCGTTCGAACCGTCGTCCGCTCCGCCGTGTGGGCGGCGAGCGAGGTAACCATCATGAACAAGGCAATCAAGGCTGGAAATCGCATGCAGGGTGTCCTTTTGTCCGGTGTGCCCGGGCTTGCTGTATGAACAGACTAGGGGCGTTGCGGCATAGGCACCTCGGTATGCCCGCCCATTTTTTGGGTAGGCATACCTATTTTTCGCGCCTTTTTGGGGCCGAGGTTTGTAGGATTGGCCGCGCGTTCGTCCCGGAAAATGTGGTCTCAGGGCGGCTATTTACCCATTTTATGGCGCACTGATAGCGTTTTCGGCCTCCGCTGGGTTACTTGTCTGTTGCGTCCGCAAGTGATAACCATGTGTATGCCGCACTTTTCGGGCGCAAGTTTTCAGGGACTAAAAATCGATGCTGGTCGAACGCGAACAACCTGTTCAGGAACTGCTCGATCTTGCGAAAAGCGCTGCCAGCGGTCGCGGTGCGATCGCGCTGATTGGTGGCGAAGCAGGCCTCGGCAAGACATCTTTGCTTGAAGAGATGCGACTCCGGGCCAGCGCGGACTCTACCGTTGTCTGGGGAGGTTGCGATGCCCTGTTTACGCCACGCGCGCTCGGGCCGATTCATGACATGGCCCAGGCATTGGGCCGAGAAGTCACGCAGCTACTGGCCGATGGCAGTCAGTCCTCACAACTTTTTGCTGCCGTATTGAGGCATATCGAATCATCACGTGAGCCCATGGTTCTGGTATTTGAAGACGTGCATTGGGCCGATCACGCCACACTGGATTTCCTGAAGTACCTTGGCCGACGCGTATCAATGCTTCGGACATTGCTGGTGATGAGCTTTAGGGACGATGAAATCTCTTCCGATCATCCACTAACCCAGGTACTGGGCGAATTGCCACCGTCCTGCACACACCGCATCGACTTGCAGCCGCTCACTCGCGAAGGTGTCACGGCGCTCGGTGCGCCCTCCGGCGATGTTGATGAAGACATTTACCAGATTACCGGCGGTAACCCTTTCTTCGTCACCGAATTGCTCGCCTGCCGCGAAGGCTTCCACGAAGCCGTTCCAGCCTCCGTCAAAGATGCCGTCGGCTCACGATTGAACCGACTGGCACCCGTCGAACGAGAGTTTCTTGAAACAATCAGTGTTATTCCGGGACCGGTGCCGAGTCGCGTCCTGCATCCATTGTTTGGTGACAGTGGTGAAACACTTGCCATGGCGTGTGTTGGGCGAAATTTGTTAATGCAGGACGTGAACCGATCATTGCGTTTTCGTCACGAGCTCGCCCGCCTTGCGACCTTGTCTCGACTCTCTGCAAGCACACAAAAAACCACTCACGCTCGCGTGCTAAGCGCGTTGCTCGAAGACGAGCAAGAGCCCGCACTGGATCAGTTGGTTCATCATGCCGCAGGCGCCCTGGACGCGAGACGGGTTCTTCATTACGCGCCCCGCGCTGCGGCAAAGGCAACGGCAGTCGGCGCGCATCGCGAGGCTGCCGCGCACCTCGCAACTGCATTGAAATTTATCGACGAAGCCGAGCCGGAAATCGCAGCACAGCTATACGAAGACTGGGCCTACGAAGCTGGACTCGCCTTACGCATTAACGATGAGGTTCTGGAGGCACGAAGACACGCCATCACACTCTGGCGCGCGATTGGTCGCATGGATAAGGTCGGTGAAAATCTGCGCTGGCTGTCGCGACTTCATTGGTACCGTGGCGAGGCTGCGGAGGCTGGGCACTTTGCCGACGAAGCAGTGCGCGTTCTCGAAAACACGCCGCCATCTTCGGAGAGAGCGATGGCATACAGCCTCCGCTCGCAATTGCATATGCTCAATGACCGCATGGACGAGGCGGTCGAATGGGGCAATCGGGCGCTGGAACTTGCGGCACAATTCGAGAACGACGAAGTACGCGTTCATGCGCTGAACAACGTTGGCACCGCTCTCATCTTTCGCGACAAGCCGGAAGGCATCGAGTTGCTCGAGGAGAGCCTCGCGCTGGCGCTGCAAGTCGGTCACCATGAACATGCGGCGAGGGTGTATACGAACCTCGCAGAGTACGGTGTCGACTTCAGAAACTTTGAGCTGGCGGAGCGAATCATCCGTGATGGAATTTCGTTCGACACGCAGCACGATTTGGACTCCTGGACACATTACCTTGTTGGCAGGCTTGCGCAGTTACGCATGGAGCAGGGTCGCCTTCGCGACGCCGAGACGATTGCGCGTGGTGTATTGAAACTCGATCGTCTAACGCTGCTCATGAAACTGCCAGCACTCATCGTACTGGCAAGGGTGCGTCTGCGCCTTGGCGAGCCCGATGCGGCGGAGCTTGGCGCAAAGGCGTTGCAGGACGCGATGGCAACCGACGAATCTCAGTATATTGTCCCCGCCTTGGCCGGCTTGATCGAAGCCGCGTGGCTCGATGACAAACCTCGCGTCGCCGCAGAGCATCTTGAGCGCCTGACAGATGTTGGGGCTGCGCAAATGCATCCATGGAATATCGGTGAAGCAGCGGTCTGGGCGCGGCGGTTGGAAGTCGAGCTGCCTGATGATTTCCACACTGAACTGCCCGCGCCTTACGCGTTGGAACTTCGAGGGGATAACGTTGCTGCAGCAGATGCCTGGGACTCGCTGGGAGCCCCATATTCGGCAGCACTATGCTTGATGCAAGCTGGCGCAGAGACCACCGGGCCGATCATTGCCCGCGCCATCAAGCTCCTTGACCCAATCGAAGCAAGAGCCGCGGCGATGAAGGCCCGCAAGACTGCACGGGCGCTGGGGCTCGCCAAGCAATTGCCGCGGTCGCGCCGCGGTCACTATAGCGCTGCGAAGAATCATCCCCTGGGATTGACCAAGCGCGAACAAGACATTCTGGCGTTGGTCGCAAATGGCGCCAGCAACCGCGAAATTTCGGAGACTTTCGCTCGCTCACAAAGAACGATCGAACATCACGTTTCGTCTGTGCTTTCGAAGCTAAACGTCGCCAACCGTATGGAAGCGATGCTGCGGGTGCAAAATGAGCCTTGGTTGCTGCCTGATGAGGCCGACGAGGGCGGTAGTTAGTGTCCTGGTCAGACGTCCAAGATGACGATCAAGATGCGAACTCGCCATACGTGATTTCATTTGTGCGCGAGGGGTTCATGAGAATTTGCGGAATGGCCTAAGTAGCTGAAAAGAATGGCGGTAAGGGCGGATCAGCTCGGCACAAATCGGCTTTGCCGATCCGGACGCTACAGGCGCCGCGATCGCTCGATATTCTCCGGTTCCGTTTCGGACTCGTGGGCTCGATGTTCGAGTGCCCGGTCCCGGGTTCGTGCTCGTGCTCGTGCTCGTGCTCGTGTAACTGTACGTGCGGTGCCCAGCGATCAGCGAAGGTTCGTAGTCGTCGGTTAGATTCACTGTCTGGATTGACCACCACGAAAGTCGCGGTTCGACCCTTGCTCTCCTAATGGCATCTGGGAGCCCGGTAGTTCGGTCGATTCCCCGATGTCTCGGTTCGCGTCTTTCCGGCGTTGATGCATTGGCCCAGAACCTGGTGAACGTATAATGCGAGGCATACAACGAAGGGTGCCTGTGAAATCGAAATCTGGTCATCGGCTTTCCAAGCTGAGAACGAGCATTCGATTCTCCGCACCCGCTCCAATTCTTTAGCCTCCCTTCGGAGTCCTCATGCTGCTCTTCATCACCGCCGTAAGTGTTGTACTGGTCGTATCCTTCCTGTGCTCAATCTTCGAGTCTGTCCTGCTATCACTAACCAGGCCGCAGATTGAAGTCCTCGTGCAACGCGAGAAACGTGCCGGGCGACTGCTGTCAGGGTTCAAGGAGAACATGGATGTGCCGATAGCGGCGATCCTGATTCTCAATACGGCGGCACACACGATTGGCGCCGCTGTTGCCGGCGCGAGTTACGAGAATGTCTTCGATGCCGGCACCCTGTGGCTGTTCTCGATCATCTTCACGATCGCCGTACTCTTCTTTACGGAAATCATTCCCAAGACACTCGGAATCACCTATGCGCCAAAGCTGGCGTCACCTGTCGCGCACGGCATTCGATGGCTAACGATAATTTTGCGGCCGCTCGTCGCACTGAGTGAGAAGGTCTCGCGGTCGCTGCGGGGCGATATTGAGATGCCGGTAACGACGTCCGAGGAAATTCGCTTGCTCGCAACGCTGGGCCGCAGCAAGGGCGCCGTCGGTGTCGATACGGCAAAAATGGTCGTTGGCGCAACGCAGCTCAGATACCTGCACGCTCATGACATCGTGTTGCCGCGCGAGAAGGTGCATTTCCTGTCAGGCGAGATGAATCGCACAGAAGCGATGGAGTTTGTTCGGCAAACCGGGCACAGTCGTTTTCCGTTCTCACCGACCCGTCGTCTAAAAGACGTTTCCGGCGTAGTGCTGGCAAAAGACCTGCTTTACTGGCTGCTGCACCATGACGAAGACAACATCGACTGGGGCAGCCTGACAAAAGAAGCGCTGATCGTGCCGCCGAGCGTTCCGCTGATACAGCTGCTCCGAACGTATCAGGATAGGCGCCGCCATCTTGCGATCATCGTCGACGAGTATGGCACCGTGGAGGGCATCGCAACACTGGAAGACGTGCTCGAAGAGATTGTCGGCGACATTTTCGACGAGAGCGATCTGCCGATGCGCGAGTTCCATGAGCTGGCCGACGGATCGTTCATCGTTCGCGCGAGGATCGACCTGCGTAAGCTGAGCGCGAAGCTCGCCGTGTCCTGGGACCCGAAGGTCGCGGCATCCACGATCGGTGGATTCGTGACCGAAAAGCTTGAGCGAATTCCCAGGGCCGGCGACATCATCAGCTGGAAGGGTTATCAGATCGAGGTGCTGCGGGCTGACAAGCACCGTGCCAAGCTGCTTCGCATCCGCAAGGAATGAACGACCGGCAGAGTTGTTGAATGCCCCCAGGCGACTGCCGGTGCTGCCGATAGAAGGAATCTCTAGGGCCTTCGGCATCTGTCGCCAGTGATGTAAGCTTTAGCAACTGACAAACGGGTTATCATGACAGCGAGCCACAGGAGTCTTCAAGAATAATGCCAGCTGACCTTTTTAAAGTTATCGCCAGGTTTGAAGATGCCGAAGGGCGACCGTTTTTCGGCTCCGAGTACAAGGTCACGCTACTGGACAAAGACCGCCTGCTCGACGACAAGCTGGGTTCAACGTCACTGAATAAAGACGGCACGGCCGAATTCCTGTTTTCGGCTGCCGATATTCTCTCCATCGACTCGATCGGTGAGCGAACACCCGATATCTATTTCCTCATCACCGAGAACGATAACGAGGTGTTCCGCTCCGAGATCTTTCCCGAAGTGAATTTCGACACGGCCAACCCTGTCACCGGCCGACAAGACGACACAACAAGAGAATTCGGCCCGTTCCGCGTCACCGGGTAGGCGGCAGCATCGCCAGCATGACCGCCGCCTGACCTGTTCATTGACTATTGCAGCAACCAGCTGCCATCTGCCTGCAGGCACGCGGTCCCGTATACATGCTCATGGTGATTGTCGCCGACCGCCGCGTCGAGGCGAAATTCCCGACACGGTCCCGTGCCCTGCTCGAACGTACGGGTTGGCGTTACGGCATACCGATGCCCTGTATCCGGATTCACCCAGCTGGTCGATTCGCCTGTGCGGGAGTCGTTGAGCACCATGCCGGTCCTCATGCGATCTGTGTCATCCATGCTCTCGCCAATGTGCCTGCCGATCATGGAACCGGCAATTGCGCCAACTATGATGGCAGCAGTCCGTCCGCGTCCCTCACCGATCTGGGCACCGATTACGCCACCGAGCACGCCGCCCAAGATCTCTCCTTGTTGTCCATGCGTCGTGGTCTCGCAGGAAACCCCGGCGAACGCCAAAACCAGTCCCATGATCAGGGCAACGACGCGGCTGCTCATACGTTGTCTTGAAGTGCTGTCAATCGAATACATAGCTTTCCTCCCCCACACCGAGAAGACCCCACAGGCCTTCATACCAACGCGGTGCGGTAGTCTTTGAATTTGTGGTCTGTGCGCGATCATCAAAAGCGTCACATGCTAGAGACAGAGCCGGATTTGCCGGGCTCTTGGGCGACCGAGGCGACTAGCTTGCAGAATCGAAGCCACCTCGGCCTTTCCAATCCCTGGGGATCTCCTTGCCATTTTAAGGCCGGCAGCGCATTTCTTAAATTGCCGCTTACACGTATATACCTACGGCCTGCTCGCGACGCGAACTCGCACTACGTGGCTGCTCCCACCGATATCTTCCTTGTCCTCCGGACCAGTTAATTCGCCAGAGTGTTGCTAACTGCGTGCCTCAGCATTTCACGGCGCTAATCGAACACTCCATTACCGGACCTACTCAAAAAGCCCGTCAACCCGCTGTCAATCGAGTCCGGCTTCGAGTTGTTAACGACAAAAGGTGCTGATCAGGCTATTCTGGTAAGACCGTAAACCGGCCATTGTGCGACCGTGACGATTTATCTTTTAGACATCGTTATCTTGCTGGCTGCGGCGGTGGTTGCCGTACCGCTGCTCCGCGCAGCAGGTCTCGGCGCGGTTCCCGGTTTTCTTATCGCAGGGGTGCTGGTCGGACCATCCGGTCTTGCACTGATCGATAATGTCGCCGAAATCGGCAAGCTGGCCGAGCTGGGCGTTGTCCTTCTGCTGTTCGTCATCGGCATCGAGCTCAAGCCGGCGAGACTGTGGCTGATGCGTCGCCTGGTATTCGGGCTCGGCACCTTGCAGGTGCTAATCACCGGCGCCTTGATCACGACCGGCGTCTACCTGCTGTTGAATATTCCATTCTCGACCGCCGTTGTCATCGGGCCCGCACTCGCACTTTCATCCACGGCTTTCGTCCTGCGACTGCTTGCCGACCAACACTTGTTGCACTCGGAATACGGTCGCTCATCGCTGTCGGTGCTGCTGTTCCAGGACCTCGCCGTGGTGCCACTGCTTGCTCTCGTGCCATTGCTGGCGACCCCGGAGCTAACGATCGGGGCCGATATCGCGATCGCCCTGGCTGAGGCCGTCGCCATTATTCTCGTCGTTGTCGTGGGCGGTCGATACCTGCTGCAGCCGATCATGCATCGCGTAGCGCATGCCCGCACTCGCGAGGCGTTCACGGCGCTAGCGGTATTACTGGTTCTGGGCACCTCGCTCCTGACCGAGCACATCGGTTTGTCAATGGCGATGGGAGCGTTCATTGCCGGTCTGCTAATTGCAGACTCACCCTATCGTCACGCGGTGATCGCCGAGATTCAGCCGTTCCGTGGCCTGCTGTTGGGTTTGTTTTTTATGTCCATGGGCATGTCCCTCAACGTTAACGAATTCTTCGCACAGCCATATGCGCTGCTCGGCGCGCTTGTTTTATTGATTGCTATCAAGTTCATAGTGCTATGGCCGTTGACGCTGCTTTTCGGCCTGGGGGCACGGACCGGGGCTGCTGTTTCCCTGCTGCTTGCTCAGAGCGGTGAATTCGGCCTGGTACTGTTCTCGTACGCCTTCCAGGCCGAGCTGATGAACGCCGGTTTGTACCAACAGTTGCTGGTGGTCATCGTACTAAGCATGCTCGCGACCCCACTTCTCGCTCACGTGGCACAACGGTTGGCGGCAATGCGCATGCGCCCGCCGCATGAACATCACGAAGTGCGGACGAAAGCGCCTGTCGTGCTTGTCGGTTTCGGCCGTGTCGGACGGCGCATCGGAGAAATACTGACAAGGGCCGACAAACCCTTCATCGCCATCGATCACAACTCGTCGCTGGTGTTGCGTGAGCGCGCAAACGGTCATCGTATCTTCTACGGTGATGCTCGTCGTCCTGTGTTACTTCAAGCGATCGGTGCTGCCGATGCGAACACGATTATCGTCACCCTTGACGACTTCGAGGGCGCCGAGCGCATCGTGGCCACCATGCACGAGGCCTATCCGAGCGTCACCATTCTGGCGAGGGGGAAAGATGCAGACCAATGCAAGACGCTGCGAAAACTCGGCGCAGGCCTCGTTGTATCGGAGAACCTGGAGGCGAGCATGGATCTTGCTCATGAAGCACTGATCCGCGAAAAGGGTGATACCAGCGAGATCGAGAGGCTGTTGCAGCGTTTTCGTCGAGACTATTACGCCAGTATTGGTTCGGCCAGACCGCAATATCGAAGGCGCAAGTGAAGAAAAATCAGGGGTCGCGTAATCAAGGGTCGAACCGAAGCCGCCTCCGCTGCGGGCTCAACGATGCTATAGAATCTCCTGTCCTTACTTAGTTGCTGAGTGACATGCTATTCCTTGTAAGTGGAACCTCCAGGTCTGGAAAGACACTCATCGCTAAAAAAATCCTCGCGGACAAGCAGATTCCGTATCTGTCTCTTGATTGGTTGATGATGGGGTTCAATGATGGGATACCCGAATATGGAATTCATCATCTACTGTGGCCAAACGAAATTGCCGAAAAGATGAGGCCTTTTTTGCTCGGCATGATCGACAGTATGCTCGTTGATGGCATGGATTATGTGATCGAGGGCGAAGCAATGCTTCCTCAGTTGGTCGCTGATTTAGTCGAAAAACATCCTGACAAGATCAAGGCAGTGTTTGTGGGTTACACGGAAATCAATGTAAAGGACAAAGTTGCGCTGGTTAAAAGGCATGGCGATGGCGAGAACGACTGGCTGACCAATGAATCAGATGACTACATCAGAGACCATATCGGAAATATGATTGCTTATAGCAAGATGATCAAAAACGGATGTGAAAAACACGGATTGTCTTACTTTGATACTTCTGAAGATTTTTTGGGGGCGATTGAAGCAGCAACAGACTTTTTGTTTGGGGATTTGAATTGAAAGGAATTCTGTAACCGAATGGATGCAGCAGCATATTGCTTGGCGCGAAAAAGGGGACAGTCCCGAAGGGACAGTCCCCATTCTTTGTGGTGCCAGGCGTCGACCGATTCGTGAGACGCTAAAACGGGGACTGTCCCTTCGGGACTGTCCCCACTCTTTTCACGAATAGCGCTAAACATGTCTGATGGTCGATTCTCAATGAGCTGTTGGGCAAGTGGGGCCTGCCACCCGCGCAATCCACAGGCGAGCCCTCTATGAGGGTCGAACCATCATCGAATTTCCGCCGCAACGTAGGGCTTGGCGCGTAGCTGAATGGATATAACTACCTATGCCGTATCGCCCTGATTCGTGTCGTCATTCCGGTAGAATTTGAACGTGGACAGAATCGATCTCTTGGACTCGGGATTCCTGTATCTCGAAACTCGCGAGGCGCCGATGCACGTGGCCGGCTTGAACCTGTTCGAATTCCCCGCGCGCCTAAACCAGCGGAAGTTCATGGCCCGGCTCGGTGATTCCTATCGTTCGACCACCGAGCTTCGCAAACCCTTTGCTCATCGGGTTGCCCACGGCGCGCTCGGGCGCTTCGGCCCACTCTATTGGGAGCACGACCCGAACCTGGACCTCGACTATCACATTCAGCATTCGGCGTTGCCGAAGCCGGGAGGGTATCGCGAGCTGTTTGCGCTCGTATCGCGGTTGCATTCCACGTTGCTCGATCGCAACCGCCCGCTCTGGGAAGTGCACTTGATCGAGGGCATAAAAAATCGCCAGTTCGCCGTTTACACAAAGGCGCATCATGCGACGATTGATGGTGTTGCCGGCATTCGGCTTCTCGAGGGCAGCTGTTCGCCAGACCCCGAGGCCCAGAGCTACATTTCTCCGTTGTCAATCGAGGCGCTCGAGCTGTTCAGGAAGCAGCATGGACTCGGCCAGAAATCGCAGGACGCGCCGAGCGAGTTCGAGCTGAAAACCATCGCCGAGTTCTTCAAGGCGCAGCTCGATACGTCCGCGCACTTCCTGGGCGTGATCAAGGACTATGCGGCCACGTGGCTCGGTCTCGGCGATGGCCTGGCGGTACCGTGGCGTCATGTTCCGCACACCGTTCTAAACACCTCTGTTTCTGCCGCACGGCGATTCGTTGCGCAATCCTGGAGCATCGATCGCGTACGCGCCGTCAGCGACGCGGCAAGCGTAACGATCAACGACGTCGTCCTGGCAATGTGCTCCGGAGCGTTGCGGCGGTACCTCGATGACCAGGGCGAGCATCCCGAGCATTCCCTGCGCGCACTGGTGCCCGTATCGGTGCGACAGAAGGATGACGTTGAGTCACCCGTCGCGATCAGCTACATCGTCGCCGATCTGGGTACACGTCACGAAGACCCGGCCGACCGGCTCGAAACGATTGTCGAGTCGACGCGTGCCGGCAAGAGCATGCTCAGCGAACTGACCGCCCGGGAAGCCAGTCTGTATGCAACCCTGATACAGACGCCGCTGTTTATTGCCAACATGATGGGCATTGCAGACTGGTTCCCGCCGGTCAGCACGGTCATCTCGAACGTTCCCGGACCCAGGAAAAAACTGTATTGGAATGGTGCGCCCTTGCTCGGTTCTTACCCTGCATCGGCGGTCTTTCACGGCTTTGCACTGAACATCACGTTCGTCAGCTACGACGGCAACCTCGACTTCGGCATTATGGCCTGCCGACAAACCGTGCCTCGCGTCCAGCGTCTCGTCGACTACCTGGAGCAGTCATTGGCTGAACTCGAGGAGATTGTGTAGGCCACGACAACGCGTATTGGAGAACACTAATGTCGAAATCCGACCGAATTCCCCGCGACAAAGAAAACGATTATTCACGCGAGTTGGCCTCGCAGCGAGCCTCATTCGTATCAGAAATGACCGGTGCGTCGCTGGAGACCGTTTCCAGCTACACCATTGATCCCGCGGTAACGCGCGGCAACATCGAGAACTTCACCGGCACGGCACAGGTGCCAATCGGAATTGCCGGGCCGCTGAAGATTGTCGGCGAGCATGCCAAAGGCGACTTCTATATTCCCATGGCAACCACCGAGGGAACGTTGGTTGCGAGCTACAGCCGCGGCATGCGCGTGATTAGCGAATGCGGTGGTGTCCGGACGACGGTCGTCAAGACCTCGATGCAAAGGGCGCCGGTCTTCCTGTTCGATAATGCGCTGGAGGCGCGTGAGTTCGGTAAGTGGCTCAATGAGCACATCGACGCGATACGCAGTGTCGTGAAGACCTCCTCGCGTACAGCCAAGCTCACTGAAATAGAGCAGTACATCGTTGCCAACATGCTGTATTCGCGATTCTGCTATACGACCGGCGATGCGGCGGGTCAGAACATGACCGGCAAAGCGACGCTTATCGCCTGTGAGTGGATTCGTGCAAACCATCCCCTGAAGCCACGCTTTGTCCTGTCCGGCAACACGGACACGGACAAGAAGCACTCGATGATGAACATGATCCAGACGCGTGGCAGACGCGTCGTCGCGGAATTTATTCTGAAACGGGACGTCGCAAGAGAACTTCTCCGTATCGATACGGCGTTGCTGTACCGTTTTCGGCAAATTGCGTACGTCGGCACAATGCAGGCCGGTGCCGCCTACGCCGGCGCTCATTCCGCGAACGGCATTGCCGCCATGTTCATTGCCACCGGGCAGGACGCCGCCAACGTTGCCGAGTCGCATGCCGGCATGAACTATGGCGAGCTGCTCGACAACGGCGATTTCTACTGGGCGGTAACCTTGCCGGCACTGATCTGCGCCACATACGGTGGAGGTACCGGCCTGCCAACGCAGCGCGAGTGCCTGGAAATGATGGATTGCTACGGCACCGGTAAGGCAGACAGGCTGGCCGAGATCATCGCCGCCGTCGTACTGGCCGGGGACGTATCACTGTCATCCGCAATACTCGCCCACGAATGGGTCAGCAGCCACGAGAAAATGGGGCGCAACCGCTAGTGCGAACAAAAAGCACACTGCAGCGAGCCTACGTGGCCTTGATGATGCGGATCGTCGGCCGCGGGCTGGCGATCGCGAGTCGTATTGACAGCGATATCGCCTATGAGCTTCAGCACCTGCCGGCGGAAATGACGATCGCCATGCGCGTCTATCCCAACGGCCCCTGCTGCCTGCTGCAACACACCGGGTCCGAGCTGAACTACCTGGGCGTCCGTGATTCGTGTGCAGCCGATATGGAGATCATATTCAAACACCTGCAACACGCGTGGCTCCTGTATACGTTTCAGGAAAACACGCCGACGGCGTTCGCCCGAAACCGCATCCTGCTGGACGGCGAGGTCAGTCACGCAACGGTCTTCAATCGCTGCCTGTCACGACTCATGACCCTGATACTGCCTCGTCTGCTCGCTAAGCGAGCGGTCAAGCGCTATCCCGCTATCCCTCTTCAGGAAAAGTTGCGTCTGGCCGCGGCTATTTACCTGCGGCTGCCGCTGGAAAGGAGACGACCCGCCTTATGACATCGAGATATTACGAGTTCTATTGCCCGGTGAAGATCCTTGCAGGGCTCAAAGCGCTCGAGCACCTGCCCGCCGAGTTAGCCGAACGAGGCTGCGCGGCACCGATGGTATTAACCGACAAGGGCGTACGAGCGGCGGGCCTCATCAAACACGTCGAAATCGCCTTCGAGGAAGCGGGCCTTTCAGTCGGCCCGGTGTTCGACGACATCCCTCCTGACAGTTCGACCGACGTGGTGGAAAGCATCGCACGAGAGTTCCGCGAACGAAACTGCGACTCCCTGATCGCCGTCGGTGGCGGTTCGGTCCTGGACACGGCCAAAGCCGTCAATATTCTCGTCTCGGAGGGCGGTGAGTTTCTGCGTGCATACGTGGGTGCGCACAAACTGACGCGGCCGCTGAAACCGCTGGTTGCTATAGCCACGACAGCAGGCACCGGCTCGGAAGTGACAACCGTTGCCGTTATCAAGGACACGCATAAGCAGAAGAAGGATGCGTTCCAGTCGTCACACCTGATGCCGGCTGTGGCCGTCATCGACCCCCGAATGACGCTGACCGTGCCCCCTGTCATCACTGCCGCAACGGCGATGGACGCGCTGACCCACGCGGTGGAAGCCTTTACGTGCATAGCGAAAAACCCGCTCAGCGACGCCTACGCATCGGCCGCGATACGCAAGATCGTGACGGCGCTGCCGCTGGTGCTCGCGGAACCCGGAAACACGGATGCGCGGCTCGAACTCGCCGAGGCCGCAACGATGGCCGGCATCGCGTTCTCCAATTCGATGGTCGGACTGGTTCATGCAATCGGCCACTCTCTGGGCGCCGTATGTCACCTGCATCACGGCACCTGTATGAGCGTCTTGCTGCCCTATGTACTCGAGTACAACCTCGACGCCATACAGGACGACCTGGGTTTGCTGTTGCCGTTCCTGGCGGGCGATGACATTGCCATGGCGACACCGCCGGAGGAACGTGCGAAAGCAGCGATCGCGGCAATTCGTGACTTGCGTGACGAGTTATTCGAAGCGACGGGACTGCCGCGCAGTCTCAGCGAGTCGGGCAAAGTAGAGATGTCGCAGTTCGCGAAAATCGCCGATTTGAGCGTGGATGATGGCGCGCTCATGTTTAACCCGGTCGAGGCCGACCGATCCGATGTTTTGAGTATCCTCGAAAGAGCGTGGAGCCTGACGGACTAGGGCCTGTTAACACTATGCGAGTGGTCACTGTTGAGTCCCCAAAAGCGCCAATCAAGGCGCGAGGAGAGTGGTTTGGTTATTCCAAATGAGCGACGAGCAACGCCGAGTGGCGCTTTTGGGGACTCAACCCGAAGGGCTGGACCGGTGTTGTCGTCCAGTGTTGTTGTCAGTCGCTTATGTAGAATGACTACATGGCGCTCCTTCCGCCTCGCTGGACGACAACACCGGTCCAGCAGTGATGGCTCGCATAGTGTTAACAGGCCCTAATGACAATTCGCAGAGATCATAAGTACGCACACAGTACGGACACCGTGTTTGGTTTGTTTACAGATGCAAAAGAGATCAAGGCAAAACAAAAAGCGCTCGGCGCGCGAAAAATACGTGTAGAGGAATGCGAGCGAGATGCTGACGGTGCGGTTGTCAGGTTTGTACGCGAGTTGCCCGCCGAAGTTCCCGGCATCCTCAGCAAGTTCCTGCAGCCCTGGAATACCGTGGAGCAGTCGGAGCAATGGCGCAGTTGCGGCGACGGCGTCTACAAGGCAGATCTTTCCATCGACATCGCCAACGTTCCTGTCACTATCAGTGGAACACTGGCACTCGAGCCCGTGGAAGACGGCTGCGTCAATCACGTTCGTATGGCAGTCGACTGTGGAATTCCGTTCGTCGGCAAGACACTGGCCGAGTTTGTTGCAAAAGACTGCAAGCGCATCATTGCCGAAGAGTACGACTACATCAGCGATCAATTGGAGCCCGGCTGACACCCAGGCAGCTAACCGAGACGATTTTGTAACCCGGCAGCCGCGGAATGGGCGCAAGCGCCTGTCGTCGGTGGATTCCTCGATTCGCTCGTCACCCCTGCGGGGCGCCATTGGCATCCAGACTGCCTAAGGCAGTTTGTCGCTCCTCGGTTGAACCTCGCTCGGAAGAACTCAGCACCCGTCGATTAAGGCATCGCAACTTTCTGCTGGACACGCGGATTTTCAGAATGTCCGCATCGTACCGACCGCCAGCGAATTTCGACCGTAAGAGAAGGTCGGGTCGCTGGAGTCGTTGTCCGAGTAACGATATTCGACGAGCAGAATCCACTCCCGGACGAGGTGCCTGGTCAACGCGCCTCGCACGGAGGCGAGTTTCTCGGTGCGCGAAACGGCAACATCGCTGAAGCGACTCCGTCGATAACTCGCACCGGCCTCGAAGCCCCAACCGGTATCCGGCAGAAAGCGGTAGTCGACGGACACTCCTGTGCGAGTCGGTGAGACTCCCGGGTCGCGACGATCGTTGTCTTCGTGGCGGAGCCGCAGCAATAGGCGCCGGCCGTCGGTGGAATACCAGCGATAGCGCGCGACGATACTATGCCGCTCACCGCCGATACCGTCGAATATGTCATCGCCCTCGCTGATGTCGCCATAATAGTAAGCAAGGTTCACGGAGCCATTATCTCCCAGTGACCGGTGACCTTGGACACCCAGGCCGATGCGGCGATCGAGTGCATCGCCACCCAGCCAGCCTGCACCTGCGTGAGGACCGGCTAACACTCGCCAGCTGCCGGGCCGCCACTCGTAAACGGCGCCTACGCTGATCTCGTTCTGATTGAAATCATCAGCGTCGAAATAACGTATTCCGTACACGCTGCCCTCGAATCGCCAACCGCCGGGCTGACCGGAGAATGGCCTGGCGACGGAGGCAAAGATATCGAGCATCGGGCTTTCGGTTGTATCGCCCAGCGGAATGCCAGTCGTGTCTCGCAGGGCAATGTTGTCGTCGTACCCTCCGCGAACGCCGAAGGCCCCGGACCAGCTGGGCGCTGGTTCTGACTCCGGTTGGATCCCGGCAAGCTGATTGGACGCGAGCACTCGTATCGTTTCGTTGTCACGGCTCAGACGATAGGCGCGGAGGAAATGATCGGCTGCAGCGGCCGTATCGCCCATGTGCTGCGCCACGAGGCCGAGGTTATATTCGGCGAGGCCGGCCATTCGCGGATACTCGCGACCGATGAACGCAAACGATACGCCGGCCTCTTCATACCGTTCGAGTTCGTACTGACAGACAGCAATGTTGTAATGGACGGCGGGACCGGTAACACCCGAATCCCGGGCTGCTTCGAAGAAGCCGAGCGCGGCGGCGTAATCACCACGCTCGAAAGCCGCGTTGCCGTCCGTCCATTCGTTGGCGTGCGCATGCACGGCGATGGACAGCGCAACAAGTGCGATTAGAAGCCTGCCTGTTACTGACTTGACGATGCAGTTCGACTCCGTAATCGAGCCCCGGAACAACAGTGCCCATTGTGCGAGTACACAGTGGACATGTCGTTATTGTACCTTCGTCTGCTGTTACTTGTCGGGCGGGCCCTGCGGCGGATCCGGTCGATCCGGCGGCGTCGGACGATCTTCGAATCGGCCTCGGTTTTCGCGATTCTGCCGTGCCTCCTCGGCCATTTCAGCGCCATGCTCTCTGGCCTCGTCGGCGCGGGACAGGCCATTCTCGCGGCGATCGCGGTTCTCTCGGGCTTTCTGTAATCCGCGTGCGGCATTCTCGACCGCCGCTGAGTTCTCGACGGCCGCCGCCGGCAGCTTGATTTCGTTGGTGACGGCTTCCGGCAACTCGGCCTCGGCTGCGCCCATGAGCCGAATCGTCGCCTCGGCCGGGTCCTTGTCGCTGACATCATCTTCCTGGGCAAGTACCACGCTGGCGCTCAGGAGCAGGCACAAGATGCTTATCCCGACGAAAAGGTTCCTGATTTCGATATGTGATTTCATCATGTCCTGCCCAGCCTCATGACTCTAGCGGTAATTGCACAACGAACACCTGCTCGCTTTGCGGATGCTCCAGCCGTACTACTATCTGCCCACCGTCGAAACCATTCGCGATGACCGGTAGGCTCAGGCGATTTACGCCAGCCTCGAGATTCTCCGTCCAGCTGAGTTCCCGGCGCGGACCATAGCCGTCGATCTCGACGTTGCCCGACAACAAGATCGTGATGCGCGCACCCTCAAGGGCGCGATCCGTTTCGAAAGCCAGATTCATCTGCCGCGGTTCTTCGAGCGACACGGCAAATGCGGGAACACTGTCGGTCGGTGTATGGCCGTCTGTCCACCCGAAGAACAGCGCCACCGCAAGCAATGATGCGGCTATGGCGCCGACGCCCGTGCCCAACCAGAAGCGATTGTCCCGCGGTACCCGGGCGGGTTGCGAAACGGTCCTCTCGACAAGTGCCTCAAACAAACCCACGGGTGGCGTGCCCGTGTTTCGCGCTGCGAGTTCGGCGAGCGCTCTCGCGCCCTGCAGGGCTGCCCGGCAGTCCTCGCAGCGATCGACGTGCGCAAGCACACTGTCCCGCTCCACCCCCACGAGCGAACCGCGCGCCAGGGAACGAAGCCTGCCTTTGTCGAAGTCGCAGCTCACTCTGCACCGCCCACGGCTTTCAGTTCGGGTTTCAGGATCGTGTCGCTCGACAAGAGTCGACCGAGCCTGGCGCGGCTGCGGTGAAGCTTTGACTTGATCGTTCCCGCAGGTGATCCCGTCATCTCCTCGAGTTCCGCGATCGTCAGACCTTCGATATCGCGCAACGCGACGAGGGCGGCGGACTCGCTGTCGAGCCGCTTCATGGCCATAAGAATGCGCGTAATGCGGATTTCCCGGTCGAGCATTTCCTCGGGCAGCCAGTCGCTGCGCTGGTAATCGTCAGGTTCATCCGAATCGACACCCGTCGCCGCCTGATCGACAGGTGACCGTTTGGAACTGCGATGTTCATCGATAAATCTGTTGTACATAACTTTCAGCAACCAGGCTCGTTGAAATTCCATTCTCTCGAGCGCGTCCAGTTTCTCGAACGCCTTCAAGGCGACGTCCTGTAGGAGATCCTCGGCGTCGACCGGCGAGAGCGTCAAGCGGCGCGCCGCGGCATACAAAGTGTCGAAATGCGGCCGGAAGATTGCTTCAAATCGGGCTTTTCTCGCTTCGGCTGTCATTTCGATCGCGTTTCCTGAGGGTTAACGCAGGGACGGGGGGTTTGGTTGCAATGTTTTGACATAACGCTTGAAAGGGGCATTTTCCGATTTTATGTAAAAAAGATGCAACCGCCGACTGGCGGATGCCGTTAGGCCGTATATACGCGTTTCTTATACGTCCTAATTCAATTAGAGGGAATGAACTAATGAACATTATTGCCAAAAGATCTTGTCTCGGGCTCGTCGCTGCAGTAGCGATTTCGCTCACAGGCTGCGGCGGCTCCAGCGGTTCCGATTCGCCCGGTGACAGCATGGGCGTATTCAACCTCAGTGTCAGCGACGCCGGCATCAAGAATGCAGCAAAAGTCTGCATCAAGTTCGACGGCATCCAGCTTAAGAAGGCCGACGAGGACGCTCCGATCTCAATCGATTTCGACGATCCGCAGATCGTCAACCTGCTCGCCAACCAGGGCGCCAATTCGCAACCGATCACGAGCGAACAGGTGCCTGCGGGAAATTACCAATGGATTCGCCTGATGGTCGACGCCAGCAGGGGTAACGATGCAGGGAAGGAAGATGGCGATCTCACAACCGATGAGTGCCTTGCGACTGACGGCTCGTACCTTATTACTGATACCAACATGCACTACAGCCTGTTCATCCCGAGTGGTGACCAGTCCGGACTGAAACTTATCAAGGACATTACGATCCCAGTCAACGCCTCCGGCAATTACACGGCCGAGTGGGATCTCGGCAAGTCGTTCATCGCGCCACCGGGACTTGCCCCTGACGCCATGATGAAACCCGTCGTCAAACTCGTGGCAAACAACGAAGTCGGTACGCTCGTGGGACAGGTCGCGGACAGCCTTGTGACGCCTGACACCTGCGATCCCGACTTCGCACCAAAGGTGTATGTCTTCAACGACGGCGTCACACCGAATCCGATCGACTATCCGCCGGAAGATCCGGACGCGGCATTCGAGCCGGATGCGAACGACCCGGTCGCAACCGGCCTCGTTGCACTGCAGGAGCAGGACGACAGCTCGATGCAGTACCGCTATTCGATCGGCTTCCTGCTCGCCGGCCTCTACGACCCCGTGTACACGTGTGACGGGGAAACCTTTGTACTACCGCTGGACGACCAGCCAGAAGCACTCATCGAGGCAGGCAAGACCACGACAGTCAACTTCGAAATCGATCAGACTGGGGGGTAACCCTTGCACTTGTCGTCAACGCCGTAGCCAATCGACCATTCGGCTGGACTCCACAGTCGAGACTTGACGACCCGGGCGGCCCCTGACGGGGCCGCTTTTTTTATTCCTGCTCATACCAAGTCCGACCCCCGGTGACGTTCTCGGGGCTGTATGCAGCATCTTGGAGCCGGCCAGGTCGTTGAGAAACCTGGTGGCCAGGGGCAGAATTGAGTCGCTGCGCTCGTCACCCCTGCGGGGCGCCTTCGGCGTCCAAACTGCCTTAGGCAGTTTGTCACCGTCAGGATGAATCACCGACACGCGGATTTTGAGTCGCGAGTTGGATCGCCTGAAACTTTATATATCCAAGAGTTTTTGAGGTGCCCGTTGCCCAATTTGCAGCACAATGCATGACAATGCATAGCTGGTTCACGCACCACACCGGTGCCTCAAGGCATCATGACTCCTGATGGTGTTCTGTCGCTAACGCCTTTTCGAAGTGGAAACTCCGAACCACCCGAAGGTTGATCTTCGGCCGCAACCGATTCGAGTCAGGCGGGAAACCGGGGTCGACCCTAGGTTGTTCACAAAACCTCGGTACGACCCCTGTTACTCCTGTTACTCATGGCACCTGGATGATCAGCGCGAAACCACCGGTGAGTGTGATGATGTCCTCAGGCAATATCGTAAAGACGGTGTTGTCTTCCTGCGTTTCCGACAGGGTGATGTCGTAAATTACACCGCCTGGCTGACCGCTGAGGCCGCCAAAGCCAATTTCGAACAGCGAATTGTTGTTGAAGTCGATGGTCTCGGTGTAATTTTCCAGCGTGATCGTGCCGTCGATTACCTCCGCGTCATCAGCGCTCCAGCACTGGTTGAAGGACCAGTCGAAATCGTCGCCATCGGACAGTTCGCCGGAACCCAGCCAGGTCACAGTTAAATCGCCCTGCCCGAGCAAGCCGGCCGGTGGCGTACCGGGGAACAGGTCGCATGCTTCGACGATTGGATTATTCAAAGTGACCAGTTCCAGTGTGTCCAACGCATCCGCGACATCAAAGAACTGCTCGGTCAGAAACTCCAGAACGCCTGCGGCCAGTGCTGCACGGCGCTGCCATGATTCCTGTGTGTCATCCTCGATCAGGTCCGAGAATTCTTCCCAGGTGTTGTACACCACCGGCGCCCCTCCATTGAGGACCAGCTGAATACCGTTCGCAAGAATACTCACTACGACGGTCTCCGTCGGTGTTCTTACCTCGAAGGTTCCGCTGCTCGGCTCGTCACCTGCGATGGCGCTTATGTCCTCGGTTACGATCACGGCGAAGGTGCCATCCAGCGCAGACGGCTCGAAGCCTGCAACAGTGAGATCGACGCGGGCGCTTTGACGTATGCGATAGGACACGAACGTGACGTTGTTATTCGCGTCAGTGTTCAAGTCCAGATTGCCCGGAAACAGGCCATCGATGTCTACCGAAACCGTGAACAGGTTGCCAACCGCCGCGGTCAACAGCTCTTCGGTAGAAAGGTTGGCAAGGAAGAAATTGTAGTTGGGCAGGATGACTACGGGAAGATCATCGTCAATAACGACGCCGTCATCGCCACCGCCACCACTACCGCCGGTCGCGACTATGGACAGCACTGCAAAAGCTGCGACAGGAATTAGCCACAGCACACGCCACGGTCTGGCATAGTTCTGAAGCCTGCTCATCATGGTTCTCCTTGTATTAAAACTCTACGGGCTAGCAGGTACGCGACTACCGTGCCGATTGCGATAGACAGAATGTCCAGCGGGTCAAACGTACCGCGGGTGAAGTAGTCGGCAGTTATCCGGACTATCGGCACACTGTCGAGCCACGGGGACATGGTCGCCGCGATGCGCGTGTCGAACGGTGTCATCTGACCCAGTTCGAACAGGCATTCAACAGTGAACCACGCGGCGCAGATCGCCGGCAGCGTTCTTGGCCAGGGCCGTAGAATGGCCGCCGTGATCAGTATGAAGATTGGAGGATGGAGCAAGGTAGGCAGATGGCTGCCCAGCGGACCGAATATGGCAGGTGCTGCGGGCCCGAAAGGCCAGGCGGCCAGGAAATATACGGTAGCACCCCGGTCGAGCACGTATACAACGATGCCGGCAACCAGAAACAGGGTCGCCAATAAGAACGCCTTAAGCTCTGGGGCGCTCTGATTTCCCGGCATCAGCACCCGAAATCTCCCAACTCCGGCCTGGCGCAACAGCTCCACACCAAGGCTGCTGGAAGTTTTTCATATCCATGCGACAGTCACTATCCGGAGCAGTACCTAGTGAGACTGATGCGACGCGTCCGCAGTTTTGGCCAGGGGAGATCGGGGTTGACCCAAAGACACAGAGATTTTCAGAACGCGACGCGTGTGATCTTGCTTCTGTCTATCAACGAGTTGCCTGGGCGTCCATTGCTCGAATTGCGTCACCCCGCATAACGATGCACAGCTAAGACACGCAAATATCGCGCATTTAAGAACTTAATCGTCCAACAAGGGCCCCATGCTGCATCCGCCGGGGTATGATTCCGCCACGCTTAGCTCGGGACAATAACAATGACAATCAACTGGGTTCTCGCGGAAAGCTCGCGCATGCGCTACGCAGCCGGCTCGTCCATGTATTTTGCACAGGGCATTCCCTACGGCTTGATGAACATTGCCGTGCCCGCCTGGCTAGCGAGCCAGGGCGTCGGGGCTGGCCAGATCGCATCCTTCCTTGCGGTCATCATCCTGCCGTGGGCCTTCAAATTATTGTCCGGGCCGCTAATGGACCGATACCAGTTCCTGTCTATGGGCAGGCGGCGACCCTGGGTGCTGGGCGCACAGCTCGGCATGACGCTGTCGTTTTTCGGCCTCATCCTCGTCGATAACCCGGTCGAACAAATTGGCCTTCTGACGGCTCTCGGTCTCTTTATCAATGTGTTCGCGGCCACTCAGGATGTGGCAGTAGACGGCATGGCTATCGACGTCACACCCGTCAATGAGCAGGGCCGCCTGAACGGCTTCATGGTGTTCGGCAAGGCGATCGGCTGGGGAATCACATCAGCCGTGACTGGCACGATGCTGGTCAAGTTCGGCCTGGGTGTTACGGCGATTGCAGCAGCGGCCGTCCAGGCCGTTGTGTTACTCGGCTTTATGCTGACAATGGAGCGCCGTGGAGAGCGCCGCTTGCCGTGGAGTTCCGGTGATGTGATGTCCGAGCGACGTGGCGGCCTTTCGTTCACGAACCTGTTTAAGGGCCTGAACGCGGTGCTCTGGTCACGGGTCAGCCTGATCGTGATGGCGATCATGCTCTTCGATGGTTTCATCGGCGGCTACGGTCACGCCCTGATGCCCATCGCGGCGATCAACCTGTTTGGTTTAACGACGCCGGAATGGTCAAATCTCGTTGCGATCATGGGGCTGGGAGGTGCCGCGGCGGCCCTGGTTCTGGGCCCAATGATCGATCGCTTCGGCCCCAAGGGAATGCTGATATTGACCATCTCGCTCGTTGCTCTTCACGCATTCATTCTCGCCGAGACGCAATACCTGTGGGAGAACGCGACCTACGTCAAAGTGATGCTGGCTACCTGGGTGATGCTCGGCCCCGTGACGATGGTGTGCATGATCGCGCTGGCGATGACCATTTGCTCCGGCTCGACCTCGGCCACACAATTTGCCGTTTACATGTCGCTGGCCAATCTTGGCGCCTCGGCCGGCTCGAAAACCTATGGCGTGATCGCCGAGCGGACGTCTTACGGCGATGCCTACCTTCTGCTTGCCGCCATCACCGTCGCGATGATCGCAATCATATTTTTCCATCGACATAAACCGGAACAGTCGAAAGGCCGTAAGCGTGCACCGAGCTACTCCGTTGGCATGGCCACCAGCGGCACCGGCATGTACTTTTCAGGTGCTATGCGTTGTCCCAAGTGCCGCTCTGATATGCAGCAGATCGTAATTGACGACATTGAGGTCGATCGCTGTTCGAGCTGTCACGGCTTATGGTTTGATGACGGTGAGCTCAGCCAACTACGTAACAAGGAGGCGGCCGCCGTGCTCGACATTGGAGATGTAGCGACCGGCAAGACGCAAAACCAGATCGAGAACTATCGATGCCCGCGCTGCGCCGGCCCGATGAATCGACTGGTCGACCCCGAGCAAACGCATATCTGGTTCGAACAGTGCGATTCCTGTCGGGGGTCGTTCTTCGATGCCGGCGAGCTGACCGACCTGGCGACCGCGTCCGTATCGGACTTTTTCAAGCGCTTTCTAACGCCGGAGCGCCATTGACGCTACTTAACCCCTCTGACCGTCCTTAACCCTGCGACGGCGCACCCGCTTGCGAAGCCGCCCGAAAGGCGAGAGCCGGTCTCAACCGGTTCGAGTCAATCGCACCGAGCTCGTTAGTACGACAGACGAAACGTTCCGCTGTCCTATCCATTGAGGCGACACGCGGATATTCAGAACGGTAAATGTTCGATTCGGTTTATATTTATCAACCAGTTACCGAGACGCCCATTGCCCCAAGTGCATCATTGTGTATAACGACGCACAGCTCATTTACGCAAAACTCACGCACATCATTCGCTGGGCGCTCGCAGACTGTCATCCTGCGCGCGGCAGGATGAGCTTTGCAGATAGTTTTCCAGCCGGGAAACCGGTGTCTGTAACACGCTGTGCGAATTCAGCACGACGGTCGCAGGCGGCAGATTATGAACGGCCCAACTCGCGAACCAGCACTCCGTCGCAGCGCGTTCGACGCGCGGCGTGTCGGCCTCAGAGTTAGGGACATGCAAATCCGAGATGAAGAAGTAGCCTGCCGCCGCAGCGTGCACGCCGAGTGCCGCGGAGCTATGCGGACTGGCGCCTATCGAGAGCAACGTGACCGGATTTCTTGCGTCGTCTAACGTTACGACGGTCGAAACCGGGATGACATCGACATCGTCATTGACGTCCGAAAACCGGTCGTGTGGCATGTTGTCCCGATTGAATGCGGTCTTGAGGAAAGGCGCGTTCTCCGCCGGCGCATACACTGCCGCATCGGCAGCGGCAAAGGCCCTGGCCCCACCAGCGTGGTCGTCGTGAGCATGCGTCAGAGCCACGGCACGTATTGGGCGGCCAGGGAATTCGGCCGCAAGATAGTCGATAAAGCGCTCCGACAGGCCACTAATACCGAGGCCGGGGACGAGGTCGGCCGGTGGGATTTGGTGCAACTCGACCCAGCCGGCCGGCGCGTCGGCGACGACCAGCCCCTCCGCAGTATCGACGACGAGATGCTGGAAACCGGTGCGGACGCCACGAATTAGATAAACGCCGTCCGCGACGTCGACGCGCTGCATGTTGATTCGGGCCGGCCAGTGCTCGCCCGGAACCTGTACAGGATCCGAACCGGGGGTTACGCGCCAGCGCTGCTTCGCTTCATCATCACTGAGATTGCGCCACGAACCCCGTGCCCGGAAAAACACCTCGCCATCGACTTGCAGCTTCAGTTGTGGATGTTCGTTGTCCTTCCAGTTCCACTCCCACACTACCGGTACCCGACCGCGAAGCGGTAGATCCGCCGAGGTGCGCAGCGTCTGCAACCGGCCTTTCCTGATTTTCGCGCTGACTTGCCCGAGGGGTGTGCGTTGATGTTCCTCGACGAGACGGCGTGGATCGATACGCCGGACACTCAGTGCCTCGGCGCGGCTGTCCGCACCATGGAATTCGATGTCTGGCGGATCCTCGGCATTAACAATACGAACGAGGTCAGGTGGCAGCAGCGCAACGGTCCAGCCGCCCTCCATGTCCGGATTCGACTTGCCACTACCGCTGAATACGGCACGCTCAGAACCATCTTCGGTGACGACGCACCAAACGGTCGGCACGAACTCGTCGGCACCGGGTTCAGTGCCCTGGTAGCGCGCGCCGAGGTTGAATTCGCCATCAAGGCAAAACTCAGTGGTGTTGGCGGCAACGACCGTCGGTGCAGCGAGATACGACAAGGTGAGCAGCAGCTGTTGGGCGATCATGAGACGACGTCCTGGCAGTGTGTTCAAGATATTTCTGACACAAATGCGGGAGAGAAATTCCGAAAATGCCTATGAATTCTGGCGATGCGTTGAGAGAACACGCGGCTTATTCTGCCGAAAGCATGTGTAGCACCGATGCTTTTCAAAATTTCTGTTCGATCCCCATTTGCTTTGAGGGTTGTTTGGAAAATCTAAACCGGTCTGGGCCGTTGAAAGGAATGGTGGCCAGGGGCGGAATGGAGCGCAGGCTACGCCTGCTCGCGCTCATCCCGACAACGTTCGATAACGCTGCAACGGCGATCCGTCTCCCAAAATGTTGACGCGAGTCAGAAACCCTAGCCGACCATAGCCTTGCGGAGCTGATCGCCGATGGGCAGCTTGCGGATGCGCACGCCGCTCGCCGCATATATGGCGTTCGTTAGCGCGGGCGCCACGGGCGGGATGCCGATCTCGCCGACGCCGGTCGGTGTCTCGTCGTAGTCGAGAACGTGCGCTTCGACGTCTGCCGGAATCTGCGCGATACGTGCGAGCGGGTAATCGTGAAAGTTACTTTGCATTACGCGGCCGTTGCGCACGGTTATCTCCTGCCCCATCGCCACGCCGATGCCGTCGACGGTTGCTCCCTGCAGCTGCGCTTCGACAGCGTTCGGGTGCACAGCGTAGCCGCAGTCGATGGCGGCGACAATGCGATCGATGCTGAGCTCCCCGCGCTCGTCGACCGTGACTTCGAACGCGTGCGCGGCATAACCGCCGAAGGTGAAATGTCCGGCAATGCCGACGCCGGTCCCGGCTGGCCTGCCTTCACCGTAAGCAATGCGCTTGGCGACGAACTTCAGCAAGCGGCTCACCCGTCCGGGGTTGAACGTCGGACCACCGTGGCCATCGTACTCCAGCTCGCGCTCCTCGCCGAACAGGTCGAGCCGTAGCTGCAGCGGGTCCTGCCCAATCTCCACTGCAAGCTCGTCGAGAAAGCTCTCGATCACGAATGCGTTGGCCGTGTGTGCCGGTGCGCGCCAGGAACCTCGCGGCAGGCCTATCGTATTGTGGAAGTACTCGAGCCGGAAGTTGTCGATTATGCGGCGCGGGAAATCGTCGGAATATAACTCGGCCTGCCACAGGTCCTCTGCCGGCATGTTCGGTCGCCGATAGTACTTGCTGCCGCTCGCGAGTCGCTGCGTCCAGGCAGTAACGGTACCGTCGCCATCGACGCCCGCGCGCATCTCGTGCAGGCCGCCGGGTCGATAGAAGTCGTTCTTCACGTCGTCCTCGCGGGACCACACGAGCTGGATCGGCCATCCGCTTTGCTTCGAGATCATCGCGGCCTCGGCGACGTAGTCGTTCGTCAGACGCCGGCCGAAAGCACCGCCAACCCGAGTCATGTCGATACGAATGTTTTCGCGCGGCAGGCCCGTTACGGCTGCGGCCGCGCGCGAGGCGCCGGCGGGCATCTGCGTCGGTGCGATGATGTGGCAATAGTCCTTCATGACGTGCGCGAAACAGTTCTGTGGCTCCATCGGTTGGTGCGAGACGAACGGCACCTCGTAGCGGCGAGTGACAACTTTGTCAGCATCCGCCATCGCCGCGTCGAAGTCGCCATCATCGAGGACGACTTGTCCGGTGGTCTCGAGCATCGCCGCGTTTTCCTGCCAGAAACGTTCGCTGCTGTCGTCGGCGTTCGGGCCAGGTTCCCATTCGATCTCGAGCGCGTCGCGCCCTTTCATCGCGGCCCAGGTCGAGGTCGCGACGACGGCAACGCCGCTGGCGAGAATGACGTACGGCTCGCCAGGTTGCGGGCCCTCGATCGTAAACACGTCGAGCACGCCGGTAACTTTGCGCGCCGCCGCATCATCGAAAGACTTCACGCGCCCGTTCAGGATCGGCGATCGCGCGATAACGGCATAACGCATTCCATCGACCTGCGTGTCGAGGCCGAATTTCGTACGACCCGTGACGATGTCAAACGCATCGATCGTGTCTCGTCGCGTGCCGATGATTCGATAGTCCCGCATCGCCTTAAGTGGAGGCGCTTGTTCGGGCATATCGAGCTTCGCCGCGTCCTCGACGAGGTCGGCGTAAGCGATTTCGCCGTTGCTCACATCACAAACGACATGGCCTGGCCGGGTGGAACAGGCCTCAGATGATACGCCGAGCCTTTCTGCCGCCGCGCGTATGAGCTGGTGTCTCGCTTGAGCCCCGACCTCACGCATGAACTGCCAGTTCGAAGTAAGGCCGGTGCTACCGCCAACACCCTGGCCACCGTATTTCCAGGCATAGCCGTCGGCCGTCTTCAGGATGCCGAGCGGCATCTGCTTGATCGAAACGTCCGACCACCCGACGTCGAGTTCCTCCGCCACCATCATGGGCAGCGCCGTACGCAGGCCCTGGCCAATCTCGGGCTGGTTGCTGCCTATGATGACCTTGCCCTTGGGTGTGATCTCGACAAAATAGCCAATCTGGCGCTCACCGAATGTGCCATCAGCCAGTTCGGCGCGTGCGATATCAAAGAGGGGCAGCCCGAGCACGAAGCTGCCGGTTACCGTAGAGCCGGCGACGAGGAAGTGCCGGCGACTGATCGTCGTGTTACGCATGGCTACCGTCCTCCCGCGCGATCTCGGCGGCACGGTGTATGGCCTTGCGGATGCGTACGTAAGTGCCGCAGCGGCACAACATGCTGGCCAGGTTGGCGTCGATATCTGCGTCGCTGGGCTCTGGATGCTTCTCGAGGAAATCGACCGCAGCCATGATCTGCCCCGACTGGCAGTAGCCGCACTGGGCAACGTCCAGCTCGATCCAGGCTTTTTGCACGGCGTGCAGCTTGTCGTCGCCGGGCGCAAGGCCCTCGATCGTGGTTACCGAACGCCCCTCGAGCGACGCGACCGGTACCCGGCAGGACGCCGCGGCGTTGCCGTCGAGGTGTACGACACAGGCGCCGCAAAGGCCCAGGCCACAGCTGTACTTGGTTCCGGTGAGTTTCAGGTGATCTCGCAGCACCCAGAGCAATGGTGTCTCCGAATCTCCGTCAAACGTTACGGTCTGGCCGTTAACTTTGAACGAGGTCACTTGAGGACTCCCACAACTCCGATTCTTAAATGATGCACCACGATCGCACATCGTCGCAACGATCAGGATGTTTGGTCGATGCAACGCGCTGCGCCTGGGGCCAGGGGCCAGGGTGCCGATGTTAGCTTATTCTCTAAATCAGGAATGTCCCCATTAATCGTTCAGTCCTTCGCAAACTTCCAGGGATCCAGCTCGCCGCGCAGACTTTCCTCTTCTTTGTGGTCGAGGCGAATCCACAACACGTTGGCGCCACGCGCGTTTTTCAAGGGAAGCTCATAGCTCGCCTCCCAGGGCGATTCGCCATAGACCGGTTCGGTCAACCCGGCCCGCGACACCATCTCGCCCTCAACCTCCACGGTCTCGGTCACCGGCTCCAGCTCACGCCATTCGCCATCCGGCTTCGATTTATCGCGCGAGAGCCGGACGGAAAGCGTGACCCCGTCGACCGGGCCGTAGACGTTGTGCAGGATCAGGCGAAGCAGTCCGCCTGCACCCTCCTCCGGCCAATACTCTGTATTCAGCCCGGTTTCACCGACCAGCTCCCAGAACGTCGACGCCTTAGGCTTGCGCTTTTTCGGCGCCTTGGCAGCACCACCGCCACGTTGTTTCAGATTTGCCGCTACGTCACCCAGCCCCATCTGCTTGAGGTCACCGAACGTTGCGAATTCCAGCTTTTTTCGCGCAAGAGCGACGTCTATTCCTGCATCGAACAGAACGTCGAGTAACGCGATCCGCTGCCTGATCACCTCGCGCTCCGCATCCGGCGCAATGGTCATTTTCCTGACCACCTTGATCTGCGACTTCTGCTTGCGCTTTGCCTCGGCGAACAACTTGCCGAAGTTCGAACCGTCTTCGTTCAGTAAATCGTTGTCGAAGGAGACCGCGCTCGCACCGGGGTGGCCCATATGCTTGGTGTAGTGAAACGCCCTCTCGAATCCGCCTTGTATCGCTTCATCCCACAGAATCGCTGAGGTGCATGCCTCCCACAACGGATTGAGCTCGATCGTCACTCCTTTGTTGGGATCGTATCCCTCTGCCAGCATGCTTCGCACTGCATCAATATCCAGCCACGCGCACCGATAACAGAACAGCATGCGCCGCGCGAACGCGTCGAGCTTGGCGACCTCAAGCAGTTGCTCCATGGTCTCGGGAAAGGCAAAAGTCTCCCTGAGCAGGCGCTTGCCCACGGGAAGCCCTGTCTGGCTGCTGCGATCGAAAGCGGCAAGGAAGTCGCGCAAGCCCTTCTCGCCATGGGCGTAGTAAGCCAGCTCAGCGGAGGTGAGACCGATCGCGTCCTTTACATTGGTTTTCGCGCCTGCGCCGAGCAGCGTCTCCATGACGTCCGCATTGCCGGCCCGGCACGCCGTATGCAGCGGCGTACGTCCGTAAGCCAGATCCTCACCGAAGGCATCCTCCAGGTACGCCTCCAGCTTTGAGATGGGCAGCTCGACCCCGATCGTTGCAGCCGCATGTTTGATCGGGTCTTTGCTCTTGGCGTCAACCGGCGCAGCGAACTCGAGTGCATCCCGATCCGACGCCAGCAGCGCAATCACCTCAGCATTGTCGGAGAGGATTGCCACGTCAAACAGCGTCCGATTTCGGGCATCGACCAGGCAGCGATCTGTCAATGCCGATATCGCCGCCACCGCAGACGCGTCATGCGACTCGATTTTCTCAACCAAGGCTTCAGTTGGTGTGTCGGCCATGTATCTCGCTCCTAAGAATTTGGGGACATTCCTGATTTAGGGCATTAGTACATTAAATTAGGAATGTCCCAATTAATCTGCTCGTTGACTGTTGTTATCTACAAAGTAGCAGGAGTCGCTTGGCGAAAAACCGGGCAATCGATCTACATCGTTTTACGAGCCGTGTTCGCCAGCCAGTTGCAACAGCATCTCGCCGATAGCTTGCGGTTCACGCACGCACTCATGAGACTCGCCGTACAAATACGCGCCGCGTCCGTTGGCCCGGGCAGGTGACATCGTTACCCGACGGCTGGCTCGTCCATCGATCTCAATATTGATCGCGCGTTTCGCGAACGGCGTCCAGGATCGCGCGCCGACGAAATCGAGCAGCTCCTGCAAATGGCCCGGCTCGGGAGGCCCATCAATCTCCTGAAATTCGTCCAGGCACCGCAGCACCGCCGCCCCCACCGCATCGGCCGACGTGTTCTTATCGAGCCGCAGCATCGGCGGGATTGATACCCGGCCGTGATCTGTCATCTGCTGACTGATGACGAAGACGGCGTCCACCGTGACGAATACAGCAACAGAGGGTATGGCGGCCATTAGTGATTCTCAGCTAGTTCGGCGCGACGCCAGGAAAATTGGGGACATTCCTGGTTTAACGCATTCGGGAAAATTGGGGACATTCCTGGTTTAACGCATTCGTACATTCAATCAGGAATGTCCCCATTACTCCGCGACGCTACTTGACCGGGGCCTCACACCAGACGATCGTTCCGCCGTCCCGACGGATCAGTTCGTCGTAGCGGGCCTCGAGCTCGTCGCGTTTGATCTTCATCGTCGGCGTCAGCAGGCCATTTTCGATCGTCCAGGGATCCTCAACAACGTAAATCGTCGAAAGTCTCTCATGCGATTCCAACATGTCGTTAACCTCGCGGAGGGTCGTCTCGAAGCTGCTCTCGATGGCTTCCCGCGACGCTTCCATGGCCGCGTCCGACGGCACGACCACGGCAACCGGCGCGCGCAGCCCGGCGCCCATGACGCAAACCTGTTCGATCAGCGGATTGCCGGCCAGCTTGCCCTCAATCGGAACGGGCGCCACGTACTTGCCCTTTCCCGACTTGAACAGGTCTTTAACGCGCCCGGT
>Ga0316201_10000124_pt1 | contig 33957 bp, 28 predicted proteins | sample CS6wburrow_MG_FD_204516 | JGI IMG/M metagenome (GOLD analysis project Ga0316201, IMG submission 204516) | Coastal sediment microbial communities from Delaware Bay, Delaware, United States - CS-6 worm burrow | ecosystem: Environmental > Aquatic > Marine > Coastal > Sediment | place: USA...
GTGACATTGAGATTTTCCTTTGTACAGGACAAAAAACGTACTTTGCAGGTAGCAGAAAACTTTCGGATGGTGGGATCGCTCGTAGAAACGCTGGGCGTCTCTACGAGCGATCCTACATATGACAAAATTCTTCCGCTGCTTGCCACAATTGTAATGACACATCGTTTAAACCATGATCACTGTCAAATTCTTTTAATTGAATCCAAGGGCGGGAAGTTGCAAAATCGCGTGCAGTTTGTATAGAAATGATTTCATCAAAGCGGCCATGCAAAATCAAGGTGGGTATAGGCCGCTGTAAGTCAGTATCAACATACTGATGTATATCTTGTATAAAATCGTAACTTAATAAACGTTCACATTGTTCAGCATAATGATAAACGGCTAATTTACCTTGCTTGCGCCATTGCGCGTATTGGGCTTCACCCATCACCGTTATACAGTGATTTAAAAAATTTAGGGCTGGCGCGAGTAACACTAAGCGTTGTATTTGCGGTTGCCGCTCAGCCAGCCATAAGGCGGTTAAACCGCCTAAACTTGAACCGAACAACGTCACCGGTGAATTGGGCAATAAGGCTTGTACCTGTTGAATTTGTCGAGTTAAGGTAAGATGAAAAAAATCATTTTGATTTAAATCAGGAATCTGTAAGTTTAACCCATATTGCTCAAAACATTGCTTGAACAACTGGGCTTTATTGGATTGTGGACTAGATGCCCATCCATGCAGGTAGAAAAATGTTGTCATTGATGACAGAACCTATCGAATTAACTTACCTTTTTGTGTGAGATTGCACATATTCTTTTATTTTTTCTATAATAAACAAACTGATATCTTGGCTTATTCTTTCGCTAGATTTGACAAATCGAGGCATCACTTCCTCATATGAAAATCCCCCATTTCTGATAAAAATAGGACTCATATTTTTATGAGGCGAAGCTTCTCCATCATCGACACGATGATGTCCAAAACCTCTTTGCCAATCCCACGACAGAACACGTTCCTCTCCTAAACGATCATAACACAGTTGAAAACCGGTTATTGTTCCGCTGTAGTCTTGCCAAGTAAATAGATCAAAATAGTCGTCTTGAAACCAGCGTTTAATGACATCTTTCTCATCCTGCTTTGAACGGAGTTCTGTTAACATACTGAGTACAACCGATTTGCGGAATAATAAACGGATTGATTTGCCTTGTTATATAGGTAGGTGAGTTTAGACACCTTTTTCTTCGCTTCACATAGTCAAGTCTACCTACATTACAGGGTGCGATTAAAAGTGCGGGGGTAAAACAAAATCAAGTCATAAAAAGTTATCCAAAATAAATTTTGGACTCCAAAAAAACGAGTGTCTTCGTTCAAAATTTATTTTGGATGATCTCCCCGCACTTTTAATCGCAGCCTACATTACATCTAATAGTGTTTCAAATAATGATTTTCAAAAGGGCAAGCCGAAATTATTTTTCAGAAGATCTTTAGAGATCAATAATAAGCGTATCTGTCAGTCTGATACCCTTAACAAAAAATGCGGCGTATAAAACTATATCACCCTTTATTTGTTTTGATGATTGTAACGAACTTTTATCAACAATGTCTATATAGTCTATTTGTACCAAAGGCTGCGCTTGAATGATTTCTTTCATGGCGTTTAACACGATATGCGTATCCGATTCACCTGAACGAATGAGCTTCTCGCCGTGCTGGAGAGCATGGTAAACGCTGAGAGCGGATTGACGTTGTTCGGCAGATAATAAAACATTTCTTGAACTAAAGGCTAACTGATCAGCATCTCGCAGTGTGGGTACACCCATTACCTTGATATCAGGAAAATAGGATGCAGCCATATTTGTCAAGATGGCAAGTTGCTGGATATCTTTTTCACCAAAATAGGCGTTATGGGGCTGTAATAGCTTAAACAATTTATAGACAATTGTTGCAGCACCATCAAAAACCCAAGGGTGCATTGTCCCATCTAACCGATAAACTAGATTGGTGGGAACTCTAATTAAGTTGTCGATCCCATTTTTGTCCTTTGTCTCTATTACAAAATGCGCTCTATCCCGATCTATCAACTCATCTTCTTGGCATTTAAAAAAATCATCGATATCTTCGACAAAGGGAAACATTCCTTTCACAGTGGGATGAAAAATCATATCGACTTGGGTTTCTTTTGCAACACGCTTATCTTGCTCAAAATCGCTGGGGTAGGCTAAGAATTTTTTTTTCCTAAACTGCATTGGATTCAAGAAGATACTGATTAGGGTTATATCATTTTCTTCACGCGCCTTTTGCATTAATAATTGATGCCCTGGGTGCAGTCCACCTAATGTGGGCACAAAACCGATGGTTTGCCCATTTTTCTTCAGTTCATCAATATAAGTGCTTGTTTTAGAAACAGATTCTATAATTTTCATATTATTTAGGGTTTGTAGGAAAACAGCTACAAACGAATTTCACACAAAGACAGAAAATCTTCTTTTGTACCTCTACGTCTGGCTACAAAATGTTGTCCATTTTGGACAATGACTTCAGCCGGCATTGGGGCGCTGAGGAAATATAATAAGCTGGCAGAAAACCCATAAGCACCTGAATTAAATATGCTGATAATGTCATTGATTTCTGCCTCAGGTAAGTCTACCTCTGTGGTAAAAACATCCATGCTGGTACATAAAGGGCCGCCCAAGGTGATGGGATTTTTATCAGATAAATTCATTTTATTGGCGATAGCCGTGGGATAAGTCCGATTCATTCTAATCGGTAAAAACGCATGATTAATCCCACCATCGAGTATCGCGTATTTTTGGCCTCTGGATTCTTTGACACTAATCACCTTCGTTAAAAAAATACCGGCTTCTGATACGAGGAATCTACCCGGTTCGAGAACAAAACAAGTATCGGATAGATCGTATGCTTGGGAAGCTTGGTTGATTAACTGAGTTAAGCCTTTGCCAAAGTTTTCGACATCAAATTCTGGTTCGGATTCATTGTAAGGTACGCCTAACCCACCCCCAAAGTTAATACATTGGATAGGAAATCCTAAATCTTGAGCCGTTCGACAGGCAATATTCAGCGTATTTTCTATACTTTCTAGTAATACATTGTGATCAAGTATCTGTGAACCGACATAAACATGTATCCCTTGTAGTTTAACCCATTTCATTTTTAATGCCGTTTTTATAACGGTTTCAATTTGTTCTTCATCTATGCCGAGTTTTTGTGAACCGCCGCCGGTTTGCATTTTGACTTGTGTGATACCCTGTATGGGGTTAATGCGAACGCAGACTTTAATGGGACGATCTTCATTTTTGGCAATGGCATCAATACGATAGAGTTCATCCAGTGATTCTATGTTAATGGTACGAACACCACTTTTGATCGCATATTGTATGTCTTCGTCTGTTTTTCCAGGCCCATTGTAGACGATATGTTTTCCTTGAAATCCACTCTTTAAGGCAATATAAAGTTCTCCCGATGAGGCTATCTCCGCACCGGCACCGAGTGAACGAATAAATGAGCAGACGTTTGGATTTGGATTGGCTTTAATGGCATAAAATATTTTTATCTTTTCGGGTACAGAACGTCTTAAAGCTTCATATTTTTTTCTAATTATTTCAAGATCATAAACGTATAATGGTGTGCCGTATTCTTTAACCAGTGTTAAAACGCTAACGTTTCCTATCATTAAAATGCCATCTTTATTTTCAAAATCTTTCATTATTAATTAACCTGTAGTTTAAGTAATCTGAATTTTATTTGGAAACCGCTTCATTAGTGGCAAATAGATTATAATAAACTGATTGACAATCGCTTTAAAAAACGCTGCAATCTCTCACTCTCTGCTTGCGTATTTGCGATGATAATCGCACTGAATTTGCCCCACTGAAGGAATCCAGTGTTATAGGGTAAAATACCTTGTTTTGTCTGCGGATCAAACAGATTATATTGTCCTAAAATATCTGTTAATTCAGTAAACGTGACCGGTTTGCCTATATTGATATGGGTTAGCATTATCAAGTGTTTTTCTGGGTATGAATCTGGAAAGAGCTTGCGTAAGACATAAAGTCCAAAAGAGGAAGCATTAGCTCGCCCATTGATATCAACAGCAAATACTTGCCCTTCAGTTGTTTCTATAAAATCAATACCTAACAATCCTCTATAACCTTGAGCTTGTAAGGCTTCACATAAACGCCGGGAATCGCGCCATAAGATTTCAAGCTGAGTTGCTGAAGAGGGATAGGTATTCCCATGATGTTTCATAGCCTGATCTAGTATTTGATCGCTCAGTCCTAATTCCTGTATAGCAGATTGAGTAATGAGGTACTGAATATTAGGAGAACACAAAACATCATACCTTTTCTCGATTAAAAAGAGTTCTTCAGTGTTGCATTGGCTGAGATTGATTGTCAATGCATTCAATTCTGCCTGATTTCTGATCGGCCAGACAGCGAGGCCACCATAAGTATGATTTCCAATGATAATAATTTTATCGTATTGCGCTATGAACTTTTTAGCCGTCTCAAGCACCTTCATTGAATTTACGATTTCATATTCTGGTACAGGCAGTGCCAATTCATGTAGAAGAGTGGGTAAATATATCTTGCTATTGACTTTTAAACTCAATTCAGGAGGCGGCCCATTGACTGTTCCCTTAATTTTCAGGGCAATTTTGGCTTCTAGCTGTGTACTCATATAAGGATGAAGTACAACTTGATTGCCTTGTTCTCCTAATTGCTGTAAAAACGCTAACAATGATTTGTCCTTCAATACCTTTTCTGAAAGCGATTCTCCCTGAGAACTCGGGATTAATAGGTTTCGTGTGCCAATACCGATATCAATCAGGTAATCAAGATACGCTTGATCGGGGGGGTGATTTAAAATAATATAGTCATCTGGTTCAACAAGAAGAAGCGCTCTTTCTGGATATTCGTGCAGTTGTAATTTGAAGTCATCGCTATCATCGCGGCTTACTGCGCTCAATTTTAATGTGCTAGGATGAAGATTATGTATAAAAACATTAATGCTTTTTTGAGTTTGAAAGGTCATTTGCAATGCAGAATAAAAAAGGTTTTTTGGGCAGCAGAACACAGCTCGATCTGACCGTTCTATTTAGTACAACGGATAAACTCGCTTCTCTTCGTTACTTCGTTTAACGAAATACAACGGATTGACTCAATGCGACCAATAAACTAATCCGTTTATTTAGCATCGCTGAACTTCGTTTCGTTAAACGAAGTGAAGCGAGTTTATCCGTTGTACTCTTTTTTTCGATTTGAGAAGTCAGAATAAGCAGGTATGCCTTCTCTTCCAACAGACTTCAATATTGCCCGTTGAATAGCTTTTTTAACCAGTTCGGCTGCTGCAATGCCAACCAAATTGACATCCGCTTCAACTTCACTTTCTCCCGTTGCTAAAGCGAAAAGTGTATCACCATCATATAGCGTATGTGCAGGTGTTATGACTTGCGACACCCCGACGTGTGCCATTTGCGCCACCTTTGTTAATTCTGTTTTGCCAAGATGAGCATTAATCGCGACAACACCAATCAAGGTATTAGACGACTGGGTGGTTGTAGCAGTGCCCTCTAAGAGGTATTTGATCGTATCAAGAAACCGGTTGCCATCTTTTGTTCTTGCGCCAGCAATAATGCGCTTATCTTCATCACTTCTGACATCCCCAAAAGTATTCACAACAACAAGAACGCCTACCTTCAAGCCCGTTTGAAATTGCATAGCGGCCGTTCCTAATCCGCCACGCATCGCTTGTTGTGTACCACAGACTTTACCGACTAAGGCCCCCGTTCCCGCGCCCACATTACCTTCCGCAACTTCAGTTGCACAGGCAGCCTGTAAACAGGCTTCATACCCATCTTGTGCGCTAGGTGCACCATCTTCGCCCAGATTAAAATCATAGATCACGGCCGCAGGCACAATCGGTATTTTTTTGCGAGCCATGCTAAATCCATAACCCTGTTCTTGACAATACCTCATCACACCGTCAGCCGCAGCGAGTCCTAATGCACTTCCACCAGTTAATAAGATGGCATTCACCTTATCGACCAGACAAGTCGGTGCCAAAAGGGCCGTTTCTCGTGTCCCCGGTGCCCCGCCCCGAATATCCACGCCACAAGTGGCCCCGCCATTTTCACATAGCACGACGGTGCAACCCGTCGCACACTTGTCATTAGTGAAATGACCAATGCGAATCCCAGGAATATTAGTAATAGAGATATAATAATTGTTCATCTTAAAAATAGAATGCTTCACAGCCCTATCAGGCTTGAAAATCACTCAAACGTTTGTTCTGGCCCCGGAAACTCCACATCAAACTAAAGCAGCTCAAGTCAGGTGGTGGTGACAAAGCAAATATGAGGGCGCATTTCTAAAAAAAGGGTCATCAAGATAAATACTTGAAGGCCCGATTTTCAAATAAAATTTATTTTGCTTCGGCAATTGGAGTGCAAAATTTATTTTGCTTCGGTAATTGAAGTGCAAAATTTATTTTGCTTCGATAATTGGAGTGCAAAATTTATTTTGCGAAGGTTAAGATTGATTGTATGAAGGTGGACAGTCTATTTGGGATGCTCACCCCCGCACTTTTAATCGCATCCAACTCCACCTCAAACTAAAGTTTGAACTCCACATCAAACTGAACTCCACATCAAACTAAAGTTTGAACTCCACCTCAAACGAAATCACTCAAACGTCTGTTCTGGCCCGGGAAACGTGCCATTTTTCACAGCACTGATAAACGCTTCAATAGCGGCTGGTATAGAACCGGTTTCTTGCAAAAAATCTTTGGAAAATGAAGGGCGTTTGCCGGGCGTGATACCCAACAGATCATACAAAACTAACACTTGCCCATCACACTCTACACCGGCACCGATACCGATAACGGGAATGTCTAATAAGGCCGTAATCTCCGCAGCCAAATTACCCGGCACACATTCAAGGATTAGCAATGAAGCGCCGGCAGATTGTAAAGCAACAGCATCATTGCGAAGGCATTCGGCACCAATTTCAGTACGACCTTGTACACGATAACCGCCTAATTGATGGATGGATTGTGGCGTGAGGCCCAAATGGGCGCAAACAGGAATACCACGCTCAGTCAACATTTCGACAGTTTCTGCCAACCACCCCCCCCCTTCTAGTTTAACCATTTGGGCCTGTCCTTCACCCATAAGGCGAGCGGCTGTTTCAAGGGCCGTGCGAGGAGTCGCGTAACTCATAAACGGCATATCCACTATTAACAAAGCCTGCTCACTACCCCGATACACTTGCTGGCAATGATAAATCATATCGTCAACCGTGACGGGTAAAGTGCTGTCATGACCTTGAATCACCATACCGAGTGAGTCACCCACTAATAAAATATCAATACCAGCCTGATCAATCATCAGAGCAAAACTGGCATCGTATGCTGTTAAACAAGTTATTTTTTCACCTTTTGCCTTAAGTTTATGCAAATGGGTTAGCGTCCTTCTTCTCATAATCAGTTATCAGTTATGTAGGGTGGGCAAAGAATGTTGCCCACCATTTATCTCAATAATATCAACCCTTTCAAATCAAAAAACGACAATCAACAATTCAACTGAGCCATTTCCATCACTGAGCAACGCTGTATCAAATCGTATGCCTTAAGTCCATTCGGTAAAACTAAATCGGGGGCACACTCGTAAAGGGGATATAATACAAAGGCTCGATCATACAAGCCGGGATGAGGTAAAGTCAGTTGGGGAGTTTCTAATTGTTTATTTCCATATAATAACATATCCAAATCTAAAGTCCGTGGCCCCCATCGCCGCGCCGTGCGAACACGACCTTGTTTATTTTCAATAGCTTGCAGTTCATTCAACAACATCAGGGGTGCTAATTCAGTCGTCAATACCGCAACGGCATTGATGTAATCAGGTTGATTTTGGGGGCCTAAAGGTTTGCTGCGATACAGCGCAGAATGTTTTAATAATACAGTGGTAGGTATGGTATTAAGTACCAGTAAGGCTTGTTTAAGTTGATGAATAGGGTTATCAAGGTTACTGCCTAATCCAACATAAACAGTGCTGCGAGTTGTCATGTTAACAATGAACAATGAACAATGAACAAATATTCAATTTTTTCACTAATTCGAGACAAACGTTTTTGCGCTCAAAAACGTTTGCCTCGAACACAATTATTTTACTCGGTTTTGGGTTTACGCCGTCGCCGTTTTTTAGTAGAAGCGGGGATGCTGCCTTGTGAAAGTAATGATTCACGGCCGACAGTGTCACTGTTTAAAAAGTTTGTCCACCATTCGACTTCATTCACCATCTCTTGTTCACCTGCGCTGGCACGTAGTAGCAGAAAATCATAGCCAGCACGAAAGCGAGGATGATCTAGCACACTTAAACTCTTTTTTTTGGCTTTGCGCTGTCGCGTTAAACGGTTTTGTAGCAACCAAATTTCTTGCATCAACACGGTAATACGTCTTGGTATGGCAACATGCCGTTGTTGCTTTGCTAAAACATGTTGACAAGCTTCCAACAAGACTTCTTGTTGATTAAATCCTTTAATAGGTTTATCTGGCACTAAACGCGATATGGGAGGCCACAACAAGGCCGCTAATAAAAAAGCCGGGGCCACAGGTTTATTGTCGGCCAACCGCTCATCGGTATTATGGAGTACCTGCTCTATTAACGCCAACGCATGGGGATCATCCAAACACATATCCGTGTAAGGGAATAATTGTTTAAATAAGTTATAGTGCCGCAACTGTACATAAGATTGTACAGCGTGTCCACTCAGAAACAATTTAAGCACTTCTTCAAATAAACGTGCCGGGGGGATAGCGGCCAGTAAAGCACTTAATTCATAAATCGGCCCGGCCGTCTGTGGTTCAATAGTAAAACCCAGTTTCGCCGAAAAGCGTATCGCTCGTAACATCCGCACAGGATCTTCTTGATAGCGCAGCGTTGGCTCACCCATTAAACGTATCACCCCGGCCTCTAGATCGGTCAGGCTATTAGCATAGTCAAGTAAAGAAAAATCGCTGATATCGTAGTAAAGCGCATTGATCGTAAAATCGCGCCGCAAGGCATCGTCATCAAGGCGATTACTATATACGTTATCGCGTAGAATGCGCCCCTGTTCCATCACACCACCACCGCCTTTATCATGGTGAGCGCGAAAGGTGGCCACTTCAACGATTTCTTTAGAAAGACGGACATGAGCTAACACAAAACGTCGTCCGATCAAGCGGCAATTACGAAATAAACTTTTCACTTGTTCAGGCCGAGCATTGGTTACCACATCAAAATCTTTGGGGATACGTCCTAACAATACATCACGTACCCCGCCGCCAACTAAAAATGCTTGATAACCCGCAGTATGTAGTTGATATAATACGCTAAGTGCCGCTTTACTGATATTGCGACGCGATAAGCTATGCTCTGAACGTGGGATGCGGGTAGGTGTCTTAATAGTATCTTGCACAGGCAAGGTTATTGAGAAAATAAAATCTTTAAAAAGTTTGAAAAGAGGTTTTATCAATTATAAATTATCAGTTATCAATTCCACGCAAAAGTTTTTAAAAAAAACTTTTGCGTGGAAATTAGTTATTAGAGTTTATACAGATTTAACGTAACTCATTGATTGATATAAAATTCTCATTTTGAGAAAACGAATAAAATCAAGCACTTAAATTAAATCGGTATAATGTCTATTAATAAAAAAAACTATATTTATAAGGGCTTTCCAAAGTGAAAAGCCCTAGCGTAATCATAAGAAAATCTATAGAGCAAACCTTGTTGGTTTATTGAACTCATAGAGTTTCGCGCATTGAAGGGTATGATGGCAAGCCATATTCATTAATGTGACTATCTATACAATTGCAACTCATTTTAAAGATTCTAAACGGTTTAATTCAAGTTAGCAATTATAAATCGGTTACCACTTGTTGTGCCTAACAATCCTTATCACAATCGTTTTTGCATCGTTTCAGATAAATCGGTTGGCCTTATAGATCAGGAAATATCAAGAATATCAAGGTATTGAGAAGTGATAAGGGTTCATTGTTCATTGTTCATTGTTCATTGATAATTATTCATTGAATTAAATCGTATAAATTCTTATAAGTAAAAACTAAAAACTAAAAAACAATACACCTGTCACGATACCCAATAACCCCTCTCCCCGTGACTGACTTAGGGTTGTTTTGAGGGAGAATGCCCTTGTTAAAAATGAAAAATACTAATGCTATGCGTCTATTGACAGAAAAAGACTGTCTACAGACACCCCTGCTACAATTATTGCTCAGTGAACAAAAAATCGGTTATGTGATTGTTGATCATCACTTAACCGTACTGAATTATGGTGGTAAACTAACGGTATTTCTTGATACGCAAGACTTGCCTAAGCCATTGCCGCTACTAGATTTCATTCCCGAATTAAATGGTTGTGAAGAGATTTTACAAGACATCCTTAATGGCGTGTTACCGAGTTTTCAATTGGAAAATCTTAATCGGACTTTACCCGATGATGGGCTTTGTTATCTCAACTTAACCTTATTACGCTATGCGCCCACCGCATCCTTTGATACCAACCCGCAATTGTTAGTCATCTTAGCCGATACTTCCGCTTGGGCACAAACTCAACAAATCTTGACCCAACAACGTAATGAGTTAAGTTTGTTAAAACACACACTCAACGAAACCAATCAACGCCTTGAATTTATTCTGCAATATTATGTACCACGAGAAGTGGGTAAGGCCTTGATGGAAAAAAGAATCGTACCGAAATTGGGAGGCGAAGAACGCGAAGTCACCGCCCTATTTGCAGATTTGCGTAATTACACCAGTATCAGCGAACAACTTACTCCCAATCAAACCATTGAAATGTTGCATGTGTGTTTGGATATCGCCACCACGGCCATTGCTGAATCCGGGGGCGTAGTCGTCAATTATATGGGTGATGCTGTCATGGCGATTTTTAATGCGCCAAACGAACAAGCAGATCATGCCCAACGCGCCGTGCAAGCTGGTTTAACAATACAAGCCATGATGGCGCTTTACCAACAAAATACTGATAATATGATCCCTTCACTGCATTTTGGCGTGGGCATTAACACCGGCATGGCTGTTGTCGGCAATATCGGCGCACAATGGCATTATCAATACACAGCCATAGGGGATACTATCAATGTGGCTTCACGGATATGTAGCCATGCTAGACCAAATGAAGTGCTAATAGGTACCAACACTTATGCTTATGTACAAAATAGCATAACAGCTCAAGCTTTAGCCCCCTTAAAATTCAAGGGGAAAAGTCAAGAAATAACCGTTTATCAAGTCATTGAACTCGCTAACAATTCATTGATTGAAAGCCTGAAAAAGACTTTGGTCAATCACTCGTAGCGTTGTTCATTGTTCATTGATAAAATCCATTCGAGGTTCAAGTTTTTGCGCGCAAAAACTTGAACCTCGAATATTATATTTTGACACCCCGTTGACGCATGTCAGCCAATACCGTGTCAATACCTTTTTTATCAATGATACGCATACCTTTTTGGGTTAAACGCAATTTAACCCAACGATTTTCACTGGGCACCCAAAAACGATGAATATGCAGATTTGGCAGAAAACGACGCTTAGTTTTGTTATGGGCATGAGAAACGTTATTACCCGTGATGGTACGTTTTCCGGTAACCTGACAAACTCTGGACATAATATTTATCCTTTTTTTATTAATACTATTCGCCACTGGCGAAAAAAAATTGAAATTGACTGAAAAAGTGAGCAGCCATTTTTAACAAAAAATGATGCTGATAACAAGTGTTTGTTTTCAAATATTTCTAAAAGTCGCTTTCGCTCCTACTACAAACCTCGCTAAGAGCCTGTTTTTAAACTTGACTTAACTGTACAGGACAAAAAACGTAACCTACTATATTTTATTGTATTTTTTGTGCATTTGTATGAATACTCAGTTTTAATATTTGACAGCCAACAAAAGCTCAAGTCAGGTGGTGGTGACTATACTGTCCACCGTTACACAAGCGTTTTTGCCTTTTTGAAAAATCCACATTAAGGGGATAAAATGCTACAAATAGGATTAGTTACCACCACCTGACTTGAGCTTTCAGACAACTGCTGCAACGTTTTTGCGCGCAAAAACGGTATTGTGAAAAGCTGTTGGCTATAAAAATCAAATCATTATGTTTTTTGTCCAGTACTTATGATAAGTTATCTGTCATTTTATAAATGATTGATTTTTGAACTTTTAAAACACGTTCTTAGCTTAGCGTGAAGCGTGATTTGTTAGACATTATACAGATTAAATTAAAGTGCTTGATTTTATTCTATAGTTTTTAAGATAATAATTTCACAATCATGTAGGGGCAATCCCACGCGCGAGCCCTCGTGCGTATGAAATTATTTTTATGAACATCTATATTTATCAAAATAATCTTTTCAAATAAATCAATGAGTTGTGTTAAATTCGATATAATTTATTTAAATGAATTTGACAAAATCAGATTCAAATAATTAACCTTTTTTTTCGGTAAACCAACTCTAGCAATTTGTTTACTGTGAAAATTCTCCTTATCTATTAAAATTTTTTGGCGACTTTTTTCAGGACTTAAAAGTGGCGAAATTAGATTACTAAATACTTTTTTCTATTTAATAGACTGTTGAACTGCTGAACTACTGACCATGAACCTAAATATCAGCGAAGCTAAGTTTATTTATCAATTCGCTGTACTATAACAATTCTATTGAAAACGATTGGCTTATGACAATATAGCATTGTAAAACGTTATTCATTTTATAGACAAATCTAGTTCTACTTTGTCAGATTCATTTAAGTACTCACGCTTTCTTAGAGGTTTCTTTTTAGTTTTAAGTCACAGATGCGCGCGAAGTGTGAGATGAATTTAAATCTGACAAAGTCGAATTAAAAGCGTTGAGAATTTTTTTGTGCCACAATCCTTTTGATTTGTAGTCGTTCACAGGCTTGAAGCATTTAGTCAGAACCTGACAAAAATATTTCAATGAGCATCGACAAAATAAACCACAGGAAGCTTGTGAGATTAAACCTATATTTTTTGCTACTCTTTAATTGAAACTTTTTTGACCGAAATTTTTTAACCGTTTTTTGATGGGAAAACTATAAACAAAAATCAGTTGATTCGAGAACGTTAAAGCTTTTGAGTTCTTTTTTTGAGATGAAAGAAAACTGAAAACTCAGTTTTTAAAATATAAAGCCCAAAGCGCTTATGCTTAGTTCATTATTCAAACCCTTCATTTTCATACATTATTTGTTATCGGGAAAATAAAATTAAAAAGCATCATCAAATGATATGATTAAAAAAATTAGAGCATGGCTAAAACGGCAAATACCCTACTTAATTATTATTATGCTTGTCCTAGTTTGGGCACTTTTTTTCTTTTGGCTACGTATTGTCATCTCCATTAATTCTGGTGAGGCCGGTGTTTTATACTGGCGTTTCTTTGGTGGAACCGAGACTGATCATGTGTATTCCGAAGGGATTCACATCGTAGCACCTTGGGATAAAATGTATATTTATAATGTCAGAGTTCAAACCGTGTTGCATGAATTAGAGGTGTTAACCAATCGGGGTTTGCCTATTCACCTAGTATTAGCTATTCGTTTTCAACCCGAATACGAAACACTGGGTGTCCTCCACCAAGAAGTGGGGCCTGATTATGTCAATACCATTATCGTTCCAGACATCGATTCTGTTTTGCGTAAGGAGATTGGCCATTATAATCCTGAAGATATTTATATTAACAAAGAAAATATTCTCACGAAGATTATTGTGAAAGCCTTGAACGAACTGGGAAAAAAATATGTGAATATTCATGGCATTGTTATTCGAAGTGTCGCCTTGCCTAAACCCATCAAACTAGCGATTGAGGAAAAATTAGTAGAAGAACAACGTTTTCAGACTTATGATTTTAAACTGAAAAGAGAGGAAAAGGAAGCGGAACGACGGGCCATTGAGGCAACGGGTATCGCGAACAAACGGCGCATTGAGGCTGCAGGTATTAGAGATTATCAAAAGATTATCTCCGAAACCCTTGATGAAAAAATGCTCAAGTGGCATGGTATCGAAGCCAGTCTCAAATTGTCAGAATCTGAAAATGCGAAAGTCATTGTCATTGGTGCTGGCAAAAACGGATTACCGATTATCGGAAATCTTCCCCTTGAATCTAATGAGCCAGTGCCAAGTAACTGAATAAATTCTGATACTTTATATTTTTAAAACCGCTTAAACGGATACTATCCCAATAACGACAATAATTTTTGATGAAAGGATTAAACCGTCAATAACGACAAGGATTTTTTATAAATGAAAGGATTAATCCGAAGTAGTTAAAGGATAAAAAAGTAGTACGTCCACAGAATGCTTCAAGGGATAGTTCCATCAAGTATCTAGCATAAATATTGGTCTAAACTAATGACAACAGAAAAAATGATAAGAATGATAGGATTAATGACCGTTTTGTTCATTTGTGCCTGTAGCAAGTCATACGAGGATTCCAAAAGAGAAAGGACAGAAGTTGCCCTTAACCCTAAAAATCAGGATACGATAGTCATTGGTGTCGCATGGGCAAATAAGGATGCCCCTTTTGTTAAAGGGGCTCAATTGGCAGTCAAAGAATTCAATGATGACGGGGGGGTACTCGGCAAATCCCTTGAACTTCTCATAAATGAAGGAGAAGGGAAGATTTCAGATAAGCTCACACTGAGACAAAAACAAGACATCACAGTTAAAGTTGCGAGATCATTTGCCGCTAACCCCTTCGTTATCGCCGTTACGGGGCATCGTTCTTCTTATCAAGCCGTTCCTGCCTCCATTGTTTATCAATTTCATGGTATTGCTTTTATCGCACCCAGTTCGACAAATCTTAATTTAACCGATCACAATTTTAACTATGTTTTTAGGATGAGCCCTAATAATGAAGAAATAGCAAAACAATTAGCAAACTATTGCCATCAAAAGGGCTACCAAAAAATAGTGATACTACACAGTAAAAGTAGCTATGGTAGTCAGTTAGCAGACTCGTTTGTTTCCAGTTTTGTTAAAAAGGACAACACTGTAAAAGAACATAAAACTGAAATTGTTTTGCTTCGTTCATTTTTTTCTACGAAAAAGGATTTCAGTGATCTAATGGTTGAGTTAAAACGTGCTAAAAAGAATGACGATTTTGATGCCATTTTTATCGTAACCGGTGCCGACATGGCGGCATCAATATATCAAGAAAGTCGTGATATGGGCTTTAAGGAGCCTTTTATTGGGGCTGATGGGTTAGATAATTTGACGTTTTGGGAGATCGTCAAAGAATGGGAAATTTCTGAAAAAGTTTTCACCGAAAAATCTGTTGTACCCACTGTGTTCAATACAACCGCAAAAGTTTCTATTTCACAAAAATTTGTTGAACATTTTAAAAAAGCCTATGCTTTTGAAGCAGATCGCTACGCAGCATTGGGATATGATAGTATCAAACTATTGGTACATGGTATAAAAAAGGCAAATTCAACCCGACCGTTCAAGATCGCAGAGACACTGCGGTATATGCCACCTTGTCAGGCTGTGACAGGTCAATACCAGTTTCAAATGGATGGCGATGTTAGACCTCGAAAATTTCATTTCAAGTTTTTTCGTCAAGGCCACTTTGAGTATGAAGATATTGGCCCTAAAGCGATTGCTTTTGATGAAGACGGTTTTTTTGGTAACAAGGTATGGGAATGTGCTAATATTGATATGGATAAAGACAGTATTCCTAATGACATAGATGCTTGTCCTGATGAGGATCCAAAGGACATTGCTAAGATTGATAAAAACAGGGACCTGTATAAAACCGGTTATTTGAGAGGTTGTTTGGTTGACGATGATGAAGACAAGGTGCCAGATTTTCGCGACAAGTGTCTAGGCACAAAGCCGCCTGAATTTAAAAAGGGCATTGACTCACTGGGTTGTCCAGTAGATAATGATAAAGACAGTGTGCCAGATTATCGTGACGATTGTCCAAAACATGGCCGTTTTGAAACCAGAAGAGGGGTTGATTCTCAGGGATGTATGGTTGATACGGATAAAGATGAAATTCCTGATTATAAGGATGTTTGTCCCAGAGATACCTTGGAAGAGCTTGCCAAAGGAATTGAACAGCAAGGGGAGCAGATTGGTTGTCCAATAGATAGCGATAATGACAAGGTACCGGATTATCGGGATGATTGTCCACAGAACTTGCCCAATGAAATGGAAAAAGGGCTAGATTTACGGGGTTGCCCGTTTGATCAGGATAAAGATGATGTGCCTGATTATCTCGACGCTTGTCCAAAGAACAAACATTTTGAAATCAGAAAAGGGGTTGATTCACAAGGTTGCCCGGTTGATACGGATCAAGATCGTATACCGGATTATCAAGACGTTTGTTTTGAAAATAGCCATGAGGAAATTTCTAAAGGGGTTTTTCAACAAGGCACTCATTTGGGCTGCCCGATAGATAGCGATCAAGATGGTGTCCCTGATTATCGTGATGATTGTCCAAGCAACAGTCAGGCTGAACTTGGAAAAGGTGTCGATTCTCAAGGTTGCTCACAAGATACCGATAACGATGCGGTGCCTGATTATAAAGACGTTTGTTTTAATAACAGCTTGACGGAAATTTCAAAAGGGGTTAATCAACAAGGGCTTCGTGTGGGTTGTCCAGTGGATCAGGATCAGGATGGTGTACCTGATTATCGCGACAATTGTCCAAATAACAGCCGTTTTGAAATCAGAAAAGGGGTTAATTCAGATGGTTGCCCCAGAGTGTGATTTTCCGTAGAAACATAGAAACAAAGTTGTGCTGGATGGGGTTTGCAACTGGGGTGTTAAATTTTAACCCTTTTTGCCACTTTTTTTCACCCTATTTACATTTTGTCATTTCGACGATAGGAGAAATTTTTTGACGTTCTAAGTATTTAATATTTATAAACTATTTATCAAGATTTATCCTATCGTCGAAACAGAAATGACAGTTTAAATTTAAAATTAAAGTGAAAAAACTTGAGCATTTGGTGATAAATTTAACACCCCCGTTTGCAACCCCGTTTGAAACGTTTTTTCTTTTTCGATATTTGCTCTGGGGAAAACGTTATACTGTCCACCGTTATAATTTGCGCTTTTGTTGTTAGTCACCTTTAGGTGACTTGAGCTTTTAGACAACTGCTTTAGCTGTTGGCTGTTAGATATCAAAAAGCGCAATTTATGACAATGCTAAGTATAGTTGCGCGAAAGCAAAGCGCACCATCCAGCAAAAGTGACACTTTTTGACCCAGCTGTCGATAACTATAAGTAACTCATGGCTCAATATTTAACATTTTTTGAAATGTCAAAGAAATCCGATTTGACTTTTTGGAATTATATAAAAAGCCTCTTGCAAAACTATTAATTAAGCAGAAACGATAAAACGATAAGTTGATACCCTGTAAGTTCTTGATTTGTGCTTGCGCGTCAGAGTTTTGCAAGTCCCTCTTAATATATAAATAATAATGATAAAATCACTAATGACTAAAAAATTGGCGAAGATATTGAATATTGTCCACTGAATATTTGTATAGATTATGATAACTAAAAAAATTTCAAAAATTATAGGGTTAATGATCGTTTTGCTCATTTATGCCTGTGGCGGTTCAAACGAAGACGATTCATTGATGGAAGTGGTCAACGAGGCAAAAGAGGTCAACGAGGCAAAAGAGGTCAAAGAGGAAAAAGAGGTCAAAGAGGCCCGTGAGAATAAGATAGTGATTGGTGTCGCATGGTCAAATGATGACGATAATTTTGTGAAAGGGGCTCGATTGGCCGCCAAAGAAATCAATCACAACGGCGGCGTGTTAAATAGGCCCCTTAAACTTCTTCTCAATGACGGCGAAAAGGCCGCTTTAGATTTATCGCTCGAATCGAGCCAGGTGGAAGAAATCACGCTCTCTGTTGCCAACTCATTGGTGGATCATTCGTCAGTGGTTGCCGTTATTGGGCATCGTTTTTCCAATTCAGCGATGCTTGCAGCCGATATTTACCGTTCTCATGGTATGGTTTTTATAGCACCTACCTTGACAAACCTGAGTTTGACCACTCATGAATCTGACTCTGTTTTTCGCCTGCTGCCTAATAACGAACAAATGGGTAAGCAGGTAGCCACTTATTGCTATAAAGCCGGCTATCAAAAAATCGTTGTGTTGTATAGTCAAGACAATTACGGCCGCGAATTAGAAAATGCGTTTGTTTACAATGTTGAAAATTACGGCAGCCAAGTTGTTTTAGAGCAAGCATTACCTAATCAAGAAGATTTTAGTCAGATCATAGGTGAACTTGAAAAAAGAGTGGGTGAATTTGATGCGATTTTTGTCGCAGCAGAGGCGGCTGTGGCAAGCAAAATTTATCAAGACGTTCGTGATAAGGACATTATGGTTCCCTTTGTCGGGGGTCATGCGTTAAATTTTGAGCCATTTTGGAAGCGTGTTAAAAAATGGGAAGATTCTGAAGAAATTGTTAACAAGTCAGCGGTGCCAACCGTATTCAACACGTCCACTCTTCAAGTATTTATCACTAAATTTAAAGAAGAATACGGTGAAGGATCGGAACCTGATAGCCTAGCGGCACTGGGATATGATAGCGTCAAGCTTTTGGCACATGGGATGAAAAAAGCCCGTTCAAGCGAGGAGGCGGGCAAGATGGCAGAGAGACTACAGTCCATGCCGGCTTGTCAGGGTGCCATAGGTCAATACCGGTTTAGAGTGGGCGGCCAGATTGTGAATCGACGATTCTATTTCAAGCATTTGACTCAGGAAGGGCAGTTTGCGTATAAAGAGGTTGTCCAGGGGCTTGGGAGAGTGCTAGTGCCGGAAGAATGTGGGCATCTTGACCGCGATAAAGATGATATTTTTAATGATATCGATAGCTGCCCTGATAACAGTGAGGAAGAAATTGCTAAGGGAGTTTATCAAGAAGGCGATTTCATAGGCTGTCCCATTGATAGCGACAAAGACGGTTATGAGGATTATCGTGACATTTGTCCAAACACGCTGGAACCGGAATTTGAAAAAGGCATTGATTCACAGGGTTGCCCAAGGGACACGGATAATGATGGTATTCCTGATTATAAGGATTTGTGTTCAGATAATTTACGGGAGAGTCCGTTGGTTGATGAACAAGGTTGTGCGCCTGATGCCGATCATGATCTTGTTTTTGATGATAAAGATATATGCCCCAATAATAAGCCAGAAGAACTTTCCCAAGGGATTTATCTTCAAGGTGCAAAGGCAGGCTGTCCAATAGATAGCGATGAGGATGCTGTGCCGGATTATCAAGATAATTGTTTCATGAATAGCCCGTTGGAAATCAGAAGGGGGGTTGATTCAAGGGGTTGTCCGATTGATACGGATAAAGATAACATCCCAGATTATGAAGACGTTTGCGCTGATAACAGTCCGCAAGAAATTGAAAGTGGGGTTTATCAACAGGGGGAGGCTATTGGTTGCCCAATAGATAGCGATAATGACAGTGTGTCCGACTATCATGACAAGTGTCCCAAAAACCAACCTCAAGAACTAGAAAAAGGGCTTGATTTACGGGGTTGTCCGATTGATACGGATAAAGACGGTGTGTCGGATTATCATGACGATTGCCCAAAGAATAGCCACGTTGAAATCCGCAAAGGGGTGGATTCACGCGGGTGTCCCCTCGATACGGATCAGGATGGTCTACCGGATTATAATGATGTTTGTTTTGAAAATAGCACGAAGGAGATTTCTAAAGGGGTTTTTCAACAAGGCACTCATTTGGGCTGCCCGATAGATAGCGATCAAGATGGTGTCCCTGACTATCGTGATGATTGTCTCAATAACAGCCAGCTTGAAATAGGAAGAGGCCTTGATTTACGCGGTTGCCCACGAGATACAGATAAAGATGGTGTGCTGGATTATCAAGATGTTTGTATCAACAATAGCGCCAAGGAAATCAAAAAAGGCGTTTTTCAAGACGGTACTCATTTAGGCTGTCCAATAGATAGCGATCAAGACAGTGTGCCTGATTACCGTGATGATTGTCCAAAAAATAGCCGTGATGAACTCAAAAGTGGCATTGATTTACAGCGTGGTTGTCCGCTAGATAGCGATAAAGATGCCGTCCCCGATTATAAAGATGTGTGCGTCGGTAATAGTCAGGCAGAAATTGCCAAAGGGGTTTATCAAGAAGGCATTCTTCTGGGTTGCCCGATGGACAGCGATAATGATGGTGTGCCGGATTATCGTGACGATTGCCCCAAAAACCCTCGTCTGGAAATTATTCAAGGGGTTGATTCACACGGCTGCCCAGCGGATATCGATAAAGATGGTATCCCGGACTATAAAGATGCGTGTTTTAATAACAGCTTGGCGGAAATTGCTAAAGGGGTTTTTCAACAAGAGGCGCTTCTTGGTTGCCCAATAGACAGTGATCGTGACGGTGTCGCGGATTATCGTGACGATTGCCCAAAGAACAGCCCACTTGAAATCAGCAAAAACGTTGATTCACGCGGTTGTCCCATTGATGCCGATCAAGATGGTGTACTGGATTATCAGGATGTGTGCTTCAGTGATAGCCCTGAGGCCCTTTCCAAAGGGATTTATCAAGAGGGCAGTCATCTGGGTTGCCCGATAGACAGTGACAGTGATGGTGTACCCGATTATCGTGACGTTTGCCTCAAAAACAGCCCCCTTGAAATCAGTAAAGGGGTTGATTCACAGGGGTGTCCCGTTGACACGGATAAAGATGACATCCTTGATTATAAGGATGTTTGTTTGAATAATAGTTTGGCGGAACTTTCCAAAGGGGTTTCCCGGCAAGAGGGGCATCTTGGTTGCCCAATAGACCGTGATGGAGACGGTGTGTCGGATTATCGTGATGGTTGTCCAAAAAACAGCCACCTTGAAATCAGCAAAGGGGTTAATTCACGCGGGTGTCCCATCGATATGGATCAGGACAAGGTGCCGGATTATCGAGATGATTGTCCTAAAAATAGTCGTGATGAACTCAAAAAAGGCGTTGATTCACGCGGTTGCCCTGTTGATACGGATAAGGATAGTGTTCCTGATTATAAAGATCGGTGTGAAGGAACACGATTAGATATCGCAGTTGAACCAAATGGATGTGCCATAGTGCTAAAAAAGAATATCGTTCTATCTGGCAAAATGAGTTTCTCCAGCAAAGAGAAGAGTTTGACAGAAGAAGCGCATGCCTTTCTTCAAACACTTGTCAAACGGCTCAATAATAGCTTTTTGGTAAAGATAGAGATTATTGGCCATACGGATAGTCTTGGTTCTCACGACTATAACAGAGAATTGTCTCTCGCACGGGCAACACGAGTGGCAGAATACTTGATTTTTCAAGGTATCCCCCGTGAAAAAATACTAACACGGGGAGCAGGCGAAACCCAGCCAATCTCTTCTAACAAAACGGAGGCCGATCGGGAGAAAAATCGTCGAGTTGAAATAATAATCACACAAATGAAAAAAAGGTGAATCATTTTTTAAGAGAAGCTAAGTATTAAGGAAGATACTGGGTTTCTCAAACCGCCGTTTTCTTGACTTCTGGGGGTGACTTTATGCCTAATTTAGTAATATTAGTAGCTATTTATATTGGTCTAAGTTTTTTTGTCGCCCTATTGGGTATGAATCGAAAATGGGGATTTTGGGGATATTTTTTTTCATCTCTTTTGTTAAGCCCATTTATGGGAATACTTTTAGTACTGGCATCTGATCCACGTCGTAGCGATAAAACGTAAAACTCATATTCCTGATTTTTTACTGACAACAAGAGGTAATCTATTATGGCAATTGAAACAACTGCAAATACAATGGCAACAACGACACAACACGCTTTAACTACCGCGGCGGGCTCTGTTAAAGCTTTCCTTCTAGTCCATCCAGTGGGGGTGGCGGTTGTCGGTGGTGCTCTCGTGGGAGCGGGGACTTACTATCTGATGAAGAAGTTCTTGAAAAAAGAGGAAGCGGCCACGGCTTGATGTGATGGAATTGACTGACATGCGGTAGTTGGGGGGGGGTATCACTACCCTTCTTTTGATTTTAAATCTCACGTAGCCTGTTGCAAACAGGCGAAAGCAAAACGCCGACAGGCTTATAGCTGCAACAAATACTATCCTTTCAAGGGATAGTCTCTGTTGATTTTTTTCACTCATTACAAGAGGTATAGATATTATGGCAATTGAAACAACTGCAAATACAATGGCAACAACGACACAACACGCTTTAACTACCGCAGCAGGGTCTGTTAAAGCTTTTCTTCTAGTCCATCCAGTGGGGGTGGCGGTTGTCGGTGGTGCTCTCGTGGGAGCGGGGACTTACTATCTGATGAAGAAGTTCTTGAAAAAAGAGGAACCAGCCACGGCTTGATGTGATGGAATTGACTGACATGCGGTAGTTGGGGGGTATCACTACCCTTCTTTTGATTTTAAATCTCACGTAGCCTGTTGCAAACAGGCGAAAGCAAAACGCCGACAGGCTTATAGCAGCAACAGAGACTATCCTTCAAGGGATAGTCTCTGTTGATTTTTTTCATTCATTACAAGAGGTCTATATATTATGGCAATTGAAATTGCAAATACAACGGCAGCAATGACACAGCGGGCTTTAGCGACCGCAGGGTCTCTTAAAGCTTTTCTTCTGGCCCATCCAGTGGGGGTGGCGGTTGTCGGTGGTGCGCTCGTCGGAGCGGGGACTTACTATCTGATGCAGAAGTTCTTAAAGAAAAAAGAAGAGGAACCAGCTGCCGCTTAGGTCAATTTATAACCGTCTGAATCAGAATTGGCCGAAGTTAAGCATTTTCTAAAACCTTAGGCTGATTCGCTAAGGTTCTTCAATTAGGCCCATTCTGAGTCAGACTATTTAACTCTGAATCGGAATAGGCAGATATTCAATTCTGCCCATTCTGAGTCAGACACAAACACCTTAGAGAAATGAATATGGCAACTGAATCAAGTCACACAGACGAAATCCCAAGCACGCCCATGGAAGAAAACCTTCAAAAAAGGATTGATAGAGCGGATGAAGCCCATGAGATGGTCAAAAAATACACCTTGGGTTCTATGGCAATAGCGGCAGTGCCCTTCCCATTAGTCGATCTGGCAGCAGTAACGGGTCTCCAAGTCAAAATGGTACATAGCATTGCTAATCACTATGAAGTACCCTTTTCTCAGAATATTGTGAAATCACTGATAGCCGCTCTAACCAGTGGTGCGTTAAGTGCCACAACGGCTACATCGATTACGAGTTTGGTTAAAGTGGTCCCGTTCATTGGACAAGTTGCCGGCTTTATTGGTGGTGCTGTCATGTTTAGTGCGACTTCTTATGCCATTGGTAAGGTATTTATTGAGCATTTTGAATCCGGTGGTACTTTCCTTGATTTTGATCCTGAAAACATGAAAGCACATTTTCAACAACTGTTTGAAGAAGGACAACAGTTTGCCGCACAAGCCAGAAAATAAACGGCTATTCCCCGCTAACTAGCGGGGACTCAAAAGTGTCTTGTCTTTTTCTTGATCTGATTAGTAGTGAGCCCACCAAAAATCAACATCTCCATTAGTTTGTACTGCCCCCCTTTTAAAACAATCTCACAAATCCATTTTCTGCTTGATCAAAGGCAACAAAGCATTGCCTATACCAGCAATAGCACTGATATTGTAGAATATCATGGCACTGAGAATACCAAAATGTAGAAAAAATATGCCACCCACACAAAGTACACCGGGTACAAGTGTTGTTGCTAAACCGGTTTTTTGATTTGTATCAAAATCTTGAGCAAGTTCAAAGAAATGGTCAAGTTTCGTGATAGTTTGATCCATCAAAATAACCTGAGCGGTGTCAGTAGCCGCTGTCGAAGCACCACGCAAGGAAATAGACACATTTGCTTTTTTGAGCGCAATGGAATCGTTGATCCCATCTCCTACAAAACAGACAGACTTACCTTGTTGTTGCAATTGCTCAATTTTTGCCGCCTTATCTTGTGGCAAGGTATTGGCGAAATAGTGCTCAATACCCAGTGCTTCGGCTAACTGTTTGGTAGGCTCTTCATGATCTCCAGAAATAATATAGATAGATAAGTTGCGTTGCCGTAACTGACGAATAATGTGTTTGGCTTCCGGCCGAATTGTGGGGTGCAATTCAATCATCCCGCCCAGTTGCTGATCAATAGCCACATAAACCGTTGAGTAGCCCTGTTCATGGCTAGACTGTTGTAGCATACTTATTTCAGAAGGTATGACAATGCCTTCCATCTCCATAAAACGGATACTGCCCACTCGAATGAGTTGCTCAGTTATTTTAACCTTGATTCCGTACCCTATTTCATACTGACTGTCATCAATCTCTGGCAAATTTAAAGTACGCTCACTGGCAGCCTCAAGAATAGCTCTCGCAATCGGATGACTTTGTTTGTATTCAGCAGCCGCCGCATAAGTCAACAAGTCATTTTCCTTAATCCCATTGCACGTATAAATATTACCCAGATGGGGTTGTTCCAATGTCAGTGTGCCGGTTTTGTCAAAAACGACGGTGTCCACCTGATTGAGCAATTCCAAAGACCGTCCATCTTTGATGAGAATGCCATCCTTAGAGGCTAAATTAAGAAAGTTCAACATGCCAATAGGGTTTATAACCTTTATGACTTCGGCAAAATTGGAACTGAAAACAGCTACTGAACTATAACGTCCTAAAGTCAATAAGGCTAAAGTGCCGGCAGCCAACGTTGGCAAAACCGTTTTTTCAGCCACTTTCTCGCCTCGTGTTTGGAGGGATAATTCAAAGTTGGCGGTGTGATTTATGATTTCACCAATTTGAGCGACAATCGTTTCAATGCCTGTTTTTTCAACTTGAATATAAATTCGACCTGTCAACACAATGGAAGAGGCAAGCACTTTTTCCGCAACGCCTTTTTCGTAAGGTTGGGCTTCACCTGTAAGCGCCTGTTGATCTATAGTCGCCATCCCTTCAGTAATAATGCCATCTGCCGCTATGATTTCCCCCGCATTGACCACAATAATATCACCTACACACAATTCATGGAGTGGCATTTCGAGTTCAGTCCCCTCTTTGAGCAACCAAACAGAACGGGGTTGTTCAGCAAACACATTAATCAGCTTTTTTTGGGTAATATTCCTCGTTTTACTCAAAAGCTTTGCGGCTGAGTAATAAACAAAGGTTGCGAAAGCAGTCACGAAGTAATAGCCGGAAACAAGTCCACCAATAATGCCTATGGAATCAATGAGTGCCACTTTTAATTTGCGTTCTTTTGCAATGCCCCTATAAACATCCCTGAAAATGGGTAAACTAACATACAGGCTAACCGGCACACTAAGGAGACTGAGGGGAGAGAAAACCAAGGAACCAGCCGTAGCAAGCCCTAGCCCAACTGACGAAATGAAAAGATAGTCGTTAGTCTCTTGGTCAAATTCACTGATTTCACGATTATCTGTGCTAGAAGATGAGATGTTAGCCATTTGTTGCTGACGCAAATCCGTAGACAACGGTTTAGTTTTTTCAGACTTGACTTTTCCAAGCGTCTTTTTTTTATCAGGGTTTGAGGGAGAAAGTGTCTCTTTCTTCTCGGTCAACTTTTGGTATGCTTTAATGCTAACAGACACCACACCAACACTACCTACAAATACCGCACCAACATGCCCTACAAATAACCATCCAAGTGGTAACATAATTATTCTCTCCTTTTTTAATTTGAATGAGGGCACTGGGGTTGTTGAGTGGGAAATCTTCACACAAGAGCAGCCACAAGGGATTGTCCATAAATACACATTTTTTGTATTGAAAATTCAACGCGCAAGCCCCTATTTGTCGAGGTTCAGAGCATTGAAAATCCGAAAGGTTGACTGTTTGTGTATTTTATTTTGCCTCAAAATATTCAATCCCATTCAATGACTCCAGTGCCCAAGATATAACTAAGTACCCATTCACAAGTTTTTAGGTATTTTGACTGCTAAAACGATTGTTTTTAGTCACTTTTTAAGAATATATGGAGGGGTACTTACAAGGTATAACTACAAGGATTACTTATAATAAAGGATAAGAGAAAGGACTTAAGTTGAGATCATAAATCTCACCCTCATTCTTTTTCAGTTATCAGTTATCAGTTATCAGTTATCAATGCCTTGATATCCCGTATTGGAAAGGCCAACATTATATTATCTGAAGAGGGCAGCGATAAATCGTGCCATGCAACTTTTAAGTCTAGTTGCCCAAGTTGCTTAAGGCCAAAAAAAATGTACAATTATGAACAAATGAACGTTTTTTAAACAAAACTATATTTCACATTTCACGCTAAATACCGTTTTTGCGCGCAAAAAATTTTGCGTGAACCGAAGATCAGCGAAGCTAAATAATGAACAGCCACTGTTCATGCCCGTTTTGAGTTTTACTTATGTTATAAACTATAGACTTAACGAAATGACGAATCAAGGAGCTTGGCACAATCTAATTCTTTCATGCAGTATCTTTGTCGTTATAGACTTGTCGTTATATTTTTTGAGCTTGATGAAGACGGAACAAGCACGATTAATCATTCTATTATCCAAGGGGGTTGGACAGGTACTGCTAATCTTGATGCCGATCCGAAGTTTGTCACGCCTATTGAGCCTGCCAGTGCCCCAACGACTGCGGGCGATTTTCATCTTAGGAATATCAAAAAAATAAATTATCCCGCAGGGCTACTCTATGCACACAAATATTATGTCACAAACTGTCGGCTCACGCTTCGCGCTTCGCGCAGAGAATGAGAGAAATTAAACAAACCGGCTTGAATTGCCTTTTGGGATAATTATTTTTTTGGAACTTCCTAAGCTTCATTATTACTGTTTTGGATGCCGATCATTACGGTATGGATGGGTATCAATGCCGCTTGTCGCACTTTTAAAACCACCAAAAAAAGCATCAAACGATGGCTGGAACGACTTAATTTTATCAAAGTAATTATTCTGTTTTTATATTATAAAACATTATTGAAACATATAATCCAAGGGGATGAACTCTACACTAAAGTCAAAGAAAATAAACCACCTTCAGAATCTGAAGGGTGGACGCTCGTATATCTGTCCCGTGCCAGCCGTTTTATTTGGGAATTAAGTTGTGGTTTCAGTCCAACCGAACTTTTTCAAAGTGCTATCGAAACTTTAGGCCAACTGATTGAGCAAACAGAAGACTTGTCAATGGTAACAGATGGCGAACGTCGTTATGGGAATTTGTTATTTGACATTTGGAAGCCAAGTGATCAGGACAGGGAAGCCCGGTCTTCCCAAAATGACCCTTAAAATAAGGTGGGCAAAAAACACTTGCCCACCATTTCACGCAAAAGTTTTTGCGCGCAAAAACTTTTGCGTGAAATACATTTTATTTAAAGTCAGGGGCCGGCAACAAAAATACAAAGTCGGCTTCCTATAACTCTTTTTTTAAAATTAAGCCATTTTGCATTCCAAATTTGTACTTCATTCAATCGGAAAACCCTATAATCCACTGTACTAGACTGAAGTACCAAGGATAAACTCGCTTCGTTACTTCGATTGACGAAATCAACCTGTATTGAAATGTGTTTTTTAGGGCATTGGATTTGAAAACGGATAGCTAGTCACCTATAGTTTGTCAGATACATCAGTTGGCCTTTCCAATAGTGGATATCAAGGCATTGATAACTGATAATCAAAGAATCTGATTTAAAAATAATTGTGCCCGATCAGTTTGTGGATGATTGAAAAACAGTTCTGGTGTATTTTCCTCAATGATTTCCCCCTCATCCATAAAAATGACGCGATTGGCTACGGTTTTTGCAAAGCCCATCTCATGTGTCACACAGAGCATCGTGATACCTTCTTGAGCCAGTTCAATCATCACATCAAGTACTTCTTTAATCATTTCTGGATCAAGGGCTGATGTGGGTTCATCAAAAAGCATGATTTGGGGATTCATACACAGGCTCCTAGCAATCGCAACCCGTTGTTGTTGGCCTCCCGATAATTGGCCGGGGTATTTTCGCGCTTGTTCTGGAATATGCACTCTATCCAAGTATTTCATAGCCATGCTTTCTGCTTCTTTGCGGGGCATTTTGCGAACCCAAATCGGCGCGAGCGCACAATTTTCTAAAACGGTGAGATGCGGGAAAAGATTAAATTGTTGAAATACCATGCCCACTTCTCGCCGTGTTTGTTCAATGTGTTTTAAATCATCATTCAGTTCGGTGTCATCGACGATAATTTGCCCACGTTGATGTTCCTCAAGGCGATTAATGCAGCGTATTAAAGTCGATTTTCCCGAACCTGATGGCCCACAAATAACAATATTTTCACCCTTCTTAACGGTCAGATTGATATCTTTTAAGACGTGAAACTTATCGTACCATTTGTGTACGCTACGCATTGCTATCATTGTTTTATCAGACATGTTTTTTTCCTCAATTCCGTAAAAAACCAGCCGAAGCAAAATAAATTAAATTTGGAACGAAAAGCGAAGCAAAATAAATTTTTCACTAAAATCGGGCCTTCAAGATTTATCTTGATGAGCCTTTTTTTAATAAATGCGCCCCGATTCAATTGCGTTTATGCCCCGTATGTAATTTTTCTTCTAAACGCTGGCTATAACGAGACATGCTGAAACAAAATAGCCAGTAAATCACGGCGACAAAAACATAGCCTTCTACGGCATATCCTAACCATTCCGGATCAGCGAAGGCCGATTGCACGACGGCTAATAAATCAAATAACCCGATGATCAGTACCAATGTCGTGTCTTTGAACAGTGCGATAAAGGTATTGACGATACCTGGAATCACTAATTTTAATGCTTGGGGCAAAATGATTAAAAGGGTGCTTTGCCAATAGCCTAATCCTAATGATTCTGCGGCTTCATACTGCCCTTTTGGAATGGCTTGCAAACCGCCGCGCACGACTTCTGCCATATAAGCCGATTCAAATAACACGATGCCTATCAAGGCCCGTAGCAATTTATCGAAATTAACCCCTTCGGCTAAAAAGAGCGGTAACATCACCGAAGCCATAAATAAAACGGTTATCAGGGGAACACCGCGCCAAAACTCAATAAAAACAATACATAACGATTTGACAATGGGCATATTATCCGCCCGTCGCCCCAATGCTAATAAAATACCAATCGGTAAGGATAGCACAATGCCAATCACTGCCAAAACCAGCGTTAGCATCAATCCACCCCATTGATAGGTTTCGACTACTTCTAGCCCAAACGCGCCGCCATAAAGTAAATAAAAGGCGATGATGGGATAGCCCACTAAGGTGAAAATCCCAATCCAATGCTTTTTGGGAAAATGATCAATCAAAAGTGCAATAACCAACAAGGCCAATAATATAAAAGCCAGATTAACCCGCCAATAGGCTTCGGAAGGATAAAAGCCATAGATGAATTGGCTAAAACGGACATTCACAAATACCCAACACGCACCACCACTGCTACAAGCCTCACGGCTTTCCCCAACCCAATCGGCATTGATTAACCCCCATTGTACGATAGGCGGTATGAGGAGATAAAGCAGATACAGACTGAAAAAAGTCAGTATCGTATTGAAAACTGAGGAAAAAAGGTTTTTTCGTAACCACCCTAACACGCCGACAGAGGCAATAGGAGGTGACAAATTCGGGGACGGTTTATACGCTGTCATCATTTACCTCTCAACTAATATCACTTTACGGTTATACCAATTCATCAATAACGAAATTAATAAACTGATGGTGAGATAAACAGCCATTGTCATTGCAACTACTTCTACGGCTTGCCCAGTTTGATTGAGCGTTGTGCCTGCAAACACGGCCACTAAGTCGGGATAACCGATAGCCGTCGCCAATGACGAATTTTTAGTCAGATTGAGATATTGGCTAGTGAGCGGGGGAATAATAACGCGCATGGCTTGTGGAATAATCACCAAACGCAAGGTTTTATTTTTACGCAAGCCTAAGGCATAAGCGGCTTCTGTTTGTCCATAATTGACGGATTGAATACCAGAACGCACGATTTCGGCTATAAAAGCCGCCGTATAAATCGACAACGCAATCAAGAGGGCCGTCAATTCTGGAATCACCGCAATACCGCCCCGAAAATTAAACCCTTTCAATGCAGGGAAATCCCAAGATAACGGTGAACCGATGGCTAAAAAGGTTAAGAAAGGCAAACCAAATAGCAAAGCTAAGGCAACAGAAAAAACGGGAAACGTTTGACCGGTTTTATCCAGACGGTATTTTGCCCACCTTTTCAAAATCAGGCTCAAGCCGAGAGCAACCCCTAAAGCGATGCCCACTAACCAAAACTGTTGCCCAAATACCGGCGCGGGTAAATACAAACCCCGCAAATTCAAAAAGACTAAATCGTTCAAGGCCCAACTTTGACGCGGGTGCGGCAAAGCGCGTAATACTGCAAAATACCAGAAAAAAATTTGCAGCAATAAGGGAATATTGCGAAAAATTTCAATATAAGCCGCAGCCAGTTTAGCGATCAGCCAGTTTTGGGAAAGCCGCGCAATGCCAATAGTAAAACCAAGCATCGTCGCAAACAAAATCCCCAATGCTGAAACCAAAAGCGTATTCAGCAAGCCAACCATAAAAGTATGCCCATAAGTGGACGTTTCATTATATTCAATCAAGGTTTGAATAATACCAAAGCCCGCTTCATTGAATAAAAAATCAAAACCCGTACTAATCCCACGTTGTTCGAGATTATGTAGTGTATTACCAATGATATAAACAAAAAAGGCAATCACCCCTGCCAACACAATCACTTGAAATAGGATTGCGCGCATACGCGGATCATGCCAAAAAGGCGGCTTTGTCGGTGTCAGTTTTTCTTGTACGTGAGTTGTCATTTGTTTCTTCAAAAAATTTTGAACAAGAGCGAATGGATTAATAAGTATGTACACATAAGTATTTTAACATTTTTGGCGGTGCATAAAGGTGATGAGAGTTTAAGATAGAAGGCTGATTTGACTGATTGTCATGATTCACACTGATTAAAAAAGGATACTTAATAAAAAAATCAGCGTTAATCATGATAATCAGCCTCATCAGCGTTCTATTCGATATTTCAAAATAGGTTAAGCTCGTAGGGGCGAACCTTTGTTATCGCCCTCCCCAAAATTCGTTCCAGAAAAATAATACCCTAAAGCGACTCCAAAACGTCTAGGATCACCTGCCCCATAATAAACCCCATCATCAATCAAAATACTAGAGGCGGTTCCCATTGCACGTTTTGCCTTCACTGCGCTGAATAAATACCTCATAGATTTTATCCTGTTGTGAAATTATCCTGTTGTGAAATGTAGGGTGGGTAAGTTCGTTTTGACTCCGTCGAAACGAACTTGCCCACCATCTTTGCTTACCCACCCTAGCATTATTTCAAATCCTGAATTTCATTCAGGAGAATACGATGCAGAATTTCTGCACTCAACTTGATATGCGCGATTGGCATACCTTCATTATCACCATGTAAATTAATGGGAGGCCCTTTTTCAACGTGGAAGCGAGGCCCGGCAGCAATTAACTGAGTATTGCCTTTAGCATCAGTACCCCCACCAATGACAATCAGTGGGCAATCCTTCCCGGTGACTTCGCGAAAGGCCTTATTGATGCCTTGAAATTCGGCACTGTTTGGATTGCGTATGTCTGGTGGATACTTGGTTTTGGTGTTAAATGCGATACGTGTTCCCGGATAGGCTTGATCAAAACGTTTAATCAGTTGATCAAACACATAGGGAAAACGACTCACTTTACCTGGCAAGGAACCACTGGTTTGGCCATCCCAGCCATGAGGATAATGGCCCATGGCATAACGAATATCAACACCAAGGCGTACTTCACCTTTCCTTGTATCTGTGGCAAATTGAGTGAGGGCGTAAGTCGTTCCCACTTTAAATACATCATCATAAGCTCTCAGCAAATCAGGCTGTTTTTCACCCAATACCTGTGTTCCCCATCCCCAAGCAATAAACTGTGTCATTCTGCCAATTCTGTTGTTAGCCAATTGGTTGCTATTAATCAAGTAGGCCATAAAATTAGATAATGAAACCAATGGGTTAGCCCCTTTTCGCCGATTTTCATGGGGAACTGAACCATGTTGGGCCCCTTTGACTTTCGTGATGAGTGAAACGGTACGACTGCCCTTTGAATATAAAACCGCCAATTCAGCCGGATGATAATCGGGATCATCAAATCCATACTCGTCATAAAGTGATTTGACTTGATGAGCAAATTGCGCCGCGACTTCGCTGGAAAGGCCTTTAATGATAGCAGTAGCGGTATTGGGTATTTGGTTCACAGGGCCTTTTGAAGTATTGAGATGTTCAATCCACAATGCGCCTTGAGCATTGCCTGTTTGAAGTGGTAAGCGAAATACCGGACGTTCAATACCCTTTTCGGCCCGAATAGTCCAAACCGCATCAAAAACAATACCGAAATCCGGTTGCAGGGCTTCCTCAATCGCCTTCAAATAGCGGCGCGTTGCCATACTGGTTTCTTCTGAGGTATCGAAAATCAGTTCAAAGGTGAAGCCTTCGAGGGCTTTTGGCTTGTCATCATACTGTTTTGCCAATGCTCTCATCACAATCAGTGTGGCAATCGCAGGCCCTTTATCATCAATTGTGCCACGTCCGAGCAAAAAATCCATTTCTTCCACGACATAGACACGCTTTTCGACACGCGGTTCAAACGGCCGATCACTTCCACCGGGCGGAACAACGTCGATATGGGTAATCAAAGAGACTTTTCGGGGGCCGTCTCCCAAACGATAACCAAATAACCAATGATCAGAGGTTTCTGAATGCCACTCAAAAGGACGGAATTTGAGCGACTTTTGAGTTTGATTGAAGCTATCGACTCTTGCTTGCAAAAAGTCTTTCACTTGATTGAGATTGCCTTGCAAATTTTCCACCCCTTTGTAGGTGGGTATTCGGACAATGGCACGGGTTTCTGGGAGCAAAAGCGTCTCCAAATAACACCCCAGCCGTTTTTCAGCATCAGAGCAAACCACCTCAAAAACCTTTCCATCGTTCTGCAATGTCGGGTTATCAGGTGTAGCCAGTGCTGAAGCCGTTGTCAAAGCTAGGGTACTCAATATTGCGGCTATTGAAATGGATAATCGCCTATTTTGGCATTTCATGAGATGACTTTCTCCTTTATGTCGTTGAATTGAAAATAATTCATAAGATAGTGTCATGTTCAACAGGATGTTAACTTTGGAGGGTTTGAACAATTCTAAAAACATGATAGAACGCTGATTGTACTGATTATCATGAGCTGCGCTGATTTTTAATCAGTGTTAATCATGACAATCAGTCTTATCAGCGTTCTATCTGAAACAGAGTCATTTTAGCGAATTGGAGGCGCGTACATCATGCCCGCTTTGTTGGCTTTATAACTCTCTATTCTTAAAGTATTGAAAGGCCTTCCAGACAACTTTCTGTTGTTTAATGCCTAATCGTTTGACAAAAAATAATTCAAACTTTTTAAACATGAACCAACCTAATTGAGAATAACTGTTTTCGGGGGCTTGGACAGAGAGTAGCTCAAGAAATAATAACTTAAAAGAATAATGCAAGCTTTTTTGATCAACGATACCTTCTATAAAATAATCTGCTAATCGTTTGATTTTATTTAGAAAACTATCAACAATACTTTGACGTGCGAACACTAAATCGGATCGGTTTAAATTGCAAATTTCTGCCGTTTTTTGACCTTTTTCACTGAGGGCTTTAATTTCACCATTTGGCAAAAAGACAAAATGCGCTTCAGGTGTATCAATTTCAGGATTCAGTAATACATAACTTACGGCGATTTTTAAAATCTAACCACTTAATGGTTATAATTCAAAGTAATATTTTTCCGCATCTGGGTGATTTTTTTCCATATTATTGATGATATT